>Ga0180434_10010008_pt1 | contig 10220 bp, 6 predicted proteins | sample SS_ome_7_FD_132453 | JGI IMG/M metagenome (GOLD analysis project Ga0180434, IMG submission 132453) | Hypersaline lake sediment archaeal communities from the Salton Sea, California, USA - SS_1_D_2 metaG | ecosystem: Environmental > Aquatic > Non-marine Saline and Alkaline > Hypersaline > Sediment... | reverse complement strand
TTGCACGCATCCGAGGCGGGCGCCGAGGCATCCGTGCGCTCCCGCCGCAGCCGGTCGACCAGGCGCAACCAGGAGAGTAGCTGCAGGCGCGCTTCGAGCTCGTTGTAGTCGATCTCCGTGCGCCCGCGCGCTTCATCGGCGGCGCGCCACAGAGCGGCGCCGCTCGGCAGGGGATCGCCCGCCTCGCCGGTCTCGATCTCGGTGCGGCTGGCGTCGAGGCGCAGGGAGAGCGGCTGCAATGGGCGCAGGAGGTAGCCGGGATAGAGCTGATGGCTCATCGTCAACTGGCGCTGAACGTCGAAGCCGCCGGGACCGCCCGTCGGCTCCCAGCGCAGGTCGCGCTCCGCCTCCCAGCGCACGTAGGCGTCGAGCGCCGGGTGCGGTCGGCTCTGGAAGGCGAGGTCCATCTCCTGCGTGCGTTCCAGCGCGCTCACCCAGCGCGCCTCAGGCCGGTAGGTCCAGCGTTCGTCCCAGTCGAGATTCCAGGCGAGCGGGTCGCCCGCGGAGCCGTTGAGGCGCACGAACGTGTGGTCGGTACGGCGGCGCGTGTTGCCCAGCGCGTCGATCGCGCGCGCCGACTCCAGGTCGTCGCGCTGGAAGTAGGCGCGCAGCCAGAGGCGCTGAATCCCGGCCGAGGCCAGCCATGCGCGCGGGGGTGTTAGCTCGAGCTCGGCGCGGCTGATCCGCTTCTCGCGCACCTCGCCCAGCGAATCGATCGCGACCCGCCCGTGACTGAGGCCGATGTTCGGGAAGCCGTTGGCGAGCAGCCGCACGCCTCCGACCAAGCGCGACTCGGAACCGCGCCCGAAACGGTCCGCCGTCTCGCGGGCGGCGGCGGGCGCTCGGGCCGCCGCCGCCGAGTCGGAGACCGGCACACGATCGGAGCCCGTTTCGTCCCACTCCAGCGTCGTTACGAGGTGTTCGCTCAGGCTCCAGCGCGCGCTGAGCTCTGTATCCCGGCGCAGGCGCCCGAGCAGCGTGCGGCGGTCCTCGAGCGTCTCGAAGCCGGCGGCAAGATCGCGGTGGCGGCCGCTCACCTCGAGACCGCGGTAGCGCGCGCGCAGCCCGATGCCGAGCGCGCGGTCGGCCGTCCCCCCGGAGCTGAAGGCCGCCTCCGGCGTCAAGCGCAGGTAACTGTCGGCGCCGCGCTGTTCGTAGCGGGCGTTCAGATCGACCGCCTGCGCGCGCTCATCCGCGCGCGGGCTCCAATCGCTATAGGCGGCGCCGATGTAGAGCGGCGCGCTCGGCGCGATCCCGAGCTGCCCGGCGACGATCGTCTGATCCCGCGAGAGTTCGCCAGAGGCGTCGGCGGGATCGTCCCCGGCGTCGAGCTCGTAGCGGTAGCGCACCTCGATCGCCGTGTCGTCGGCGACGAGCACGTGCTCGGCGAGCGTGAAGCTGCCATGCTCCCAGTCGATCGTGTAGTCGGTGGCGGCGCGCAAAAGCTCACGATCGAGGCGGATCTCCTCGGAGGCGCGCACCAGGTTGCCGTGCTCGAGGCGGTAGACTTCTTGCTCGCCGTAGAAGACCTGGCGGCCCGGGTAGGTGCGTCGTTCGCCGGCCCAGACCTCGCTCGTCACGCGCCGCCGGCGCGTCGTCGCCGCGCGGGCGCCGGTCTCCAGGCGCGCCCAACCGCCGCGAATCCCGGAAGCGGCGAGCAGGTGGGAGTTGAAGTACTCCGGGTCGATCTCCCCGGCGCTCGCGCCGCGCAGGCGATCGTCGCGGCGGCCGCGGTAACTGAGCAAGTAGGTCTCGTCATCGGGGTCGGTCGTGTCGTAGAGGCCGCTCAGACTGCGCCCCGCACCAAGCTGGCCATTGAGAATCAGGTCGTAGCGCGTCTCGTGGATCAGGTTCTCGAAGTCGCTCTCGCCCGGCGCCTTGCTCGCATCGTCATCCTCGATGTAGACCGTGGCGCCGCCCTTGAGCAGAAGATAGGTCTCGGGCGATCGCCGCCAGCCGAAGCCGTCCTGATCGAGCGCGAACCGGCCGCCGGTGCGGTGCGTCTCCGGCCCGCTGCTGCGCACCGCTTGCTCGTAGAAGACGAAGAGCTGCGGGTTGCGTTCCTGGCGCCGCAGCGCGTAGGCGATCCGTTCGCGGCCGAGCAGGAGGAGCGCGTCTTCCACCCAGCCGATCTCGCGCACCGCGGACGGCGCCAGGGGGGCGTTGGGCGTGAAGTCGATCCAGCGGGCGGCGCTCTCGTCGTAGTACGCGCAGGCGCGTTCGGTGATGACCCAAAGGCCGTTTTGGCGCGAGAAGGCGCGCACGCGTTGACCGGGCATCTCGGCCTGCGTTTCGTCGCGCCGCCAGATCCCACTGTCGGCCTGGTAGCGCCAGAGGCCGGCGTCGGTGCCGAGCCACAGGTCCTCGCCGACGAGCGTCGCCTGATGGACGCGCGTATCGGGTAAGTCGACGCCCGCCGTGAAGCTGGTCCAGGTCTCGAGTTCGATGTCGTAGCGCGCAAGTCCCTGGGGCGTGACCGCCCACAGGTATTGCGATGTCAGTCGCAGGGCGAGCACGCGTGGCGCGGCCAATCCGCCGAGCAGGGAATCGACGCGCACGCTCTCGGTCTGCTTGCGGTACTCGGCCACGCCGTAGTCGAGCGCGAACCAGACGCGCGTCTCCCCGACGGCGACGTCGCGCACGGGGCCGAAGGGCCGTTGCGTCTCGACCGGCAGCGGCTCCCACTCGAGCACGAAGCGGTCGAAGCGCCCGACGCCGGCATCGGTGCCGGCATAGGCGTAGTCTTCATCCGCCTCGATGGCGTAGATCCGCCGTCCCGGGTACCCTTCCCCGGGGGCATAGGGCTGCCAGTCATCGAGCTTGGCGGCCGAGACGCTCGCCCCCTGGCCAAAGATCCAGAGGTCGTCCGCGGCCAGCGACAGCCCCGCCAGCGGGGGGGCGGGCAACCCCTCGGCCTCGGCTGCGGTCGTCCACGCCTCGTTCTCGGGCTGGAAGCGATAGAGCGCTTGCGGGGTCAGCACGAGGCCGCGGCCGTCGAGCGCCAGCAGACGGGGGCGCAGGTCGTCGGCACGCGTGGCGGCCATCGGTTCCTGTGCTGGTAAGGTCCCCGCCGCGGCCGTCCCGCCGGCCGCGACCAGTGCGAGCAAGAGGCTCGCGGTACGGATCAGACGCCGGAGAGCGTGCCGTTCGGGACACCGTCCGCGACCGGTGGTGGGTGGCGCGAAGCACCGGCGCCCCGCTGGCGCGGCGGACCGCCGACTCATGCGCGTCGCCTCATGCGTACCGCCTCACGCCTCGATCTCGGCCAGCGTCAGGTCGCGCCAGGCGAGCGTTCCGATGCCGCGCCGGGCGGCGTGCTGGAGGAAGGGGATCTGTTCGGCCTGCAGGATCTGCCGGTTCCAATGCGTGAGACCGACCGCGTAGGCGTCGACCGCGACCGGATCGACGCCGGCGATGACGCGGTTGAGCGTCTCGACCTCTCCCGGCCCGGCCGGCCCGCCCGTTTGCAGCAGATGCACCGCATCCAGGATCGTCAACTGCGGCCGCAGGACGGTCGCCAGGTCGGCGATGCCGACGTGGATGTCCATGCTGCTGTGGAAGACCTGGCGGTCCCAGACAAGCCCCATCAGGTTCTTCAGACCGAAACTGACTCCGGTGGCGGCGTGCGACTTCGCCGTTGGCAGGTTGATGAAGAGGTCCGCCTTGCGCACCGCGGTCGCGATCGCCGTCTCGTGCAGTGACTCACCCGCCGGCACGGCGACCGTCTCGTAGGCGCGCTCCCGATCGAGCGAGACGAGCTTCGCCTTCTCGAAGGCGGCGACCGTGGCGGCGATGCCGGTGCGTTCGAAACAGCGCTCGGCTTGCGTCCCCATGGTGTGATCGACGACCAGCACGCGCCGGGCCTCGGCTTCGAAGCAGGCCTCGAGCAGTCCGCGCAAGACCTGCGGGTGTGTCGTCGCGCCCCACTCGGGCGGGGCGAGGAAGCTTGCGTTGGGCTTGATCACGACGACCTGGCCCGGCGCCAGGAACCGGCCCAGCCCGCCGAGCGCGGCGAGCGCGCGGTGCACCGCCGGGCGCGGTGCGCCGGTGACGGAGACAAGGTCCGGATGCGAGGCAGCGCTCGCAGCGGCGGCCGCCGGCGGTCGGGCTGCGGGCAACCAGGTGCCCGCCAGGCTCGCGCCGACCCAGCGGCCGGTCGTCTCGAGGAAGCGGCGGCGGTCCATCTTACTCGGAGATCTCCTGATCGATGTTGCCGCTGATGAAGAGCGCCTGACTGCGCGCGTCATCGACGGAACCGAAGAAGGTGACGGCGACAGAGACGTAGTAGGTCGCGCGCACGAAGTGGATTTCCTTGGTTGCCAGCCCGCCGATCATGCGCGCCAGCTCCCCGACAGCGGGGTTTTCTTCGATCGTGCCCGTCACCGTGTCGGGGTCGTTGTAGAGGTCCTCGGCCGCCTGGCTGGAGTTCATTTCGAAGATCCGCACCGTCATCGTGGCGCCCGAAAGGGAGCCGGTGCCCGAGAAGTCGGCATCGGCGAACTCCTTCATGCCGTGCCGGGTATAGGTCGTGTAGCCCCCGTTGATCGCCTCCTGCAGCTCCCCGTCGGTCGTTCCAGTGTAGGTTTCACCCTGCTCCCAGGCCGAGACGTCGGTGGGGAGGAAGTCTTCGGGCCGGCGGATTTCGGGCGCCACGCCGCCATCGTCGTCGCCGCCGCAGTGTGCGAGCACCGGCAGCAACAGGAGGGCGAGCCAGACCGCGCGGCGCGGCGGGCGAGAAGAGCGGCGGTGATGGGCGAAATGCTGCACGGTGCGATACCTCCTGGACGCGCTGCGGGTCACAGCGGCGATGGCGTGGGCCGCGGGCGGCCGGCTTGCCGGAGCTGATGGGTGTCTGAATAACCATAGTCGCCGCGCGAGTGAGGGGCAAGCCTCGGCGTAGCCCGTCCGGAGACAATGGCTTGCGTCCAGGCTGCGGATCGAGTCTCCTCAGGCGATGAGAGGAGGCGCAATGGATCGCTTGACCTTTCGGCGCCGGCTGACCGAACGCGTACACGTTTGCGACAACCCGTGGGATCCGTGGGCCGCGGAGGAAGAGACGGCGGCGTCGGTCGCAGAATCGCCGGACGATTCGCCGGCGGCGCGCGCGCTGCTGGCGGTGGAGGATGCCGCGGCGCTGACCGCGCGACACGGGGAAGCGCTGGCCGCCGGCGCAGATATTCTCCTGACGAACACGTTTGCCGCCAATGGGCCGGCGCTCGATGCGCTCGGCGCCCGCGAGCAGCTCGCCGCGGTCGTGCACGACGGCATCGCGGCGGCGCGCGCGGCGCTGGCCCAGGCCCAGCGGCCGGCAGATGCTCTGCCGGTGCTCGCCTTCACGCTTGGGCCGCTACCGCTCGAGGTGGAGGGCCGCCACGGCGTGCCGTTCGAGCAGGCGGTCGCGGCCTATGCCGAGGTCATTGCGCTGGCCCAGAAGGACACGCCCGACCTCTTTCTGCTCGATGGCATGCTGCATCTCGAACACCTGCAGGCCGCGCTGGTGGCGCTGCGGGCAGGGGCGCCCGACCGGCCGGTCGTGGCGCAGTTGGCGTTTGGCCCGTCCGGCCGGGCGGCGCGCGGGACCTCGCCGGCGGTGCTGGCCGCCGTGGCGCGCAGTCTCGGCGCGGATGCGATTGGCGCTGTGGGACGCCTGACACCGGCCGAAATGCTGCCGGTCATCAGCGCGCTGCAGACGGTCAGCGATCTGCCGTTGATTGCCCAGCCGCTAGCCGGCTCGCCCGACGAGGGTTCGGCGGGGCTCTTGCACCCGCAGGAGTTTGCTCGTCAGCTCAAGCTGCTTCACAAGCGCGGCATTGCCTTGGTCGGCTGCGCCGGGTCCCGCACGCGCGAGCATCTGGAAGCGCTCGCGCGCACGGCGCATCAGGCCGAGCCCGTCGTGCCGGAGCCGACCGCGCGGCTCGTCGTCTCCTCCCGTACGCACGACGTCGAAATCGGCGCGGGGCGCGGCATCGTGACGATTGCCGAGTGGCCGTTCCATCGCGGCGAGAGCGTGCGCCTCTACCGCGGCAAGGGCCCGGGCGAGATGGCGGTGCTCTACCGCGAAGCGGTCAGCCGCGAGGCCGATCTGTGGGAGGTGCGCTGCCCGCTCGGGCCGCACGAGGAGCCGGAGTTCTTTGATGCCTTCTTGCCGCGCTTGCAGGAGAAGACGGAGGTGCCGCTGCTCATTACGGCCGAGTCGCGTCGCGGGCTCGAGGTCGCGCTGCAGCGTGTTACCGGCCGGGCGCTGATCGGCGGTGTCAATGGAGATCCGGCGACCCACGCCCGCGTTTTCCCGCTGGCCCACCGCCACGGCGCCGCGGTCGTCGCGACGTGCCACCAGGGGCAGTCGTTGCCGCGAACCGCAGCCGAACGGTTGGCGACCGCCGAGGTGATTGTGTCCGCCGGCATCGCGGCCGGCATCTCCGCCGAGGCGATCGTCTGCGATCCGGTCGTGCAGGCGGGCGACCAGGGCGCGGAGGAAGTGGCGCAGACGTTGGCGGCAATCGGCGAACTGCGCGCCAAGCTCGGCTGTGCCGTGCTCGTGCGCCTGTCGGCCATCAGTGAAGGACTTCCCGGACGCGGCCGATTGGAGAGCGCCTTTCTGGCGATGGCTGGGGCGGCCGGGGCCGACGCCTGTGTGCTCGACGCCCGCAGGACGCATCTGACCGAAGGGGCGTGGGCCGTTTCCCTGCTGTCGGGGCGCGATCGCCAGGCGAGACGGTACCGCGCGCGCTTCAAGCACGAGGAGGCGGGGGATTCACGGCCGGGACGGGAGCGGGGTGGCGAACGACAGCGACGCTCGCCGCAGCGCGAGGGTGCGCGACACGCGGAGCGAGGCATCCCGCCCCGCGAACGACCTGCCGGGGAGTGGCGGCGGGCGCAGCGCCCCGAGCGCGGCCGTCCGCGGCCGGCCGGGCCGGGCCGGCCGTTTGGGCGCGACGGGGAGCGCGGTCGAGAGGGTCGGCGCGGCGGGGAGCGTGGACGCGACTCCGAGCGCCGGTCGAGCGGTGGTTTCGGTCGTGGGGTGGAGCGCGGGCCGGGCCGCGGATTCGGCCGCGGCTCCGAGCGCGGATCGGGCGGTGGTTTTGGCCGCGGCTCCGAGCGCAGGCCAGGCCGCGGGTCCGAGCGCGGATCGGATCGCGGCTGGGGCCGCGATTCCGAGCGCCGGTCGAGTGGTGGTTTCGGCCGTGGGGCGGAGCGCGGGTCGGGCCGCGGATTCGGCCGCGGGTCGGAGCGCGGAGCGGGCGGTGGTTTTGGCCGCGGCTCCGAGCACAGGCCAGGCCGCGGGTCGGAGCGCGGAGCGGATCGCGGGTTCGGCCGTGGGTCGGAGCGCGGAGCGGATCGTCGGTTCGGCCGTGGGTCGGAGCGCGGAGCGCGCCGCGGATTCGACCGTGGGCCTGAACGCGGAGCGGGCGGCGGCTTCGGCCGCGGATCCGAACGTGGTTCAGGTCGCGATACCGGCCGCCGCCCAAGTCGTGGTCCCGGTCGCGGTCCGAGTCGCGGGACTGAACGCGGATCGGGCGGAGGCCACGGCCGAGGTCCAGGTCGTGGACCGGGCCGCCGTCCGGGACGCGAGGGCGGGCCGCGCTCGCGCGATCGTTGATCTGCCCGACAGCGCGTCGGCTATCTCAGTCAAGCGTGTGCCGCATCCAGACGTTCGGATCGGCGTAGCGCCCCACGTCGCGCTCGCGATCAATTTCCACCGGCTGTAGCGCTCCCGGCACGACGAAGCGGCCGCTGCCCGGAAAGCGCATCGCGGTCCAGCGCTCCCACTCGGCGACCGATCCGGTGACGACGAGCGTCTCGGGCGCGATGCCGAGTTGTCGGGCGCCCAGACGCGCATGCACGCGCAGCCAGGGATCGAAGGGCGCGCCGTCGGCGCGGGTCCAGGTGACGTAGGACTCGAGCGGGATCAAGGGGTAGCGCTCCTTGAGCGTCGGGCGCAGCGGGGCGAGCAGGTACCCCAACCCATGCTCGCGGGCAAGTCGGCGCATCCCGCGCACGATCGTCGTGCTCAGACCGCGCCGGCGATGGTCCGCGTCGACCATCGCCGCGACCGCCACGAGTGCGCGCGGCGTGATCGCTTGCCGGCGAGCCGCGTTGGCCCGGGCGACGATCGCATCGATTGTGGCCGGCAGGTCCTCCGCTTGGCCATCCCAGGGAATCGGTACCGTCTGACCCGCGGCCACAAGCTCATCCTCTGAGCCGAGCAGCGCGAGCTGGAATTCGGGAAAGAACTCGATCAGTGAAGACCACTCGCGAACGTCGCCGTGGAACATGAACTCCGGCCAGGATCGAGCGAAGAGCTGTCGGAAACGAGGCGTCAGCGCGGGAGCTTCGCGCAACGTGCAGTGGCTGACCGCCGGGCGGTCGGTCGCATCTTTGCCGTCGTCGATCATACTCCCGGTAGCATAGCGGGAGCGCTGGCGCCAACGCCACTTCGTTTCACGGTTGTCGGCTCGGGGTGCATCCTGCGGCGCATCCGCGTTGCGCGCCCCGGTCTCGCCTCACTACGCTTAAAGCCGCTGCGGGAATTCCGAGTTTCGCCGGTCGCGCCAGACGGCGCGAAAGGAGGTAGGCGATGCGACGTCGGCTGGGGATCGCGTTGGTTCTGGGCGCGTGGGTCGCAACGACGGGGGTGGGAGCGGCCAATCTCGTCCTTAACCCGGGATTCGAGCAGGGAGAGCTCGGCTGGGAGGGCGAATTCTGGCGCGTCACGCGCAGCGGCTATGTCGGCACCTTTGCGGCCGTGGCGGAGGGATACCTGGATGGGCCTTCCGGCCTCCAGCAATGGGGCGTGATTGCGCAGACCGTGCCCGTCGTCGCCGAGTCGACCTACACGACGCACTGGTTCTATCGCAAGGGGCCGAACGGGCTGGCGCTCGTTCAGCTTTGGTTCCGCGATGCCGCGGGTGACCTGGTGGGCAATGTGCCCCAGTTCTACCTCGATGGTTGAGTGGACCTGTGGCACTCCCGTGAGGAGTCGTGGTCCGCTCCGGCCGAGGCAGCTTCGTGCGAGCTCCGTTTCCGAGTCACGGCCATCGTCGAAGGCAAGGGCCGGGCATGGGTTGATGAGGTCTCGATCGAGGGCTTCGCTCCGATGGACGTCGTCGCTTCCGATCCGTGGGCGAACGCGGATCAGTCGCCGCTCACGCCCTATCCCAATCCGACCCCTGGTCCGGTGACCGTGCGCTGGTCCGCGCCGGGCTCGGGGGCGCTCAGCGCCCTCGTGCTGGATGCGAGCGGCCGATGTGTGCGCCGTCTGACCGTGGCGGGAGGCGCCATGGCTGGTGGGCTACGACAGCTCGCCTGGGACGGTCGCGACAGCCAGGGCCGCACGGTGCCGCCGGGCGTCTACTTCTTGCGTCTGCCTGCTTCAGAGGGGCTGCGCATTCGACCGCTTCGCGTGCTGCCCTAGGCTGGGGCGGCGCGAACGCTCAGCGATCGAGGATTCTCTCGCGGGCGCGCTCGACGAGCGCATCGTGAATCCGGCGCAGCGTGCGCGTTCGCCAGCGATCGTCGCCGACCAGGTTGTGTCCTTGGCCGTCCGAGGCCGACAGCGAGTAGAGCCCCATCGCGCCCGACTCGCGGTCGAGCGCAAAGTGTACGTCGTATTGGGGGTGGATGAGGCCGCTCACCGTCTGTCCGCCATGTTGATCGCGGGCGTAAGCGATCAAACCCAGGGTGCCGTTTCCCTGCCACGAGCCGCGCAAGCTGGCCCCGATCATTGCCTGCGGAACGTCTTGGCCGAGCAGATAGAGCACGGTCGGGACGACGTCAATCGTACGCACCAGTTCCGGAACGACGATCCCCCCCTGTACGCCGCCGGGCAACCGGATGAGAAGGGGCACGTGGAGCGCGGCGCTCGGAATCGCCGGTTCCGGGGAGCGCTCATCCGCAGCGCGAAAGGCGGTCGCGCGAGGAGCCGTGAGCACGAGCAGCGCGCGATCGAGGAGACCGTTGCGGCGCCAGGCTTCAAGCAACTCGGCGAGCTCGCCGTCCAGCGCGCGCGCGCGCGAATCGTAGGACGCCTGCGCACGCGGGTGGACAAGGTCGGACAGGTCGGACAGATGGAGCCAGAGCAGGGTACGGTCCCCCGCCCGCTCCATTGTCCGGCGGGCGAGGTCGATCAAGCACGCGGCCGGCTCGCCACGGCAGTCTTCGCCGTGGATTCGCGTGAAGCCCCGGCTCACGCGCGGGGCCGCGCGCACGTCGCTGTGTGC
>Ga0180434_10010006_pt1 | contig 10222 bp, 5 predicted proteins | sample SS_ome_7_FD_132453 | JGI IMG/M metagenome (GOLD analysis project Ga0180434, IMG submission 132453) | Hypersaline lake sediment archaeal communities from the Salton Sea, California, USA - SS_1_D_2 metaG | ecosystem: Environmental > Aquatic > Non-marine Saline and Alkaline > Hypersaline > Sediment... | reverse complement strand
GCGCTGCCGTCGTTGGCCGGATCGCCCCGTTCCGGATCCAGGTAGAAATCGGCCACACAAGCCGGCGTCGCGATGGGGAGCAGGATGGCGAACAGGCTGAACGTTCGTAGCATGACGGATACCCTTCTCTGAAAGACTCGTCGCCGGCGCAGTTCACGCTCTGCTTCCACCACGCGAACGCGCCCGTTCACCACAGTCGTGGAGGAACTACTTGACGCTCGTCTTCGGGGGCTCGACGAAGTCGTTGCTCAGGGCGACGGCTTGCTCCGCCGTCAACTCGCCGTCTTGGAGCCAAATCCGGTAGCGGGCCACCAGGTCCTTGCCTTCGTCGATTTCGTATTTGAAGTACGACCCGAACCGGCCGTAGACCCGCTCGTTGTACTCGGCCGGCTTGGGATTGGCCGGCCTGTCCAAGTAGACGACCGAGTAGCGGTTCTCGCCCAAGACGAAGCTCATGGCGTCCCAGGCCAGATCGAAGGCGCTGGCGCGGGCCTGACCCGGCTTGGTCTGACCGTCGGGATGGATGAAGTAGGTCTGGCCACTGGTCTTCCCGGCCACTTCCTGCGCGGCGCGAAACTGGAATCCGGCATGCGGGGCGTTGCCGTCCACCGTCACCTTGCCGCCGGTCGAGGTCAGGCGGGTGGTCCACTCGATGAGAATCCCGCCGGGCACGTTGAAGACGCACAGCTCGCGCCGCTCTTTGGCAAAGACGGTTTTGCCGCCGTGCCAATCGACGGCCACCTGGTGGCGCCCGAGCACGGGTCCGGCTTCCTGCGCCAGGAAGCCGGCGTGGGCCTGCCAGTTGGTCCCGCAGCCCCAGTTGTTCGCCCCGCCACCTTCGTACGCGATCTTGCAGTATCCGAAGAAAAGCCCGCGGTGGTGCGTATACTTCCCGCCCGGCCCCTTGGTCACGAACCGCGTGCCGGCCGGGTCGTACACGTGGTGGAACACCTTGCAGGTCTCCTCGACGTGCTTCGGATCGGGGGGCTTGCACATGTATCGCACCACGTGCCGGCCGGCGCGTCTGAGCTCCGCGTATTCCTCGGGCTTCTCTTGCCAGGAGAAAGCCGGCCCTGTCGGCGCGTCGTCGGAGAACGTCGCCGAGAGCTTAAGCGACTCACCGGCAGCCAACTTCGGCAAGATGAAGTGCAGCTCGCGCTTGCCCTGGACCGAGCCGTTGATCAGGCCCGGCGCGGTCAACTGCGCGGGCAACCGCGTGCCGTCGGAGCCGGTCAACGTGACCGATTTCACCTCGTCCGGCAGGTCAACCAATACCGAGACCGGCGTGTTGCTCCGGTCGTGTTTGCCGGCCTCGACGCTCAGTTCGAGCGGCTTGCCGGCGGCCGGCGCGCCGGTAACCCACAGGCAACCGACCACGACGCTGCTGAGCAATTTGTGAGTGGGGCTTGCGTTCATTCCGTGCTCCTTTGAAAGAGGGTACCAGTGCCGTATTTGCAACTCGCGGCAGTTCCAGGCGTAGTAATCGGCGGCATGAGCCGACAGAAGCGAATAGAAACAGAGGATTGCCAATTACCGTTTGTATTTCGCCGTCTTCGGATCGTAGCGGAATAGCCGTGTCGGTCATCGCGCCGGTGCCGGCGGCGAGTACCCTTTCCGCCGCCAGGTGTTCGTCTCACAGCAGTAGAGCCAGGTGTGCGCGACGCCACCCGCGCACCCCATTTGCCGCCAGAGTTGTCTTCGACGTGGATAAGCGTCCAACTATTCGCGGCCGGCTTCGAGTAGTCGTCGACCTTCGCGACCGCTGGTGCTTCCTTCTCGGCTGCGACGGCGGGCAAGGCTAGCACGAACCAAAGCAGACCGGTCGTTGCTCGAATCACGGCGGCACTTCCTATTCGATCGTGACGGTCTTCGCCAGGGCGTGGGCCAGTTTCGCTTTCACGATGCGGCGGTTGATGAAGTCGCTGATGTACACGCCGCTCTTGCCGACGCTGACGGCGTAGGGCCAACTCAGGGGGATAGCGGGCGCGGGCACTCTGCTGCCGGGGCCGGCCGAGTCTTCGTTGCCGTAATCCCCGAAACGGAGCAACTCGTTGTTGTTCGCGTCGACCACTAGCACGCTGAACCGCCCGACGTCGGGAATCAGCACCCGGCCGTAGCGATCGACGCTAAAGCGGCCAACATAACATCCGCAGCCGCTGCCGGGCACGGTCGAAAAGCCCGGGCAGATCCAGGTCTGCCCCTCGACGTAGGCCTTCTCCACACGGTACTTGTTCAGTGCAGTACACCTGTCGGGACAGGAAGGCGGCCAGATGTGGCCCGCGGGTCGCGTTCCCCAACGCGGCGGTGGATAGTAGAAGTGGCCGCCGGTCGGGGAGAATTTCACCACGCTGCCGTACATCCAGGTGTAGGTGGGCGCGGGGGGCTCCTCGCCGAACGCCTTCGGCCAGCTCCAATCCGGCGGTGTGAGCATCGATGCGATGTAGACGTTTCCCCAGGCATCTATCACCGGCGAGCCGTCGCCCTTCGCCAGGCCGTCGATCACCTTCTTTCTCTTCAGCTTCCCGTCCGGGCCGTAGACACTCACGCCGCGGCGCGGACTCTTGTCGATCACCGCAATCTCACCGCGAAGCGAAACAAACAGCCCCTTCGTACCAGTGGCGCCGTGGCCGTAGACGTTGCCCGGCACGTCCTTGATCTCATTGGTGCCGCTTCCGGGAAAGTCCAGCGGCTCCCCGTCGCGATCGTAACGGTCGATGCTCTTGGCGCCAGGGTTCCAGTTCGTCATGCGGGTCACATAGAACTCGCCGCCCGGGCCCACGGCAATGTCCTGGCCCTTGATCTCCGGGAACAACGTTACCTCGCCGGTCACGCCGTTGACTCGGGCGAAACGATGCCCGCTGTAGCTGTGCACGAAAACGTCGTCGTTCACGGGCGAGGCGGCGATCTGGTAAACGTCCGGCAGCACCCGGTGCTTGATCACCTCAACCGGCGTACTGAGCTTGCCGCCTTCGTCGACGACCTTCTCGACACCGCGACGCGGAAGCGGCGATTCCCACGTCTCGAAGAAGGTGCGGGCCAGCCAGATCACCGGCTTGTTGCCTTGCGTGTCCAGCCCGATGGCCGGGTAAGACATGCCCAGATCAACCGACGCGACGGCCGGCTCGCCAATGCCGGCGAACTTCGTCAGGCTCGCCTCACTCTTGCGGTAGCCGGCGATGCGGAACGACATGACGTACACCGCGCCGGTTCTGGAATCGACTGCCACCTGTTCGGGGTGCTGCACCTCGATCTTGCCGACCCACTTGCCGTACGAGTCAAACACGGCCACGCGGGCAGCATCGTAATCACACACGTAGATTCGGCCCTTGGCGTCGGTGGCGATGCCGCGGGGGCGCATCAGATGCGACTCGTCGTTGCCCGGCCTGTAGCGCTCGCCTATGAACGGTTTGGCGAAGCCTTTGTCTTCGAAGCCGATGCGATAAACGACGGCGTGCGGCGGACGCTTACCCGAATCCTTGCCGCCGTCGGGAGCGAGGCTGTCGTCTCCTCCGTCACCGCGGCGATGGCCCGACGTGTAAATCCACTTCTCGTCGGGACTGAGGGCAGCGAAACAGAGGCCGTGCGCGAGCTGCTCCGCCGATCCGGGCGGGCCGACGTAGTTTAGCCCCTTGGCGATGCCGCCGTCGGTGCTGACGAAGAGCAGGTGATGCGGCCGCGTGCCGGCGTTGTGTGTCTTGGACGCGTTGGCCAAGACAATCGTGCCATTGCTGGTGATGGGCATGGTCTGCGGGCGCATGCCGGTGCTGATCGGATAGAGATCACGGAAGTTGGACAGTTCGACGCGCGGAACAACTCGCCCGTCCGGCAGTTTGACGCGTGGCAGGCTGGCCAGACGCCCGTCCGACAGGTTGGCCGGGAAGGGCATCACCGTGCGGACATACTCGCCTTGTTTGGACCAGGCCTGCAGTAGAAAGGTGCTCTTGGTCTGGCCGTGTTCCATCAGGATGTAGAGCAGGCCGTCGGGGCCGACGGTGACCGCCCGAGGCGCGAAGCTGATGCCGGGCTGGTAGAAGATCACCCGCTCAAACTCTGCCCGCATGTCCAGCCCGACGCGTGCGCGAAACGGCCCGCGCAGGGTCGAGACAGCTTCGCCCACGTCGTCCTTACCGTCCCAGGTGAGCGACTGATCGAGCATGTTGGCCTTCAGCGGCGGCGGCGCGTTCTTGCCAAGCATGCCGGCCGCCATGTGGCGGATCACAGTGCCCTTCGCATCGACGATGGCGACCTCGACACTCGTCGCGGTCGACGCGGCGAAGCGAATCGTGACCGCGTCGCCCGAGCGCGCTGCCCTCGGCGGCTCAGCGAAGGCCACCTCCGCGGCCCGACTGATGTCGGCCAAAGCGAGACCGACCAGCAAGGCCGCTATGGGCCACGCGGCCGATCGGAAAAAGGCAGTCATGGATCGCTCCTCGGTCGGGCGGTCCAATAAAGATACCACAAGCAGATGACTCGGACAATTCGCGGCAAACCAGGCACCCGGATTCAAGATAGCCGGGTATCGGACACGGAAATCCGGCAGCGGGACAGTCGGAGATGGAGGGGTGCCTGGTGCTGCACAGTGAGGTTGGGCATTCCGGTCGCGATTTGCAGTTCCCCGGAGCGAACGCGCTTTGGTTACGAGTGCGCGTCGTCCGACGGCGGACGGCCGCCAGAGACTCACGTTGTCTCGCGCCAAGGACTGTGCAGTGCCGAAAAGGTCAACCCGCACGCGCATCGAAACGAGCGTGTGAACTTCCTTTGCCACGGGGTGCGGAGAGTTGTGTGCCTGCTCCGCGAGGAGAGGCCCTCTAAACCCCCGGAGAAAACAGCCCCCTCTTTTGCCAAGTCGAGGTTGGCAACTGCGTTTGGCAGAGGTCTTTTCACACCCGTATGGACGTTTTACGCTCCGTCGGTTGACTGGACATTGCCCACGACAAGACCACGAAAGAGAATCCCCCGAAACCAGACATCTCAACTCTGCCCCAGCGCCGGGCGGGACGCCCGACATCGCGCTACCCGTCCCCACTTCACACCAACTCACCCGGCAGGGCGGCGATATTCCGAGAAACCAAAGGCGAGAAGTGCGGAAAAGGCGTACTACCCGTGTCTGCCACGTGGTTATCCACATGCAAGAGTGAGGAGGCCGGACGCGCCGAGGCTGTTCTGCCGGGCGTTCACCGGGTTGTCGCCTCGACGCCGTAGCGCATCGGTGGGGCGCCGCGCTGGTGGGCGCCGATGTCGGGCGCGCTGCCGGCGTATCCTTGGCTGAAATTGGGCAGCGGCTGCCCCGCACCCGCCCCGGGACTGGACGGGGTGAGCTGGAACCGGCCGGTGTTGGTCCCGGAATCAAAGCCGGCGCCGGCGGCATAGACCGGTTCGCCACGGATGCCGTGCTCCTCCTGGTCCTGCGGGACCTGGCCGTTGTAGAGGTCGTAGTCAAAATCGTTGTCGACGTTCTTCTCGTTCTCACTGATGCTGCGGCTCTCCGGCGTGCGCACGTGGAGAATGTTGTTTCGGGAAACGGTGTGCTTGACGATGCGATTGCCGCCGAGCCCGCCCGTCGGGAGCCACTCGTCGGAGCGGAACAGGGTATTGTGGAAGATGTACTGCTGGCCGGTCATCCAGTGCTCGCCGCCGGCGAAGCCCATCTTCAGGAAGTATCCGCCGTGGTAGTCCGGCTTCCACTGGCTCCGGGCGCAGACGTTGCGCCACACGTAAAGCGGCCCGATCGAGGTGGCCGCGTTGCCGATCATTACCGCCGACTGCGCAATGTAGTTGTCCCACACGCGCGTGTTGCGGTTGCCGCCCTCCACCTCCAGGCCGTCGTCCCAGCAGTGGCTCACCAGGTTGCCGTAGATGTCGGAGTCGTGGCCGGGCGACCCGCGAAAGCTCCCGTTGCTCCCCCCGCCGATCACGTCGTTGTACATGTGCTCCAGGTCCGAATAGCACTCGTTGTAGCGGATCACGTGGTTGCCCGCCGTGTTGAACAGCGAAATGCACTGCGGTCCCCTGGTGTGCGTCGGGTACTCCGGCTCGTACCAGGTGCTGCCGTCGTGGGTCGGATGGTGCAGCTTGCAGCGCTGGACGATCAGGCGTTTCAACGTGCCGCTCCGCGAGAGAATGGCCGAGTCCATATTGAACCCGAAGCCTCGTTCGGGATTGAGACGACCCCAGTCGGAGACGTCGCAATCCTCGATGACGACGTCGTGGCCGCCCTCGATGCGGATGGCGGCGGTCAGCGATCTGCCGGTCTTGTCGGCCGCGCCCGCGCCCTTGAGCGTGAATCCACGAAGGATCACGTAGGCGGCGTCGATCGTGATGCACGCGTCGTGCTGGTGACGCACGTCGATGGTCGCCCCACGGCCGTCATAGAGCCGCCAGGCCTCCGGCGTGCCCGACTCGGTGATCGCCAGCGGCGTATCGCGATCGGCCACCCGGACCGTCTTGCCGACGGGGAAATCCTCGCTCCAGGTGGTTGCGCTGAGCCGGGTGCTCTGCTGCGTGCCGGCCAGCGTGAGTTCGATCTCGTACGTGGTGCCCGGCTCGAGGTGGACGATGCTGCCGCGGTAGTCGGCCAGGTCCTCGTCCGTGTCGGGTATGGGGTTGTAGCGCATCGGCAACCCCTCGCGCCAATCGCCGGCGCCTTCCCGCCGATAGCGAACCGCGACTTCTTTATCCGCCGCCCCGCCCTCGGGCGACCAGTAGAGCCCCAAGCAGTGAAACGTCGGTATGGCAAACGCGGCTTTGCTGCGGTTGTGGGCGTCGCGCTGCGCAGCGTCGCCGGGCGCGCCCTGGCTGTAGAGCAACAACGCGGTCACTGCGATCAGCAATCGGCCTTTGACGAGCGTGGGTTTCATGGCCCGTTCTCCCGTGCTTTAAGAGGTTTGCCGTTCGGTGACGGCGGCCGTGCAAAGGGATCTCCTCATAGCCGGAGACTAGCGACCGCCGTCCAGGTTGTCAACCATTGGAGTCCCCGTCGTGCGGCTCCAGTGCCAGCACTACGGCCGCAATCGGCGTAGTCTTTTTCTCCTGATTCACTCTCCACAGAGACGCTCGATCCAAACCAGAAACTCGCGGTGCTGGGAGGATTGAAACCGGTTGATGTCGTCGGGGTGCAACGCCGTGAGGCCGGTTCCGGCGGGAGCCGGCGGCCAGGCACTGCGTGCCCGCTCGACGCACGCACGCACCTCGCCCACGGGGTGATCTCGGTCCCGCTCGGGGGCCACGATCAGGCACGGCCGGGGCGCGATCAGCCGCAGCAGATCGTCGTAGTCGTAGGGTAGGTCGGCCTCGCGCCCTTCGAACAGGCCCAGCTTGGGTATCAGGGCGTGCCACTGCCACAGGCGGGCGAGGCCGCCGGTGGCGCGTGCGTCGTCGTTGGCGCTGCGCCACGGGGCGAATCCGCTGAAGCAGGCCACGCCCGATACGCGTTGGTCAAGCGCCGCCGCATGCAGCGCCACCATGCCGCCCAGCGAATAGCCCAGCAGGTACACGCGGCGGGAATCGAATTCGGGCGACTTCTGCCCTTCGCGCGGCGACGCGACGCGGCCCTTCCCCTCGACCACGAAGTCGACGGCTCGATGGACGGCATGCACCATGCGTCCCAAACGCGACCAGCGGGGGTGCTCCGTATAGAAGCGGGTCCCTTCCAGCAGCCGCAACCCGAAGCCGCACTGGTCGTAGGCCAGCACGATGTAGCCCGCCTGCGCCAGGCGATGATACACGGTCGTCCCCTCGACGCCGTAGCCCTCGTTGTAGCCGCTGTGGTAGGAGTACGGGTGCAGCCAGATCACCACGGGCCGCGGACCGGCGGCGTCCGGCCGGTAGTAAAGGTTCCCACACAGGTTCTCGCCAAAGCTGACCGGCAGCCGCGCCACGTCCCCGACCGCCCAGCGATCGTGCGTCATCATGGCCGACTCCTCGGCCGAAAGGAACGTGTAGCGGCCGTCCCAGGCAGTCCGCTCCGGCGGTTGGCCCAACATCCACGCCACGTTCCGGCGGACCGCGTCTGACTCCCCTTGCGCGGCCCGCGGCGGGACGGCCAAATCGGCCGGCCCTTGCTGCGCCTTCCAGACTGCCCAGTCGAAGTGGTGCAGCAGCGTTTCCGGAAAATCTTCTTGCCGAGCCGTACCGCGGCCGAAGGCCAGGTCGAACCAGTCCAGGTTCTGGCGCCGGTGCTCGTCGGTGATCGGACTGTGCGCCCCCTCGCGGTAGTGGATGCGCAGGTTCTCGGGCTTGCCCAGAAGACGATACACCTCGCGTCCCTGGAGATAGGCGCGTTCGACGGCGAACGTGGGTTCGCAACCGTCGTTGTGGGCCGTGTGGACCAGCACCCGGCGCGGGGCAATCAGGGCGTACCAGCCGTGGGCGTCGATCGGCAGCTTGTGCTCGCGGCCCGTGTAGCTCCGCAGCGACGGTAGAAACCACTGACTGGGGAAATCGGCCGGCGCCTCGGCAAAGGTGTCTCGCGAGGTGAAACGGTAGGGGCACGAGGCGGGCGAGCCGGGGCTGCGGGCGACCACGGCCGTGATCCGGTCGTCGAGCGCCGCCGCGATCATTGCTTGCTTGCCGTAGCGCGAGAACCCGATGATGCCGACCTGCCCCGCGGCCAAAGGATACCCGCGCTTCGGGTCGAAAAGGTAGTCGAGCGTGCGGCCGGCCAACCACGCCTTGGTGATGATCTCCGTCCACGTGGCCTGCGGATACTCCTCGCGGAACGTCTGCCATACGCTCTCGTACCCGGGATAATCCGCCTCGCGATGGTGGCTGTCGACGCCCGGATACAGGCACACGGCATACCCGCGCCCCAGCGCCAGCTCGGCCCAGGGAATCTGATAATACCGCGGCGCGGTGAGCAACAGCGGGAAGGGGCCGTCGCCTCGGGGGAGCCAGAGCCACATCTCGAACGAGCGGCGGTTGGGGGTGTCGAGCGTGACGCGGATTCGCCGCCGCGTCGAGCCGTCCTCACCGCGCCGCTCCTCCAGCACCCGGCCATCGACGACCGACGGCGTCACCTCGGGCGGGGAGCCCGTGAAGTATTGCATCAGCAGGCGGCGGATTTCCTCCTTCCGCGCCGGCCATTGGTCGACCGTCTCGACCCGCCGCCCGTCGATAAACTCCAGCAACGGCGGCAGGTCGGCCATCGACCGAAACTCGTTCGCCTCGGCCGCCGGAACCATCGAGGGCGAAAGCATCAGCCACAGCGCCGCAGCGAGGCTCATGGTGCCGCCGGACGCAAGTAGCCTCTTCCGGGAAGAACCCGCACTCCGCCGCTTTGCAGCACCCGATTCGTCGTCGTAGCGATTCATGGCGATGGTTTACCTCCGTATACTTTTCCGTAGCTGCTCTCGCTTATCGCTCGCGGCCGGTGTCGAGCAGCGAGTCGTCCACCGCGACACCGCTCGACCGCTGTCAGTCTACACGAATCTCGGCATGATGGCATCATTCTCGGTAAAATGCTTGAAAACACGTGCCACATCGGTTACACCTCAACTTCGATCTTCGAAGTCCGGCGGCGGCGGGGATTGGCCCCCCCTGTTGCGGGCGTCGGTTGGTAAGTACTTACGGATACCAGTACAGTCGAACTGACTCGGAGAAGTCTCCCATGAGCTGCCGGCTTCCTATTGGCGTCCTTGCCTTTCCCTTGTTTGCATGTTTGCTCTTTGCCGCCTTCGGGACGGCCGTTTCGGCGGAACACGGAGACAAACACAATGAGGTTACAACCGGTGAAGCGGCGTGGGACGACCTGCTCGCGCGAAGCGGGGCGTCCGGCGGGGTCGTCGTCCATGTAGGCTGTGGCGACGGCCGTGGAAGCGCCGCTCTGGCCAAGCAAAAGGAAACGTACATCGTTCAAGGGCTGGATGCCCGGGTGGAAGCCCTCGACAGCGCGCGGCAACGCGCATGGACGCTCGGGCTGGCCGGCCGACTTTCGTTCAAGCATTGGGAAGGCGGCCGGTTGCCCTACGCCGATCATCTGGTGAACGTCCTCTTCTGGCAGAAGCCGGACGACGATCCCGACATGGAAGAAATCCTGCGCGTGCTGGCCCCGTATGGGACGGCTTACATCCAACAGGATGCCGGGTGGCGCAAGGTGACGAAACCGTGGCCCGGTGACATCGACGAGTGGACTCATTTCCGATACGACGCGGGAAACACGGGCGCTTCGAAAGACACCCGGGTCGGCCCTCCGAACCATATTCAGTGGGAAGCGGGGCCGAGGTTC
>Ga0180434_10010004_pt1 | contig 10224 bp, 10 predicted proteins | sample SS_ome_7_FD_132453 | JGI IMG/M metagenome (GOLD analysis project Ga0180434, IMG submission 132453) | Hypersaline lake sediment archaeal communities from the Salton Sea, California, USA - SS_1_D_2 metaG | ecosystem: Environmental > Aquatic > Non-marine Saline and Alkaline > Hypersaline >... | reverse complement strand
GCTGTCCGAGAATGGCTATTTTCCCCAATCTCTGTGTCAGGCTCAAATTATAATCCTCGAAATACTTAAATGTATTCCTGTGGTTATAATTTTCGCCTTCCTTGATCTTGAAAAAAAATTCCTCATTCTCGGACAGTCTCCCAGAATCCGGTTGTTTACGCTTCGCGTCAAGAAAAAACCGTCATGAGTGATCGGTCGACAGATAAGTCAGGAATTAAACGGCTCTTAAAAAAGTATCGAGCTATCTTTCAAATTCCCGAGAATCTAAATCATTACTCACAGGGAGATTACAAGCTCGCTGAGAGAAAGTTTCTGAAATATGCGTTAGGAGAGACAAACAACGAGGATCGGAAATGACCCCCACAAACTGAGTCGATTTCTTGAATCCTCAGATGGCACAGCACCGTCGAACCCGGTCCTGCGTTTTCCACACCTCCCGTTGCATTTTACTGCGAATGGAACGAACTCCGAATTACAGATACTGGAAAACGGGAAAAATATATGGTAATTGTATACACGATACATGCCGTTGCTGCAAAATGACTTAAATCCGAGAAGGCGAAGCAAATCGCCAGCACTTTCTCCGGTGCGGCGATTTATCTACTGAGAAAAGGCTCATGGCGATTACCAAAACACACAGGCGACTCAGAATGAACGTGTCCGACTCCCTGGGACTGGCCTTTAGAACTACCACTGCATTGTTAATTCTTACGGATTCCCGGAATGCCCTTCTCCTTGCAATGCGTAATTGTGTGCGATTGGATGGCACCATGAGTTGGGCAAGAACTTTCGGAGAGCTCACGCGTCTCGTCAAACTTACGGCGGTATGGGTGTTTGCTCCGCTGTTTTTTGTAAGTATAAACATCATAATTCTATATGCCCTACATAACACCATCATCCCTGTCCCCATGGCGATCGACATTTTCAGTGTTTTCAATATCGACCCGGTGGCATGGGAACACTCGATCGAAAAGGAAGCGCTCGGCGACGTAGGTGCCAAATACGAAGAATGGAGTCGAAGCAGAGGGTTTTCCCTGGAAACGGCTGAATTTTTGCAGAAACATCTCTGGTCCAACTGGATTTTTTACCTTGTTTTTGCGCTTTACTTGTTAGCTGCTTTCTACTTCTTGGTCATCAGACTTTGTATTTCTATAACTTCCTATTACAAGAAAGGCCTATTGAAGCGAAAAGAAACCTATTTTGATAGAGACCTGCGAATAATTCCTCAGGATCGAATGATATACTGAGATTGCCCCCCCTGCGATTCCGGGGTAGAGAGTGTATCAGGCTTTTTTTCTGCAGTTCAATATGGCGTCTGTATTCATTTCCGCCCAGTCATCCACTCTGCGTTCTGTTTCAACATAATGGATCGCTCTTTCTGAAAGATGCCGTCCTTTCAGAATCGCTTCGGCGGCCTTTTCTCCGGCCGCTTTGGCTTTCATCGAGTTCACGAAAATGACGCCGTCTTCTTCACCGAAACCTTTCTCCCGCAGCACCCGGGAGGCGCCACTCGTGCTGAGCAAGAGTATTCCCCGTTCCTCAGGGCGCTTGTATTTTTGAGAAAGCATATATTCAAACGCCACGAGGTTCATACCGTCCTCCAGAGGGGTTACGAGCATCGCATCCACCGCTTTCATAAACCTGTAATTCTGTGGAGCACGAATGCCTTTATCCACATGGATTACATGTTCCCCATTCAATTTGCCGTTCAACTTGACGACTTCTTGGGATAATATAGCTTGAAGGTCCTGATAGTCCGGGTTTCCGGATCTGCTGGGAGCCGTCACCTGGTAAAACCGCGCATCCCTGCCCGAAACTCGCAGCCGGTTGAGTGCGTGGTGAAAAATACTGAGTCTCTCAACAAGGCCTTTGGTATAATCGCACCTTTCCAGACCTCCAAAAATATACTGTCCCTTCTCTTTGGTGTTGTAAATTTTTTGATACAAGCTCTCCCCATTTAATCTATACTGCAAAATCTTGCCATCTGAAACCTCGTTTAAAATCCTATCTACATCCAAACCGATGGGAAACGCTCCAATGGTTGTAACCGTGTCTTGATGGACTATTTCATAAAACCGATCCCTCACGCTTATCTCCACGGGAAACCATTCTTCAAGGGCTTCCAGGTAGTTGTCACAGTACTCTTTGGTATGAAATCCTATGAAATCATTCGCGAGCATACCCCAGGTGAGCTTTTGCAGCACGCTTTCAATGCTTTCGGAAAAAGGGTCATACATCTGAACTCTGACGCGGGTTCGCTTGTCCTGCCGTATCAGGCCTTGAATTTCATGGATATTAAAAAACGGTGTGTGCATGAACTGACCCACGTGGATTCTTCTCTTTTGTTCCTCTGAGAATCTCTCCTCGAGAAGCAAGGCCTTATAAACCTCCGCGATCTGCATCAAATGGTAATCCTGGTTCCAGATCACAATCTCGTCTCGATTCTTCCAGAACTCTTTGCTCTTACGGATTTCGTCAATGATGGTGTTGGCGAATGTAACACCGCTGCTGGTGTACTGGACAAAATCGTTCTTCTCAAAAGCCGGCCTGGGAAACGCTTTCGCCTTCTTATAGAAGAGTGGGGTTCTCGTTAGATGCATCAACGGCCAGAGAAACCCATTGGCAAATTTGTTGTAATAACTGTGCATATGTCTGGTGTCGAAAAAAACAAATCGCATGTAGAAGTCATATGCTTTGTATCGGAAATGCATCCTGTTATCCGGATCTATCTCTATATGAGGAAAATGCTCCGGCGCATGTTTCTCTTCCACCATTTTTTTGAACAAATTACTGTAATGTCCTCGAGCAACTTCGATGTCCCTGTCGCCCATGGAAGCCCCGATCCAGGTGGGATTCCATTTGTCCGCCTTCAAAAGTCCCGCCATGGCAGTCACAAGGCCCCCATCTCCAAATTTCGGAGTTTTCGGTCTCGTCCCGCTTTCCAGACATTCCTCGGCCTGGGTAAGAAATTCTTGTGAAAAACTAAAAGGCCCTCTGTTGGAAACAATGACCAAGTCGCTCATAAATCAACCTTTCAGTATCGTATGGATTTTGATTGGGAACATCTCACAAGGGGAATGCGCCGCATGACTAACGGTTCAAAAAAATCCTGTGCGATCGCGGCTGATCCAGGGCGAGAAGCATGAGAAGATATCGCTTCAGATTTTTTGTAATCAGGAATTCGTCTTTCACACGCCGATGCCCGTTTTCTCCCAGCCGCTTGGCAAAATCCTGCTGCGTCAACAGCGAGCGAATTCCCAGGCCGGCTCCCTCAACCGAATGGACCAGTAATCCTGTATAGCCGTCAATCACCTGGGCGGGTATGCCCCCTACGGCACTTCCTATCACGGGTCGGCTTTTCCAGAGCGCTTCGGAAACGGTTAAGGCAAATCCTTCTCTCAGAGATTTCTGCAGAATAATATCCGCCGCACGCTGAAACGCGTTGATTTCGCCCGCAATTGAGGGGCTGAACAAAATGATGTGAATGTCCGGATCGTTTCCTGCTTCCGCCTTGACACTTTCCAGAATCTTTTCAGTCTCCGGATCATCTGCCGCCTTATCCCCTATCAAGACCAGACGGCAGTCCACATATTTTTTCGCCATCTTAAAGGCACGGACGACGCCTACAGGATCTTTCCACGGATCATAGCGCGAAATTTGAGTTACGATAGGCTTGTCTCTTGGGATACCGTATTTCGTGAGGACAGCATCGATGACGGAAGGCTCCAGATGTCTGTTTTTTTCATCCAAGGGGTCAATGGCGGGATAAAACCGATACTGTGGAATCGTCAACTCCGGAGAGAAAAGGGCGGAAGAAAAGATGGCGGCATCATACTTTTCGATGTGCGGTCTGAGAAATTCCCACACTTGTTCGCTGGGGTGAGACATATCAATATGGCATCGCCACACCCATTTGTTTTTTCGTCTCGGGTTCCAATTGATGAGGGCTGCCGGCTGAGGATCATGAATGACGATAAGATCCTCATCGAAGTCCATATGACTGTTATTCATTTCATTGTAGGTCATGTAGGTTTCAAAAAGCTCTTTCTGAATATGCGCTCTGTTTCCTTGCAGCGCATTGTGAAATGCCTTTGTAATTTCAAAGAAGGCGGCGTCTCCTTTTATCACCTCCCATTGTGTTTGAATCCCCATGTCATTCAGCAGGGGAACGATGCGATGCAGCATTTCAGCCACACCTCCGCCTACTGCAGTGGAGTTTACCATTTTAATCGACCGGTTTCCCACATGGGATGCAAGGATCGTGAGTTCCTCAACAATGTCGGGCCCCACCACCTCCTGATAATCGAACAAGGTCGGCGTGCTCATCTCTCATCTCCTGGATATCGCTAAACGCTGCAAGCTTTGCGTCACTTCAGTCGCTTTTTCAATTTATCCCGGTGAGGTATTCATCAATCAACCGGATGATTTTCGTTCTGAGCCCCTCCATCGTATGAACGTTGATATCGATCCGCCTGATCGTTTGCGCCAGATCAGGCATTTCAAGGTCCCCTTCTATCCAGGCGGAAAAGTCATCCCTCTGGAGGTCTGCCCGCTGACGGGATTCAATAAAATGGAGATAAATCGAATAGATGCTGACGGTTTTGATTACATCACGGAAGGACTTGAGGTCATATGCAAATTTGTCGGTTCGGTACTCAATTCTTACGATATCATAAAGATAGAAAGGAACATCTCCCGTTTTTTGGAAGGCCTGCGGTTTTTCAGTCTTGTAGGCCTCAATGATGTCAATAAGATGCCTCCTCAAGCCCTCAATTGTGTTATGTTCGGAAAAATCCACAGCCGTCAATTTTTCTGCAAGGGCCTTTTCATTGAGGCTCATAGAGGCCCAAATAGCGAAATCGCTATTCTGAGGCAACTGGATTTCCCGCAACTTGAGGAAGGCGGAGAAGGTGTGATAAAAAATGGATGTATCCGAGCAAGTCTTTATCAGACTGAGCAACTCTTCAAGATTGCAAGCCTTCCGCCCGGTGAGCATTTCCAAGGATGCACTGGATAAGAATTGAAATACCTGTCCCATAGTTTCAACTCACATGAAGGATTTTTTTTAATGACCCCATATCTTCAGCAGCATGGAATGATGCTCTCATGAAAACGAGTTTGAGGCAAGCCCGAATTCCGGATCGGAGTCCGGGACAGGCACCGGAATTCGCTCTTTTCAGTTTGCTTTTCCTGTCATGAACGCCCCTACCATCGACGGCAAATTCACTCCTCTGAATCGGTCCCCGTCTAGCGATGCATCGAATCAGCGACAACAAGTCGGAGTCCTTCACCAGGACGATGGCCTGCCCCGGTATCGGTGCGATGTGTATCCCGAGCGCTTGCGGCAAAACGATGTGGCGCATGGCACAGACCACGATGCCGAACACCCATGCGCGGAGCAATGACACGGCAGACAGCCGGAGTGTGCACGCATTCGCAACCGATATCATGCCGTCGACCAACACCACCCCGAACTTAACACGCGGGCCAAGGTTGAGCGATTCAGGGTTTTTCGCTCCTCACGCGGTTGTCTTCAACCGCTATATTCAACCTTCCTGTTCACGGCGATTCCCCGGAGTGACAACTCTGCCATGAAGGGTGCATAGGGCACATCCATGGCGGGCGAAAGAACGCCTTTACGGAGAATTTGACCGCTGCCGATCATCTGAGCGACAATGCTGGCAGGATAGCCAACTCCGATATTCATGGCGAACAAACCGGTTTCCAGATCCCTTTCAATCAACAGGTCCATGCGGATAGACTTGTTCCGCCCGTCTTGAATCCCTTCAAAGAGGTTGCGCATGGCGACCATGTCTTTTTCATTGTCCCGATACTGCAATTGAGGTCCTAAATGCTTTACCAGAAATTGCCGGGGGTTCACCCGGCAATCAAGACCCGCTACCGGGCTCTCAGACAAAAATCCGAGTTTCTTCAAAGGCGCCCAGAATGCACACCAACCCGGCCAGCGCAACGAATAGCGTCCAGCCTGCCGAATTTTCCCCCTCACACCCAAAAGATCCGTATAAAATACGGCATCGCCGTTTGGGAGCGCTTCCAATTTACCGAGACCGGGGAAGTCAATATTGTGTATCATGTCGTTTTTGTGCTGATCCGCAGCGGGCACAGTCAGGTACCTACCATCCTTGATGAAAACCGAATCCCGCTTCTGACTCCCCAAGACCATATCCCAGTTCCAACTCACTTTGTAATTGAGCGGATTATCGCAAGCACTTTTTTCAGGAAAGCCGCCGCAGTATGAATTGAAAACGTGGAGTTCATCGAACTCCTGAATGACATGCCCGCAAATAATAAGGTCAATGCCCGGATCCAGCCCGCACTCGGGCATGATGGCCACTTGGGCAGCCTGGGCTCTCCGGTTAAGCTCCCCAGCGTCGCGCAGGTAATTCGTGCTGACCAGATCCACCCCGGCCTCTACCGCCGCATCAATGGCGTTGCGCATGAGAGGTAAGGGCAATAGATCTATGGCCACATCGACACCCTGCTTGAGTACAGACACCAGCGGATCTTTGGACGAGGCATCCACCCGAACCGCGGTTACCCTGTCCGCATCGAACAAACCGGCCATCTTTTGCAACCCGTCCGACCCAACATCGGCGCAGATAATTTCCTCCACTTCCTTGCTCCGAGTAAGATCCAGCAAGGCAGCCTTTCCCTGCAACCCCAGACCTCCCAGCACCGCAACTTTCACCTTATCCTCCCGATTCGTGTTTCTTGGCTTATCCTCACCAGCTTTGCAACCCCTCCGGCAAGCAGACCCATGTGCATTTCAAACCCGGAAGGACGTCATTTATCACCGTCCTCCGGTGCCATTATTTTTCATCTTCGACAAACCGGGAATGAGGGTTTGGGTGCTGATGATTCCCGGGATTTGCCTTACCTGGTTCTGGACAAAACTCCCAATGATTTCCGCATCCGAAGACACCAAATCACGGGTTAAAACGATCTTAACCAAGATATCGACGTCGCCGTGGACCGAATGCACTTCCCTCACTTCATCCAGGGCAAACAGCTTCTCGATGACTCGATTCTCCTTCTTTGCCGCAACATTCATCAGGACGAATGCGGTGATATTCCGCCGCATCTCCGGATATTCGTGATCTCTGACATTCGACATTTTTTCCCGAAAAGCCTCCATGTCCTCAGAAATGAGCTGATCGATGCCGCGGCCGTACTTTCGGGCCAGTTCCTTTTCCCACTGATGAAAGGTGATGTAGGTATACAGGTCCCCGATTTTCCGCTTGGGGAATGACTGAATGAGATGACCCTTTTCAATGATTCCAACCAATGGGCGGTAAATCGTTTCGTACCAATCCGCGGCTGCATTTTCGAATGAAACAGTCTCTCCGGGCGCTTGCGCCAAATAGTTTTGGTGGGTGGAGATCTGTCTTATCAGATGATTGTATTGTCCCACTTCCGTCAATTCTATAGGAGACGGCAACTTCGTCTTTTCCATAAATTCGGCCTTCTCACGATACAGGATGTTTTCAAGGGTATGCTTCGATGGGATAAACTCGACGATGTCGGCGTCGATGTCCTGGTAACCGAATTCCTTCGCCGCTGAAATGCGATGATTGCCGTCCAGCACATAGTAATCGTCTTTAATTTTATAGAGCCTCACCGGAGGCAGTGTCTTGCCCGCCCGCATCGCCTTCCGGATGTTTTCAAGTCTTTCAGGGGGAACATGTTGCTTCAATCGGAACTTACTGTCAAAATCGTGGTATCGCCCCACACTCCCAACGATCCGATCCACCGGCACCGAAGCGGTACCCAGATCCTTCGTGTCAAACGCCGCTTCATCTTCCTGGTTCACCTTGAAAGATTTCACCTCTTCCGGTTTCCGGACATGATTCAAGACGGTCCGTAATTTATTCAGCAAACGGGTCAGCATCGACTTCAAAAAGGTGATACCCATAAGTGTTGAGCACTTTGGTCTTGTCCACTATCGTTACGCGCTCCACCGGGTCATTAAAAAGACAATGAATGTGTCCATGGATAAAATAGCGCGGGCAATAGTGGTCAATAATCCACCGGTAACTCCTAAATCCTTTGTGGCATTGATCTTCCGCATCATGAATATACCGGGGGGGTGCGTGGGTAATGACGATATCGACCCCCCCCTGTCGCCAGATTCTGGGTCGAAGGCCCCGAATGATTTTACGCATCTCCGCTTCGGTGTACTGATTGGGACCCCCATTATACCATCGCGAACCCGCCAACCCCAGAATACGAATGCCCTCGAACTGAATCAATTGAGCATGCAGATCGGTGCACCCATCGGGAGGTTTCGATTCAAACCGGATGTCGTGATTTCCCCGCACATAGTAAAGCGGCACGTTGAATGCAGCGGTCAAAAAAGATAAGTACTCCGGTGGCAGATCGCCACAGGAAAGAATCAGGTCGACTCCGGGAAAGCGTTCGGCCTCGAACCGATCGAAAAGGATCGGTTCAACACAATCTGAGACACTCAGGATCCTCATAGGGCAATATCTCACCACAAAGACGCGACGTTCCGCTGAGAAGGGATATTTCCTTTTTCGCAGAAATTAGATGAACTCACAATAAAATCAATTCGGAAACCGCTTATGTCACTTCACAGTAAAGTCTTCCCGCTATCAATTCAACGGAAAACTTACAAAGATTGAGGAGCGCCTCGCGTTTCGCGGGCAACAGGGGCGTTTTCTTGGTTCGTAACGGATTCCCGTGATGCTCCCTGGAAAAGTGCTTCATGTCATTTCGGCGTAATCCTCGATGCGAGCAGTGCCCTCGACCGGAGTCTAAATTTCTTCACTGCTTCAAGCCCTGCGCTGGCTGAGTCCGCCAAGGGTTGCCCACAAACCGCCTGCCAGGATCAGTCCGCCGAAGACGAAGTGGGTGATGCCCAGCGCTTCATCCAGGAAAAGCGCGCCCATGATGACGCCATAGAGGGGAAGGGTGTTGTAGAAGACCATGGCACCGCCTGCACCCAGGGCCATCACCGCCCGGTTCCACGCCCAAAAGCCGACGATGGTGGGAACGAGACAGATGTGAACGACGGCCGCAATTGTATCCCCGCGCAAGTTCGGCGGGATATGCTTAAGCTCGAGATAGGTTGGCACAACCAGGATGGGCAACGCCACGAGGGTGGTGAGAGCCATGGCTGCGATCGGCGAACGGTTACGCATCACTCGCCGGCCGAAGACCGAATAAAAAGACCACGCCACAGCCGCCGCGAGAAGGATCAGATCCCCGGGGTTGAACCGGAGGTGAAGGAGAAAGGTCACCGACCCCTGAGAGATCAGTCCGGCGACCCCGATCAGGCCGAGAATCGCGCCCATTTTCTGCCTGGGAGACACGGGTTCCTGGATGATCCACCCCGCGATCAGGGCGGTGATGAGGGGAGAGAAACCCTGGATTAAGGACGAATTGACCGCCGTGGAGTGATGCAACCCGAGGTACAAGAGGGGGCTGAAGCATACGATTCCCGCCAGGCTCATGGCCAGGATCCACCAACGGTCTTTTCCGAAGACACGCTCCCTTGAAGGCCGACGGGAAAGGAGGACACTGAAAAAGGCCGCGGCCACGGTGAAGCGGAGCGTGGTCAGGGTCAAGGGCCCCACGTCGGCACGCAGCCAGCGGCCCAGCACCGCGTTGGTGGCCCAAGCCATGCATGCGAGATTGACAAGGAAAACACCCAAGACCCTCGTTTGCCATGGAGCGGAATCGCGGCTCAAGGCCGGCTTTTCCCACAGTCGAGATTGAGGATCGTTTTTTTTCATGAAGGCTGTTCCGAGAGGCGCTTCACCGCTTCCTGGGTGGAGTCTTTCACCGCGTGCCTCCGCAGGCTCTCAGGTTAACATGATCGTACAACTCATGATACTCGGATCTCCATCCGACGTTCCTTTTCGTACCGTGTTCCTTTCGATAGTTCTTATTTCCGATCTGTTCGATCGTGATTTCACCGAGCCAAATCTTACCCTTTTGCTCCTTTTCGGTTTCCGCAGACAGGTTCGGACATCGCAGTAGTAACGCAGACAACAGAACCATTAGACGGGAGGTAAAGGATGGGAGGCAATACAGAGATTTCTGCAAAAAATTCTTTGCGATGTTTCATAAAAATCCTCCATTTCTAAAAGGAGCTTTCCCTCTTGGTTGATTGCCGCAAAAGCAATAATACTTCAAGGTTTGCCCATATCTTCCGGGCACCTGCGTCACTAAAACAACAAG
>Ga0180434_10010003_pt1 | contig 10224 bp, 7 predicted proteins | sample SS_ome_7_FD_132453 | JGI IMG/M metagenome (GOLD analysis project Ga0180434, IMG submission 132453) | Hypersaline lake sediment archaeal communities from the Salton Sea, California, USA - SS_1_D_2 metaG | ecosystem: Environmental > Aquatic > Non-marine Saline and Alkaline > Hypersaline > Sediment... | reverse complement strand
TCGATGACGACCGGCGCTTCCGCCAGCGGGCCTGGTATTACACCCGCATCTACGCCGATCCACAGGATCGCGCCACCGTCTACGTGCTCAACACCGGTTTCTACAAATCGACCGACGAGGGGGGGAGCTGGTCTTCGATCCGGGTACCGCACGGCGACAACCACGACCTCTGGCTCAATCCCGACGACCCGCTGAAGATGATCAACGCCAATGACGGGTCGGCGAATGTCTCCTTCGACGGCGGGCAATCATGGAGCGAGCAGGATATCGCCACCGCCCAGTTCTATCACGTCACCACCGACAACGCCTTTCCCTATCGCATCTACGGCGCCCAGCAGGACAACTCCACCGTGCGCATCGCCAGCCGCACCCGGGGTGGAGGCATCACCGCCGATGACTGGGAGGGAACCGCGGGGGGCGAGAGCGGCTACATCGCTCCCAAGCCCGACGATCCCGAGATCGTCTACGGGGGTTCGTACGGCGGGTACCTGATGCGGATCGACCACCGCACCGGCATGGCGCGCAACGTCAACGCCTGGCCCGACAACCCGATGGGGCACGGGGCCATCGATCCGAAACACCGCTTCCAGTGGACCTTCCCGATTGTCTTCAGCCCCCACGATCCCGACCTGCTCTACACCTGCTCCCAGCACCTGCTCAAAACCACCAACGGGGGCGAGACCTGGAAGGTGATCAGCCCTGATCTGACCCGGAACGATCCGACGAAACTGGGCCCGTCGGGCGGACCGATCACCAAAGACAACACCAGCGTGGAATACTACTGCACCATCTTCACTGTCGCGGAATCGCCGCTGGTGCCCGGCCTGATCTGGGCCGGTTCCGATGACGGCCTGGTGCACATCACCCGCGACGGCGGTGCTTCGTGGCGGAACATCACCCCGCCGGAGATGCCCGAGTGGGGTCTGTGCAGCATGATCGACGCCTCCCCCCACGAGGCCGGTACGGCCTGGCTGGCGGTCGACAACCACGAGAACGACGATTTCACTCCCTATATCTTCGTCACCCGCGATTTCGGCGCGAGCTGGACGAAGATAACCGACCATCTTCCCGGCGACACTTTCGTGCGGGTGGTCCGGGAAGATCCCGTCCGACCCGATCTGCTCTACGCCGGTACCGAGATGGGTGTCTTCGTCAGTTACCAGGGGGGCACCGACTGGCAGCCGCTGCAGTTCAACCTGCCCCTGGTGCCGATCCACGACCTGGTCATCAAGGACGACGACATCATCGTCGCCACCCACGGCCGTTCCTTCTGGGTTCTGGACGACATCACCCCCCTCCGCCAGATCGCCGACATGCCGATGGACAGGCGCATCGTCTTCTTCGAACCGAAGGATGCGTACCGGATCCAGTGGGGCGGCGGGGGCCGCTACGGGGGCGGGCGCGGTGCTGAAATGGGCGCGAATCCCCTCAGCGGCGTGGTGCTGACCTGGGGCCTGACCGAGAATGCCGACCGGGTGACCTTCGAGATCATCGATCCCGCCGGTGAGAGCTTCATGAGCGTGCAGAGCGCTGATGACGACGAAGGCTCACGACGCCGCGGCCAGGCTATCCCGACCACTGCCGGAGTGCATCGCACGTCGCTCTGGCTGCAGTATCCCGGCTTCCGGGGTTTCGAGGGCATGATCACCTGGGCGGCGCGCTCCCGCCCCATACCGGCTCCACCCGGCACCTACACCGTGCGCATGACCGTGGAGATGAACGGCCGGACCGAGGCCGTTGAGCACACCTTCGGGTGGCTGGCCGATCCGCGCAGCGGTTCGAGTGAGGCCGATCTGCAGGCCCAGTTCGACCTGGCGATGCGGATCACCGCCCGTACCAATGAAGCCAACGACGCCGTGTGGACGATCCGTGAGCTGAAACGGCTGGTGAACGAGGAGGTCGAAGCAGCCGGGAACCGGGCCCTCGAACGGGCCGGAGACGCGCTCATCTCAGCCCTTTCCGGTCCCGAGGCCGAGATCTACCAGGTCCGCAACCGCAGCGGTCAGGATCCCCTCAACTTCCCGATCAAGATCAATGACGAGATCGGGGGGTTGCTCGGGGTGGTTCTGACCGGGGACTACCGCCCGACCGATCAGTGCTACGAGGTCTTCGCCGACCTCTCGGGCCAGCTGCAGGTCCAGCTCGACGCCCTCGACCGGGTCTACGCAGACGAACTGGCCGCCTTCAACGAGCGTCTGCGCCGGATGGAGCGGGAAGAGATCGCGGTGCCGGTGCGTCCCGAAGAGGATCGCTGAGGTCGTCCCGCTTCAGCGCTCCGGGGGCACCCGGGAGCGTTGTGTGCGGGAGACGACAGGCGATCGGGGAAGATCTTCTGTCTGACGGGAGAGGGGTCGTCAGACAACCGGGAACCCTTTCACCCTCCGCTGGGGAGCGGGAAGAGAGGGTTCCCGGTTCTGTTTCATTCTACCGGAGTCGGCGGCATGTGACCGTCATCGTCGACATCATGGGCATGCTCACCCCCATCGAGACGATCTCCATGTACATATCCATGGTGACCGTCCCGGTGCTCGATTCGAGCAGGCCGGAACGGGGATCGAAACGGTAGGTTGTCTCCCCGGTCCAGCTTCCGTCGAGCGCTACCTCGATATCCATTTCTTCAGCCGTCCCGCCACCCGCCAGAGAACCGCTGACTTCAGCGTGGACCACATGAGCGGGAGGGACTCCCTCCTCATCGTCGAGCAATCCCCGATAGGTGTAGTGGTTCACGAGACTCATCGTCATATCAAACGGACTGACCGCACCGGATTCAGCATCCTGGGTGGTTGAATCGACCCAGGTCGCTCCGGCCTCGATCGGGTGAGCCGGCCAGGGAATGAAATACTGCGCCAGCCCTTGAGACGTCGCCATCCCGCCGGTCATCTCCAGCCCCGGCAGGGGAAAATTCATTGTCGAATGTCCGTCCGAATCGAGCGTGAACGCGAACTCCATGTCTCTCAGATCGAGGGATTCTCCCATGGCTCCGAGCATCGACTCGAGTCCTTCCATGGCGAAATCATCGATGCCCATGACGCCCGTGTACGAATCCCCCTCCCGGCCGGTGATCTCGATCCGGAAGGTGATCGGCATACTCATCTCGAACGGCTCCGAGCCGGTCATCGGATTGTCCATGGTCATGCTCATGGAGGTAACCGTCTCGTAGCGCAGGACGAGCCCGGATTCGAGATCGTACTCGTGCTGATAACCCGGCTCTCCCCGCTCGGCCGCCGGAGCGGCGCAGGCGATGAGCAGAAACAGCGGGAGGAAACAGACCGCACACGGGCGGGCAATCCGGTGAAAGCGGGAACGTATCGACATAGGGCAACCTGCCTTGTCAGAGGACACTCAGTGTACATGCGGGCAGCAGTCTTTGAAGGAATACGGTCCCAGCCTGTCCTTCTTTCACGGCCACGTCACGTGAGCGGCCAGACGCCGGAGAGCAGGGGCGAGCCATTCCCGTCCCGCCTGCGATCCGTCCGGCACCTCACCCGCCGCCACAGCCCGGCCGTGCCAGGCGATGAGTACGCCCGGAGTGCGGGGGAATCCGAGCCGGGCGGGGATATCCGCCCGGGCTGAAACGACCAGCGGGAGCCCCGTGGTGAAGCCCCAGAAGGTCCGCCGGGCTTCGAAGCGATTCCCGAAAGCCACTGCCACCCCGTCCACCCCGGGCAGGTTCAGGGAATCGATCAGATCGGCCACACCCGGCAGGGCATCGCGGCAGGACGGACAGGCATCGGCCGCTACCAGTACCCAGATCCGCAGCGGGGGACTCTCCCCGGGCAGGGAATCGGCCTGTCCGGGCACCGGTGAGAAGGGACCGAGCACTTCCTGCGGGTCGGCCCCGAACCATGGTGGCACGGCGCTCCCGGGTTCCGGACCGCAACCCGGGAGTGCCGCGACCACCGGAGTCATCGTGCGGACGGCTCCCACCGGGCAGAGGAAGCCGCGGCGCACACCGGTAAAGCCGATCAGGAGAACCGTGGCGAGACCGCCGAGGAGCAGGCCCGCTTCGGTTCTCCTCATGCGCCGACACCCGTCACTTTCCGCCGTTTCCTTCGAAAATCTCCTCCACCCCCTGCCAGAGATAGAGTTCCCTTCTGGTCGTCAACCAGATGCCGCCTCCGGGACCGCGGGTCAGGGAGGAGATCATGACTCCCTGAGTGAAGGGCCGGAACCCGAGCAGGCTCCCGTCTGCGCCGGCCGCTCCCAGCCAGGAGATCTCCTCTCCCCGGTACAGCGCAGAGAAGGTGAAGAGCGCGCCCCGGCCCGGAACCGCCGTAACCAATCCGAGCCCTTCACCGGGAGATTCTCCTCCCGGCCACACAGTGCCCTCTTCACCCGGTCCGTGCAGGCGGGTCCAGACCGGACTCGTCCCGGCCTGCCAGATTGCGATCGCCGGATCGTCACTGTCGACGATGAGAACCTCTCCGTCAGGCCAGGGTGCAAACTGCCAGCCCCGGCTCCACCGGTGCCGGCTCCCGCGCTCCCCGCTGCCGCCCGATCCCGGCCCGGCCCCGGCCGCCGCAAGCGTTCCGGCCGCCCCTTCGGCAATCAGCAGGGGTGAGCCCGACCGGATCCGCATATCGCAGAGCAGCCACCGATCGTGATCCAGAGCGATCACGTCGGAGGGGAAGCGCTCCCGACCCCATTGCAGGGATCGGTCCGGGGCGGAGGGGAAGATGCCGCCCCGTGCATCCCAGACGACGGGTTCATCGCCGGTCATCACGATCCGGGAGCGATACGAACCGTGCGGTGAGACCGGTGTGACCCGACCGGGGCGGATACGGATTCCCTCTGCGACGATCGCGCCGGGTGTGCAGAGCATTCCCCCACCGTCACCATAGCCGACGAAGAGCCGGGTCGTTCCCCCCGCCGCCAGCAGAGTCTTCGGAGGTGAGTTCGGTCCGGTGAGATAACCCTCACGCCAGAGATCCCGGTCCCGCAGGAGAGTTTCGATCCCGTCGACCGGGGTTATGAAATCACCGGGCAGGGAGAGGCCGGCCGCCCTGTTCCCGGACCCGACCTCACCGCTTTCCCCGCGGCCGCTTCCTGACTCAACCTCCCCGCTCTGACCGCTGCCGCTCCCGGATCCCGCTCCCGCCGGATCCGCCCCGGCGGCCGGAACAGATTCTTCATCCCGGTCGCCGAGCAGTTTCAGGCGCAGTATCCGGTCACGGCCGTCGACGGCGTAGACCAGCGCTCCCCGGCCCCAGGCGAGACGCACGACCGGCGCCTCGAGAACATGCCGGCCGAGCAGGGTTCCGCCGGAGCCATAGAGGCGGACCTGCCGGAGAGTGCCGTCGAGTATCCAGACCGCTCCTTCGGCCGTTCGGCCGGCCGCGAAAGTGAAACCGGGCAGGTCGCGCAGGCGGCCGTCTTCACGACGCGCCGGGCGGCGGGGGAAGTGATCCCAGCTGTCACGTCCGATCAGATGACCGTCGGCATCAAGAAATTCGATCACATTCTCATGCACCCGGGCCAGGAGAATTCCGCCGTCTGAGAACCGTGCCACGTGAACGGCATTGAGTTCGCTCGCCGCCAGACCGGTCCGGTCGGGATGGCGGGGCGCCTCGCTGCGCCCCAGGGCGATGGTGTCGCCCGTGGCATCCACGAGCAGCGCCCGGGGGGAGCCCGTGCCCCTGAAGGCGGCATTCACCAGCCATTCCCGGCCGCTGAGATCGAGTGACGGTGTCGCCAGGTCATGCGGCGGCACTCCGGCGCGCTCCAGGAACTCCCCGGCGGGAGTGAACCACGAAACCTGAAAGAGCGTGACGATCCCGATCCGGTCCCCATCGGAGACCAGAGCGTGAGGGTAGAGCCCGAGCTCTCCCGGTCCCTCTCCCGGGCTGCCGAAACGGCTGACGATCTCCCCGGTGGCGGGATTGCATACCACCACGTGCGCCAGCCGGGCATCGAGAATGTAGAGTCGGTTCTCCCGCAGAATCAGATCGCGGGCGAAGATGAGATGGGGATCGGTCGCCTCGGCCGGTTCGCGGTAGATCGGTTCGGCGCAGAAGCGCCACTGCCGGGGCGGCCCGGAGCGCTCTCCGCAACCGATGACAGCGAGCACGAGCAGACCGGCCACGCAACCGGTCAGCCCGGCCGGCAGCGGAGAGCGACCCGGGGGCGGGATCCTCATTCGAAGATCGACCCGACCAGATACTTCACCGAGCACCACATCTTGGCGTACCCGAATCGCGACCAGCAGAGATATTCGGTTTCATCGGCGTTTCTGAGACAGGTGACGAGCTTTCCATCCGCCTTATCCATGCATTCGACATACGCCTGCGAAGGAGAGGCGGCGGCCCCGACCGATGGTGCCAGACCGAGGTTCGTTCCGACAAGGAGAATCCCGACGAGGATCGTGCCGGCATATCGTTTCATGAGCGCATACTCCTTCCCGCTGAGCGGGTATCGGGACACCGGGGGCGGTGTCGCATGCTGCCGTTCAGGAGCAAAGCCCGTGCCAGCCGCCGGGCAGTGTGATCAGCGGGGAGGAGATCGGGGAGGTGTCAGGCTCCGCTGACACCACCGGACCATGCGGGTCGAACAGGCGACGGGTGAGAATCCGGAGTCGTCAGTCCGGGCTGACAGCGAGCAGCCGGGCCGCCAGTTCCCCGCTGCGGACCGCGCCTTCGAGCGTGGAGGGCCAGCCGGTGGCCGTCCAGGCGCCGGCCAGCACCAGGTTGGAGATCGGGGTTTCGGCCCGGGGGCGATGCCGTTCGGAACCGGGCCGGGGCGCAAAGGTCGCCCGTCGCATGTGGACGACCTTCCAGGCCAGCAGCGGGGTGGTACGGGTCGCCGGGAGGAAGTCCGCGAGTTCGTTGCGCAGGGCCGTGCAGGTCTCTTCGGGCGATCGATCGAGCCAGGCCTGTGAAGCCGAGGTGACCAGGTTGAGATGCTGGTCCCGTCCGCTCCAGCCCCCGGTCGGCGGCCGGACGAATATCCAGTGCACATGCGAACCGGTCACAGCCAGGAAGGGTTCATCGGTGACCGGTTCGGCGTACCAGAGATGGCAGTTCAGGATCGGCGCCCACGCCAGGTTCCGTCCCCGGGCAAAGGGCTCCCTCTCGCGCCACTCCGGCGGCAGGAGGGCCTGCAGCGGGCCGGGGGGAACTGCGAGCACGGCTCCCGAGACCGCGATCCTCTCCGTCCCGGTCACGACCGCGGTTACCCGCCCGTCGCTCCCGATCTCGATCGCCCGGACCGGTTCCCTGCGGCTGACCCGCCCCCCCAGGGACGTGATCCGGCCGGCGACCCGCTCCCAGAGATCGGCCAGGGGGACCGCAGAGAAGCCGAGGGCGGCTGCCCGGCGGCCGCCGAGGAACGCCCGGGTGAAGACCATCGCCGCCAGGTCGGCCCGCACGTCTTCGGGGCGGGCATTGAGAGCCGAGGTCACTACCGGCGTCCAGAAGGTTTCCCTGATCGCAGCCGACTGGCCCGTGAGATCGAGCCACTCCCCGAAGCTCCGCTCGGCTCCCGTCCGCTGCCAGAAGGCGCCTTCATGCCGCAGGCGCATCAGAGCCCGCACCAGTGAGAACCGTTCCCCGACGGTGAGAAGGGGGAACCTGAGCAGGGTGGGCAGCAGGTGAAACGGCGGGGGGAGAAAACCGGCCTCGAGCACTGCCGGCCGGACCCGGGTGCCCGTCTCAGGGGGAACCCTGGTCGCGAATGGCACCCGCACCCGCTCCTGTTCGTGAACCATCCCGAGCGCTCCCGAGCGCTCGAGCAGACCGCGCAGAGCCGTGCAGCATCCCATCCAGATATGCTGATTGTCGGTCAGCCCCCCCCGCACCGGATCGGAGAAGCTCCCGGCCCGGCCGCCCAGACGCGAGCGGCGTTCGAAGAGGATGACCGGCTGTCCCTCACCGGCCAGCGCTTCAGCGGCCGCCAGGCCGGCTGCACCGCCGCCGATGACCGCCCGGGGCAGACCGGTATCGGGAACCGCAGCCGCCACTCACCGGCCTCCGCGACCGAGGCGCCAGCGGGCGAAAGCGCGCAGGGTGAGCCTGAGCTTGGCCGGCGTGCTCAGTCCGTGGCGGGCGCTGAAGACATCGAATCCGGCCGCCTCGATCCGGGCGAGCACGCCTTCGTAGATGTCGCGGAGCAGGGCCGGGCAAACCCGGGCGTCGGGGTCTATCAGGGGGAGCAGGCCGGCCCCTTCGGCCAGCGCCGCCCGGGCCCGCCGGGTCAGCTCGGTCATGAGCGGAACCCAGCCCGCGGGCATCCGCCCGGTGAGGATATCCTCCTCGCTGATCCCGTACCCGGCGAGCAGGTCGGCCGGCAGGTAGATGCGATTCAGGGCGGCATCGGTCCCCACATCGCGGATGATGTTGACGTACTGCATGCCGAGCCCCTGGGCCAGGGCGTAGCGCCGGGCTTCCTCTCCCCCGCCGCCGAAAACCGCCGCGCAGACCAGCCCGATCGTTCCCGCCGCGTAGTAACAGTACTGCTCGAGTTCGGCCCAGGTGCCGTAGCGGTTCACTTCGAGATCCTGGCGCATGCCCTGCAGCAGGTCGCGCAGGGCCTCGAGGGGCACGTTGTGATCCGTGACGGCATCGGCCAGGGCGATGAAGAGGGCGCCGCGGGGGTCACCCCGTTCGATCTCACCGAGCCGATCACCGAGGGCAGTCAATCCCGCCAGCCGCTCCTCGCGCGACAGGCCTTCATCATCGGCCAGGTCGTCCGCCACCCGGGCGAAGGCGTACACGGCATAGAGCACCCGGCGCTTCGGCCGGCGCAGGGGCAGGAAGGAATAGTAGAAATTGCGGGCCTCGCGGCGCGCCAGCCGGGCACAGGTCCGGTAGGCTTCGGCCGGGGTCAGATCCGTGCGGGTATCGGCCAGCAGGGGATGCATCACGACCGCCTCCGGAACCGCCCTGCGACCGCAGCCGCGAAGAGGATGACCCTGCGCCCCCGGCTCAGGACCGGACGCTCCGCGAGAATGTCGCAGTCACGGGCTTCGATGGCGTCGAGGATCGCTTCCCCGCCGCGGGTGAAGAGATCGAGATCGATCCGGAACCGCCCCGCGACGCGATCGATGAGCGGACGCCCGCGGTCGAAGAGTTCGCGCGTGCGCCCGATCTCGAAGGCGATCAGCCGCCGCAGTTCGGGGGTGGCCTCGCACCGTCCCAGGTCGTCTTCAGAAACCCCGAAACGCTCGCGGTCCTCGGCCGGAAGGTAGATCCTGTCCATGGCGTAATCGCGGGCCACATCCTGCCAGAAATTGGTCAGCTGCAGGGCGGTGCAGGTGGCGTCGCTCAGCGGCCAGAGGTCGGTTTCGCGGTATCCGAAGATCATCAGGACCAGCCGCCCCACCGGATCGGCCGAGAAAGTGCAGTACTCCAGCACCTGATCGAAGGTGCTGTAGCGGTTGACCCACTGGTCGCGACGGTTGGCTTCGATCAGCCGCCGGAAGGGTTCGATCGGCAGGTCGAGTTCGCGGCGGGTCTGCCCGAGCGCCACGAAGGCGGCGGGCCGTTCTCCCTCGGGCGGCCGGCACCTCGACCAGGTGGCCATGAGGTGCTGTTCCCACCAGCCGAGCCGGAGCAGGCGATCACCGGGTGCCTCGTCACCCAGGTCATCCACCCCCCGGGCGTAGGCATAGAGTGCGTACATATGCCGCCGTACATCCCCCGGCAGGAGGACGGAGGCGATGGAGAAGTTCTCGTAATGCCGCCGGGTCAGTTCCTCGCAGGCGGCATACGCTTCCTCTATGCGGTCATCTCGCGCAGTCATGAATCCGATATTGTCCACCCTGAACCGGCCGGCCGCAACGGATTCCGCTCTTCACGCAACCCGGTGCGGAATGATACGGTATATACAGACATGTGGGGACACACCCGTGAGTGCGGGAGAATGCGTTATGACGAGCCCGGAAACCGAACCTGCCGCTGCCGGGGAACAGCACCCCCGGCGCGGACACGCCCTGGCCTGGATCCTGATCTTCCTCGGGATCCTGCTGACGGTTGCCAACCTCTACGGCATCAGTGAAGGCATCTTCTTCATCGCCCTCGGTGCCGCTTTCCTGGCCGGGTATTTCTCGAATCGTGCCTACGGCCTCCTGATCCCCGCCATGATCCTGATGGGACTGGGCCTCGGCATCCAGGTCGCCGACTGGTATCTCTTCCGGGTCGCCGACAGCTGGGTGCCGTTCTTCCTCGGCATCGGCTTCATGGCGATCTGGTTCGTCGACCGCATCACCTGGAAGCAGAGCTCGACCTGGCC
>Ga0180434_10010000_pt1 | contig 10225 bp, 10 predicted proteins | sample SS_ome_7_FD_132453 | JGI IMG/M metagenome (GOLD analysis project Ga0180434, IMG submission 132453) | Hypersaline lake sediment archaeal communities from the Salton Sea, California, USA - SS_1_D_2 metaG | ecosystem: Environmental > Aquatic > Non-marine Saline and Alkaline > Hypersaline >... | reverse complement strand
TACCCGCCGCCAAGCAGCGGCCCACCCCTTGGTGGTCACCAGCCGATGCCCCGCCCCACGGCGTCTGTCAATCCACCCATGATGGCACAGGCCATGGGTCAGCTGCCCACGGGGGGGCCACACCCGGGCAAGATGGGTGCACCCCATGGACCGCCACAGGGGCACCCAGGTATGATGGGTGCCCCACATGGTGGCGGCATGATGGCGGGAATGGGGCAACCCTCCACCAGGGGTTCCATCGCCACCCTTTCCACAAATGGCGCGGGAGGGGGTTCACCCCATGGTCCCTCCCAAGCCACGGCGACTGACGGGTCGTACATGCCTTCCTTTGGGGCGGTGATGGGTCAACCCGGTGGCATGGGTCAACCCGGTGGCATGGGTCAACCCGGTGGCATGGGTCAACCCGGTGGCATGGGTCAACCCGGTGGCATGGGTCAACGGCAGCCCTCCCAATTCCCCAGGGGACCAAACCAAATGGACATGCGCAACCAGCCCGGGTTCAACATGGCGCCTCCGGGGTCACGCCGCAACAAGGGCAGCCACTACGACTCGGTGATGGGTCCCGGTGGTCCTGGTGGTCCCGGTGGTCCTGGTGGTCCTGGTGGCCCTGGTAACCAAGGAAACGACATTCCCATGCCCAAGTACTTGGCAATGCAGTCAGATACGTACCATGAGGGAATGCCGGTGTTTTAAAAAAAAATGAAATTAAAAAAAAAGAAATGAAAAATAAGATATTTTGTATAGTGTCAATTGTCTTGGGGATGTTGTGGCTGGTGGTCAATGTCGCCCCCAAACACCCGTGGCCAGGACAGCTAGGACAGCTAGGACAGCTAGGACAGGAACCCCAATCTTCTCGGCTTCGTTTACGTTTTGTCAACACAAACATGGTCCCCGTCGGGTTTCCCATTGACAAAAAGGCTCGCCTTGCAGTGGAAAAAGGCATCTTTGACAATGTAGACGTTGTTCTCATGCAGGAAGTGTTTTATCGGCCCCGGTGGCTTGGCATTGACCCCTTAAAGGCGTTTGCCAAACGGGCACCCCACATGAGCCTGGTCCGCCCATCACACCGGCTGCCACCCTTCACCTACACCTCCTCCGGTCTTGCTTGTGCCGCCACACCGCCGTGGAAGGTCAAATGTGTCGCCTTTGACGCGTTTGACAAGTGTGGCCTGGTTGACGGCATGTCCGAAAAGGGCGTCGCGGTGTTTGAAGTTAGTAATGGTCACATGCGTCTGCGTGTCGCGACAACACACCTGCAAGCCTCGTACGCAAACTGCTTCAAGGCCAAAGACAACCAAGCCCGTGTGAAGCAGTTCAAACAGGCGGCCAGTTTTGCCAAACGCCATGGGGCGGCCGTGTTGGGTGGTGACATTAACACAGGGGACACCATGCCCCTGGATGAAATGAGTGAATGGGTGGAAACCATGGGTGGCTCAAAACTCTTGGACGACGAGGCTTGTTCGGGAAGGAAAATCCTGCGGTCAGTCGACGGGTGGAGGCGTGACCCGGCGGCTGGAACCCGCCTCGACCACGCTTGGGTCCTGGACCAGTCCAAGTGCAAGCAGGCTACCCAAATGCGCACCAATGAAGAGGTGACCCGTGGCTGGTCAGACCACGCCGCTTTGGACGTAACCCTAATAATAAACCAACGGACGTAACCCTAATTGTCCACTGCACAAACAAGGCGCAATAAAAGAGATGACTTTGGTTTGTCAATTTCAACCGATCGAAGAATGTGGGGGTAGTGGGTTTCACGGTGCCCCACGGGAATGGAGGGACACAAAACGGGCGGAACATTGAGATTGGCGCCCAACACCAAATTCCGTTCCTTGCCCAATGAATTCTGTTCTTCACACCGTTCAAAGCAGGCGTCAGCGCCACCAGACAAACAATGAAACAGCATAAAAAATTTAAAAATGACGTGGCTATGGTGTGAAAACACCTGGAGCACCGACACCAAGGCGGCTGTCGACTCGACGTCGTTCCATACAACGGTCAGGGCCATGATCCAAGACCACAGGCGACAAAGGGTTTGGGTTTTCTGGGGAAACAGGCAAAGATGAGTGGAAAAATCCAAGTTGGAGGTGAGGACCCACGGCGGCCCGGCGTCCACCTTGATGGACGTGCCCAGCCAGCGCTCGAGGGTTAACAACACGTCACCGGATTTGGGGTGGTTCAAAGGCTCAAGATGAAAAATGTGCCTCGAGGGGCAGTGGATCACCACCATGTTGGCGTGGCCGTGGCGAAAGTAGGACTTGACGGGTTTGACCCTCAGTTTCCGAAAGTGCCGAATGGCAATCTTGAGGAAAAGGTAGGGCCGGGCTGTGGAGGCTCCCAACATGCCCTGGAGGGTTTTGGTCAATGCCCGGTTGCGCTCACAAATCAATGAATACATGCGGCGTTGGGGATAGGAGTTGCGCACCAGTGTGGGTTTGGGTGTGGGCGTCATGGGCACGTGCACCACGTCGCCTTCTTCCACCACCACCAACGTGCCCACGTAGGAGGTGTGGCTCATCCCGTACCGGGCCCACACGGCTTCATTGTCTTTGTGTTCCGACTGAAACGCGCGCACAAAATGCTCAACCGCGTCTTTGCACGGAGAAATTGCCTTGACTTGGTTGGCCCAAAGGCTTTTGGGGTTGACGCCCCTGAGTTTCTTCCGAAAGGGCCACTTGAATAAAACAGCACTCATACCCACACTTTATTACATAGACTATGAAATCATGGTGGCCAAAGTCTCCTTAAAGGTCATGGGGGTGTCGTCAAAGAGGCCCCGTGGTTCACCCCCCAACAGCGGATAAAACAGAGACCGGAACCACATGGACGGAATTTCAATCTCGGTTTGGGTGGCGTGGGACGACGAGGGAAACGCCGACCGGGACGAAGCGCCAAACCGCCGAAACGGGCGGTTGGCCGCGTGGTAGGCCTGGATGAGGGGGGTAATGGCGTTTCCCACCACCCCTGGCCCAAGGGCACGAATCCGGGTTTGGAGCTCGGGGCCCATGTCCGGCACCCAAAGCCGCTTGAAAAAATTAAGCCACACCCACGAGGGGTCGTCCAGGCACGCCATGAGGCGCTTACGGGTTTCCGCCAAGAACGAAAACTCCAGCACGTCGTGGACCTCCGCCAGGTAGTCCGCCACAGCCTCCTGGTCCTCGGCCTTGACGGACACATTGTCCGCGTGGTCCTTGCGCAGCAGGTGCCACAGGGTCAAGATGCGCACCTGGTGGAAGGACGGCAGCTTCATGCGGAGGAGGCGCTGAATGGCCCGCCGGGCAGTGGATGGTTTTTTCAAAAAGGACGCAAAGGTTTTGCCGTTGTCTTCGGCCAATGCATCCAAGATGAGTCTCATTTCCTTGTCCATTTTGAGGCCGACCTTGGACGCCATGCCCACATCGTGCTTGGCGTCGAGACGTTCGGGTTTGAAGAAGCAGCTGCCGCCTTCATCAACGGGGTTTGAGGGGTCACCCGCTGGTTCATTCGCCGGGTCAGACCGCCCCTTGAAGTAGGACGGGTACCGCTTTTGTCTTGCTTCCGCCCGCAATTTTTTGTAGTCCACTTGGGGTAGTGACTCCACCGACGGGTTTGACAACTCCACAGTGTCAGAGGAGGGAAGTGGCTCTGCCTTGTGCTCCTCATAGCCACCCCTGGGTTCACTGTGACCATCCATATTGACGTCACCGTCTTGGTCGTAGTAAGACGAAAGATTCATACGAATTGAGTTTATTCCAAAACAAAAGATTTTTTATTGTGCAAGTCAAACGAATGGTGATTCTTTAGGGGGTTCAAATGCCGGCCAAAGCACCAATCTTATCGTAAGAATGTGTTTGCTTTGCCAAAGACGCAGACGTCTTGGCGTGGAGACCCAGGCCCTGCTCCAGCTCGGACCGCTTCTTGGACAGCAGGTAGGCGTAGGCGCAGCCAATGGCCACGGCGCCAGCGCCAAACAGGAGCGCCATCTGGAGGCCGTCCATGCCAGACAGGGAAGACTTGAGGGCCGCATTGGCGGTGCTGCCGTCCACCGCCGAGTTCTTTTTGGGCACCTTGTCGTCGACAATTTGGCCAAAGCGCCACTTGGTGAAAAAGTACAAAGCAATCATCAAAGCCAGAAAAACGATAATGCCGATAAAAATGGCGACAGGCTGGTGCTTCTGCTTGGCCATAAACTCGGTGTGGGTCAGGGAGGCTTCATGCATACTCTTTTGCATCTCCCCTCCAGCGAGGGCCAAATGTGCGACGGAAGTTGGGGCGGCGGTTGCCTGTGCGGGTGACGAAGGGGAGGCCATGGTTTTGTTTTTAGGGGATAATAAATTTTTTGATCGCATATCTTTACGCACGTGAAAATGAACCATGCCATTTTTGGGTCACAAAAAACCCGGCACTTTAAAAAATGGCACTCCCAGGTGACTTGGACCCACCCCGCCCATGGGTCCACGCAAGGGCGTTGGAAGTCATTCACACGTCACCCTTTTCCTTGGTGGAACGCACCAATGCCGGCATCCGCAAACGGTGTTGGGGGCCGTCGGCGGTGTTTTCCCTCGAAGCCTTGGTTTTTCTTCGGGGCCACCCGTCACTGGACAGGTACTTTGTCAGGGTGCTTGACGACGTCTACCTGGTTGATGATAAGGACAAGCCTTGTCACGTGACCCTGTTGGAGGAGTACGCGTTTGACGGGTACTCCTACGCCGAAACATTTGGGGGCAGCAAAACCCACCACACCCACGCCATGCCCCTAATCCATTTTGTCATTGATGCCCACCTGGCCTTGGACGCCATTCAAGATGCGTCCTTTGTGTTTCCCGACGTGAAACTTGAAAATTTATTGGTGGACGCAAACCCCAACGGCACCATTGAGCGCGTGGTCTGGGGCGACTTGGAATCCTTGCGCCCCTACCCCTGCCGGACACCCATGCGGTACACCCTCCACTACCTTCCGCCCTCCATGATTGTGCCCACCCTTGACGCCAATACACCCTATTTCCAGGGGGAACGGCACAGCCTCAAGGCGCCCCACTCCAAACTGTTCACAAAAAGGGTTTTGAAGGAACAAGTCGCGATTTTTGCGGCTTGCCTCCTGACGGGGTCCTTTCCGCCGGTGGACGTGTGGTGGATGGCGTTTGAAGACAAGTCTGTGGGGTCGGTGCTGTGTCCGCACGTGGAGAAGGAACCGTGGTGGCAAGACTGCTGGAAAGCCGACTTTTGTGAAGCCCCCTTTTCGTTGGCGTCTCGCATGAGCCCGGACGCCCTGCAGGCCATGAAGGACCTGTTGTCCGCAAAAATCATGGAGTTGTTTTGGCAAGACGTGGAGGGCGAGTACATGGAGGTGTGTGCCGAGGAAGAGTTCCCGCTGGGGTCTTTGGACGTTTGGCTGGCATTTCTCAGGGTGGCGTTTGACCCGGACACGAGCCTGAAGGACTTGCAAGCATGCGACTTTTTAAGTGGTGCCACCACTTCGCCAAGCCACTAGTACACAGTCCACCGTTCCCACGCATTCCAGGGTGTGGGCTCAGGGTCCAAAAACCCGTCGTTGGCGTGAGTTGGGTGTGGGTTCCGCGGGGCAAAGCTGCCGTACTCCGGCTCCAGTGCTTCAATGGAATCCGCAGGGGACCACCGAGGCTTGGAAGACGAATGCCGAGAAAAGGGCTCAACGGCTGGATTGGTGGAACGGTCCATGTAGGACGGCGCCGTCCACCCTGTAGCCTGGAAGTGCACCCGCTTGGCTGCCTGGCGGTCCCCCGCACCATCCGACGACTTGTACAGCTGGTACAGGGCTTGGGCTTGCCCGGGCGCCACACGGCCCATCAGTTTGGGGAGGCGGTTGACGGAGGTCATGGGGGGAAAGGGCTGCGTACCCGCGTGCACGTCTTGACCCAGATTGGGGTTCCAATACCAAGGCGGGCAATTGAAGGATGCAGACATTGGTTCTTTATTTATGCATTGATAAACGGTGAAAACATTCCTTGTGGTACACACGCCCTGAACTAGGCTCATGAAATATGTGCAAGCCGTTGACGTAGTGGAGGCACGCAAAACACCGGCGTTTTGTCGCATCAATGGCAGACACTGCCTCTGCCAAGTCGCTTAAGAACCCGTCCACGTCAGCGCCCTCAAACCCGCCGTACTCGTAGAGCATGTCCATCCACCGGTCACACCCCATGACACGGGTCAAGACAAACCGCAAGTGTGGACACAAATCACCCTCCTCAAACGCGTCACAGTCACATTCAATGTCAGCCGTTTTGTTGTCCACCTTGACCGTGTGAGACGCCCGCCTTGCACAATCAAAACACTCAAAGGACAGGCTGGGCGGTGGTGTTGGTGGGGGCAGGAGGGGCAGCACCCCTTGATGAAGCACACACCGCTTGCAGGGTCGAAGGTGGGGCGGGAGGGAGCCCGGGTCGTAGGTGAGGTGACAGGTGGAAGATCCACATTTTGGTCGGGAATGAAACACTTTGGCTTTTTCGGATTGGACGTGACAGGTTTGGGTGGCTGCAGGGGCTGCAGGGGCTGCAGGGCCATGCATGTCCACCAGCAAGACACCCAATGACTTGGACATAAAATGTTTATAGTGTGTGAATGAAAGTTTTTCAAGGCGCGGCGAAGGACGGCAGACATGTCAGGGGGGTCAAACGAAAACCGTGTATATATAAAATGGACAAGGCAGTCAGGATTCAATTCATTGTGTGGGCTTGCGTCGTTGGCCTCCTGATTGGGTTTTTGGCGTACGCCTCCCACTTGGGGCGCCTAGAAAATTCACCCTACACCGGCATCCACGCCTTTTTCAAGGTGCCCACTTGGGACAACTTCCGACGCCTCTACGCGGACTTGGCCGCTGACCCCTGGGGCACCGTCCTCCTCCAGTTTTTCTTTCTCACCATTCCCATTCCCCTCGTGTCCATGACCGTCTACCTTGAGTTTTTACTCCTCAAAGTCTCCCTCTACACCCTGTCCGTCCAAATGATTGCGGGGCGCGCCCACTACGCCGTCAATGACAAAACGGACACCCTCAAGCAACACGACCAAGTCAACACACCGGACCGCGTGACGTCCTTGGTCGTGGTGGGCTTTACCATAATTGTGGTTCTGGCCACCCACTTGATTATGGCCCTTGACGTGGACGACGCCAAGGGGCGTGAAGAAGGAAAATTCCGTGAAAAACTAAGCCATGTTTTAGGGTTGAATTCGAAATAAATCATCACTTTTTTAGACCCACCCAACGATGGAACCTTGTAGCTTGGATCACCGCCGAAAGCAGTTCAAGGCTGGTCTTTCTCAAGACCAAGCACGGAAAAACCGTGCTAATGCCACTGTGATGATTCGGAAGCAAAAACGGGCAGCTGATTTTGCCAAGAGACGTGCCCAAAGCGGAAGCAAGGCCCTTGAGGCAGTGGCTGCAGTCACCCACACCTCGGATTTGGATTCCTTGGTTCAACGGCCATTGCCGGCGAAGGAATCACCCGCCGCCTTGGCGCCAACAGGCAATGCCAGCAAAGTCACTGCCAGCAAAGCAATGGTAATGACGCCTGCCGCCTTTGCGTCCAACGCTCCTACAATTGCCCAAATGTTGCACGAAGCCGCCACTGCCATGGACGCCAAGGAAACACCCGAGACACAGCGTGATGTTCTCAAGGCGCTCATTTTGATTCGTCGTGGTGTGTCCACAGACGACGAAAACATTCACCACCCTGTGTTGGGATTGGGGCCGTCCTTTTTGGACCTCATTTACAAGTGTGCGGCCTCTTCTCACCTGCGCATTTCCTACGAAGCCCTTTGGATTTTGACCAACTTGAGCTCAACGTCAGCCACCAAACATATAGCCTCCAAGGAAGGCTTTGTGCCGTTTCTCATCCAAGACCGCCTGGTGCACCCTGACTCGCCCGCCATTCGGTCCATGGCCATTTGGCTGCTTGCCAACATTGCAGCCGACGGCGAAACACGCCACCTAATCACCGCTGCACCGTCAGCCTTGGACCCTGCTGCCCCACCAGCGTGGGACGATCCTCGCCAGTGGTCATCCGTGGACCTTGGCCCCCGCCTCCTGCCCGTTGTCAAGGACTTGTTGGACCGCCACGACAGTGACAGGGATGAATCTTTGGATGGGGATGAGTTGGCAAACGTGGCGTGGTTCTTGACCACCTTGGCTGACCCACTTGGTCGGCGCGAGGAGCCCAGCCAACCTCACTTTGAGTGGTTCATGTCCCAGATGTTTCCCATTGTAGAGATGGTCATGTTCTCCCCTAGCCCGGACGGGTCCTCAACCCTGACCCTTCGTCAGGGCTTGTCGCCCTCCACCTATGCGGACCTCCTCAAGGTCATTTACCTCATGACCACACAAGAGGAAGACAGGGCAATGGCAATTCTGGTCAAGCGTCCCATTTGGATGGTGACTGCCATTCAGTGGATTCAGCAGTGCATGGCGACTGGCACCTTTGACCTCATGGACAAGGCCATTATGATTACAGGCAACTTGGTGAATGGCTCCTCCGCCATGGCCACACCCATGGTGAAGGCTGGCGTCATTCAGCTTTACTACATTATTCTTGACCACCCCTCTTGCACACCCGTTTGCAAAAAGGAGGCTGCCTACAACTTGTCCAACATTGCCCTTGACGACATCCACCACGTCAACCTTTACACTGCCGATTACATTGGTCGTGCCGTGTCTCACTGGGCCAAGGGGACCACTGACGTTCGGAGAGAGTTTACGTGGTTTTTTTACCACCTTTTGGAAAGCCACACAGCAAGCCCCGGGCCGATTTTTGAGTTGTTGGCGCCAACACCCTTTTACGAAACACTCAAGCAGCCACTGCAAAAGATGGTCAACCAAACTGTTGTGTCAACCTGTATGAAGATTTGCAAGATTCTGTTTGAGCTGGGCTACGGCGAGGAGTTGCGCGAGCACGGGATTGATGAGGTTATTTGTGATGAGCTGTCCACCTTTCCCTTTGCCAAGGGCGAAGACTCCGAGTTGGTGTCTGAGCTTGTGGCCTACTGCGAGGCAGAAGAGGACTAAAAGTTCAAAGAATAAAAAGATTTTGAAGGGGTTAGGGGTAAAAAATGTATCGTTATTTATTGGAATCGACGCGTTCCAAGATTAAAAATGTTGTGTACTCGGCTGGTGGCTTGAAGGGGTTTGCCTACTTGGGCGCCATGTATGAGCTGTGTGGCCACTCGGAGGATGAATGGCAGGTGTTTTGTGGGGGGCTTGACGCGGTGGCTGGCACCTCGATTGGGTCCTTGGCTGCCATGGCCACCCTGTTGGCCATTCCCATCAAGGACTTGCTGGAGTTTGTGCTGCGGTATGATTTTTCGGACTTGGTGAACAAGCCGTCGTCGACCACTTTGGGCTCCCGCGTGTTTTCGTGGATGATGAACAAGGTGGCCCCTTCGTTGCACGATTCAAATGACACAACCAATGAAGACGCCTTGCGGGCGACGGCACTGACCCAGGAGTACTACATTTCCGACGGTGAAAATTTATCCAAGTTTTTTCGAGCCTTTTTGGAGCGCTTCACCGGCGACCCAGGCATCACCCTGGGGGAACTCCAGGAGCGCACCGGCAGGTCGATTCACCTCTTTGTGTGCTCCTACTACAAACGCCAAGTCAAGGACTTGTGCCCCCGCGACTTTCCGCACTTGCCGGCGTGGAAGGCCATGCGTGCCTCCTCGTCACTGCCCATTATTTTTGCGCCCGTTCCCATTGCCGGTGACCTGTACATTGACGGCGGCATGATGATGTACACCCCCCACTACCTGTTCAAGTTTGATGAAACACTAGTCTTGCAAATTGATGTGCCGCCCTACCACGCCTCCACCTTTGGCGAGTACTGCTGCCAGGTGTGGGAGTGCCTGTTTGCGGGGCAGAACGAGGCCCTGATGCTGCGCAACCCGGAGGTGTGGCACCACCTGATTTACGTCCCCTGCACCGCCTTTACCATGCGGGACTTGATGGCCAACAATGTGGACCGTAACCTGATTTACCAATGCCTCGTCCAGGGCCAGCACGGCGTGCGCCTGTATGCCATGCGGTCCTTGATCATTGCTGTCATTGCCTTGATTATTTTGCAGAACCGGCAACGCAAGTGGAAGATTTACCCTGAGGAACGCCTCGATTTGTTCTTGTCCCATAAATAACCCGACATGGTTTGCCGAGGTGAATAGTGTGTGTATAAAATAAAAAATGAGCACCTTTCACAATTTGTCCTCCAAGGATATTGTTTGGTAC
>Ga0180434_10009998_pt1 | contig 10226 bp, 8 predicted proteins | sample SS_ome_7_FD_132453 | JGI IMG/M metagenome (GOLD analysis project Ga0180434, IMG submission 132453) | Hypersaline lake sediment archaeal communities from the Salton Sea, California, USA - SS_1_D_2 metaG | ecosystem: Environmental > Aquatic > Non-marine Saline and Alkaline > Hypersaline > Sediment... | reverse complement strand
GATAAAGAAGTTACGTTCACCATCCAGGCGAAAAATGGCGTGGGGTGGTTTTCGCCGGCTTGTCTTATCGGAAAACTTTGTACTTTATCTGAGCCTTCTTATGTTTGCGCTGTTGTGGCTGTTTATTCCCCGCATAGCCAGCCCCATGAATCTGAGCAATATTTCTTCAAATATGTGGCCTTTGTTTGCGCTGGTGGTCGGCCAGATGTTCGTGTTGATCCTTGGCGGTATTGATCTTTCTCAGGCGTCGACCATGGGCCTGGTCAGTGTAGTCGGCGGTATCATAATGAGCTCCAGGCTGGACCCGGCCCTCTTTGCGAAGAATCCTTTGTGGGGCTTTGTGCTGTCGGCGGATGGCGGTTTGCTGGGCGGCAGTATGCTGGCGGTGCCGGTGGGCATTGCAGCCATGTTGGGCGTGGGGATGCTGGTGGGGCTGATAAACGGCCTGGCCGTTGCGAAGTTCAAGATGCCCGCCTTTATGGTAACACTGGTGGCGATGATCTTCGTTCGCGGCCTGGCGATATACCTTACGCGGTCAGAGAACATCAGCTATCTGCCGGATGCGTATGTCGCAATCGGCACGGGCCAGATCGGTTTTGTGCCTTATTCTTTCTTCGTTGCTCTGGTTCTGGGCCTTGTCGCCCACACGGTCTTGAATTTCACCTTGTGGGGCCGCTGGTTTTTCGCAGTGGGCAAGAATGTGCGGACTTCGGTCGTCTCCGGCGTGCCTGCCGATAAAGTCATCATCCTGGGTTATGTCTTCAGCGGTTTTTGTGCCGCGGTCGGCTCGATATTATACTCGGCCCGCCTGGCCGGGGGACGGCCTACGCTGGGGCAGGACTTGCTGCTGGATATTATCGGTGCGGCGGTCATCGGCGGCATCAGCCTGTTCGGAGGCAAAGGCAAGGTGCTCTGGGCGCTGTTCGGCGTGCTTTTCTTCAGGCTGCTGTCGAATTCGCTGAATATGCTTAATTTGTCTTTCTATATGGTCAATATCGTTAAAGGCGGCGTGATACTGCTGGCGGCTTTGCTCGATGTCACCCGAACCAGGTTTCTGGCGTGGCAGGCCGGTTAGAAATCAAAATGCAACGTGCAAAATCAAAATTAAGGAAGTCCGTCCGAAGAGCGTCCGCAATTTTGATTTTTAATTTTTGATTTTTGCATTCCGAAAAGGCCTCTATGATGGCTGAGCAAACACTTAGGTTTGAGAACATCTGCAAGAGCTTCTTCGGCGTGCCTGTGCTCGATGACGTTAGCTTCGCGCTGCCCAGGCAGCACATCCTGGGGCTGATCGGCGAAAACGGCGCGGGAAAGACCACCCTGATGAATATTCTGGGTGGCGTATTGCCGGCCGAGCAGGGCAAAATGCTGCTAAAGGGCGAGGTTTACGCGCCGGCAAATCCCGCCGATGCAACCGCCGCCGGCGTGGCGTTCATTCACCAGGAGCTGAATCTGTTCACGAATCTAAGCGTCGGCGACAATGTATTCATCGATTCTTTTCCGCGCATGGCAGGGCTGGGCCTAATAGACAAACGAAGAATCAAGAGACAAACTTGCGAGATTCTGCAAAGCGTGGAACTGGACCTGTCCCCGGATACGCTGGTAGAGAAGCTCTCGCCGGGCGAGCGGCAGTTGGTGGAAATCGCCAAGGCCTTGGGCGCAGGTGCCGAACTTGTCATCTTCGATGAGCCGACTACCTCATTGACCGCCAGAGAGACACGCCGGTTGTTTAGCCTGATCAAAACCCTGCGCTGTCACGGCAAATCTATCATTTATATTTCTCACAATCTCGGCGATGTCCTTCAATTGGCCGACGATATTGTTATCCTCCGGGACGGCAAGGTGGTAGGTAGGGGCGTCAAAGAGACGTTCACCGTCGAAAAAATGATCGCCAGGATGGTCGGCCGGGACATCAGCCAGATGTATCCCCCGCGAAGTACAAGGCCCTCCGAGCGGGCGGTCCTGGAAGTTGACGGCTTGTCTCAATCAGGAATCGTGAAGGACATCAGCTTTGTCCTGCACGAGTCTGAGGTGCTGGGCCTTTTCGGGCTGATGGGCTCGGGTCGAACGGAGCTTGCGCGGATTCTATTCGGCCTGGATCCGTTCGAAGATGGTCAAATTCTTGTCAATGGAGTCGCCCGCGATGTTATCGCACCTGCCGACAGCGTCGAGCGGGGCATGGCGTTTGTCACCGAGGACCGTCACGAGGAAGGTTTACTCCTGGAAGCCTCGGTCCTTGACAACGTCGCGCTCGTGTCACTGCCCAGCTACGCCGGCTCATATCCGCCAAGGTTCGTCCACAACAAACGTATCCGCGGGGCAGCGCAGCGCGCGGCCGATGCGATGCGTGTCAAGGCAGGAGCTCTCCAACAGCAACTCGTCAAGAACCTCAGCGGCGGCAATCAGCAAAAGGTCGTCATCAGCAAGTGGCTGATGGCAGAGCCGTCGCTGTTCATCATGGATGAACCCACCCGCGGCATCGATGTGGGTGCGAAGTATGAGATGTACAACATCATCAACGAGCTGGCGGCAAGAGGCACGGGCGTGTTGTTTATCTCCTCGGAGCTGGAGGAATTGATCGGCAATTGCGACCGCATGCTGGTGATGAGTAACGGTGAGATTCAAGGTCGCTTTGCCAGGAGCGAATTTGACGAGCAAGCTATTCTCCATGCAGCCTTTCAGGGTCACGCCAAACATAGGCCGGCCTCAGACCCAGGCCGAGAGGACAGTCACCCATGAACAGAGCCACCGAAAAACTGATGCTCATTGCACTGAGGAATGTGCCGTTGATTTTGTTTGCGCTTATTTTTGTTGTCTTTGGGCTGCTTTCGCCGCGTTTTTTTCAATATCGAAACTTCGAGAACATCATCAAGCAGGCTTCCTACATCGGCATGGTTGCGGTGGGGATGACATTTGTGCTTTTGACCGCCGGCATCGATTTGTCGGTGGGCTCCAACATGTATTTGTCGGCGGTAGTGGCGGGGCTGCTCATAAACAGATGCGGCGCCCCGGTGTGGCTGGCTCTGGTTTGTTGTCTGGGCGTAGGACTTGCCTTCGGAGCGTTCAACGCCGTTGCGGTGGCCAAGCTGCGTATGATTCCCTTTGTTGTGACCCTGGGGACATTGGTGGCCGGGCGAGGCTTGGCGTTATGGTTGACGAAGTCAAAGGCGGTGCCTTTTCCCGACAGTGTGATACGGATCGGCTCGGTCAGACTGTTTGGCATTGTTCCGCTTCCCATTGTGCTTTTTGCGACGGTGGTTTTTTGTGCGCACATTTTTCTGCAGCGGACCGCATCCGGCCGGCAGATGTACGCAGTGGGCCGGGACCTCGAAGCGGCACGCAAAGCCGGCATCAACGCCGACCGCATCCGTGCGACAGCCTATGTGATTTGCGGCCTGCTGGCGGCGCTGGGAGGATTTATCTCCGTGGCCCAGTTGGGCATCGTAAACGCGGGATTCGGCGAAGGGGATGAATTTGACGCTATCGCCGCTGCGGTACTCGGCGGAACGAGCCTCTTCGGCGGACGCGGAAGTGTCTTTCCCGGCACGGTGCTGGGCGCGGTCCTGATTCAGATGGTAACTGCCGGACTGGTCTTTACGCAGGTTGATCTCTATCTGCAGCCATTGGTCGCGGCAGCGATTATATTCTTAGCGGTGTTCCTTGACAGTCTGCGCCACAAGCAGTTGGCCAGGCTCGGCCGACGGCATATCCGGATTGAAGACTCGTCTCGGCGCAGCGAGCCGGAGCCGGGCCGACAGGTGGTCGAGACGTAAGTGAACAGACTGCATGATTTGAGCCGTGACCTTGTTGAAAGCGGCGTTGGTATCCTTTACGAAGGCAAAAGCAATGGTTGAATGGTCGAAGCAACAGATTGTCGAAAAGGCCCGGCAGGTAATCAGCCGGGAGGCAAAGGCGGTGGCGGCCTTGACGGAACAAATGACTGAGAACCTTGCCGAAGTTGTCGGGCTTATGCTTGATTGCAAGGGGCATATCTTAGTGGCCGGTGCGGGGACATCGCGGGCGGTGGCCCAGCGTTTTGCGCATCTTCTTGCCTGCTGCGGCTCGCCGGGCCTTTTTATCAACGCGGCCGACTGCCTGCATGGCGGTGCCGGGGCCATCGGTGCCGAGGATGTTGTGTTTGTCATTTCCAAAGGCGGCCGGAGTCGAGAGATAAACACATTCGCTGAGATTGCCCGCGCCAGAGGGGCAAAACTGATTGCCCTGACGGAAAGTCCCGGCTCACCTCTGGGCGAAATGTGCGATGCGGTCTATAAGATAAAAGCGCCCGAAAACGTCGACCCGCACGGGATGATCGCTACCGGCAGCTCACTGGTAAATGCAGCGGCGTGTGACGTGCTCTGTGTGCTCTTGCTGGAGCTGCGCGGCTACACCAAAGAGCAGTTCGGCAAGACGCATCCGGAGGGAGCCGTCGGAGAGAAATTGGCCGGGCAGAATCTGTCTCGGCTTGGCCGAGCCAAGACGGGCGAGCAGGAATGATGTTGTGGCGGACTCTCTGTTGCATCGACACAGGTGAGCCAAAGTAAAGAACTGATTATATCCGAATTTGGAATCTGGAATTTGAAATTTTGAATTCACTAACCTGGGTGACAGAATGCAAGCAACGTTTTTGACTGGACCAGGACGGTTGGAGATTCGTGACGTCCGCGAGCCATCGGTGCCTGACGATGGATTGGTGCTGGATGTGGCGGCGTGCGGGATATGCGGTTCGGATTTGCGCCGCTGGAAAGAAGGGCCGCCGCCGGGGGCTGGTAGCATTGTTCCGGGCCATGAGGCAGCGGGCGTAGTTGCTGAGGCTGGTAAAAATGTCACTGGGTATGCGCCGGGCGACAAGCTGGCTGTTGCACCGGATATTCATTGCGGCGAGTGTTATTATTGCCGCCGCGGCATGTACAATCTGTGCGATGAGCTGCACTTTTTAGGTGTCACGCCGGGCTATCCGGGCGGCTTCGCCGAGAAGATGGTGCTCACCGGCGAGGTGCTGCAGCACGGCATCGTGCACAAAATGCCCGAGGGGACGAGTTACACGCAAGCAGCGCTGGCTGAGCCGTGCTGTTCGGTGCTGGCACTGCATCGAAAGATGGCCACCGACCTGGGCGACACCGTTGTGGTGATGGGAGCCGGGCCGATCGGCTGCCTGCACGTCGTGGTAGCTAAAGCACGCGGCGCTTCGGTGACAGTCTCCGAGCCGCTACAGCCCCGGCGCAAGCTGGTCGAGCGTTTTGAGCCTGAAGAGATCGTCGATCCGAATATCAAGGACTTACGTAGCATCGTGCATAAGCTGACCGGTGGATTGGGAGCGGACATTGTCATCTGCGCCAATCCAGTCGCCGAGACACAGACGCAGGCGGTCGAACTCGTTCGAAAGGCAGGTAAAGTCGTGCTTTTCGGCGGGCTGCCCAAGACGAATTCGATGGTCCGCCTCGATTCCAATCGCATCCATTACGGCGAGATTCAGGTCGTCGGAGCCTTCTCGTATCACCCTACCATGCACGAGTTGGCTTTGAGGCTACTTAAAGACAAGGTCATACCTGCGGAGCTGTTGATTACGCATACATTCCAGCTAAAACATGTTGCCGAAGCATTCGAGACGGCTGCTGGCGGGCAGGCATTGAAGGTAATGGTTACAACGTAGAAAGGCACGAGGGACATGATCGGTCTGAATGAGGAGTTGGCAGCGCGAGAAGCTCGCGGCAATCCCGTCAAGATCGGCCTGATTGGGGCCGGCCAAATGGGCGTCGATGTCGTCGCTCAAGTCACGAAAATGAAGGGCATCGATGTCGTCATCACGTGTGATGTGGACGTGCAGCGAGCTCGCAGCGCGTATGAAATAGGGCAGGTGCAAGGCCAGATAGTGCGCGTCGGCAGCGCGGCAGAGGCAGACCAGGCAGTCGCAGCGGGTACGAAGGCGTTTACCGATGACTATCGTGTTGTCACCGATATGCAGCAGGTTGACGCGATGTTGGAGGCTACGGGTGTCCCGGAGGTGGGCGCGCCGGCGGCGCTTCGCTCGGCCCGCAACGGCCAGCACTTAGCGATGATGAACGTGGAGACGGATATCACCGTCGGGCCTTTGCTGTGCTGGTATGCCCAAAAGAAGGGGGTTCTCTACGCTCTTGCTGCGGGGGATGAACCGGCCGCCTGCAAAGAGCTGTATGATTTTGCCGATGCGCTGGGCTTTACCATCGTGGCGGCGGGCAAAGGCAAAAACAATCCGCTCGACAGGCACGCCAAACCCACGGACGCCGCCTGGGCAAAAGAAGCCGCCCGGCGCGGCCTGAACCCCAATATGCTGATTGAATTTGTGGACGGCAGCAAGACAATGGTCGAGATGGCCGCGGTGTCCAACGCCACCGGACTCGTGCCGGACGTGCGGGGCATGCATGGGCCGAGGACGTCGCGCGACCAGCTTCACAAAACGTTCGCGCTGAAGGCACACGGCGGCGTTCTCGACAGAATAGGTGTGGTCGATTACGCTATAGGACAGGTCTATCCCGGAGTTTTCCTGGTGGTCACAACGGACCATCCGCGACTGCGCCGGGCACTGGTCTATCGGGATATGGGCGATGGGCCGTACTATACGCTCCTGCGTCCTTATCACCTGTGCAGTATTGAGGTGCCGCTGACCTGTGCCATGCTTGTCATCCGCAGCAAATCAAACATGGTTCCCATGGATAAACTCACCTCGGAGGTCTTCGCCGTGGCGAAGCAGGATTTGTCCGTCGGTGACGTGCTGGATGGAATCGGCGGCTGTACATTCTATGCCCTGATTGACCGATTCGAAGTGGCCAGGCGGCAGAGGCTGCTGTCCATCGGCCTGGCCAAGGGCGCAAAACTCCTCAAGGCAGTCAAGCAAGATACTCCCATTACGTATGACGATGTCGAGCTGAACGAACAGTCGGTGGTTTTGGCTCTTCGCCGATTGCAGGATGACTGGATGGCAGGTCGAATTGCAGAACAAAAGTTGCTCAAATCGGTTGATGCAGTAGCCAGTGACTAAGGGCTTACACAAATATCGGCAAATCATAGGAGGCACAAAATGGCACGGACGACCATAGCAATTATTGTGGGCAATCGCGATTTCTTCCCGGACCAACTGGTGACCGCGGCACGAAAAGAGATTCTGGCGCTCTTCAAGAAAATGGGCATCAAGCCGGTCATCCTAAGTCAGCGCGATACGAATCTCGGCGGCGTTGAGACATGGCAGGAGGCGAAAAAATGTGCCGAGCTGTTCAAAAACAGCCGCGACCGCATCGACGGTATCCTGGTGGTACTGCCCAACTTCGGCGACGAAAAGGGCGTCGCTGACACTATCAAGCTCTCCGGCCTGGATGTTCCCATTCTCGTCCAGGCGTACCCCGATGACCTGAATAGCTTCAACGTCGAAAGGCGGCGAGATTCTTTCTGCGGCAAGATCTCTGTCTGCAACAACCTGCGGCAATACGGCTATCCTTTTTCGCTGACCACGAACCACACGGTGCGTCCGGATAGCGATGATTTCAAGGCGGACTTAGAGACATTCATCGGGGTTTGTCGTGTGGTCAAGGGATTGACGAACGCCAGGCTCGGCGCGGTCGGTGCCCGCCCGAATGCGTTCAACACGGTGCGCTTCAGCGAAAAGCTGCTCCAGGCTTACAGCATCACGGTGTGCACGGTTGATTTGTCCGAGATTATCGGCGCAGCACAAAAGCGGGGTGACAAAGACGCGAAAGTGAAACGCCGCGTAGATAAAATCAAAGCGTACGTAAAGACCGATGGGGTGCCGGCCGAGTCGCTTACCAGAATGGCCAAGCTTGGTGTCGCGCTGGACGACTGGATCGCCGCCAACGATGTGGACGCAACCGCTATCCAGTGCTGGACGTCCATCCAGCAGAACTACGGCATCAACGCCTGTACGCTGATGAGCATGATGAGCGAAAACTTGATGCCCAGCGCTTGCGAGGTAGACATCACAGGCGCAGCGTCGATGTACGCGCTGCAGTTGGCATCCGGCACTGCCAGCGCGCTGGTGGACTGGAACAATAACTATAGCGGGGACCCGAATAAGTGCGCGCTCTTTCACTGCGGCAATTGGGCCAGGAGCTTCTTTCACCACCGCGACTTTAAGATGAGCGTGGCCGACGTGCTTGGCACGACACTGGGCCGGGAAAATACCTACGGGGCCCTTGCCGGCAGGGCCGCAGCGGGACCTTTTACCTATACGCGTCTTTGCACCGATGACCTTAACGGCCGGCTCATCTCGTATGTGGGCCAAGGTATGCTCACCGACGACCCGTTGGACACATTTGGAAGCCGGGCGGTCGCACAAATACCCGATTTGCAGATATTGATGCACTATATATGCCAAAACGGCTTCGAGCATCATGTAGCCATAAACCGAGGCCACACGGCTGCTATCCTGGCTGAGGCCTTCGACAACTACTTTGGCTTCGACGTGTATTACCATTCTGGCTCCGGCTTGGCGCTTCGCCAAGACGAGAACGCGCAATAGCCGGATCTCATGTCAGGTAGGTTCTAATATGTCACTTATTGGTTTGGATATCGGCACCACCGGCTGCAAAGCTATCGTCTTCGACTGTGCCGGACGAGTTCTGTCACAGGCGGCCAGAGAGTATCCGATTCTGACGCCCAAGCCGAACTGGGCCGAGCAAGATGTCGAGCTGGTCTGGCGCCTCGCCTGCGACGCACTAAAGCAGGCGGTCTCGCAAAATAAGGCTGAGCCGCCGCAGGCTCTGGCACTTTCCGTGCAGGGCGAAGCGGTTATCTGCGTGGACGGCCGGGGCAAGGCGCTACGGCACGCTATTTTGGGAATGGACACACGCACCGGCGAGCAGAACACATTCCTGGCCGAGCGTTTCGGCGCCGAGGAGCTTTTCCGCCGCACGGGTATGCCTTTGCACACGGTAAATACCTTGCCGAAGCTGCTTTGGCTTCAGAATAACGAGCCCAAAACATGGAAATCCGCGCATCAATTTCTCCTGTACGAGGATTTCTTCCTGCGCCGACTTGGCGGACGGGCGGCGATAAGCCACTGTCTTGCGTCCCGTACGCAAATGTATGACCTGGCGACCGGCGACTGGGCGCGTGACATCCTGGAGCAGTGCGGCATCGATCCGGGCCGGCTGGCGCCGCTGGCACCGGTCGACGGTGGCGTTGTCGGCAAGCTGCGGCCAGATTTGGCTAAAGAGCTGGGCCTGACGGCTGATATAGTGCTGGCCAGCGGAGGGCACGATCAGGCCTGTGCCGCACTGGGCAGCGGCGTGATCTCGGACGGCCTTGCGATGGTATCAACCGGCACCGCCGAAGTCCTGGAAGTGGCTATGGCCTCGCCGGCGCTGAACCGCACGCTTCGCGAGGCAAACATATCCGTTTATCGGCACGTCGTTGGCGGCCTTTATCTGGCCATGACGCTAAATCAAAGTGGCGGCCTGGTTCTGCGCTGGTTCAGGGACAACTTCTGCAAATGGGAACGCCAGCAAGCCCAGGCGACCGGCCGGGATTCCTACGATTTGATTCTTGCCGATGCGCCTAAAGGGCCGACCGATATCATGGTTCTGCCGCACTTGGCCGGCAGCGGCACACCCTGGCTCGATACCACATCGAAAGGCGCCATCCTTGGCCTGACCTTTGCCACCGACCGTGCCACCATAGCCAAGGCGATTCTGGAGGGTCTGACGTTTGAATTGCGTACGAATCTCGATATATTAGGCCGGGCCGGCGTAGCCATAAGCGAGCTGCACACGGTAGGCGGCGGAGCACGCAGCAAACTGTGGCTGCAGTTGAAGGCCGATATTTGTCGTGTCCCTCTGCAGGTTCCCGGGGTAACGGAGGCCGCGTGTCTGGGCGCTGCGCTTCTGGCCGGTACGGCTGCCGGCGTTTACCCCGACCTTCAAGCCGCCGTGCAAAGCACAGTCCGAATGCAAGAGCGCATCGAGCCTGCGCCAGATAGTGAGGCGCTGTACGATGTCAGATATGACTTGTACAAGCAAATGTATCCCGCATTGATAAAGCTGCACCGGCAGCTTTAGAAGCCTCGTACCAATGGTGAGTGACTAATGCGCAGGTCTGTGCCGTGTTAAGTACCATCCACTTTGCATTTTCATTTCTTGGGGCGGGGACAGGCATCCACAAATTTCAGCGCTTCTTGAATGAAAATCTCACCGGTCATTTCCCCTAAGCAGGTCCTGGTGATGTAGTCGTACCGGTCG
>Ga0180434_10009997_pt1 | contig 10226 bp, 4 predicted proteins | sample SS_ome_7_FD_132453 | JGI IMG/M metagenome (GOLD analysis project Ga0180434, IMG submission 132453) | Hypersaline lake sediment archaeal communities from the Salton Sea, California, USA - SS_1_D_2 metaG | ecosystem: Environmental > Aquatic > Non-marine Saline and Alkaline > Hypersaline > Sediment... | reverse complement strand
GACAAATTACCGCTTTGAGATCGGGAAAGAACGACTTCCAAAACGGTATCGTCAGACTGTTACGCGGATCTTTCCAACCCCACCGTTCGATCTCGTGAAACCCGTGGAGGAGTCGGGCTGCGTCGCTCCTCAGTGTGGCAAGCTCAGATCTCCGCTCCCACCCCTCGGAGACGACCGGCGGCAGGTCCCAGCCGCCCCCCAACGCGTCGAGTATCTGCTCATTCAGCTCCTTGAAGTGGACGTTCTCCCAGTATCCCTCAGGGTTGTCAGGAGCCGCCATCAGAAGGTCGCCCTCATCGCCAAGGTACAGCCCGCAACGGTGAAGCAGCCGCGCGACCATGGACGTGCCTGAACGGTGCATTCCTGTGATACAAACGGGCATAGGTATGTCCCCTCTCGGTCGGTAGGCGCCGGTAGATGCCTCGTTACTCCAGATCGCCGGAAAACAACGGGAACCGTGCTGCAATGTTCCCGATCCAGCGGTCAGCTCGTCTGAGTGTGGGAATGTGGGATTTTTGAATGCAAGAATCTCTGCAATCTCAGTCTCATGCTCAGTTGCGAAGTCCCCCAGGATCTTCTGCTCTTGCTCGGACAGCAGGGATTTCCACTCCTGGTTTCTCGGCGGCTCGATCGCTGCGCTCGCATCATGAGACACGCCGATGGGTTGCCCCAACATCATGAGACAGCGCGCAACCTGTGCTTGGGGATCGCTAATGAGCGCATCTTCCTCGACTTCAATCCAGCGATGCGACGGCAGCGTCGCCAAAAACGATGCGACGGCTCTATTGCTCTCCAGCCAGTATTCCGCGATGAACTGTATGTTCCCTCCGGGAAAAACCCGCTGCGGATCAAACCCGCCGGGAAAATCTCTCTGGTGAACGGCGTGCCAGCATCGGGCATGAACTTCCGGAGATGGCGGGCGAGACGCCCGCCCTACCCCGCTGGGTTCAGGCCAATAATGCCAGGTCTCCTGACGGCGTTGGACGTCGGCGAACAGCCGCTTGATGCTCGCGACCACCGCGGCGAGGGGGCGATGGATCCAGATGAACCGAGCGTCCGGGAACAGCGCATTGACAAACGGCAGCTTGTTGCACAGGTGCGGGTTCTTGTTAAGAAACACCGCATCGGCGCGTTTGCCGTCGGATACCTTACCCATTTCCTCAATGAACGCTCTCGCCAGCCGCTCCGCTTGGCCAGGTTTAGCGTCGGTTTCATGTAATTCCGGACACACGGTATCGCGCGTCTTGGCGGAGGCCATGGGCACGTTGCCAACGCCCGACCAGATATGTTTGAGCTCGAACGGACAATGGACGATGCCCGGCGATCTGTCGAGAAGTTTTGCCAGCAAGGTTGTTGCACTACGCATGCACCCGACCATGAACACCGGCGAGCGCAGCGCGGTCTCGGACAAGGTACAATGTGACTCGGCGTGCGCCTGTTCATAGTACCAGACCGTCACCTTGTTATACTGTCCAACTTTGCGAACCCCACGCGCTCCGAAGCGTCGCAGCGTTGTGCTTAGCGGCTCGTGATAGAACACCATCCCTCGTCCCGTGTTCGGATTCTCCTCGTAGCCGGAGACAAGCCCGCATGTGCCGGCCTCGGTAACCAAGCCCTTAACAAAACCCTTGTAAACATCCGCATCGGATATGTGGATCAGCACGTCGAAACACAACACAAAATCTGCAGGTTCAAGATCGATGTCGAGGAAGTTGCCGCACACGAACCTGCGGTGTGGCATGCGGGCGCGGTTCTGCTCTATCACGACAGGTGAGATATCGATCCCGGTATACAGCTCATCCGGCAACTCGGCACCGACCTCGCAGTCGCCGCACCCGACATCAACGATGGAATTCGGCTTCAATTGATCGACAAAGGAACGTACCAGCTCCCGCTTATAGTCCAAAACTGCGCCACGCGAACCGTACCCGGATCCCAGCACAGGATCGTGCGCATAGCGGAAATCCCAGAATAACCGATTGTTGAACCGCCGGCAGCGCGCTTCACGCAGACGTTCGTTGAACAGCTCGATCCGTCTCTGAGCGCCCGGAAACGAGGATGGCAGCAGGTATCCCGATGCGTCCACACGGTCGTGATAGTGCAGAATAGCAGGGTCGCTCCGGGATGCCGTCGGAAGCGCATCGAAATCGGGCAGGTGAAGGGGAAAGTTCATGTCGAGCGGCAGTTCACGGAACGGGACTCCGCATGAGGCAAACGCGAGGCTCAGGCTCACCTGGTCGCAGTGAAACGGATGCGGCAGCAACTCGAGCCGCTCCAGCAAGGCGTTGTTGAAATGCTGCCAGGCTCGGCACAGATCCCTCAGGATGGCGTGCGGGAATATGAGCACGCCGGCGTTGCAGTACCAGATCGTCGGCGTACCTGCCGGATTGCATCGAAAATCCTGTGCGGGCAACTCTAGACCAAAGTGCGCGAACACTCGTTGGAACACCTCCTGAGGTATGGAGGCGATGTCCGCGAGCTTCGCCTGGAATGCGTCGCCGTCGAGATACTCCCAAGGGTCTCGGACAACAAGCGTATCGCAATCGAGCAACATCACAGTATCATATGCTTGAATCTCCGGCAGTTCGAGGAAGCGCAGCTTGTTGGAATGCGGATGCCGGTCACAGTAACGCGGCAACGTGCGCACGAAGGCACCCAGCCGCTCGAACTCGCTAGCATAGTCGGGGTCTATGTCATCCACAAAACAGACAAAGAAATTGACGCCTGACATGGTGCCGCCAAACCATCGCACTGATTGCAGTAGCCGCAACGCCTGGGAAAGAAATCGCGGGTTGTTGTCGGCCACACACCCTATCACCACGCGTCCCGCGCCGGGCACGAGCGTCCGTTCGATCGCCGGTGTCATGTTCCCGTCAAACGCGGGTACTCCAAGACGTTCCATCACCCTCGACTGAGTTTCACGATAGCGCTCCTGATCCCGACGGTCGAAAAGAGGCAGATCCTCCGTCCTTACTAGTCCGAGTATGCGGTCACCGGTGGAAGCTATGGTAAAACCGTGCTTCAAACACGCACGCACGAGTGTGCCCCACGTCTGCTTGTGGCAATGGACGCCAGCTACCGATGGTATGTGCTCGGTATGATCGCCGGCGTTCGGATTGTCGAACATCGGCGTGCTGACCACTACATATCCTGCCGGCCGCAATGCACGGCGGACCTTGTTCCACACAACTTCCATCTCGTAAGCCGGGATATGCTCGACCACGTCGTACAGCGTTACTATGTCGTAAGCCTGTTCGGCGTTCAGCTCTGTCGCGTCCATGCAGGACAGGTGTACACGCTGGTCTCGGAAACGCGATTCGGCGATATCAACCGCTGAAGAGCTGAAATCGATCCCGCGGTAACCTGCAACGCCTGCTTCCAGAAACAACGGGATATAGTCGCCGCGCCCGAAGCCGATCTCAAGCACGTCTTTCCCTGCCAGCGACCCGACGAGTGCGCGGCAAAACTCAAATTCCTGCAGATGCCGATCGTCCGGCCTGTTCGTCTGGAACTCCTGATGGCCCGCAACACCATACGAGCAGCCGGAATCGGCGTCCACCCCTCCCAGGAAGTATTCGGCAGTGTATTTCTCTTCTAGATGCCCCATGATTGAGCCAGGCCGCGACGATCGTCAGCGGTATGCGATGAAGAGGACTCCGTTTCCCGGTTACAACACCGTCGATAGTGCACTATTCCCGACTGGTCCACCAGGCAGGCCTGATTGCCGCATATACCCCACACAGATCCACCCTCTATTTGTTATCGGCAATATATGGTATTTCTTTAGGCACGATTTGCCGATTTGCCCCAATATACCGGGTATCGCATTTACAATCGATGGGGGGTGTGAGCGTAAAAGAGACCGCCCAAAGGAGGCCTACTCAGATTAGTGAGACGACCGTTTGAATCGGAAGGCGGCAATACGGCGAGACCTACGCACGAACAAGACGTAACATACTGGATTGTAGGAAGTTAGCGGGGAGCGCCGATATCCGGAGCCTTATGTCGCACCGACCCGGAGCGGAGCCCTTCGAGATGGATCATCAGCACGGTGACGTCCGCCGACCGGACGCCCGGTATACGAGAGGTTTGACCCAGCGATCGAGGCCGGATTTTGTCAAGTTTTTCGGCGCTTTCGCGAGATAATCCGTGAACTTTGCTGTAATCTATCGTATCCGGAATGAGCCTGCTCTCCATCCGCCGAAACAGCTCGATTTGACGAGCCTCCCGCGCGATATATCCCTCATACTTCAGCTCGATCTCGACCTGCTCGAGCACGCTCTCATGGACAGCATCCTGCCGCCCGCAGAAATCGACCAGGTCCCCGAGCGTGAGCTCGGGCCTCTTCACGAGCTGGGCCACGCGCGCGGGCGATGTCAGCGGTGCAGAACCTCGTTCAGCGAGGAGCCGGTTCAGCCCCTCCGAAGGAACCACCTTCGTGGTGCGAGCCCACTCGAGTTCGACTTCGACAGACTCTTGTTTCTTTCGAACGCGGTCGAACTCGCTCCCGGATACCAGGCCGACGCGATGTCCGTACTTCGCCAACCTGATGTCGGCGTTGTCGTGGCGGAGCAGCAGCCTGTGTTCCGCCCTGGAGGTGAACAGCCGGTAAGGCTCATTCGTGCCTTTCGTGACGAGATCGTCTATCATGACGCCGATATAGGCTTCCGCTCGCGTCAGGGTGAGCGGTTCCTCGCCACGAAGCTTGAGCGCGGCGTTAATCCCAGCCACGATACCCTGCCCGGCCGCTTCCTCGTACCCGGACGTGCCATTTATCTGACCCGCGAGGAACAGTCCATCGATACGTTTGGTTTCCAGAGACGGCTTGACCTGAGTGGGCGGTACGAAATCGTACTCAATCCCGTAGCCGGGTCTCATAATCTCGGCCCGTTCGAGCCCCGGTATCGTGCGCAGAAAAGCCAGTTGTATGTCTTCCGGAAGGCTTGTCGCCAGCCCGTTGAGGTACATCTCCTCCGTGGTCAGCCCTTCAGGTTCAACAAAGGTGAGGTGGCTCGACTTGTCCGCGAACTTGACCACCTTGTCCTCGATTGACGGACAGTATCGTGGTCCGATACCGACGATCTTGCCGGAGTATAATGGAGACCTGTCCAGGTTTCGCCTGATAATCTCGTGCGTGCTCTCGTTGGTGAACCCCACGTAACACGAGACCTGGTCGCGGTCGATCCTCTCTGTCGAAAATGAGAACGGCTGTGGATGCTCGTCACCGGGCTGTTCCTTCAGCACCGAGAAATCAACGCTGCGCCGGTGCACGCGGGGACAGGTACCGGTCTTGAGCCGGCCGAGCTCCAACCCGAGCTGCCGCAGTGAGTCGGACAACCGATCTGCAGGGAACTCGCCGGCTCTGCCTGCCCCGTACGACCGCAACCCTATATGGATCAGACCTCGGAGGAAGGTGCCGGTGGTCAGGATGATTGTGCGACCACGGTAGACGACGTCCATATGCGTCAGCACGCCGACAACCTTGTCATTCTCGGCCAGCATCTCCTCTACGGACGCCTGTTTGAGGTCGAGGTTCGGCTGCGCTTGAAGCACTCGCGCCATCTCGGCCGAGTACGCCGCCATATCGGCCTGAGCACGCGGCGCCCTCACCGCCGGACCTTTGCCGGTATTGAGCATCTTAAACTGTATCCCGGTTCTGTCGATGGCCTTCGCCATCTCGCCACCGAGCGCATCAATTTCGCGCACAGCATGCCCCTTCGCAAGCCCGCCTATCGCCGGGTTACACGACATCTTCGCGATAGTGTCGAGGTTTATGGTGAGGAGAAGAGTGCGACATCCCAGCCGCGCCGCCGCCAACGCCGCCTCGCACCCGGCATGACCGGCACCTACCACGATGACGTCATATGTCTCGTCTGATACGGTTGTAACCATCTTCCCTTGAGTGCCAGAGTGAGTAGCGAGTTCAAAACCTCTCTCAACGCAAAGACTGCAAAAACATCAAAGACCGTTAACAACCCTGCGCACACTGTCCGCAACGCTATCCTCACCCAAATTGAGCACTAGCGCTCAGTCAACCCCAAATAGCACAAGTCTTTGCGCTCTTTGCGTCTCTGCGTTGAATTGATGTTTATTCAACTTTGAATGCTCCGCCTCTACTTACCGATGCAAAACTCGGAGAAGATCCTGTCCAGAATATCGTCGGTTGTCACCTCGCCGACGATCTCGCCGAGCGCCTCGAGAGCGTCTCTCAGGTCGATCGCCAGACACTCCGGCGGCATCTGCTGTGCCGCACTTGCCAGGAACGTCCGGAGCGCGTTGTCCGCCCTCTTTAGGGCGTCCCGCTGGTACGCTCTCGCTACAAGCGCTTGCGAGGGAGATGGCGCACGCCCCTTGAAAATCGAGTCTGAGACAGCCTTTTCCAACTCGCGAATACCTGTCCCGTCCGTCGCGCACGTTCTGACAACGTGGGAGCTGTTCAGCTCCCGTGCAAGCTCGTCAACAGCACGCGGATCGGCACGACCTGGAAGATCTATCTTGTTCGCGATAGTGATAACCTCTTTGCCGAGATCCTTCAACCTGTCGCCCACCATATCGTCCTCAGCGCTCAACGGTTCGCTCTGATCAAGCACGAAAAGGACGATCTGTGCCTCGACGACCGACTGTTCAGCGACACTCACGCCGATCCGCTCGATCTCGTCCTCGCTGGCGCGTATCCCAGCGCCGTCGCACAACCGCACACAGACGCCGTCGATGTTCACCGTCTCCTCGAGCATGTCTCTGGTGGTTCCGGGATATGGCGTCACAATCGCTCTCGACCGCCGTAGCAGCGCATTGAAGATGCTCGACTTACCGACATTCGGTTTACCGGTTATAGCTACCGTGACACCTTCCCTGTACAGCATGCCGCGCCAGGCGTCCTCAATCAACTTCCCGATTCGCCCGAGCGATTCATCAACCTCAGCGTTCGCCTCGGATGTCACAAACGGCGCAATATCCTCCTCGGGAAAATCGATCGACGCCTCAAGATGTGCCAGCAGACGGACCAGCCGATCTCGAACCTGCACGATCTCATCTGAGAATCCGCGCTCCATCCGCGTCATCGCCGCTTCAAGAGCTTCCTGCGTTTTCGCCTGCACGATGTCCAGGACGGCCTCAGCCTGTGTCAGATCGATCCGCCCGTTCAGGAACGCCCTCTTGGTAAACTCGCCCGGCTGCGCGAGCCGCGCACCGCGCTCCAGCACCATATCGAGCACCGTCCGCAGCGCCGCTATGCCACTGTGACAGTTGATTTCGACGATATCCTCCCGGGTATACGTATGAGGAGCGCGCATCACGCTGACCAGCACTTCGTCTACCTTCCGACCGTTCTCGACAATGTGGCCGTAAACAAGTCTGTGCGAAGGGATTGACTCCAGCTGTGTGTCGCGCGGCGATCGGAACAGCGAGTCGGCGATACGTACCGCCTCGGTGCCGCTCAGGCGGACGATGCCGATCCCGCCCTCGCCCGGTGGTGTGGATATAGCGCAAATGGTGACTTCATCGTCTATTACGCGATTCGGTGTGGGCATTTCCGTGGTCTGACGGTGCAATCACGACGTTTCTGTATGTTCCAGTTCCGATGCTGTAGGTCCTGACCGCAGGATCGTTCTGTAACGCCAGATGGACACTGCGCCGATCTTGGGGGCTCAGCACTTCCAGCTTCACTTCCCGCTTGCTTCTCTTGACCTTCTCGGCGGTCCGCCGTGCCAAATCTTCAAGGCTCTGTCTGCGCCTCTCGTGATACGCTTCAACGTCAACGAGGATCCTGCATCGCTTCAAACGTCCATGATTGTACATGCGGTTGATAAGGTATTGTATCGCGCTGAGATTTTTCCCTTTCCTTCCGATAAGGATTGCCGAGTCAGAAGACTTGACATCGAGCTCGATACCGTCCTTCGTTTCTTTCTCCTGCACGGTGGCGTCCACGTTCATGAGCTCGAGCATCTTGCTCAGCATCGATCGAGGACGGAGCAACGACGGTTCCGCAGTCACCCGAACCTTGGCTGGACGGCCTCCCACCATGCCAAGAAATCCCTTGTTCGGCTCCGAAAGCACATCAACCTTGACCTCTTCTTCAGATAACCCCAGGTCGGCCAACGCCAGTTGGACAGCTTCCTCAACGGTTTTTGCCTCTTTCTCGACTGAATCCATAAGACCACATCTCCTTTCTCATAGAGCGCTCGTCATCGTGGTGAAGCTATTTCGCCGGTGCGCCCTGTTGTTTACGCCGAAAAAGACCGCTCTTGCTCGTTATGTGCTGACCGAAATACAGCAGCGTGCTCACCAATATGTACAGACAGAGACCGGACGGCATACGGTAGAACAGAAACCCGAACATCACCGGGAACATGAACATCATCATCTTCTGCTGCTCGGTTTGGGCACCCGCCGTCGGGCTCGACAGCTTCTGCTGCAGGAACATCGCTCCCGCCATCAATAAAGGCAGCACATGGAGCTCATCACCAAAGAACGGCAGGTTGAACGGCAGCGTAGCTATGGTATCCGGTTCCGACAGATCGTCTATCCACGCCAAAAAGTGCGCACCACGAAGCTCGATTGCACCTCGCAACATCCCGAATAAGGCAATCCAGATCGGCATCTGTATCAGCATCGGCAAACAGCCGCCCATCGGGTTCACCCCACGCTCTTTATAGAACTGCATCGTTCTCTTGTTAAGCTCTTGCGGGTTGTCCTTGTACTTCTCGCGGAGCTTCGCTATTTCGGGCTGCAATTCCTGCATCTTCTTCATGGATTCCATACTCTTGCGCGTCAGCGGATACATGACGACACGCACGAGGATGGTGAGCAGGATGATCCCCACACCATAATTCGGCACCACTCTGTGACACAGTTTGAGTATCTTCAGCATCACCTTGCTGAACCCGTCAAACGGGCCGAAATTTACCGCCCGATCCAGCTCGTGGCCAGCCTCGTTCAACAGGGTCATGTTTTGCGGCCCGGCATAGACGTCATACTCGTTAGCCTTACCCTCGCCCGGATCTAGACGGAACGGGTCCGCCAGCAGCTCGATTCCCAGGTCGGTTGTCCCGACAGGTACCACGCGACCGATGGATGCTTCCTCCTGCAACGGGACGACAAGCACCAAGAAGTACCTGCTTTTGAGCCCAAGCCAGGACAGTTGCCTGTATGTCTCCACGGACTTGACGCCCCTGAAACCACCAGCCGCCCTGTGCAGGAACTTGCCCTCGTTCATTACCGCAGCCAATGTCCTGTTGTACCGATCGGATTCCGTGGTCTCAATGCCGGGCCCCCACCATAAGGTGTAGCTCGGCTCTTCGTCCTCTCCCACGTAGACCGCTGTTTCTTGGCGATTCTCAATTCGTATCGTTAACCCGACGTCGTAGGTGTCCCGCTTGAACCTGACCTGCTTCGTAACGAACACCCCGTTCGGCAATTCCTTTTCAAACGTCACACTATCGCCGTCCTGCCGGTACTCGAAATTCACCCGGTTCACTGCGTCGCCGCCGACATCTTCGTCGAGCGTCATGCTCAGCGGCAACTCATGGTCGCCCTGATCATATTGCGCCACGAGATCGACAACGCCTCCTTTCTTGTATGGGAACTCTTTGAGTTTCAAAGACTTCAGGCGGGCGCCGAGCGTGGTGAATGTCGCTTCCACAAGCGGCGTTTCGAGCACAACATCACGCGCGTGCTCGATTTCCTCGTCCACTTCAACCGTGGGCAGCGGCCTCGGCTGCTCCTCGGTCGGTACCGGCTTTTCGGCCTTCGGTTCCGGCTGGACAGGCTCGCTCTCGGCGGGTGGCGCAGGAGCCGAAACCTCCTGCTGCGGTGCGACCCTGGGCCCTATCAGCCAGTACCACAACACGGTGATAGCCACGGTGATCACACATGCCAGCACCAGGTTGCGCTGCATCTCTTTGTCCAAAAGACACGTCCTCCTTACAACGACAGGCGAGCCGGTGCGAAACCGAAGCGATCAGGGAACGGGCTCGTAACCGCCCGGATGGAATGGATGGCAGCGCAGAAGTCTGCCCAATGACAAGTACAGACCCTTGACCATACCATACTTCGTGAATGCCTCAAGGGCGTACTGGGAACAGGAAGGCGCGAACCTGCATGCCCGCGGCAGGCAGGGTGAGACACATCGCTGATACAGTCGTATTGCCACAAGAACGAGTCTAACCACGAACCAGGTTACCCTTCTGGAAAAGTCTGAGCACTTTCTCACGGCACTGTGCGAAGTT
>Ga0180434_10009996_pt1 | contig 10226 bp, 11 predicted proteins | sample SS_ome_7_FD_132453 | JGI IMG/M metagenome (GOLD analysis project Ga0180434, IMG submission 132453) | Hypersaline lake sediment archaeal communities from the Salton Sea, California, USA - SS_1_D_2 metaG | ecosystem: Environmental > Aquatic > Non-marine Saline and Alkaline > Hypersaline >... | reverse complement strand
ACCAGGTCCTTGAGGGTTTCCATCATCTGTCTCTGGGTTTCGGTGAACCGCGCGACCGCGCCGGTATTGTGCTCGACGACCTGCGTAAGCTTCTCCAGGCGCTGCTCGTCGCGGAGGATTCGGCTGTGGGCCTCGTTGAGCTGGTATTCCCGCAGGCGAGTGAGCTTTCGTTCCCACAGCCACATTGCTCCTATAAGCCCAGCCGCTCCGAAGCTCGCCAGGTCCGACATGATGCTTACGATCGTCACGCTGCAATCCTTTCAGTTCGGCGGGCAGTTCAGGTCGAACTCGATGACGAGCTTGCCCGTTACGCGGATGGTTTCCGGGCCGGTGTCGGATCGGCGGATCAGAAAGTTTTGCTCCGCACCGTCAACGATCGCTTGGAGGGCGGTCTTTACCGCAGCGTTTGACAGGCTGGCGGGCACGTCGGCAGTGAGGTTCAGGCTGCCCAGGCAAGTTGCGTCGCCGGCCCCGGTGGCCCCCGGCGACGACCACGCGACCGATTCACTCGGGTCTGACTGGTTCCAGGTCGGCGGATCGTCGACGAATTCCAACGCCGCATGGCAGCGGTACAGGTCCGCGCTGCAATCGTAGTCGGCGGTGATCTGGATGGAAGACGAGACGCGGACCTCCACGTCCGTGATGCCCCGGACCGGGCTGTGGGAGCGATCCTGCAAAAAGGCGAAGCCGAGGTTGCGAAGCTCGTGCACTCCGTTGTTGGCGATGGCCTCGCTCAGCCAGGGCGTGGTCGGCAGGGGCGAGAAGATGCCCGCCGCGAAGTAGATCGGCATTTCCCAGCGGCCCCGGATCATCCACTCCACCGACTGCCGAAACTCGTTGAAGTGCACCGCGCGGATGTATGTCTGGCCCGGGATTAGTGACGGATCGGTCCAGGATGTGGTGCCGTTGAGCTTCTGGAAGAGGCCGACCTCGCCGGGGTCCACGCCCGCACCGCCCGAGACGATAACCTTGTTCTCGTCGGCGTCGGCCAGCGGCCAGAGCCAACACATCGAACTTGGCGACGACGGCGTGCCGCCCAGGACCCCGGCTGTCGGGTGGAGGATGTCGCCGCAAAGGGCGAATCGGTAGTTGCGAAAAGGCGGCGGCTGAGCGCCGGCCAAGGTGTGCCGCCTGACGTAGGCTCCGGCGTAGAGGTCTTCGGAGGCGTCTTCCTCGGCCTGGTAGACCAGCAGCAGCCGGCGGTTGATCGCCGTGGAGATGTCCTGGGTGTCGGCCAGGTAGATGCGATCCTCGCCGCCGACCAGCTGTCCCTGGGCGTTGCCGTGTGTCCACTGTGGCGTGTAGGTCATGGCAATTAGTCCAAGTACTTGGCGTAGACGGGATGGTCGAAGACGTAACGGACCGTGGGCGGATCGCCGGTGTCCAGCAGCATCGAGACCATTACGATGGTGTCGTCGTCCACGCCCGCGCCGGGCCCGAGGGAAAGCTCCGCCAGATTGTGGGCCGTGATATCGGACGCACCGGACTTGTTGGCGAACTGCCCCGGCCCGGTTGCGACCTGCTCGCGCAGGGTGTAGGCAGCCGATCCCTGCGAGTCTGTCACCTTGGCCAGGAAGGTGCCGGTTTCAGACTGACGCAGAAAGATGACCCATCGCCCCTCGACGTCCAGGGCCACCGCGTCGGTGCCCACCGGTACTTGGCCGGCCTGGTCGGCGGGCTCGCCGAGGTTGGTTACGGTAAGCGTCGCCTCGTCGGCGAACACAGCCTCGCCGTCGTCGAACTCCAGCGGGCGCGCCGTGTAACGGTTGTCCGACTTTTGAGCGGTGATGCGAACAAGTTGGACGCCCATCCGTTCTCCGACCTGGGCGAGCCTGTAAAGTGCGTCGCGAAACGCGGGATTCGTAGCCATGATCATCCCCTCACGATCAACGTTGTGGTCTGGTCGGTTGCGAGGTTGTGGCGGACGGCCTGCACGCTGGGCTGCGTCCGGACATTTGACGCCAGTTCCAGCACCCGGCCGTCAACGCGCTCGATGATGTCCCCGACGTGAAAGGTGGTGTCGATCCAGCCGAGCTGAAACTCAGCCTCGGTTGCGGTGGACACTACGTCCGCATGCCGCAGCGCCGCCTCTTGGAGCAGCGTCTCGTCGTTACGCACAGCCGGGCTGCCCAGGCCGGAAGCGTTGTGGAAGACGCTTCCGGAACTTACGCTGCGCCACGCGGCGCGAGCGCCCAGGTCGATGATTTGCCGGCCCGTGTTCGGCTCGCCCTTGACTTTCGTGTTCAGTCGGGCGTCGGCTGCGACGGTTGCGGTGATTCGCACCCGGGCCTCGTCGGCAGCGGCTGCCTGGAAGAACTCGCCCGGCATGGCGTCGCCGCCAAGATAGACCGCGCACTCGCTCTGGGAGACCCACAGCGGGCCGTTCCACCGCCGCCACGGGCCGCCGGAGCAGGATATTTCCACAACGTAGCCTAGGCTCTGTCCGTTGGTGTCGCAGGACAGGCAGGGCAGGAACTTTCGGGGCAGACTCAGCTGGAAGTCCTCGGCGCTGACGGCGGACATGTCGAAGACATCCAGGTACCATGGCGCTCCGCAGTACCAGCCGTGCTCGTTGAGCACCCACTTGCGATAGACCGCCGCGACTGTTGGCCAATCGTCGGACATGCTGCGGACGAAGTCTCGCCATCGGGCGGTTTCAAGCGAGGTGTCCCAGCCTTTGGCGAGCATAAACGTGTGTTCGTAGTGTTTTTGCTCGCCCAGAGCGACCACGCCGTTGCGGCTGGGGCGGCGAGCGAGTTTCACCTGGCCGCGCCACAAATTGCTCTTGGCGGTGGAAAGTTCGTCACCGGCCGGTTGGAGTTGGACTGTCTTGAGTTGGCCCTGCAGGCCGGGGCGGTAGAAGACCAACCCCAGTCCCTCCCTTGCCCCTCGCAGCGACAGTCCGCCCACTTGAGCGATGCGAACGAGCGCGTCTGCAACGGACAGGCCCGTCACGTCGACCGAGCCGAGGTCGATTTCGCCCGCCAGGTCAGCCAGTTCGGCCAGGTCCTGCACGTGGACCTCCGGCGGCACTGCCGTGGCCAGCAGATACGCCAGGGCATCGGCCACTGTCCAACGTTGGGCGGAGATAGTAGCGTCGAAGACGCGTGTCTCGCGCCCGTTAACGGTCAACGGGACCTGGGAGGTCAGAGCGGTGTTTGCGTCGTTGAAGCTAATCCGTGTTGCGTCCAGTGTGCCGACGGCCGAGCCGTTCCCGTCGTGTTGCCAATGTCTGCTGACGATCGCCCGCAATCGGCTTGCCAGTGCATGTTCGACGTCGGCTGCCAGTCGTTCGGCGTCTTGGGATACGTTGATTACGTGACGTGCGACGCAGCCTTGGAATTCGCCAGCGCCGCTGGCTGCCTCAAACCTTATCAGCACGTCTGAGCCGACCGGAGGAAGCAAGCCCACCTGGTCACAACGAACCGCCTGGCCCGAAGCACTTGCCGGATCGAGTTGGAGGACGCATCGCCCGAACGTCGGCGCGGCGGCAATTTCGCAACTCAATGCCTTCAGGTCGCGCCGCCGCTGACCGTCAACGTAAACCGCCGGCGGCGTCAGACGCATCACGTCCGGCGGGGCGGATCCGGGGCCCATCCTCAAAGTGTTCATGGCAACCTCCTGGCTACGGCGATGGGGGAATAAGGTCTGGGGGAGTTGCGACGTGGAGTGCCCGGCTGAGTTGTCCGACCCGGCAGTCATTGCTGGGCCTGACGGCGATTCGCCCCGGCAACGTGGGCGCGGCAAGGACGACCTCGAACTCGGCCTGGTCCGAGGCCACCTGTGCCAACGAAGCAACGGGGCTTTCCAAATCGAATACACCCGTTCCGCCGTCGGTGAACACCTCGAACGTCTCCGCCGCTGCGTAGCCTGCCTGTGGCCGGTACGTGAACCCCAGTGCCACCGAACCGTCGGCCAAGACCGTGGCTGAGAGATCCGTCGCCAAGTCCAGCGGCGCCGGCAGCAGGGCATCCCCGGCGTCCAGTTCCGCACAGGCTACGACGTGGCAGTTGGTCTCCTCGAGTTGCGAGGACGAAACCGCCCGCAAGCCGAACCAGACACGTCGGCCCGGACTGATCCCGCTGTCATGGATCGCGATCTGCGTTGCGCCCGGCGGGGCGTAGCCGACGGGGGTTGAATAGTCGATGTTCGCCGGCAGGCCCACGCCGCGGTAGAACAGGTAGCCCGAGGCGAAGAAGTCAAACGGCGGCGTCAACGCGGCCGAGCGGTCCCGCCGCGTCACCTCGCCGTCGATGGTCCCGAAAAGTCGCATCAGCTCGCCGCCCCCTGGGTCTGGGTTGTCCCGTCCTCGCTCACCGTTTGTGTGGTCAGAACGTCCGTACCGTTGTCGGCGTAGGTCTTCAGTTCCGTGGCAGTCATCGTGGACTTGCCGAAGAATCGCCGCCAGAGCTGGACGAGCATCTCGCGGAAATTCGACGCCACGCCCGACGGGGCGGTCGTGGATATCGAATCCAACCCGTCAGAGGCCAGGGCATAGCCGGTCTTGTCGCCGACGGTCACGTGGCCGCTGGCGTCGGTGTCGAGCGTGTTGGCCGGCGTGGTCAAGATGCCGCGAGCGGCGGCGTCAGAGTCGATGTTCTCGATTGTCCCGACAGTTGCCGTCGAATCGTAGCGCGTCCCTGCGACCGCCAGCGTAGCGGCCTGATTGTAGAGATCGTAGGTGGCCGCCCCGCCGGAGCCGCTGGCAAGACAGTCGGCCAGGTGCACCACGGCACCGCTGTCGGCAAAGACCGCTCGGGCCTCGGCGTCGTTGGCAGCCCGACCGTAGAGCAGGCAGTCCGAGGTCGTCAGTACGATATCGCCTGCTGCATAGATCGCCGATCCGAAATAGGGCGATGCACCGGTGTAGCCGCTGTAGCCGGAGAGAATCGAATGATGCACCTGGACCGACCCCCCATTGGTCAGCCCGTTGGCGTAAATCGCGGCCCCGCTGCAGGTCGTCCACGTGTCGGCGATGACTTGCGAGTCACGCACGATCAGGATGGGCGTTTCCGGCTCGGCCCCGGCCGCCGGAAGAATCTGGATTCCGTATTCAGCCGCCTCGATGTAACAATCGTCAATCGTGCACGCGGAAACAAATCCCGCAAAGACTCCCTGGTCCAGTCCGGTCACCTTCACTCGCTCCAGCCGCGTCAGCGTGGCAGTTATCATGGAGACTGCAAACTTCGCCGATCCGGATTCGGTGTTGTCGATCCAGATATCCCGGACCGTGGAGTTGCTCGTCAGTTGCAGCGTCGGCGCGGTAGCCGAGGTAATCTTGGTCTGGTAGCCGGCCCCCGCAATCTCCAGTTGCTTGGACGATGCGTTGACTTGCTCGGTGTACGTCCCGGGCCCGACAAGGATCAAGTCGCCGCTGGAGGCGGCAGTCACCGCCTGCGAAACGGTGAGGAACGGATCGTCCGCCGTCCCGGCGTTCGCATCATTGCCGCCCTTCGTAACGTACCATACCGCCCGGCCATGCGCAGCCGTCGCGATGGCTGCCATGTCGTCAGAGTTAAGGCTCATCGCCATTTTCAGGGTTCCTTTGGTTTACGCCGCCCAATCCACTTGGCTGCTGGAATAGATTCGCCCGTCGATCTCGGCCATGATGCAACGGCTGGCCGCGCCGGATATCGTCACGCCGATTGCAACCGTCCCCGACCCGTCCGAGATAACCTTGTAGGCAGCGTTGGCCGTCTCGGTTTCGTAGGTCGTTCCCGTTTCGACGGCGACGGTGTTACCGGTGGCGTCGGGCGCGCCAAAGTTCGCGGCCGCGATCCACACGCGAACCAAGAATCGCTCGGCGAGATTGTTGTCGGCTGCGTCGCGGGCCTGGACGGTGATCGTCCGCTTGTCGGCGCTCTCGGCTCCGGCGGTGATATTCAGGTTTGGGACAAAGCTTTGAGTTGCGGCGGCCGGGCCCGCAACGGACAGGAACGCCCTCCCGCGATAGTCGGTTATGTCCTCGTGGTTGTACTCGCCCGAGACACCGGCGGCGCTGGCGGTCCCCGTCGCGATCGTCGCCAGCGGGATGTGCGGCGTTACCGACGGGACGGGAAAGCCGGTCGTGTCCTTGGTAAGCGTCCCGTCGGCGGTCAGGTAGAGGTAGTTCGTTGCGTCGTCGGTCAAGGCCTGGGCGGTTGCGCCGGCGTAGCTGATGGCGTCGTCGGCGTTGAGGTACATTCCGGCCCGGACGCCGAAGGTCAAGTCGCCGTCCTTGTAGACGCGCAGGTCCCCGGCGCGGCGGGCCACGTCCAGCAGCCGATAGAGCATCTTGTAGAAGCTCGTGTAGTAGGGCGATTCGCCCGTGGAAACGTACAGCACGCCCGCGGCGGCGTCGGTGGTCCCGCTCAGGGCGTTCAACGTTGCGTCAGAAGGATACAGTTCCGTCATGTTTCACCTCACTGGATTTGGAGTGTCAGCGTGTTGGTTTGAGTGTCGTAGTCGGACGCAGCCAGCCCAGCTGGCGGAGCGGGTGGCACAGCGGCTTTGAAGCAGACCGGGTCCGAATCGGTGAATCGTCCGTCTGTCGATGTGGTTCGCAGCGTAATCTGGTGGACAGCCTCTTCAGCAATGATGGCGTCGAAGGCGACCTCGCCAGTTTCGATGCCGAACGGACCGTTGCCAAAGGGCGTCGTTCCGAACCCCAGAGCGTTGTATCCGTCGTAGCCGAAGCCACCCAGCCCGAAGCTTTCTTCGCCCCATCCCCATCGCGCAAGCCACTCCGGCCAGATCTCGCGTCGTGCGACAGGTTGGGGATCAAGCTCGCCCGCGCCGTGGTCCGTCAGGACATCCAGCCGCCAGTGACGCCGGTATCCGTGGCTGCGTCTCATGCGGACACGATAGACGCACCCGGGCTGCTGTGCCGCAGCCGGCAGCTGGGCGGATAGGTCCACCGCTCGATACTGCGCAGCCACCGCGGCGATGAACAGCTCGAACGGCCCAGCTGTCCTGCCGAGCAGGAATCGTCGCTGCCCGGGCGTGTCGGTCCAGTCCCTCAGCCGTCCGTTCAGATAAAGCTGGTGATGCATTCCCTCGTTTTCGGAACGGAATGCTATTTCCCATCCGCCGGGTTCTCGGAGGCGTCTGGCCCGAAGGCTGTCGATGTTTTCTGTGACGATGGAAGCGGTCATGGCAGTTGGCGGTATCGAAGGGTGTAATCGCACCATATGCCTCGCCCGGTTCGGGCGGGCGTGGTCGGCTCGAAGTGTTCGACGAAGACGCGTTCGTACGTCTGGGCGTGGTTATCCACCAACGTATGCAACTGGCCGTCCACAAGGGCGTCGATTTTCGCCAGGATGGTGGTCAGCTGTCCTGCCGTGGCGGCCTGGAGCCGACCCGTCTGGGTGATCGTGCGCGATCGCAGTCCCTGGTCGAGAATCAGCTCCCCGTCGAGGCCTGCAAATCCGCGGCGATCGATCTGCCGCTGCCACGAACCGGCCTGGAACGCGTGCGGTCCTGAGCCGAAAAGGTTTTGGCTATCCAGCGTGCTCATCAGGCGTCCTCCGCCGTGTAGGGGTTGGTGTTGCCGTCGGACGCCTCGGCTACGAACCTCAGCCGGGCAGTTGCCATCGAGGCCTGGTCGTACTCCAGTTCGACGTCCGACAGGACCGCGCCGGCGATGGTCACGGTTCGAGACGACGCGCCGTCCTGGGTTGGGGTGACTGTGAGGCTCAGGGTCTCCTGCTGCCCGAGTTCAAGCATCTCGGCCACGGCAGTGCCGCGAATTCGCACCTCTGCCGCGATCGTTGCCGGGCGAAGCTGGACGCTTGTGGCAAAGGCCTCGTCATCTCCCGCAGCCGGGGCTGTCTCGGCCCGCCGCGAAAGTCTGACCGACATCGGCAGCGGCAGAAGAGTCTCTCCGAAGGTCACGGATTGGACATGTCTGTAGCGGCTCATGGCGACTCCTCGGAAATCTCGTAGTGGCACCGGATGTCAAAGGCGGCTGAAGCGGCAGGTCGGCGGATGCCGGACTCCGGCTGCAGGCGGTCGATCTCCGTTGCGCCACCGATCGGCAACTCGCAGCACAGCCCGCCGCGCGAGGGGTCAGTCAGAATGGCACTGGTTGCCGAATCGCACAGGTCGATCACCTTTGTTGCCAGGTCGCTGTCCTTGGGCGAGCGTGTGTGAACGGTGAGTCTGGCGCGCAGTCGGACCCACGTGGTATCCGGTGTGTCGTCGCTGCAAAACCGTTCCTGTCCTTCGAATCTCAGCGTGGCCCTGGGGACAGCTGTGGACGAGCCGGGCTGTCCGAGCGTGACGAGGGCGAACTGCCCGCCGGCGCGAAGTGCGGCGACAATGTTCTGCAATATGCTCGTGGCGACGGACGCCATGCCTAGGCCCTCCTGAGCGTTACGTTGCCTAGTGCGCGAGTCTGTTCGGCCAGGCCGTCCCCGTCGACATCCACTGTCAGGCGGAGCTGAAGCCCGAGGCGCTCAAACCGGGTGCGATAGTGCTCAGCCTTTGCCCAATTGGCGTCGGCGGAGGTCGCGTTCTCGGACCGGGTTACGAAGATTGCAGCCAGCGTTCCACAGGCAGCCGTCATCCTCAATTGCACCGAATCCGCAAAGTCAGCTGCGGCGACGCCCGCTACCTCCTCCACTTGACGAAGCTTTTCCGCCAAGGTCTGCGAGACGGTTCGTATCTGCGGCGCGAAGGTCCGGACGCTAAAGCCCATTTCCGTCCCTGTCGTGGGGGCTAGCGGATCGTCGTCATCGTCCGCCCGAAGGCGCGAGACCGTCAACTGCGTGGCTGAATCGACGGACACGATCTCGTACGTCTTGGCTGTCTCGGGACTGTCGCCGCCTACGTGCAGGACCATGCCCGCCCGGGCTCCGGCGGCTTCGAAGTTGCTGCCGGTTGAACTGAACGTCGTGCCGGCAATGACGCCGTTGGTTCCGCTGGCGAGCGTCTGGCAAGGGTTGCCGTCGGCGAAGAGTTCCGGCTCGATGCTCAAAAGGTCTCTGTCTTGGCAGAAGTTGCTCATGTTCTATCCTCTGTTTTGGTTTTGCAAAGCGCGGGGCTTGTCCCGCCTGCCTGCCGGTTGGGTTTCCGGTGTGCTTTGCAGGTGCAGCGGGACAAGCCCGGCGCTTCGCCGGCGCCGGGGGCAGGGGGTTACGAAACGACCAGGCCGGTGATCTTGCCGTGGGCAATCTCGTTACGGAGTTCCACCGTGTACTCGCCGATGACTTCGCCGGACTCGAAGTCGCCGGTGGAAGCCAAAGGCTTGTACTGGAAGCTACGGCCAACCAGCGGCAGCACGTCGGCGCGACTGGAGTCCAGCAGCAGCACCGTATCGGCGGGCACGCTACGGGCCAGCACGACCCGGCAGACGCCGAAGTCGCTCTCGTAAATGCCGACGAGGTCGCGGTAGGCGGTATCGTCAGCGGTGTAGGCACGCGAGGACGTGATGAATGAATTGATTCGCCGTTTCTGGTAGCCGTTGACGACGATTGTGTCGATCCGGCTGGAGGCCTGCTCCCAGACCAGACGCAGCGCCAGGTTCAGTTGCGCTTCGGTCAGGTCCGTATCGGCTGGGAAGCTGTCCACCCCGGGCGAGAAGACGTTGGTCGTGAGTGACGGGATGATGCCCTTCATGGTCCTGCGGACGGTGGCTGAGCCCTCGGGATTGGCTGCGGGGGCTGTACCGTTGACGACGGTGTTCTCCAGGTCGCGTAGCATCTCGCGGAGGCGTTCCTGCTTCTGGTAGTCCAGCTCGTCGTTGACCGAGAGTTTTCGCACGGCCAGGTCGCTGCCGCTGACGCGGACCGCCGACGTGAAGATCTGCGTCCAGTTGCCGCGGCGGACGCGGTTGGTGAAACGCACGGACGGCGCGTCGTCGCCTTCGAGCGCGGCGTTGCCGAGAATGTGCACGACCTGGTTGTCGGCGAGGTCCTCGGCGGCGGTCCCGCCGTAGCCGCGGGTCACGGTTACGGTTCCCGCACCGGTGTCAACGGCGGTCACGAGCAGCAGTTCCTCGGAGCCGTTGGGACGGACCTGGTCGCCGACGCGGAATCGGCTGGCATTATCGACGCCGAACGTCGTATCCGCAGCCGGGTCGGTCCACGTTGCGTCGTCGATGGTGTCGGTGTTGGGCAGCAGCTCATCTTCGAGCCACTCGTGGTAGGTGCTGGTGGCCGGGCGGGGCGCTTCGCCCAGGTGGTCCAGTAGCGGCGTCTCGTAGGGCGAGACGATACTGACGATGTCCGATACGTCCTCGGCGATTT
>Ga0180434_10009995_pt1 | contig 10227 bp, 16 predicted proteins | sample SS_ome_7_FD_132453 | JGI IMG/M metagenome (GOLD analysis project Ga0180434, IMG submission 132453) | Hypersaline lake sediment archaeal communities from the Salton Sea, California, USA - SS_1_D_2 metaG | ecosystem: Environmental > Aquatic > Non-marine Saline and Alkaline > Hypersaline >... | reverse complement strand
TGCGGTACACAAAGAAGATTCCAGAGGAGCGAATCAGGCGGCTAAGAGTAGTCAGAGTCTGCCGTTGCCCAGCTTGCTACAAGTCTGGAATAGATGACATTCTGGTGATAAACCATAGAGACTTTCCCTGAATATTCCGTACACGCACTAAAGACCAACCACGAGCCATATTCAATCAATTAATATTAACCACCAGCAGGCATTAGTTTGTTGGTGGTTTTTTATTTGGGCTGATCATGGAAATGAGTCACGACGCGTTTTGGTCAATCGTAGCAATTGCAAGCTGCGGTGTAGTTGCATGGTTGATTCGCATGGAGCGTCTAACAACTCAGTTAGTCGAGCATGGCAAAGCGTCTCATGAGCGACACGACAGGGCAGAGCAGCGGCTTGACATGCATGAAATAAAGATTCAAAAGCTTGAATCGAACAAAGCCTGTCCAGGGCATTGAGTCCCAATAGCTGCCGGTGGCAAATTTGCCACCACGTAGCGACACATAAAGGCGGGCAGGCATAAACAGGGGTGGCGGAATGGTAGAGATCAAAACATCTGACTTGCCGGAATCGCTGGTTGAGCTGATGGAAGGACCAGAACCGCCTGAATATTTTATTTCAAATGGTTGCACAATGGCCCCCGATCAATGGGGCGGTGTTGATATCAGACCTGCCTGCCATTGGCACGATTTCGCTTATCAGCGGGGAGGCTGCAAGCGTGATCGTGCGATGGCGGACATTCAGTTTTACAGGAATTTGAGACGCTGTGATCTGGGTAAGTTCATGGCGAACATCTACTACAGGCGGGTGCGACTGTTTGGGGTGGCGGCGTTTAACTGGGGAGAGGGTAAGGTGCCTGTGAATCCCTGGCATTACTGGATTTTATTCTGGGATCGGTACATCAAATGGTAAGAGCAATCACAATCCTATTTGTGCTGATGACAACCTCGTTTGTGCAGGCTCAGGCGTTGGCGATCCGCACCACTGGAACCGACTGTACCGGCAATAGCTGTCAGCAGTTTGTGGGAACTGGCGCGTGTGCGTTTGTCGGCAACATCGAGGAGCGATCTATCTACATCACAGCGGCTCATAACATCAATGACGCCAAGACGGTACACGTTGGCTATGGCGGTAAATGGTGGGGGGCGAAAGTCAAATATCGCGAATACACGGAAGCCGCCGATTATGCCATTTTAGAGACGCAACAGATACCGGCTCAGAAGTGCTTTGAAGTCGCCAGTAAAGTTCCATCAGGCGGGGTAAAGGCGATGGCCTGCGGTTACTCACAGGGAATTTACAACATGCGAGTGTTGCGGGCAAAAATCCGCGTCACTCCCAGCGGTCGCTATTTCTCAAAGGTAGTGGCTAAAGGCGATTCAGGCGGTCCGATTCTAGTCAACGGTCAGGTGGTCGGCATCATCAAAGGACATGACACACAGCAGACCATCTACACGGACTCTGTACGCATCAGACGGCGATTGATTGCCATTTATGGCCGGATGCCCTGCTGCAACTGCGAACCGCCTGTAGTCGTCCAGAATAATCCACAGCCGCAACCTGAAGTGATCGACAACAGCGACCAGATAGCCGCCTTAGAGGGGCAAATCGTAAAGCTGAGAGCCGATATCGACAAGCTGAATAACACACAGATTCCAGTGTGGATCTTAGACGAGGCCGGGGAACCGGTCGAACAAGTTACGTATCCGCTTGGTAGTCCTATCAAGCTGAGGTTTAAAGCCGTTCAGAAAAAGTGAGGCTGATGTAATGCCAGACGGCGACGATGTTTTAGACGTGGAAATCCCGATTGAGGGAGAAGGAGACAGTGGAATGGCTGGAGTAGACCCAGAAATCGTAGCAACCAACATCATTCAGGCAGGGGCGCAGGCTCACCAGCTATTGATGAATGAATCAGGCGGCAACATTCAGAACGTCAACAACCTGGCGCGACTGACCGGCGTTAAGAAATTCGACGAACTGCAAGCCTCAGAATCATCTTCAATTGAAAAGGTGCTGAACTCTCCTAAGGCGACCTAAGCGAAATAGCCAGCGCCCGTTAATCGCGGGTGCTGGCGTTTCTTAAAGGCTTTCGTATGAGCATACAAGAGACGATCAGGCGAAACCACAGAATAAGAATGGCGGTCCTCAATGGCGACTACGGAGCAATCGGAAGAGAAATCGACGGAATCATTGCTAGACACGTTCAAGGATCTGATGAAGAAGTCAGCGGGCCTGAAACTGGCAACACAGGCTCAGACGATTCAATCACTGGGGAGGAACCTGCTGTCTGAAGACCAGTGGGTAGATCGAACAAAAGCAGCGGCACACAAGAGCATTTACGGCGAGGAGTTCCCGACTATGTCCACAGAGGACGAAGAAATGCACGTGGGGGATGACAACAGCACGCGGAACATTTACTACCCGGCGCAACCTCAGGGAAGCACGGCGGGAACATTGGCAAAGCTGGCACTAGGGGCCGGTTTATTAGCGTCTGGCGTAGGTGTGCCGATTGGCGGATACATCATTGCGGAGGCGTTAAAAAACCAGCCAGTACCGGCAATCGATACCGACACAGACACTCAATATGAGATAGGGCTGGAACCGTAATGGTAGAACCGGGATGGACAACAACAGCCGAAGTGGTCGAGGTGTACGACGGGGACACAGTGACCGTGAAGGTCACAAAGGAATTCCGCGTGCGATTGCTGGACTGTTGGGCGGCAGAGGTGAGAACAACGGACGACGTGGAGAAGCAGCGGGGGATAGCAGCGCGAGACTACTTGAGAGGTCTGATCGACGGTAAATCGGTTTTGCTGGAGATCCCGACACAGCATAACGGGGACGTAGGCAAGTCCATTTCAATGAGCCGTGTACTAGGGCGGCTGTATTCGGATGGCGAAAACGTCAGTCAATTGATGGTGGAATCGGGGCACGCCAAAGCTGACAAACAGGATTAGGGCATCATGAAAACCGAACACCAGAACGAAGAAAACACTACAAAACAAGGGGAAACGTCTAAGGTGGCAAATTTGCCACCGGGACAAACCACACGATTCCAACAGCTAATCGACCAGGCACGCAATAACAGTTTGTATGAGTAAGGGTAACTGATGGGATACAAATTTAGCAGGCCGGAACTGCGAATTCAGACAGCAAAGACAGCCAGTTTTACCGCCGATCCGGGGAAGTTGTACCCGGTGGATCTGGGAAGCGTAACCGCTGATCTGGTGCTGACGTTTCCGAGTTCGCCAAATACGAATGATAAGTTCGGCGTGTATGTCTCGGCGACTCACAGCAGCGGCGGTACCAGTACTGATTTTATCGACCGTCCTTTTTTCTGCATCGAACCAGCCAACACAACGAGCATTAACGGTGCAAGCTATGCGGCAGATTCTGGCGATGGCAGCGGCGTGTATGGGTTGTGGCAAAACGTCGAGTCATTGGTGTTTGTTTACGATGGATCTACTTGGCGGATTCTGAATGACGGAAGGATTCCATTCAAGGCACGTCTATCACTAGCATCAGCCCAAACCATCACGAACGTAACCCCGACTAATGTGGACTACGACACAGACGACTCCGATGTGATGGGGATGCATTCAACCAGTTCAAACACAGAGCGAGTGATCGTAAAGCGGGCTGGAGATTACCAGGTCAACGCATTGTTTAGATGGGGCACGTCTGGTGTCGGTCTGCGGTTTGGAGAGGTGCGAGATCATGATTCTAATATTCTGGCAAAATATCGCATCAATGCAACAGGCGACGGTGATGAAGGTTCACCAGTGGGCAATGTTGATCTCGCTGCTGGTGATTACGTTTATGCCAGATGCTACCAAAGCTCAGGGAGTGGTCTTGATTTAACATCAACCGGCAATTCATTCAATGTTACAGAGGTATTATAAATGGCCAGCACGCCAGTTGAAATAATAGCAGACCCCGGGTTGACACTCACGGCAGATTTCTACCCTGCTGGCAGTGACACTGCGGCGGCAAGTAGCGTCACATTGACCGAAGAGACAAATCGTGACGGGGTTTACATAGCGACGGTTACGGCGGCTTTAGACGGAATCTACACAATCCACGTTTACGAAGGCAGCACTCCGTATGAGGTGTGGGAGTGCGACATTCAAGACACAACCGACGTTTGCCGTGCTGTTTTAGAAGGCGCTCAGGTCAAACGCGAAGCAGCGTACTCAGACGGGTTCATCTATCTCGATCTGACTTCAGGCGTATCAGGAACCAGACGCGGGGTGAACGGGACTAAAACAAACCCTTCCAATTCATGGGCAAATACATCAACACTGATGGACCTGACTGGATTAAGGAAGGTCTTTGCAACGAACGCTTCCGCAGGAATTCAGCTTACGGCAGACACCGAAAAGGTTGTGTTTGATGGATCAAAATACACATTCGACCCGAACAGTTATTCTCTTCTTGGAACGATCATTCGTCAGGGTGTGATTGATGCTAAAAGTTTCGGAGATACAAATACAATGCTGGTCGAGGAGTGTCTAATTACCGGGGCAACATTCACCAGCACAAGCAATGAATGCACATTCCAGAAGTGCCAACTGAGGGACACGCTTGTCTTAAAGAACGGAAAGTTCAATTTTGAAAACTGCACAGACGGGGAAGGTTCAGCCTTGGCGGATGCCCAATCGCCAGAGCTGGACTACAACTCTGTGGGATCGACGATTCGTGTAAGGATGGCAAACTGGACTGGTGAGATAAGCGCCTCAAACATGGATGAGTCTTATCACCAGCTCTACATCTACGGGAACGGCATACTCACGCTGAATGCTTCCTGCTCAGATGGGACTATTATCCATTCCTCCGGCATTGAGATCGTAGACAACTCAGGCGGGTTCAGCGGCACGATCACCAAGGTGGAAAACCGTGTTGAGATCACAAACGGTACGATCACGTCTGATACGTATGATGAATCTACTGCCTATCCGTTGAAGTCTGCGGACACAGACCAATTAACGTTCACCAACACAAACGAACTCGATGTAAACACAAAGAGCATTAACGATGCTGAAGTGTACGGAGATGGCACTAGCGCTGATAAGTGGAGGGGAACAGCATAGTGGCATCGTTCGACTCCCAGGGATTCAGCACTGACGCATTTGACGCCAATAGCTTTGACTTTGGCGGATTCATGACCGGTGCGGTCACTATTGATGTCAGCACGACCGGCATCATAGCCGGTACTGGTGCGCTGGGTGGCGATGTCAGCACGGATATTACAACCAGCGGAACCCTGAAGGGAACAGGGGCGCTAAGTGGTTCGGTAACAATCCAGCTAAGCACGTCTGGCGATCTAGCGGGAGCGGGAGAGCTAACTGGTTCGTCAGACATTGCACTCACCACAAGTGGCGATCTAACAGGAACAGGAGCTTTAAGCGGTTCATCCAGTATTGCAATCAGCACCAGCGGTGACATTGCAGCGGCGGGCAATCTTGCAGGCACGGCGGCAATCGTACTCTCTACTACTGGAGATCTGACGGGAGCCGGGGCGCTAGCTGGTTCGTCGGATATCGCACTGGATGTGAGCGGCGAAATTACCGGCGTCAAACAGTTATCCGGTTCAACAAGCATAGCGATAACAACCAGCGGTGATCTAGCTGGCACAGGTGCGTTAGCTGCGGATGCATCAATCGTACTGAGTACATCCGGCGATCTGAGCGGGGCCGGGAAGCTAGCTGGAAGCACTCAGATTGAAGTGTCTGCCAGTGGCGATCTGAGCGGTACGGCAGTCGCAGAGGGCAGCACATCGATCAGCCTGGATACGGCTGGTGATCTTAAGGGAACGGGATCACTCAGCGGAACAGCCACATTAGACCTGACTACAAGCGGCACGCTGACCGGCGATGGTGCATTGTCTGGAAGCGTGAGCATATCGCTGAGCGTTTTCGGTTCGATCTCATCACCTCCGGTTGTTTACGGTCATTTAGATTACACAGCGTCAGGAAGCCGACTGGACTACACAATATTTGGTGAGCGGCTGGACTACACAATCCAAGAACAGAAGACAGATTACCTGATTACAGAGGGGCAGTTGCACTACACGGTTGCCAGCGATCCTCTGCACTACGAACCAGAACAAAACAGACTTCACTACACCTTGCAGGAGGCTTAAAGGATGTCAGCAGCATCGGACTATTTAGAGAACAAGCTCGTAGATCACGTAACAGGAAAGGCGTCTTTCACAAAGCCTACCGCTTACGTGGCATTATGCACGGCAGCGCCGAACGACGCCAGCACAGGCTCAACAATCACAGAAGCGGATTATACGAGCTATGCTAGGGTTGAAACCAGTGCAAGCGACTGGGATGCAGCAAGCAGTGGCTCAGCAGCAAACGCAGCGGCTATTGAGTTTCCAGAATGCACAGGCGGAAGTAACACGGTTACTCATTTTGTGTTAGTGGACGCATCGAGCAGCGGCAATGTATTGGTGCATGGGGCGTTGTCTTCCAGTCTGGATATCTCTGATGGAATCACACCCTCATTCGCAATCGGCACGTTAACAGTGAGCTGTGACTAATGGACTACACAATCACAGAGGGGCGGATTGATTACAAGGTCACATCAAAGCCCCTGCACTACACAATTGAGGAAGAGATCGGCTACACGATTGAAAGCAAACGTCTCCACTACATAGCAGAGGACAACTGATGGCGGGTACATACACGATTCAGATAGATGAAGTACGGAATGTAGCGGTTGACTTTCGCAGCGTCCTGGACACAGACGAGGAGTTCACTGGCACGCCAACGATCACGACCACAGCAGGCCTGACACTGGCAAACAAAGCCGTTACCAGTGTAACCAAAACAATCAACGGTGAGGAAGTGCCAAGCGGTAAGGCGATCACATTCACAGCAACGGGTGTAACAGCAGATGACTACACAATCGAAATCGAATGCGACACAGACGCAACGCCAGCACAGACAATTATCGAACGGATCACCATGACAGTAGAGGCGTAGAAGACGGTGGCAAATTTGCCACCTGGGGATGAGAGGTAGAAAAATGCAGCGAGGCGGGGACGTGAATAAAGGACTTACGGCGATCCGGGGACAACGTAAAATAAGGACTTACGGCGACGATTTGGCGGGTCCTTCCGGGAAGAATCGCCGCGCGAGGTGTTTTTTTATCGCGGAAATTTTTGTCAATAAGAGGTGAAATCTGATTGCTTCTACTTCCAAATCAGGGTCTGAATTTGAGGCTGGCTCATACGCGGAATGTGCCCGGTTTTTCAGAGTCAACCCAAAGACAATACAGAACTGGGTGGGCGAAGGGTGCCCTGGTAAGCCAGGGCATTACCCGCTAGACCTGATGGTTGAGTGGGCAAAAGTGAATCGCTGGTGTAAGTCATCGGACCCCATGTTAGCAGGTGGTGATAGTGATAATCTGGAGCGATACAGGGGGGTAAAGGCTGATCTTGCAGAAATGGATCTGCAGGAGCGCCGACGGCAGATGGTTAACCTCGATGCTGTGAAACCTGCTTTTATCGGTGCGCTGAGCCATATCAAGAATGCAGGCGAGAAGCTGGATAGACAATTCGGAAATGAGGCGCTGGCGATTCTGCTGGATGCTTGGGATCAGGCTATGGATTTTATAGAGCATGAACTTCCCGACGATGACGAAGATAGAGAACAATGACCGACGTTTTCTGCTTGATCTGTTCGGGGAACAAAGGCCACAACGCCTGCGGTCGTACTTCGAGTGGGTGCAGGACGAACTGATAATCCCAGATGGACCGTATAAAGGGATGCGGTTTAAGGCTGAACGTCAGCCATACACGCGACTATTGATGAATGAGGCTGGTAAATGGCGGCGTCATGTATTCACAGGCCCAACGCAGTCAGGGAAGTCATTGAGTGCGTTTGTAGGGCCTATCATGTGGCACTTATTCGAGAGGGGGGAAAACGTGATCTGCGGTGTTCCCTCTGGGGATATGGTCAAGAATAAGTGGTTGAACGACATTAAACCAGCAATTGACGCCAGCCGGTACAGAAAGTGGCTCCCAAAGAAGGGAGCAGGCTCCCAGGGTGGAACGCCTACTGAAATTCACTTCACCAATGGTGCAACCCTGATATTCATGACCGGCGGTGGCGGTGACAAGGGTCGTGCAGGTGCAACAGCTCCCGTGGTTGTGATCACCGAAACGGATGGAATGGATGAGATCGGCGGCACATCTCGCGAGGCCGACAAGATAACTCAGCTTGAAGTGCGAACTAATGCCTATCAGTCAGTGGGAACCGACCGGATCTACATGGAGTGTACTGTTTCGATTGATGAGGGCCGGACATGGCAGGAGTACATCAACAGCACGGCTTCGAAGATAATGTGTCAATGCCCGCATTGCGGGGCATGGGTGTGCCCAGATCGCGAAAACCTAGTTGGATGGCAGGGGGCAGAATCGAAGCTGGAAGCGGGACGGAATGCTGCGTTTGCGTGCCTGGAAGAAGGCTGTGGGCAGGTCTGGACCGAGCAGCAGCGGTTAACTATGAACGAGCAGGCAAAGCTGGTTCACGCAGGTCAGGAAATCACACCAGATGGAGAGATAACGGGAACAGCGGTAGACACAGACACCTTCGGCGGTCGGTGGAATGCTTTTAATAACATGTTCACAACGGCGCAGAGGCTCGGGGAAATGGAGTGGGAAGCCGAGCGGTCAGAAGATCCAGACGCGGCGCAGCTCAAGATGCGTCAATTTATCTGGGCATTGCCTGCGGAAGACACCAGCACGGAGAAAATACCCGTTTCCGTGGCAATTGTGCGAGGATCAGACCGGCGATACAAGCAGCGATGCAGTGGTATTCCTCGCGGTGATGTGCCATTTGGATCAAATCCGCTGACCTGTTTCGTTGATATTTCGATGCGAGTCCTTCAATGGTCGGTCGAGGTCAAGGTAGATCAGCGTATCCATGTTGTGGATTACGGGTTCCACGAGACTCCACACCCTGAAGTCATCGGGGAACTGGAAGCGATTGAGTCCGGGTTAAAAGAACTCTGCCCTGCACTGGCTGAAAAGTATCCAGATATGAAGTTGGGTCTGGTGGACTGCGGTAACTGGCGTGAACTAATCCTGAATGTTGTTCCGACTCTGCCGGGGAAATGGATGGCAAGTCACGGTCTTCCACGCTACGCGCACCCAGAGAACAAAAACGGCAAAGTGCAATCTGGCAAGATTAAGATTCCTATTGATGGGAATAAGAACTACCACCTAGCGAAAGACGACGCAGGACAATGGGTGGTCAACTTCAACCCTGACACACTCAAGCACTTCGTACATTCAGGGTTCCTGATCAGTCCAGAGGCGGACTACGGATACACCAGAGGCTGTATCACTCTATTTGGTAGCGAACCAATGGAACACACGGAATATGCCAAGCAGGTGACCGCAGAAGAGTTCCAGAGTGTATTCAAGGAAGGGAAGGGGGTAAAGAAAGAGTGGTTCAAAATACGCAGGCACAACCACATGTTAGACGGTTGCGTTGGGAATATGGTGGCGCGGATGGTTGTCAAGACCGACGAGCTAATGAAGCGGACGACTTCACAGCGGAAGTACGGAGTAATCAGCAAGAAATGAGGGAAACCATCTATCTTGAACCTGGCCAACGATTCAAGGCGCCTCAATGCCCAGAATGCGATTCATGGAATACCTACACACAGGGGACTGTTCAGATACCGCCAGTTACAAAACACAAATGCAAGTGCAGGAACTGTGGTAACCCTTGGGCAGAGCATTCTCGTGTAAAGTCTACAAGCGTAGACTGCTCCAGTTAACAGTTTTGCCTTAATCGCAATGATTAGGGCATGACAGACTACACCAACGCACAATCAGCTCTGAACTCTGCTCTCAACAGCGACGTTGTTGAGGAGTACGAGATCACAAAAGACGGCAGGCGTGTCAAGCGTGGCTCTGTGGGGTCACAAATTAAGGCTGCGACTCTGCTGGAAGGCCTGGTTCATCGACGCTCTAACGGCATGTTCCGTGTGGCAAAGCTACAGGAGCCTACCGACTGATGAACGTGATTGACCGGGTAATTGGTTATTTCTCTCCATCTGCGGCGTTGAACCGTATGCAGGACCGACGCGCGTACGATTTTGCCAAAGATAAAGAAGGCGAGATCAACCGGGCATATGAGGCCGCACGCACCAGCCGTCTAAATAAGAGCTGGAGAGCTTACAACCGATCTGCTGACCTTGAGTTGCAGGACGATGCTG
>Ga0180434_10009991_pt1 | contig 10230 bp, 8 predicted proteins | sample SS_ome_7_FD_132453 | JGI IMG/M metagenome (GOLD analysis project Ga0180434, IMG submission 132453) | Hypersaline lake sediment archaeal communities from the Salton Sea, California, USA - SS_1_D_2 metaG | ecosystem: Environmental > Aquatic > Non-marine Saline and Alkaline > Hypersaline > Sediment... | reverse complement strand
GCCACGGACCAGTTTTTGTATCTGAAATTAAAGGAATCCCTGAGCGCATCCAAGCCTCCTCCCGGGATAGTCCCGATGATTTTTCCTGTCAAGGCATTTCCGCCTTCATACAGGACTTGGCTTCCGGAGACCCCCGGACTCCAGTAAGAGGCTTCAAGGCGGAGGTCGGGATTGAGCTGGTTCCTTGCATAACGGAGCTCGAACTGCATGTTCTGCAGCTCTATTCGGGCGGCTTGAAGCTCCGGCCTGTTTTCCATGGCAAGGCTCAGTGCTTGTTCAAGGCTGTGGTCTTCTCCTATAACAGAAGGAGTGTCTGTTGGGACGATCTTGATCAAAGCAGAGTTCGGGATCTCCTGTTCCAGGTTGATAATAGTTTTCAGAAGGTCTTCGTTATTTTTGACCATGGCCTCTGCCTCCAGAATATCTGCCTCCCTGGTGGCCACATCTGACTGAGCTGTAAGGATTTCAATCGGAGGAAGGGTGCCGGCCTCTATTTCCGCTTTATTCTTTTCCAAAAGTTCCCTGGCCAGCTTCAATGACTGCTGGCGCACTTTTAGATTTTCTATGCTGTAAAAAAGATTCCAATAGGCATCTATGGCTCGGTAGATGGTTTCTTCCAGAGCCTGCCGGAAGTTCTCTTCGGATATATAGCTGTTGTTCTTGGCGACTATGATGTCCCTGCGGCTCATTTGAAAACCAAAGTCCTTTAGCAGGGGTTGGCTGAAAGAGAATCGAAGAGTGCTCCCGTAACGGGGATTGATAGTCTGGAATCTCCGGCTCGTATCAGACATATATCCGTTGAGACTGAGCGATAAAGTTCCTCCGGTGGGTACGATTTGGGTGATCTGTGTGGAATAATCATTGGAAAGAGTGGAGACGGTTTCCGATGCATCCAGGAAGGAGTAAGAGGCTGAATTGGAATCCTGTTTGCCGTAATCCATTGTGAGAGTCGGAATAAATTTTTCATTTGCGTATCTGACAGAGGCATCGGCGATTTTCGGAGTGATCCTTTGCACAGCAAGTCCCAGATTGTTTTGGACTGTTTTGAGGATGCATTCTTTAAGGGATAGAGAAACAGTATCCTCTGTTTGGCCAAGCAGGAAGCAAGGGATTAGTAAGACAAAAACGATAAAAACTCTTATGATTTTACTTGACATCATTTCCTCCTATCAAAATACTTACTTGGACCATCCGTAAGAAGATGATATCTTCCATGCCGCTTCAACCGGCCTTGGATTTTGTCATGCTCACATTCATCTTGACTCGTGAATAATCCAGGTTTTTATTTTAGATAAAAATTTAAGTCAAAATATGAATTATACACTATTGCGGGGGGAAAAAAGACACAAAAATGAAAATTTTCTCCAGTATTTTTCATTGACTGAGATTTTTTTTTACTGTAGCATTATTTGTAGGCAGCTCACAGAGTGTTCATGAAGCAAGAGAAAAAACTCTCATTTAGTCATTCAAATTCCGGATATTCACGGGTTGGAGTTTAAGAATGAAGATTCTCATCGTTGATGACAATAAAGATACGAGGTATATGTTAGAGTCCCTTTTAAAGGGTAATGGTTATGAGGTTCTTTCGGCAGAAAACGGAAGAGAAGCTCTTGAGAAACTCAAGGAAAATAGTTTCAATCTGATTATATCCGATATCCTCATGCCGGTCATGGATGGATATCAACTCTGTCATGCAGTGAAGAACAACTCCAGGTTGAAGAAAATCCCTTTTGTTTTTTACTCAGCCACATACACTGATTCGAAAGACAGGCAGCTTGCCCTGGATATGGGGGCGGATCGATATATCCAGAAGCCGATGGAGCCTCAAAAATTCACACAGATCATAAGAGAAGTCATTGAAAAGTCGAAAAAAGGAGAGCTTGTCTCAAAGCAGGGGAAAACAATAAAGGAAAATGAAGTTTTAAAACTTTACAGCGAGCGGCTTGTAAAAAAGCTGGAAAACAAGATGCTTGACCTGGAAGCCTCGGAAGAAAGGTTTCGAAGGCTTTATGAAAATGTAAATGATGTGGTTTTTTCTCTTAATGAGCAAGGCCGGTTCACTTCAGCAAATTCCCGAACAGAGCTTTTTGGGTATAAACCAAAAGATGTGATCGAAAAGCATTTCACTGATATCCTTACTCCTTCAAGCAAAAAAATTGGTGAGGAACATTTTAGGAAAGCTCAGGAAGCCAAATCAGATATCCACTCACGATATGAAGTGGATATTGTGAACAAAGACGGAAGCGTTTCTGTAGGCGAACTGAGCATCTCCTCTGTATATGAGGATAATAAATTCAAAGGGCGATTCGGGATTATAAGGGATATTACTGAAAGGAAAAAAGCAGAGAAGCAGATAAAGAAAGACCTTGAAACAAAAAATGTCCTCCTTAAAGAAGTTCACCACCGGGTCAAAAACAACCTTCAGATAATTATCAGTCTCATGCGGCTTCAGACTCAATTTCATGAGAACGAACAAACCAAAGAAGTCTTTAGAGAAACCCAGAGCCGCATACACTCCATGGCTCTTATCCACGAAAATCTTTATAAAACCGAAGACTTCGCACGGATCGATCTGGGTGATTATATTCAGAAATTCTGCACTCATATCTTACACCTTTACCAGGCTGATCCCTCTCAGGTTGACATAAAGATCGACACAGAGAAAGTCTATGTGGATATCACGCAGGGAATCCCCTGCGCCTTGATCTTGAATGAACTAATCTCCAATGCGGTCAAATATGCTTTTCCCGGAAAACGCATAGGCCGGATTGAGATAGAACTCCGTAAAGCGAAAGGTGATAAGACCCTGATTTCCATAGGAGACAACGGGATCGGGTTGCCGGAAGAGATCGATTTTCGCAAACCAAAAACCCTGGGACTGCAGCTCATCAATGACCTTTCAAAACAGCTCAATGCAAACCTCCGGGTTCAAAGAAAAGACGGTCTCAGAGTCACTTTCACCTTTTAATATGCAACTAACACGGGCTTCTTATTGACTGAATAAATTGTTTCCGTGTATCATTATCAATAATAAAATTTAAAGGGGAAAATTGAATCAATCCAGAGAGAATCTTGATCCTTATGGAGGAAATTTCTCTATTCAATGAAAGAACAAAGAAAGGCAGGGAAAATCAGCCATGGGGATAAATGCCTCGTTGTTGTTGCCCATCCTGATGATGAAACACTTTGGGCCGGCGGGCTTATTCTATCGCATCCGGACGCTGAGTGGACGGTTCTTACACTTACTCGGGGGTCTGATCCGGACCGGGCACCCAAATTCCTTAAGGCCATGAATGAACTTAGAGCCAGAGGAATCATGGGAGACCTTGATGACAGCAGAGAACTCCCCCCCCTTAAAAAGGATGATATCCAGAAATCCATTATGGATCTAATTCCTTCAAATGTTTACGATATCATTATCACACACAGCTTAAAGGGAGAATATTCGCGCCATATCAGACATGAAGAGATAGCGGAAGCAGCAGGTCAGCTGTGGGACACCAATCGGATTCTATCAAAGGGATTTTGGCGGTTTGCTTACGAAGACGGCGGAGGAAAGTATCTGCCACGAGCAGAAACCAGTGCTGATTTTGTTTATGATCTGCCTAAAAACATCTGGCAAAAAAAGCATGAGATAATAACCGAGGTCTACGGCTTTTCAAAAGGCAGTTTTGAAGCCAGAACGGCGCCTCAAAAGGAAGCTTTTTGGATTTTCAGAAAGCAAACAATCCATATAAATATAAAGGAAGAATAAAATGAAGGTATTAGTGATGTATGATTATCCCCCTTCTCCCGGTGGACTTGCGACTCAGGGCAATCTTATGCACCGGGGGCTCGAGGAATTGGGTGTTGATGTGCATTCCGTGCATTTTGAGTCTGCCCAAGAAAAGGAATGGTACTACCGTTGGTTTGAACCAGATATAGTACTCGGCATCGGATATTGGGGGCACACGCCTTTTCTCGTGCTTCATCCACAGCGGTATGGCATTCAGCCTATCCCCTGGCTTGTCGCTGATGGATACATAGCCAATTATCAGGAAGTCCTAAATTCGCTTCCTTTGATACTGGTTACATCCAGATGGGTCAAGGATATTTATATCCGAGACGGCCTGAGGGGGGACAATATAGAAGTTCTGCCTGTGGGCTGTGATACAGGCTCATTCAGGCCTCGTGATAAAACAGACCTGAAGGTCGCTACAGTGAGAGAATCCCTTGGTGTCGCGCCGGACCAGATTATGATTTTGACAGTCGGAGGCGATGCGACCAGCAAAGGGGCGCAGGAGGTAATGCAGGCCCTTGCCATCAACGATAAAAAGGCGCCTGATTGGAAGTACGTGTGTAAGGTCTGGCCTCAACCAAGAACAGAGGCCCAAAATCTTATAGACCTTCAGTTAGCGACTCAACTTGGTATTGATCAGAATGTTGTTTATACAACGAATGTCATATCAAGAAATTTCATGCCTTACCTTATTGCTGCCTGTGATATTTACGCGGCTCCGTCAAGGCTGGAAGGTTTCGGGATGATACAGGTTGAAGCTAACTCCTGCGCGATACCGGTTATCGGAATAAAAGCGATGGGCATGCTTGATACCATGATACACCGGGAGACAGCTTTTCTCGCTAATGTAGCTCAGGAGATTATTTTAAGAGAGACAACCGTCGGGGATGAGTCTGGTTTTGAACCACAGCACAAATATGTGTTCAAGAAACCGAGAGTCGTTGACTACAGGGCAAGTGTGCACGATATAGCCGGTTACCTTTTGGACCTGATGGCAGATGAAGGATTAAGGGAAAAAATGGGTAAGGCGGGGAGAGAAAGAGTTGTGGAAAAATTTGATTACCGGATAGTAGCCAAAAGATTTGTGGAAATCATCTCAGAAAGGCTGGGCATAAAATAACGATGGAAAAATCTGAAAAAAAACTTATATCCAGGGCTAAGGAAGCTGCTCTTGAAGTACTGTTGCACAACGTGCACGGTCCTTACCGGGGGTTGCCGCGAACTGCAGGCTGGGGGTATCCCGAACCTTATACTCGTGACTTGATGATTTGTTCTCTTGGGATTCTGGTCTCACAAAACAAAAAACTTCTCAAGTCATTTCAAAAAGTGCTTGAAACCTGTGCCAATAATCAAAGCCCCCGTGGGCATATACCCTCTCTTGTTCATGACAGCCAGGACAGAGGAGCCAGTGATACCACTCCCCTGTTTTTAATGGCGACCGCTTTATACCGAAAAGTTACAGGAGAAAATGATTTTCTGACTGATGCGGTCAACAGATCCATGACCTGGATGAAATACCAGAGTCCATCGGATAGATACCTTGTCGGTCAGCTTCCAACCAGTGACTGGAGAGATGAGATGTGGGTTTTAGGGTATGGACTTTATGTTAACTGTATCACATATATGTATTTGACACTACTGGGGGAAAATGAGCCGGCTGAAAACATCAGAGAACTTATGGGGCGATTTACAGTCAGGGCCGAAAGGCAGAACCGCCATATTCACGAGGGCCTGGTGCTCAAGCACAAGCCATATTATGCCATGTGGTCATACAAGATCTATCAGAGTGAACGTTTTGATTTGCTAGGAAACAGTCTGGCGATTATTTCTGGAATAGCGCCGGTATCAAGGGCTAAAGAGATCGTTCATTGGGTGGAGCGCGAATCGCAGGCTTTACGTGAAAACGAAGATCTGGCCGTTGAATTACCGCCGAATTATTTTCCTTTTTGCAGACCGGGAGATGCTGACTGGAGGGAGAGAAATCAGGTCTACAACCAGCCAGGAGAGTATCATAATGGGGGTATCTGGCCTTTTGTTTGCGGATTTTATATTGCAGCGCTGACAGCGGCGGGAAGGTTCAACCTGGCTGGGAAAAAACTGGTTGCTTTTGCCCGATTAGTCGAACAAGCGAGAGCCGCAGAAGTCGAGTTCGGTTTCAATGAGTGGCATAGAGCCCAGGACGGGACTCCCCAGGGTCAGGACTGGCAGAGCTGGTCGGCAGCCATGTTTTTATATGCAGAAGCTTGTGTTGAGCAGCGAAAAACGCCTTTTTTTGACGAGATCCGGTCATTATCAAAAGATGGCAATCAAGAAGATACTTAAAATAGAAATCAAATCATAGGATTAACAGAAAAAAATTTAGAACCGGATAGAAAGACAGCTCACTCCTCCGTCCATTTTTTCAAATTCTGAGATGTTGAGCGCTTTTATGCTGAAGCCCTCAGATTTGATTTTTTTGTACGTCTCAGGGAAGCCGGTAGGCATCAGAACAGAGCTGTTCACAAAGATGCAGTTGGCGGCGTAAGATTCTTTAGGGCTTACCGTGATTTTATGGAAATTCTTAAAACAGGAGCGAGAGAATATTTCTTTTCGTATAAGAATCACGCCTTTATCAAGATAGTTGACCCCTGATTTGAGATGAAGCATGTTTGTGACTTTTATAAACACGGAGTCATATCCATATTTTTTTAGGATTTCGCTGAGTTGGTCTCCCCCCTGCCGGTTGGTTCTTTGGGAAAGGCCGATATAATACTTATCTTCTATTCTCAGCACATCTCCGCCGTCCACGGTTCCCGGCTCTTTGATGCGCTCTGTATTTCGGTACTTGGAAAGCACTTCTTTTATTTTTGCTTCTTCTCCGCGCCTTCTTGGGTCTCCGGGTCTTGTAATAACCGCACATTTTTCATTGACTACGGCTGTGTCTTCCACAAAAGTGGAATCAGGAAAATCAGGGTCTTCTCCAAGAATTATCAGGTCAACACCACAGTCTTTCAATGCCTGGCAGTAATCATTGTGCTGTTTGAGGGCCAGTCCGTAGTCAGGTTTTCCCAGGCCGGAGGATGTGATCCCCTGAGAAAAATTTTCCGGAGGTGTTCTGACAACAGCTTTGGATACAGGCATGGAAGAAAACTTTATCTTCTGAGTGCGGCTTTGGTGAAGATATAATCCGGGATTTCTGCGTTGAATTCCATGGAGCCTACAACAAATTCTGTTCCTTGCCCTGATTTCAGCACGTCTCTAAACAGGGCATGAGTGGGTACCCAGCGGTTATCCATTTTCTCAACTTTTTTCACCTCAGTGGTTTTCAGTAATTTTCCTCCCCGTGCGAACCTGTCCTCTTTGAGTGCCACAAATCTTTCCTTATCCACCCATATTTTCCTGGAATGATAGGCAATATCTTCCTTCATAGAAGTGAGTTCAAGTACCCAGCAGGGACGGTCCATATAGCTCTCTTCTCCCGTAACCTGAGCGCTGTACATATTCTGCAGCTTGGGGTCTTCCATCATGTCTTCATACGAAAGATCTGAGCCCATAACAGACTGCCGGAGCATATGCCCTGATATCTGTATGGTCCGGTCTGTAGACGGGGAATACATCCACAGCTGGTCACCGAGTTTGAGCATTTTAGTGCCCTTTTCTCTGGGGGGAGCCAGGTATTCGGTAAAAGATTGGTCATCTCCTTTGACCCAGGTCTTTGACGTGACTTCCCTTGATCCCCGGCGCCCGTGAATGACCATGGTCGCGGTCATGATCTTATTGTCAGACCCGTAATTCTCATCAACTTTTTCCAGGATCCAGTCTCCATCCGGGAGCTGTTCCTGACCTGTAAGACCTGCTGTCATCATTAATATCAAAGGGAATATAAAGATGCGTATCACATGTTTCATGTCTCTAACTCCTTCATCAACTGAGAAGTTTTTCTCTTGTAGATGCCCAAGCCTGAGAAAAGGCTTCCCAGGAAAGTCGCAGCCAGCCCTGGGATAAATCCAATGTAATGACTGACCGCATTGACGTCGGCCCGAAAGGTATCAGACATCATCAAGGTGGAGTCTTTCATCATAAAAGCGATGTTGATCCCTGTTTCTTGAAGATAGTAAGAAACAAGCAGGCCGAGCATGGTTCCTATGACTGAACCTATGAAACCTATGATCAGAGACTCTGTGATCAGGGATCTGTATAGATGGCCTTTGTCTTCTCCTATAGCCAGCCGCACTCCGATTTCTCCGTACCGCCTCAGGCTTCCCATCAGTCCTGCGTTCCATAACACTATGGACATAACCACTATAAAAACTATGATAATAACTTCTCCGTACATATCAACCATCCCTAATATATCTTCCATCCCGCTCTGCTTGAGAAGAGTTCCCATGTAGGGAGAGAACTCATCCTCTTTGTCACTGTATTTTGCATTGAAACGCTCTGTGATCTCCTCGGCTTGTTCGTTGTCATACAGGTTTGTTTTAAAGAATCCCAGCACTTCTCCGGCTGTGTTTTCCATATCCAAAACTCTCTGGATTTCGGAGATGTCAGCAATAATGGTGCTGCGGTCCATGGCCGTGACTCCGAACCGGACGGTTCCTGTGACTGTAAAGTTGGCGATGGACATGCTTCCGTACATGGTAGCGCTTATAAGGGTTGCTGTCTCCCCCATAGATATCCCGAGCCTTTGGGCAAATTCTTCGGTAATGAGTATTTCATCCGGATCTTCAGGAAGCCTTCCCCTGATTATGGAATCCTTGAGGTTCAGTAATTCCTTTTCAGGACTGTCTTCTGATAAAAGGTCGAGCGCCATCCCCATACAGGGCCCCTGAACTTTGGTTTCTCCCTTTTCATCCGGAATGTCCAGCAGGCCTCCGAATTTGGTTCTGGGAGTCCATATCAATTCCGGAAAATCCTGTCTTAAATTGCCTAAAAGCTGGTCGACTCCTATGTATGCCAGATCATTGGGAACCTGTTCCACCTCATCGGCATAGGCCCGGCTCATGACACGGAGATGGCCTGTATTGTATATGGCTGTAACCTCCACCCAATTGGACTGGATCCCATTTATCCAGCTGAATCCCACCACGCTTAGAAACACTCCTGCGGTCACCGTCAGGACCGGGAAAAGGCTTCTAGCCCGGTCCCTTAAGACTCCTTTGATGAGAAATCTAATCATGAGCTTTTTCCTCTCAAGGCATCAGTAGGCTTGAGCTTAGCTATTTTTCTTGTGGGGAGAAAACTGACAAGAGTTGTGACCAATAGGATCAGGAGTGTGGTTCCGATAACAAGACCAGCACTGTAAACAGGGAATATTTTTTCTCCTAAGGCAAATCCATAGCTGTCCATTGATTCCGGAAGGGGCCATCCTGTTTTGGCAAACCAGGTCAAAAACGGTATTCCGTATAAAGCCGCCACCAGAGCAGCCAGCACAGCGTGCATGGCTCCTTCAATAGTGAAAAGCCCGATGACTTTGGCCCGGGTAAATCCCATGGCCATGAGTGTTCCGATTTCTTTTTTTCTGCGGAAAATCGATAAGACCTGCGTATCAAAGATAGCCAGCATGGCCAGAAGGAGGAGTATGACATAGAAGATCGAAGACCCTGATGTTTTGGTCTTCACAAGCTGGGTTATATCTTTGACGAGAAAATCCAGGCTCTTGAATTCCCATCCGTTCACTTGGGGCGGGTCTGAGATGTCTCTGCCAACGATCAGGAGGGTGGCCTCCCCTCCCATATTTGAGAGCTCCCTTAATCTTTCCAGGGGGATCCATACCTGGCCCTGGTCAATGGATTGGACAGTGGTTCTCATAACCTGGACAATAAGGGCATCCCGGGCATCAAAGGTCCCGTTTGCATCCCTCCATCTCAGCGTGACGGTATCTCCGGCTTTAAGGCCCGTGTTTTCTGACATACGGTTTCCAATAACAGCGGGAATCTCTTCGGTTTTTTCGTTCAGGAAAGAGGAGGGAAGGGATATGATCTTCTGTTCAGGATCGATTCCTTTTATGAGAAGGGTCATCATCCGGCCTTCAGGGTAGGCTGTGCCCTGGATGATAAGAACAGGTGTGGCCTTTCCTTTTTCAACGAGACCTTTTAACTCATCAGGGAGTTTTCCATGGGCATCCTGTAGGGAGAGAGGATCATAAGGATCATAATTTTCGTGCCAGAACTGCCCTCCGGCATATTCCGCATCCACTAAAGAAGTCACTGCCTGATTGTTCATCCCTTTTAAAACACCCTGCATCCAGATGATGACAACAAAAGAGAAGGACAGCACCACCACATTCAGCCATGTCCTGAGCCCTGCTCCTATAAGGTTTCTAAATGCCAGCTTAAACAAGGTCATGGATTTTCTCCTTTCCGCTGAGGAGTGACCTGTTCGTCTTTGGCCACTCTTCCGTCGAAAAGAGTGATTTTGCGGCGCAGGTACCGGATGACTTTTTCATCGTGTGTGGCGAATATAAACGTCGT
>Ga0180434_10009989_pt1 | contig 10230 bp, 9 predicted proteins | sample SS_ome_7_FD_132453 | JGI IMG/M metagenome (GOLD analysis project Ga0180434, IMG submission 132453) | Hypersaline lake sediment archaeal communities from the Salton Sea, California, USA - SS_1_D_2 metaG | ecosystem: Environmental > Aquatic > Non-marine Saline and Alkaline > Hypersaline > Sediment... | reverse complement strand
TCATCGATACATCGGTCGGTCTCGACCTGATCGGCAACACCATGGCGCACCGCCATGGCGCACCACCGGCTGGCGGCGTCGCAGAGGAAGCGCACGGAATCGATCCCCATACCTGGCTCTCGCCCGCTTGCGTAGAAATTCAACTCGATCACATCGTCTCGGCCCTGATCGAAGTGGACCCGGAAAACGAACCGGTCTATCGAGAGAACCACCGCAGATTCCTGCAGGACATCGAACGGTTGAGGCGGGAGACCCAGGATTCCCTTTCTTTCCTCAGAGGAAAAAAACTCTTGGTTTTTCATCCCGCCTGGACCTATTTCGCCCGGGAATTCGGATTGAATCAGATGGCCATCGAGTCGGACGGCAAGGATCCGTCGCCTCGAGATCTGAAACAGATCATCGAAGCCGCCCGGCGCGAGAACATTCGACTCGTCCTGGTCCAGAGCCAAAACGACACCCGGCACGCCGCCGCCGTGGCCCGGGAAATCGGAGGCGCCGTTCTGACGCTCGATCCCCTGGCCGAAGACTGGCTGGCAAACCTCAAACACGTCATTCACACGTTGGCCGAAGCCCTCAGGAAAGCCACCCAGCCATGAGCGAACATATCCTGGTTGAGATGCGTGATGTCACCGCCGGCTACGCCGGTCAGCCCGTGTTGCGAAACATCGATTTTACCCTGCGCAACCGGGACTTCCTCGGACTCATCGGACCCAACGGCAGCGGCAAGACCACCCTGCTCAAGGTCATTCTGGGTTTGCTGAAGCCCAGCAGCGGATCCGTGGAATACCACTTCGCCGGCGACGGCCGTTTCCAGGCCCGGATCGGCTACCTCCCCCAGCTGACCCTGTTCGACAGACGTTTTCCAATCACCGTGAAAGAGGTGGTGTTGTCAGGACTTCTCTCCGGTCGTTCGGCCGGGAAACGATATTCAAGGGAGGAACGCAAACGGGCGGGCCGTCTCATCGATTCGCTGGGGATCTCTGCCATCGAGAACCGACCCGTGGGCGAAATTTCAGGAGGACAACTGCAGCGAACCTTCCTGGCCAGGGCCCTGGTTTCCTCCCCGCGTCTGCTGCTTCTCGACGAACCCAACACATTCGTGGATAAGCGCATCGAACGGGGTATGTTTGAAATTCTCCGGGACCTGAACCGGGACATCGCGATCGTCCTGGTATCCCACGACCTGGGCATGATCTCCTCCTACGTGAAAACCATCGCCTGTTTGAGTGATGGACTGCACATCCACGATTCCAACGAAATCACCCAGGAAATTCTCGACAAATACCATTGCCCCATCGACCTTATCACCCATGGCCGGGTGCCCCACCGGGTGCTTAAGTCCCACAAGGAGCCAGGAGATGATTGACCTGCTCCATTACCAGTTTTTCATCAATGCACTCCTGGCCGCCCTGTTGACCAGCATCACCTGCGGCATCACCGGCACCTATATCGTGGCCCGGCGCATGGTGTTCATCGGCGGCGGGATCAGCCACGCCTCCTTCGGCGGCGTGGGGCTGGGGTATTTTCTGGGATTCGATCCCATCCTCGGAGCCGGCGTTTTTTCCCTGATCATCGCCATGCTGATCGAAGGGCTATCGGAACGACGCGAACTGCGCCGGGACACGCTGATCGGCGTCATGTGGTCGTTCGGCATGGCCGTCGGCGTGATTTTCGTTTTTCTAACACCGGGTTACGCGGCGAACCTCATGACCTACCTGTTCGGCAATATCCTGACCGTATCGAGCACAGATCTGATGCTCCTGTCCGTTCTGTTGCTCATCCTCATCCTGGTTTTCACGGTCTTCTTCAGAGACATTCTGGCCATCTCCTTCGACCAGGAGTACGCGAAAACCCTGGGCATTCCAGTTCTGTTCATCAATACCCTGCTGCTGGGACTGATCGCCCTGACCATCGTGTTCAACATCCGCGTGGTGGGCATCATCCTGGTCATATCGATGCTGACCATACCGCAGGCCACCGCGAACCTGTTCAGCAAACGGTTCGGTACGATGATCTTCCTATCGGTCTTGTTCGCACTGTTCGCCTCTTTCGCAGGCCTGGTGCTATCCAACCATCTCGATATTCCATCGGGGGCCACGATTGTCTTCTGCGCCATCCTGATCTTCTTGCTCGCTCTGCCTCTCGCCGCCCTGCGCCGCCGCCGGCAGCAGCCGGGTTGATCGTTTGACAACGGAGGCCGTCACGTCCGAACGGCTGGGATCCTCCTCAACCGTGATTTCTCGACGAGGAAGGGGTGAAGATCAGGATGACGAGACCCGGAATCAGCATCACCAGATCCCTGAACACCAGCGTCAACAGACTGGTTTCTGCGCCGTCGGCGTTCGTGGTGAAACAACCGCAATCGAGGTCGAATCCCCGCACGGCGCTGATGGTCAAAGCCAGGATGAAGATCATCATGAGGGCGACCAGAATGGAAGCGGCGGGTTTGACGAACACCCCTGAAATCAGATACAGACCGGCCACCAGCTCCAGCCACGGCAATACCAGGGCCACGGTGGTGACGACGGCGTCCGGCAGCAGTCGATAATCGAATACGATCGCCGCAAAATCGTGGGGATGGGCGATCTTATCCAGGCTGGCCAGGATGAACATGCCTCCGAAAAAGATCCGGCACAGGCTCTGCACCACACGGCCCCCCAGCCAGCGCTGGACACGACGCCACCGGGCACGGTTCAATGGTCCTCCTCGAAGCGTGGAGCGTTCCGGATTTCCCGCCAGGCCACCATGCCTCCCTTGAACACCATAACGGATAGATACCCTCTGGCGATCAACTTTTCGGCCAGGATCGTGGAATCCTGGCATGAGGATTCGCTGCAGTACACCACGATGGTTCGATCGGTTGGAATGGAACCCATGACCGTGGCAAACCGTTCGGCGAACCGACCCACGGGCAGGCTGCGGGCACCCGGGATACGGTCCTCGGCGAAATCGGCCTCCGGGCGTGCATCCAACAGCACCACTTCGTCGTGCGACAGGAGCTGTTGCAGGGTGTCCGCATCGATTTCATCGATCGCAATGATGGGACTGGCCGAGATTGCATTCGTGGTCCGGGTCGGGTCGACCGCCGTCGCGGTGAAGAGCTGCAGCGGCGGGTGCAGGGTCTGGTTGTACAGCAGTGCCATCGTCATACTGATCGCGCAGATGAACAGGACCTGGAAGAGGTATCTTTTCATGCGATCATGCCACGGTTCCGTCGCTCACAATGCGTCCCTGTACACCCGGCATATCGTGGATTCGGTCACTTCGGCGGGTGTGATCTTCAGGTTGGCCTTGCCGATGGTCTTGCGCGCGAAACCTTCGATCTCATCCGCCCGAATCTTGTATTCGGAGAGCCGGGTGGCGATGCCCAGGTCCTGCAGAAACCGTTCACAACCTCCGGCTTTCGCCATGATACCTTCGATTTTGGCGAGTTTACCTGCCGCGGCGGAACGTTTCCTCATGAAGCGAAGGAATGCAGGAAGCATGATGGCGTTGGCGCGCCCATGGGGAATCTGATGGACCGCCGTCAAGGGATATCCCAGTGCGTGGAGGAAGATCGTACCCGCCTGGGCGATGGCCATGCCGGCCACCATGGCGTGGTAGGACATCCTCTGCATGGCCGGCCGGGCGCCGCCGGCCGCCGCCGGCAGCGCGGAGAGAACGCCTTCGATCGCCTGCAGCGCGAGGAGGTCGCTCAGTGGAGAGGATTTCAGGGAGAGATACGCCTCCAGACCGTGGGTCAACGCATCCACCCCCGTGTTGATCCTGACGGTTCGCGGCATGGTATAGGTGAACCCGGGGTCCACGATCGAAAAGCGTGGGTAAATCTTCGGATGCGAAAATCCGCCCTTGTCCAGACTCTGGCGGTCGCTGAAAACGGCATAGGGCGTCGTCTCACTCCCCGAACCCGAGGTGGTGGGTATGCAGACCACGGGCAGTGGATCACGCGTCAGTTCCAGTCCGGACATATGGTCTTTCATTTCGGATCGGCTGGTGGCGGTCACGGCGATCCCCTTGGCGGCATCCATGGATGAGCCGCCCCCGATACCGACCACGAGGTCCACCTTGTTTTCGCGAGCCACCTGCGCCCCGCGCGCCAGTGTGGCGAAACCGGGATTTTCCTCGACACCTGTGAAACGAACCACAGACAGGTCTTCGGTCTGGCGTGTCAGAATGTCAAGCGCGCCTGAAATCTCGGCGGATTTTTCTCCGGTCACGAACATGAGGGTACCGGACGACGGCGGCAGCAGTTCACGGAAGCGTGCGGCGGTCCCTTCACCGAAAACCAGTGTCGTCGGCAGGAAATGGGTGAAGGGTCTCATCGTGTCAAATCCTATCTCCATGGTCGCTACCGGGCAGTTTCACAGATCAACACAGTACACAATGGGACCGGATTTGTCAACGGGGTGTTGGACCTGTGAGGATGAGAAACACGCCGGTGATCATGATGACCCCGCCTAGGAAGCGGTATCCGATGCCCTTTTCCTTGAAGAAGAGACCGGCGAACGCGATGGTGAACAGCGCACTGGTTCGCTTGATTGAAATGACATAGGCCACGAGAGAAAGCGTCAGGGCGGCCATCTGGAAGAGGGAGCGAACGGCCGCCAGGAGACCCGCCGCAATCAAGATGAGCACCCCGCGCCGGTCGATGCACCCCCCCCGCAACCGGCGGTGGGCGACGGGCCACAACAACAGACCGGCGAAGAGGTTCACCGCCACAATCCAGGCAACAATCGAAGAACCGGTGATGCCGATCTTGTCGATATTCGAGGTGATACTCCAGATGAAGGCGACGACCAGCATGGTGCGCGGGCCTTTTTCGCGGAACAGGGAAACAAACGGCCGGGTCCAACCCCCTGTATTCCCGGCCGCATTGAGAATATAGGAACCCGAGACGATGAGCAGAACACCAACGACACCCTGCACACTGGGCCACTCCCCCAGCATCACCGGGGAGGTCAGCAACAGAAACACCGGGGTGAAGGCGACCAGGGGCACGCAGAGCGACATATCCGAGTGTTTCAGAGATTTCAGGAACAAAACCGTGGCCAAAATGTTCAAGCTGCCGCCCACAAGCAGTGCGGGCAGGAATGAAGGCGAAAACCGGGGCAGTCCCTGGAGCAGGAGCAGGGGGATGAGAACGGGCAGGGAAAAGATACGCAACCCCCAGGCCATGGTGTATTCATTCAGAGACAGGAGCCCCGCCTTGCTGGCCACATCCTTGAGCGACTCAAAGAGGGCGGTGAGAATCGAATAAGTCACCCACATGGGAATGAATCGTACACCGGCTTCCAAGGGCTGATCGGCAACGGGTCACGGGTACCGGGACGCCGGAAACCCCGCCCGATGCCGGTGTCAACGTATCGCGCTTGGCTCGATTGCACGGGGATCCGCCCGCTTCGGGGAGGCAACCAGTGGAGCGAGATCTTCGGCCAGGAGACGGGCCTTCTGGACCATACCGGCCCGATTCATGTGGATCGCGTCCATGAAGAATCCGGTCGATTGCAGGCGACGGTGCATCGCGATGCACGTCACCCCTTCTTCCCTCGCCAGATCCATCAGAATCCGGTTGTTCCGCCGGTGGGCATCGGCGACGAGGGCGTGGTACGAACCGTCCTTCGTCTGCCAGTCTGGGTTGAGGGGATGCGTGATCAAGACCGGACGGGCGCCGATGTGGCGCGTCAGGGTGATGAGCGTGTTGACATTGCGACGGAAGTACCTGCCCGTGGCCGTTCCGGCGCAATTCCGTGCGGATTTCGCATCCGGTCTGGCATACTGAATCACCGGGATCAGGTCTCCCGGGAGACGTCCGCTGTGAATCCCCAGTGTCAATCCGAACACGCGGAAGAAATAGGTGTGACGCATCAGGAATCGCCAGATGCCTGGAATGGGTCGGTAATTCCACGCATGTCGGAAGCGGGTGTTGTCGTTGCCTCCTTCTTCAGGGTAGCCGACGGCAAAGGCCTCGTTGGCGCCCACATGGATCAGGACGATGTCGGGTTGCAGATCCGGGACCACCATGGACATCACACCCAGTATTTCATGGGTGGTATACGCCGCCACACCCAGGTTGATGACCTCAACCGGCACCGCGACCCGCTGCCCCAACCTCTCGCGCAGCAATGCCGGCCATGTATCCTCTCCGGTTTTGGAAAAAATGCCGTAGGTGGTGCTCCCTCCGAGGGCGACGATCCTCACGGTTCCAGGTGATTTTCCCGACGGCCACTCGGGTCCGCGGAAACCGCGGGAATTGTGGGGGCGATAGCCGTCCGGATACCGGTACCCCGGATTGCACACGTGGTTGAAGTAGGGATGGGGACGGTACTTGAGCACCAGGTTCTCCGCGGTGTGACGAATCCCGAGCGCCATCTCCAAACCGGCCCGGAACTCCCGTGGATGGTGCACGAAATAGTACACGCTGGAAAGGGCCTCGACGAAACCGAGTCCCCCCAGGACCAGAACCGAGGTGAAGACGATCCGCTTGCCCCTGGACAGCGGGGTACGCGATCTCCTGCGATCCTGATTTGAGATCTCGTTGACCTCCCGCTGACCCATCCGCGCCTATTTCCTCAGGGGGATCTTCGAGAACATCGCGTAGAGGACCGGAATGAGAAACAGAGTCAGGAAGGTGGAAGCCAGCAATCCGCCGATCAGGGCGATGGCCATCGGAGAACGCATCTCTGCGCCCTCGGTGGAGCTGAGCGCCATGGGCAACATACCGCAGATGGTGGTGAGGGCGGTGATCAGAATGGGACGCAACCTCGTGACGGCCCCCTTGACCAGTGCCGCGTACTTCTCGACTCCCGCTGCCACCAGCTGGTTGATGTAGTCCACCATGACGATGCCGTTGTTGACCACGATTCCGGCCAGCATGATGAATCCCATGATGGACGGCAGACTGACGTTTTTTCCGCTGACGGCGAGCAGGATCACCACGCCGATGAAGGCCAGCGGGATGGTGAACATGATGATGAAGGGGAATTTCAGGTTCTCGAACCGCGATGCCATCACCGCGTAGACGAGCACAACGGCCAGCAACAGCGCGAGAAACATGGTCTTGAACGACTCCTGCATGTCTTTGAACTGACCACCCATCTCGTAAAAATAACCGTCGGGCAGGTTCTCGGTGATCGATCGTGATTTGTCCAAGATGTCGGCCACCAGGCCGCTCAGGTCGCGGTCCACGTAGTTCGCGTTGACGCTGACCTTGCGCACCTGGTTCTCGCGATCGATTTTGACCGCGCCGGTGGCCTTCTCAAAGGTGACGAGTTGGGAGAGATACACCTTCGATCCCATGGGCGTGACGATGGGCAGCTGCTTGAGATCCTCGATGCTGCCGCGATCGACTTGCTTGAGGCGCACACGGATGTCCCGCTCCTCGCCGCTGAGAAACATGCGCGAGACCACGGTGCCGATGGTGAACGTCTGGACCTGACGGGAAATCTCGTAGGGAGTGAGTCCGAGTTTGGCGGCCTCCTCTTTGCGGATGCGCAGCAGGATTTCCGGCTTGCGCTTCTGCAGGGAGATCTCCACATCGCGAATGCCCGGAATCTCCGAAATCGCCTCCTTGACCTCCATTGCGATTTTTTCCAGCTGGTTCAGATCGCGGCCGTAGAAGCTGAATTCGATGGGACTGGTCCCGCTCCCGCCCATGGAAGCCGAGGCGATGTCGATCGACTGCAGCTTTCCCTCCTCAAGATCGGGAAAGGACCTCCGCCAGGACTCGATGATGGCCTTGTCTGATATGTCACGGTCACTGCTGGTCACCAGGTAGGACCAGATCATGGCCTCGTAGGATCCCGCGGGATTGAAACCGGAGGCGGCATCCTGGGCATTTTCTTCGTTGAGCCCTACGCTGACCATGTTGGAGATGACGTTGGGATCCTTCAGGGCCTCTTCCTCGATGTACTGGATCACCCGGTTGGTCTCATCGAGGTTCGTACCCACGGGCATTCTCAGTTTGAGGAATATCATCGAACGATCGGTTTCCGGCATGAATTCACCGCCGAGCAATGATGCGAGCAACAGAGACAGGACGAACATGCCCAGAATGGAGAAGAGAACGAGCTTTCTGCGGGCCAGTGCCTTTTCCAGGAATTTCTGATATATCCGCCGCACCGGCTCGAATTTCTCTTTGCCTAGGGTGAGGGCCGTCCCGGTCGTTCCAGCCTTAACCTTGAACAGCCATGAGGCCATCATCGGGATGATGGTCAGGGCCACGAAGAGGGAGGAGATGAGTGAGAACGCCACGGTCAGGGCCATGCCCTGGGACAGTTTGCCGGCCACGCCGGAGGCGAAGACCATGGGTACGAACACGGCGATGGTGGTCAGGGTGGAGGCGATGATGGCGGTGCCCACCTCCGAGGTGCCGGCGTTGGCGGCGGCGTGGCTACTCTTGCCCTCCTCCAGATGTCGATAGATGTTTTCGATGACCACGATGGCATTGTCGACCAGCATGCCCACCCCCAGGGCCAGACCGCCCATGGTGATCAGATTGAGCGTGTACCCTGCCAGGTCCATGGCCAGGAAGGTGGCGATCACGGACAGGGGAATGGCGATGCCGATGGCCAGGGTGGGTCTCAGGTTGCGCAGGAAGAAGAAGATCATGATCATGGCCAGGATACCGCCCACCAGGATGTTGTTGGCGCTCTTCACGGACATGATCTCGATGATACGAGAGAAATCCATCGATATCACGAACTTCAGGCTGGGGTCCAGGGTGGGTCGAATGCGCTCCAGGGTCTTCTTGACCGCCCGGGCCACCAGCACCGTGTTGGCGCCGGAGCTCTTGGTGATCACCATGCCGATGCCCTTGGCGCCGTTGATCCGTGTCAGGCTTCTCAGTTCCTTGTTCGTTTCCACGGCCTCGGCGACGTCACGCAGAAAGATCGGTTCTCCCAGGCGCCCGCTGCCCACCACGATGTCGTTGATCTCGGCGACCGTCTCGAACTCTCCGATCGTCCGAATCAGGTATTCTTTGTGGTTTTCCTCCAAGTAGCCGGACGGGAGGTTGATGTTGGACGCCTGAACGGCCCTTTCAATCTGGCTGATCGATAGACCGCGGGATTCCAATTTCCCCTTGTCCACGTTGATGAGGACCTCGGCTTCCTCCGGCGACCAGACCATGGCCGATGCCACGCCATCCAGACGTTCCAGGCGGGTGGCCACCTCGTTGTCGATGTAATCCTTGAGCCTTTTCAATTCCCAGTTTTCGCCGGTGATACCGTACATCATGATCGGCATGTCGGCGAAGTTGAACTTCACGACCAGAGGACGCGAGACCCCGTCGGGAAGGAACTCTTCGAAGACCCCGATCTTGTCGCGCACATCCTGAGCCGCGAAGTCGAGATTGGTGTCCGATTCGAACTCCACCATGAGGATCGACACCCCCTCCTGGGACACCGACTTGATCTCCTTCACGTTGGAAACGGTCGACACCCACTGCTCCAGGGGACGGGTGACCGTCTGCTCGATGTCCTCGGAGGCCACTCCCGAATAGGTCGTGACGACGGAGATGTAGGGCAACTCCAGGTCCGGAAACATGTCCAGTCCCAGTCGACCGAAAGAGATGAGGCCGAGGATCACCACCACGACCACGACCATCGATACCGTGACCCGGCGTCGCAGAGAAAATTCGACGATCTTCATTGTCCTGCCTCCTCCCTGAGTATGTCTGCCCCGTCCTTGAGATCGTAATTTCCCTCGACCACGACCTCCTGACCGGCCTCCAGGCCTTCGATCACCTGGTAGTGGTTCGCGTTCCGCTTGCCGACCTTCACCGGGATTTGCCTGGCAACGCCGTTGTCGTAGAGAACCACATAGCGGTTGTCTATCAAGGCGGCCGCCGGCAGCAACAGGGTGTCCTCCAGATGGCAGATCTCAATCGCCACGTCGGCGAACCCGAGCCGTGCAAGCGCAGTCCGCGCACAGCCGCGGCCTGCCCCGAATTCCTGCCGCCTCTTTTGAACGGCATTCTGCATCGAAGCCATCTCCTCAGGATAGAGGTTGCAGTCGGCATCCGCGACCAGAGAACACTCGGTTACAACGGAGTCGGGAAAGAGCGGCTGAATTGTGAAGGTTCCGGACATAACGGCACTCGTTTCACGATACGGTATCGGGCAGTGGGGCTTCCGCATTTTCAATAAGGACCGAGCAAGAAATAACTGGCCGGTTTGGGAAGGGAACAGCCCCATTTTCTCCGCGAGAAAATTGGGGCAGTCCTCCAGCTAT
>Ga0180434_10009988_pt1 | contig 10231 bp, 6 predicted proteins | sample SS_ome_7_FD_132453 | JGI IMG/M metagenome (GOLD analysis project Ga0180434, IMG submission 132453) | Hypersaline lake sediment archaeal communities from the Salton Sea, California, USA - SS_1_D_2 metaG | ecosystem: Environmental > Aquatic > Non-marine Saline and Alkaline > Hypersaline > Sediment... | reverse complement strand
TCCAGTTTTCAATTGATCAAACTGGCAAATACCTTATTCAGGGATGAAGGAAGCCTCGATCCTGATCTGATGAGAACAATGGACCAATCGATTTGGGAAGCAAAGATTCTGGCTGCCCCCATTGAAAAAGCTGATTACATGTCTGTCAATGATATGTTTATTCTCATGAAGACTTACAGAGAAAATCCTGATGACACAGAGATCCATTCAAAAATCAATGAATTAAAGGAAAAATTCAAGTTTTCTAATGAAATAAATCTCAGATATGAAATTCCTTCCTGGGGATCTCCTGAGTACTCTATTGAAAAGGCTGAAAAAACAAAGCAAAAAGGAGATACCATAACTTTTAAGGTCAAGGATCCAAAAACTCATTTGGGAATTCCCTGCATTGAGATCACAGCTAAAATTCCGGTAAAAAAATCATGTTTTTATAAGCCCAGCTTTGGAATCAATAAAAAAGACTTGATTTCCTCTTCTCCCTATTGGCCTACTGACAGCCAAAAAATCCATGAAATTCTGGGAAAAATTCTCAAGACCGAAATGAACACTGAACAAAAAGTCAAAGCAATCCATGGCTGGGTTTCAAGAAACCTCAAGTTTGGAGAAGAGAAAGTCGGCTCCCGCTATGGAGCACTTCATGCCATATCTCAGGGTTTTGGCCGGTGTTGGGACTTCGGTGATGTGTTCATCACCCTATGCCGCGCTGCCAAAATCCCCGCCAGACAGGTTATGGGATGGGTATATGAAAAAAGCGGTCATGTGTGGGCTGAAGTTTTCCTCCCTGAAAAGGGATGGTTTCCCATTGACCCCACCATTCCTTCCTCCAGTGTTACTACAGACTATGTCCCCTTTTTCATCAGTGAAGACGGCGAACTTCCCGCCATTTACTGGACAGAACCTTTGTTGCGGAGGGTTCATGAATGAGAAGATGACCGTTTTTCCCATCTTTGATACTGGAGGATCCTTTCCAGAATTTTTTTGTTCTCATGATATGATTCTTTAGCGAAAATTTTATCAATCCAAAAAATCAGACTTTCCTTGGGCATTGAGCTTTCAAGTTTTTCTCTAATATCATCAAATACTTCTGAAGAGAACGATTCTCCAATTTGTTTCCATTTTTCCAAAGCCTTATCATAGTCTTGTCTGTCCCAGTAAAGACGGCCCCAGGAAAAAAGAGCCCTGTCTCTGTTTGGACCTTTGGTCTCACTGATTATTCGGAATATATCCTCTTCTTCTTGATAATATTTTTGAAGAATGTCCTCCTTTTTCTCATATCCTTTTTCCCTTAATGCTGGGATCAACTCCTCATAGACTTGTTTAACCGCATAGGCTTTTACTTTTTTGTTGTACACATTCATTGGATAATACTTTTTGGAAAGCAGTTCCTTGGCTTTTTCATAGGCATCGAATAAATAAGCCAATCCCCTCCTCTCAAAGTCATAAAAAGAGGCCAGGCAGAACAAGCACTCCATACCGGCCTGAGTTTTCCTGTGCTTGCTCCAAAACGTCGGCAGATAAGTATCCATGGGTTTGTTGAAATAAAGCTCTTCAATAAAAGCAAATGCTCCGGATATTTCATCGATCACAATAATGACATTGCTTTGGTTTTTGTAAACAAATTCGCGCAGCAGTTCAGCCAGATCACCGCTGTCAGGATGGTATCTTTCCAAGTAGCTCTGTCTAAAATTATCAAACTGTTCTTCTTCACTAAACTCCATCCATTGGTCTAAAAGCTGATTGATTTTTCCTTTGGAAAGAGTTAAAGGTTCTTTTTGTTTTTTTGGTTCCCAGAGAGTTTGGGATGGGGAGGAGACGCTTTCATAAAGATAGACAACCTGGAAATCAGGGGATAGTCCCTTCACAAAATCATCATCCTGATTTTCACCTGATTTTTCTTTAAAAGATGAGGCGGGGTCTATTTGGGGAAATCCCCTGAAGATAAAAAACAGGGAAGCTCCTTGCGCCAAGATCTGTTCATAAGGGCTTTCTCTAAAATAATAAGGTTGTGGGATGAATTTCACTCCTTCTTCGGTCTGAACTTCCACTCTTCCCCCTCTAATCCGGGTCCATTTTTTCTCTCGGTCCTCAAATTTTCTCAGGCGCTCAAGGAAGGATATTTTTTTCGGGGGAGCAAAAACAAATTCCTTTTTGTTTTCTGAATAAATCCTGGAGTTAAAGATCTTACCCCCAGAATCCAGTTGGACATGATCCTGGTCCTTAAAAAGATCCAGAATGTTTTTTGAGGTTAATTCCGGGTTTTGGGCCCTTTTCTCTGAATCTACCAGGGCCAAAAAGGCTTTGATCATTTTTTTGTAAATTTCTATTTTCTGCTTTTCATTGAGCTTCAATTTCGGGACTTTAATTTCTTTAAACTTTTTAAAGATTTCTTCATGGGGAATGTCTTTTAAGGGAAATTGTTCTGTAATTGAGTCTCCTGAAAACATCTCGTTCTCCACCTCTCCCAAAGCTCTGGCAAAGGCTTTGAGGTCTGAAGAAGGGGCTTTTTTTGCTGAAACAGAGCTAAGGTTGTAAAAAAGGCAGATCAGAATAAAGACCAGGATATGTGAAACAAAAGAAAGTCCAACATAATGAACAAAAGAGGATTCCCTTTTTCTGTAGGAAAAAATTTTTTCCATCAGTAACCCCTTTTTTTTAATATAAAACAAATGATCCTATTATTCAAATCAAATCTTGTCAAAAAGGAGAGGAATCCCTTGCGCCGCTGGCGGAGATATGCCGCATCATTGCTCCTCTCTAGTTCATCTTTCATTCTTTTTTAGGGTTGACGGAACCGGTTTTGACTCAGTATATTAAGGGCAAAAGCCAAACAAAGGATAAATAAATGAACCAAAAATCCCATTCTTTAAGAATCGTAAAAACACAACTTTTGTTTAAATTTTTTGTTTTAGTCACTCTCAGTCTGTTTTTGATCCTGAACACAATGAACTGCGCTTCCCAAAAAGATTCCCCCTCTGTGTTTAAGGCTGAACTTGACAAAACCCACTCCTTTCTGATCCTCATGACAGAGAAAGCTTCAGCAGCCTATAAGGACGCGGTCAGCGAATGCCGTCAGCTTCATCCCGGGGCTGAATCCTTCACTTTTGATGCCAATGATCTATCAACAGCTGAATCTGTCCTAAAACAGAACGCCCCCTATTATGTGCAGGTGTTTATACTTCCCCAGGAATTGGAAGTGAATTTTGGATGGGAATGGTTAACCATGACTTCCCGATTGGATGATGATCCCTTTGTGGACACTCGGACTGGATTCATCACTGGTTCTTCTCCCCAAGCCGCGGCTGATTTGGTAAATCGGATATCTAGAGCTGTTTCCGGAAAAATTCAGATGCCTTCAAAGATGGTCGACAATCTGGGCCCCAATATGCAGGCCAAAAAAGACTCTTTCCACAAATTTTCCCATTCCAATTTTGTTCCTGTTTTGAGTGAGGTCATGAAATGTGAAAGCCTGTCCCATGGCCCCAATGGTTTTCCTCAAAAACATCTGGATTCCATGACCGGGGCCGGACTGGTTCATTTCGGAGGACACGGACATCCCGGACACATCGATCATGGAATGACTGCCCAGCAGGTCACAGAGATTGATTTTTCTCCCTGTGTTTGCTTTAACGGAGCCTGCTACACGGGAGTGGTGGGTACGTATTATGAAATGTTCGGACCTAAAGGAATCATAGAAGAAAAAACAGTCAAAGCCCAAAACTCATTCTGTCTGAACATGCTCCAAAATAATGTCATTGCTTACCTGGCTTCGCTTCATCCTGACCACGGCATGCCTGTGTACCAGGAAATGGAGTATATGTCTTTAAAGGGAGCTTCTCTGGGAGAAGTGATCAAATACACCTATGACAGTGTGGTCTTGGGAAATGGAGGCCAGCTTCCGGAGTTCGAGACCTTATCTCATGGGATGTCTTCCCCTGTATGGACTCCTAAAGATATCATGCTCAAAGGCACAGCTTCCCGAGTTCTTTTGGGAGATCCTTCTCTGAAAGTCATGGATCCCCTTCCTTTAGAAAAACCATTGGAATTAACCCTGGAAAATAAGCCGGATAAACTCATCATCGGGGCACTCATGAACAATCCCCAGTACAAAGCCATCTTTACCGACACTTTTCATGACACTATGGCTTTTCAAAAAAATATGTTCAATGACCGAGCTCTTTTCTCGATTCCGCTTCCCTCTGGTTTTGCAAACCCTTCATCCATTCAAGTCTTGGGCGCTGCCAACGGTCCAAACACCATTAAATACAAACTTCAAGGATGGGCCGTGGAAAAAGACAGGGACTCCTTTCTTTTGCATATCCAGGTGGACCTGGCTTCTCAAGGATTCATGAAGTCAGAGTGGCGAAACAAAGGAGCGGCTGTGGGACTTGAGGTCCAGAAATAAATAATTCTTGAATTTGTCACTTGGGCAGCGGTTGGCACTTTGAGCAAAAATAAGTTCCCCTGTTGTTCACTTTGATCTTCTTGATTTGTCCTCCGCAACGGGGACAGGTGTCCTCTTTCCCTCTATAAGGAATAAGCCAATCAGCGGGAAATTTATCCGGGTCGACTTTTTTTTCAATGGCTGTATCTAAAACCTTGTTCATGTTCAGGTGTATCTTTTTTATTTGAGCTTCATCAAGTTTTTTGATAGGGGTTTTTGGATGGATTTTGGTTTGAAATAAAATCTCATCCGAATAGATGTTTCCGATTCCAGCGATCAGGCTTTGGTTCATCAGAGATGTTTTTATGGAGCCCCGGCGTCCTTGGAATCTATTTTGAAAAGCAAACAGAGAAATATCCCGGGCATCTTCACCTAAGTCATTTTTTCTGACAAAATCTCCTGCGTCTTTGGCTAACTCCACTTTCCCCAGCATTCTCTGATTGTCGTAGGCAAGATGATAGCCGTTGGCAAAATTAAATAAAACACGAGTGTGGGAAGGTTTTTGCTGTTCATTCTTAAAATACTTAAAAAAACCAGTCATGCCAAAATGGAAAACGACCCAAAACTCCTTATCCACACACACAAAGATATATTTTCCATGCCGTCTGGTTCTTTCAAACTGGCAGCCCTTCAGCTTTTTCCCCAGTTCATCAGGAGTGATGCCCTGAAGAACTCTCTCATGCCCCACTTTTACTCCGGCTATTCTTTTATGTAAAGAAGTCCGGTTCATATATTTTCTAAAAACCTCCACATCAGGTAATTCCGGCATGATTTTTTTCCTTATTTAGATTTTGAATCTTTCAGCAGTTTTTTGAACTCATCCTCGTTCAGGATCTTGACATCATGCTTTTGGGCTTCATCCAATTTGCTCCCCGGATCCTCTCCCAATACAAGATAATCCGTCTCACCGGAAACACTGGAAGTGGCTCGTGCTCCCAGGTCTTCCACTGCCTGCTTGGCTTCATCTCGGCTGAAATCATCCAGACTTCCGGTAAAAACAAATTTCTTGCCCTCTAAAGGAAGACTTTCCTTAACTTTCATAGGTTCTACTTGGACTCCGGCTTCTTTCAATCTTTCCAACACTTTCTGATTTGGCTCCTGCTTGAAAAAGTGATGTATGCTTCGGGCTATCTGGGGGCCGGTTTCACGGATTTCCTGCAGTTCATCTTCATCAGCTTTTTGGAGTTTTTCCAGCGTATTGAATTCCCTGGCTAACACATGAGCCATATGCTCGCCAACATGTCTGACTCCGAGACCATACAAAAATCGGTCCAAACGGACTTTTTTTGAATCCTGGATAGCCTGATAAAGGTTTTCCGCTGATTTCTGGGCAAAACCTTCCAGTTCTTTAAAGTCTTCCACCGAAAGATGATAAAGATCAGCCACATCTTCCACCATATCCTTGTCCACCAGCTTCTTTACGATTTTTTCACCCAATCCGTCAATATTAAGCGCATTACGGGAAGCATAATGCATGATATGACCGATGAGCTGGGCTGTGCAGGTCAATCCCGCGGAGCAGAAATAATAGGCCCCTTCTTTAAACACATCTGAGCCGCAAACCGGACATTTTTGGGGCATAAAAAATTTCTCTCCTCTTTTTTCACCAGATTCCTTGATTCGCTCCACTACCTCTGGGATGACATCTCCGGCCCGAGCGATCCGGACCTTGTCCCCCGGCCGAACATCTTTGTTGTGCACTTCATCCTCGTTGTGAAGAGTAGCCCGGCTGACTGTCACCCCTCCCACATCAACAGGCTGAAGCAGAGCCACTGGTGTCAGCATTCCAGTCCGGCCCACCTGCACCACAATGTCTTCCAAGGTAGTGACCTCTTTTTTAGGAGGGAATTTCCAGGCAAGAGCCCATCTCGGGCTTCTCTGCCGGGTTCCTAATTTTTCACGCAGTCCATAGTCATCCACCTTGATCACAATGCCGTCTATTTCATACTCCAGTTCATCTCTCTTCCGGCTGAGTTCTTCCCGGTATTCCTCCACTTCCTTGAACGAGGAACACTTTTGGTTCAATTTATCGATTTTCAATCCCCATTTGGGAAGCTGCTGGATAACTTCCCAGTGAGAGGAAAATTCATGATCCTCCACTTTCAGTATTTCATAAAAATAAATATCCATGGGTTTGTCAGCCACTTTTCTGGAATCCAGCTGCCTCATGGTTCCGGCTGCCGCATTGCGGGGATTGGCAAAGGGATTTTCTCCTCTTTCAATGCGCTTTTTATTCATTCCCTGAAAGGCAGCTTTAGGCATAAACACTTCTCCCCTTACCGCCAGCAAAGAAGGAACTTCTCCTCCATTATCTTGATGCAGGCGGAGAGGAACCGCTCCTATAGCTTTAACGTTTTCTGAAACATCCTCTCCGGTTTGTCCGTCTCCCCTCGTGGCTCCGTACTTGAACTCACCATCCTCATACACAATCTCTACAGAAAGACCGTCAAATTTGGGTTCCACTACATAATTGATTTGTTTTTGGTCAACATTGCGGTGAATGAAATCATCAAAATCTCTTGCTTCTTCTTTTTCCAAAGCAGCGTTCAGGCTGAGCATAGTGACGGTGTGTTCGATTTTTTTCAGTTTATCAACCGGAGGAGCTCCGATCTTCTGGGTCGGTGAAGTATCTGATTGAAATTCAGGAAAGGCATCTTCCAGACTCTGCAGACGCTTGAGCAGTTTGTCGTAAGTCCTGTCAGAAATTTTGGGCTGGTTTTTTACATAATAAAGATAATTATGGTACTCGATTCCTTCACGCAGGTCTTTGATCTGCTTTTCAGCCTCTTTTTTGGAAAGTTTGTCCATATCTTTAAAATCAGTTTTTGGATCATGCTTAAAGTCCATGATGATCTCCTGTATTTATTTCCGCTTTAAATGTTTTTTCAATTCTTTCCAGGGAAGAGTGTTGAGTACATCTTGGGGTTCCAGCCATCCTCTCCGCGCCTGTCCCACGCCAAACCTCATTAAATCAAGGTCATCAATCGAATGGGCATCCGTGGAAATAACCATTTTCACTCCTATCTCTTTTCCCAATTTGCAGTGGGCATCATTGAGATCCAGCCGGTCAGGATGAGAATTAATCTCAAAATAGACCTTTTCTTTAACTGCTTTTTTCATGATTGTTTCCATATCCAGCTCAAGAGGTTTTCTCTCATGGATCAGCCTTCCCGAAGGATGCCCCAGGATATTCATGTAGGGATTGTCCATAGCTCTGAGAATACGTTCTGTTTGTTTTTCTTGTGAAAAATTGAGATTGTAGTGGACCGAACAGACCGTAAAATCCAGTTCTTTCAGGACTTCATCAGGAAGATCCAGTGAACCATCATCTAAAATATCCACTTCAATGGATTTGAGAATCCGGATATCTTTAAATTTGTCCTGGAGCTCATCGATTTCCTCCATCTGTTCTCTTAATCTTTTAGGATTCATTCCATTGGCTACAGTAACCTTTTGGGAATGATCGGTGATAGCCACATATTCATATCCTTTTTTTTGGGCAGCTTCCACCATCTCTTGGATGGTGTAGCGGCCATCCGTATGCTTGGAATGACTATGAAGGTCGCCGCGAATATCATCCGAAGTTATTAAACGAGGCAGATTTCCTTTTTGGGCTGCCTGAATCTCTCCCCGATTCTCCCTTAATTCCGGTTCGATAAAAGGAAGGTCCACTTTATCATACACTTCTTTTTCTGTTTTTCCTGCGATCCTGTCTTCCCCTTTATAAACTCCATATTCATTGAGTTTGTAATTTTTTTTGACTGCGATTTTTCGGACCGCGATGTTGTGCTGTTTGGAACCTGTAAAATAATGCATGGCTGCGCCAAATGCGACTTGAGGAACGACCCGGAAGTCAACCTGAATCCCTGATTTCAGAATAACCGAAGAACGGGTATCCCCTTTGGACAAAACTTTTTTGACATCCTCATATTCAGTGAACCGATCCATTACTTTGCAGCCTCTTTTACAGGTCGCCAGGATGTCAATATCTCCGACTGTTTCTTTTCTTCTCCGCAAACTTCCTGCAATTTCTAGAGACTTAATTTTTTTATCTTTTTTCAAATAGTCTATATAGGGGATCACCATCTGCTCGGCTGTGGATAATTTATAGCGCTGGTGATCATCCTGGCGCCTATCCAGCTCTTCCAGAATATTTTTTTCTGTGGTTTTGCCAAAGCCCTCAAGGTCTCGGATTCTGTGTTCCTCAGCAGCTTTTTTCAAATCATCCTTTGTTTTGATCCCTAATTTATTGTAAATTGCCGCCACCTTTTTAGGCCCCATTCCCTGGATTTTCATCAATCCACTCAGATCCCCGGGGATCTCTTCTTCCAGGTCTTCCAGAAGTGGATGAGTCCCGGTCTTGACAAGGGTTTCGATTTTTCCAGCTAAATCTTTACCTATTCCAGGAAGATCAGAGAGAGTTTTTCCCTGTTCGATCAAGTCAGATACATTTTTTGACAGGCCTCCGATGGTCCGGGCTGCATCCCGGTAAGCCCGAATCCGGAACTGATTCTCTTCTTTAATCTCTAGCAGGTCAGCTATTTTATTGAAAACCTCTGCAATGTCATTATTGTGAACCGGCATGATCAATCCTTTCCTAACATTTCTTGAAGCCGAAGGGCATTCTCAGCCGCGTACCCGGCCTGGTCATTGTCAAAATAACAAAACACTTCTCTTCCCTGCTGTATCCAATGGAAGATGGCTCCGGCCCATCCTGATAACTCCTGATCATCATACTTGCCTTTATACGCTCCATCCGGCCCGTGAAGCCGGATATAGACAAAATCAGCCGTGACTTTCTTGGGAGACTGCCGTCGGTCAAAGTCATAGACGCAGAAAGCAGCCTTATGTTTTTCCAGCAGTTCATAGATATCATCTCCAAACCAATCCGGGTCACGGAACTCAAAAGTGTAACGGTATCCAGAAGGAAGCGCTTCAAGAAAAGTCTGAAGACGTTCTCTGTTTTTTCTCCATCTGGGAGGCAGCTGAAAAAGAATAGGTCCCAAAGAATCTCCCAACGCTTTGATTTTATTTATAAAATTTTTAACCGGCTCTTGAGGATCCTTCAGTTTTTTCATATGAGTGATGTACCGGCTGGCTTTAGCTGAGAAGATAAAACTTTTCCCTGCCTCGCGGCTCCATTTTTGAAGAGTACTCTTTTCAGGAATCCGATAAAAAGAATTGTTGATTTCTGCCGTACGGAAATGTTTGACATAATGTTTTAGATATTCTTTTTGGGGAATATCCTGGGGATAAAAAGCTTCTTTCCAGTGCTTGTAATGCCAGCCCGAAGTCCCGATATGTATCCTGTTTTTTTTTCTCACGACAGCACCTCAAATCCGGATACAATATCCAGCAGTTCAGCGGTTATGGATTCCTGACGTTGATGCTGGTACCTTGTGTTTAATTCCTCCAGCCGCTCCTGGATGTTTTTCTCTGCCGCCTGCATTGAAGAGAGCCGGCTGGCATTCTCACTGGCCAGAGATTCCATAGAAGCCCGATACAAAGCCACAAAAAAATACTCATTAACCAGGGCTGAAAACAGTTTATCCCAATCCATAAAAAAGGATGGAAGCCTACGGGTAGGCCAATCTCTTTCGGGAAGACGGTTCAGCCATTTTTCATCCAGAGGGAACAGCTTTCTCATCGTCTGGACATAAGCAGTTCCAGAGGAGGTCCGGTTATAAAACAAAATAATCCGGCCCACATTTTTCTCCAGCCTCCATTTTTCTAGCTCTATCAGCATTTCCTGGTTGACCTCATTCACATCCACCATAGAACCAAAAACAT
>Ga0180434_10009987_pt1 | contig 10231 bp, 21 predicted proteins | sample SS_ome_7_FD_132453 | JGI IMG/M metagenome (GOLD analysis project Ga0180434, IMG submission 132453) | Hypersaline lake sediment archaeal communities from the Salton Sea, California, USA - SS_1_D_2 metaG | ecosystem: Environmental > Aquatic > Non-marine Saline and Alkaline > Hypersaline >... | reverse complement strand
TGGCGAAGATGGCGACCGGGCTGATGGCCAAGGGCGGCGTGGGGGCGGCCCTGCGATTGGCCGCCGCCGCCGCGATGTTCTGGGGTGCGTGGCTGGCGTACGCGCCGATCGTCGGGCGGGTCGACTGGAGCGGGACGGCTCCGCCGATTAGCTGGGAGACGCTCGCGGCGCTGGCGATCGCCGTGCCGGTGATCCTGGGGCTCGTCGCGATCATCGGGGGCACCGAGACGCGGTCCGGCTACCGCTCCTCGCGCGGATACCGGGCCGGATGGGGGCTGGCGGACTTCCTGCGGCGGGCGCCGTTCGTCTGCTGGTGCCTGATGACGGACGACGGCGAGGACGTGCCGCTCTGGGCGATCCTGCTCTGGCCGTTCGCCGTCGTCGTGGAGGTCGGCGTCTGCGCCTGCCTCCTGGTCGCGCTGCCGTTCGTCGGCCTGTGGCATGCCCTCGCGGCGTGCGGCAGGGCGGCGTGGCGGATCCTCAGCGTGAGGCCGCTGGACAGGGGGAAATAGATGTCCTACGAGATCGAGGAGCTGCGGAACGAGACGCACAGGCACGCCGAGGATCCGGGCGCGCGCATACCGTGCCCGGACTGCCACGACCGACCGGGGTTGGACATCGCCGAGGACCAGCCGGCCGTGGCCGCGCTCCTGTCGTACTGCCCGCTGTGCGACGGGGAGCGCAGCGTGTCGAAGGCGCGTGCCCTGACGGTGCTGCCGCACATCGCGGCGCATGTGCGGGAACTCAGGGAGCGGGCCGAGCGGGCCAGGCAACTGGTGCTAAAGCACGGGCAGCACGCGCGCGACTGCGAGAAACATCCCGATCGCATGGCGAACCGGAGGACGCCGCAGTACGACGGCGACGGGCAGCCCAAGCCGCCGAAATGCGGCTGCGGGCTCGACGAGGTCGTCGGGGAGGGTCGCTGACATGTGGAGGTTCTTCCTGGGGCTGCCCCTCGACCTGCTGCGCCTGCTCAAGCCGGCCGCCGACGCGGCTCTCTCGTTCGCCCTCCGGGCGGGCGCGAGGTTCGTGTGCGGGCTGATCCTGGTGCCGATTGTGGCGCTCTCGTGCGCCGTCGACGGAATCCGGTGGTTCGCGGGCTCCGGCCTCAAGTCGGGCGAGCTCCCGCCGGGGCTGATGGTGGCGAGGATGCTCGCGGGCGGGGGCTTGGCGGGGCTGCTCGCGGTCTGGGTGTTCGGCTACGACTGCGGCTCCGAGGAGAGGCTCCTCGCGCTGATGATCGGGCAGTGCGGGTCGGTGCTGGGGCTGCTGTCGATCATCATCCAGGACACCGTCCGGGGGAGGGCCTGATGCCGCACGGCGAGATATTCGTCTGGGAGTCCCGGCGCGGCTGGAAGGTCGTGGAGGCGTGGCGGGACGCCCGCGGCTGCCCCTACGGCCGGTATGTGGTCGTGGCGGACGGGCTGCGGCGCGGCGAGGCATGCGGGTACGCGGGGCGGCTGCGGAGGTCGCTCGGCATGATTTGACGGAGGCGAACATGGCGACATTGAACGAGGCGAGGGCGGCGAAGGCGAGAGCGATGCTGATGTGGCCCGACGCCACAGTCGGACTCGGGGGGAAGGGGCCGGACGGGTATGCGGTGACGGTCGGCCTGCGGGCGCCGCTGCCCGACGCGCTGGCGCTCCCCCAGGACATCTGCGGGGTGCCCGTCAGCTTCACGACGGCCCATCCGGCCAAGAAAAGGATGACGGCCGGCGAGTTCAGCATGCTCGGATCGGCGCATGAGCCGGTCGGGTTCGGGGGGGCGCTGGATCCGGTCACGACGAGGGCGGTCACGGACGCGCTGAAGGACGGCGAGCGCATGAGGCGCATGGTGGAGTCCATGGCGGCGGACTACGAGACGGCGGGGCACCCCTGCTGCCCGCTGTGCGGCCGGGACGAGGGGCACGAGGACGGATGCGACTTCGCGGTGCTCCTGGAGGAGCGGCGGCGGCTGGCGGAGCTGGAGAGGGGGGCGGAATGCCAGGACCGGTGAGCGACAGCTACGACCCGGAGTTCGGGACGGGCGCGAACGCGCACGATGTGCGGAGCGGCATGGAGGGCGTGGTCGACGAGATAGGGAGCGTCCTGGGCCCGGGGCTGAGGAACATCGTCGAGGTGGCCCAGGGGGAGGACGGACCGCGGTTCGAGACCCGCTTCAGCGAGCGCGAGCTGCGGCTGATACGGTTCGGCCTGCTGCGCGCGATGGAGAGCGTCTGACATGGACTTCACGAACAAGATCGTGTCGGAGGAGTACATCCTGGAGTGCCTGGTGCTCACCGCGTGCATGAAGGCCGCGCGCGGCATCGACCCGGCCGAATGCGCCGCAACGGTTCGCCAGGAGGCGGTGGCGGGCATACTCGTACCCTACATCGAGGAAATGGAATGAGCATTTCGGAGCTGAACGCGTCGCTGCAATCCGCCGGGTACGAGGTCAGGGACGGCGGCGTGCACGACCTGCGCACCGGGGAACGGCTGGCGCCGGCGGCGAGCGACGGGGACATCCTGCGGTTCCTGGTGGGGCACTGCGGCTTCGGCCGGCTCGACCGCGGGCAGGGGCTGAGGGGGGCTCCGCCGGGACAGAGCCGCGAGGACGACTCGCTGGCGCACCGCGTCGTGAGGGCGGTCTGGGCGCAGGGCTGCCCGCCCGACTTCGGGGACAGCGGACACGTGGCGGACGCGGCGTACGGGCTGAGGGACGTCCTGGGGGACGATCCGGAGCTGGCGGGGCTGATGGTCAGGGCCGTCTGGCAGCTTGGCTGGCCCGCCGACACCGACGACGAGGACTGCGTCGACGAGGCGGCGCGGGCGGTGGCCGACTTGCTCGATGACGCGTGATCAGTACATGTAGAAGGATCGGTGCCCGCAGGACCCGCACTCGTTCCACGCGGCCTCCGCGAACCCCGGCACGTACTTGACATCCGCGGAGCCGCATCGCGGGCAGGTGTCGCCCTCGTCCGGCGGGCCGTGCCACCTGCCCATGGGCCCCTCCTCGTCCATCCCCCACCCGCCGTCGATCTTGTGTCGCCGGAGGCCGTCGCCATCCGCGTCGGCCAGCTCGCGGAGAGCCGCCGCCGCCCGTTCGGCCTCCGCCGGCGAGCATCGTGGCCGGGATGGGCTCTCACGCCGTAGCGCGGCGGCCAGCATCCCGCTAAGCAGTTTGATCATCACAGCCTCTTCCTGATTCCAAGGATTTCCTTCTCCCTCGCCGAATCCCGGTCTTGATTGCGCCCGGGGCGGCTGTACCGGCTCAGCCTGCCGACGCAAACGGCGCCGTCCGGCAACTTTCCGGTCGCCGCGTTGTACACGGCGTTGACCTCGACCTCACGGCCGTCCATGTCCACATAGAAGACCGTCGGCGCCCCCGAATCCTTCTCCCAAACCCAGCCCTTCCACGGCGCCAGGCAGTCCAAGCACGGCTGAATCGTCGTCGCCAGTGTCACTTCCCCTGTCCCCCTGCACCAGCGGCAGTCCGGATCAGGATCCGGGAGCGGCTTCACCACGGGCGCGAAGTCGTACATGGGCTTGTAGCACTTGCTCCTCATTATCGCTCTCCAATCGATAATATGCGCCGGTTGTCCGGTCGTCAAGTTCCGTAGGCGCCGGAGGTTTGCGGTAGCCGTACGCAGTGGCACGGTTTTCGACGAAACTTCGGAGAGGAACCATGAACCGACGCAAGCGAGTGTGTGTGATGACGGGCGAGGGTATTGTGCCGGTGAGCCGGTGCAGGGCGGCGTTCCTGTTTATCGGCCTGCCGATATTGATCGGATGCGCCCTGCTCGGCGCTGCGGCGCTGTTCCATCCGGCCATCGGGGGAATCCTGTAATGGAAGTAACACTGTACAGAGGAGAGGATGTCAAGCCGAGGTACCGCGCTTTGGCCCTGCACGCCATGCAATACCGTCACCTGACCAGGAAAGCCAGACGAGCCGTCCTGGCGGCCGGGAGAGGCGTGATGCGGGACGGCGGCGGCGAAACACACGAGGCAATCAACGCGCCAAAAGAGTGGCGAGTGCCGCAGCGATGCGTGGCGGGGCTGCTCGTGTCGATTGGCGTGGCTGTCGTTGCCGACGCGGTTCTCGGATACCTCGGCGTGACAATTGCGGCCGATCCGAAAGGCATCGTCGTCGTGGACAACCTGGCGAAGATTTCGGCGCAGATGACATACGGGCTATGGGGCATGCTGATCGGCTTCGTGGTATCCTGGCGGTATTCGGGTTGACAACCTTCAGGTAGCGCTTTAGTCCGTTTGGGCTTTTTCCCAACAACTGTCGCACGCGAGGTCGTAATCACGAAGCAACCGAATCGGGCCGACGGGTTTGCCGCATTCCTTGCATGGCTGCTCCTCGCGCCTGATCCGTTCTTCCTCGTGTTTCCGTAAACGGATTTCGCCGCAACTGTCGCACATGTCGTCGCGGACACTGTCGAGGGGCTCGCGGCAGTCCACGCACAGGTGGTCGTCCTCCGGCAACTCGTCCGGCTGCTCGGGCAGCGGGCTGGCCATCCCGGCCAGCTCATCGGCGGTCAGCCGGCGGTATTGCGGATTCTCGCGTGCGATGCGCCGGATTGCCCTGTCCTGAACCAGGGTAACATGTAGCCACTTCAGCCAGTTTATTAGACCCACGCCGTCCCCCTAAATCTGCCACCCCGCGAGCCGCCGGAGAACCCTCGCCGCGTTCCACGCGTCGTCGGCTCCGCTGTGCGGCCTGCCCTCGAAATCCATGCCCAGAGCCCGAAGAGCGTCAGCCAAGCCGACCCGACGGCGGCTCCGGGAGTGCAGGCGGTACAGGAACCCTATGTCGAGGTAATCACCGCCGAACGGGTTCCCGATCCCCTTGTCTGAGGTCTCCCTCGCCATGTGAATCCTGTCGCCGGAGCCCCACCCGGCCCACACGCCGTTCTTGATCGCGTACAGCTTGCGCACGCGGTTGAGTATCTCCACGAGCGGGCGGCCCTCCCTCGCCAGACGATCCTCGGTGAGGCCGGTCAACCGGGTGCAGTACTCGCTGATGTCGAGCCGGTCGGGGCGAACGAGAAACGACGCCTTTCGGCTCAGATCTCCCGTGAACCCGTCGAACACGCAGACGCCCAACTCGATGATCTCCGACGGGATGTCATCACGAGCGGCCCAGCACGTGCACTCTATGTCCACGACCACGACTTTGGAATCGACACTCATCACCCGATTATACATTGCGGACCGATAACCGTCGGCACAAATGTGTTTGTGCAGACACAAGGAATCTTGTGCCGCGCCGCTCGCCAGCGGCCCTGGTTGTCCGGAAAACCACCTTCCGCGAATGGCACGGCCCTTGCACAGTGTCACCGCATGAACAGGAAACCGTTTCTCTACTGGCGGATGGTGCGGGGCACCGATGACGGCTGCACGGTGTACCAGTGCCTCGCGTGCAAGGCGGACTGGGAGTCCCGCACGTCCCCCTGCGGCTGGAGGTTCTGCCCGCACTGCGGCGAGGAGTGGCTCGGAGAGCACGGGTGCGTGGAGCACGGCTGGAAGGTGCACGCCCTGTGCGAGAGACACGGGCGGGAGATGCCGTTCGCCGTCTATCCGCAGTGGGTCGTCCAGGAGCGGACGCTCGGGGACGATGGCCGGGTCGTGAGCGACTGGCACAACGACATCTATCCGATGAACCACCGCGAGCAGGCTTTGGCCTACATGCGGGAACAGGAGACCGAGAACTCGGGCGAGAACTGGCTGTCGCTGCGGGACGAGTACCGGATCGCCAGGTGGTACCCGAGCCAGACGCAGTACGGGCAGGGCAGGGCGCTGCCTTTGGGGGAGAAGCCCGGCGAGGCTTTGCGGTGGCTCGCCGGGGAGTGCGAGAAGGCGAACTACGGAAAGCGGCATGTCGGGCTGAGGTGCGAGCCGTTTCGGCCGAGGCGGCCGCTGGCCGTCTACTCCATCAGCGCCGACGGAGTCAAGAGGGTAGACACGGGAGAGTGACATGCGATTGGTCAAGTTCAGTTGCGGCTGCGTCGGTTTCGAGCCCGGCGAGGACAAGCACGCTCTGGTGGTGAAGGCATGCGACTCCGACTGGGCGGACGGCGAGTTCTCGTTCTTCAGGCGGAACATGGCCGAGTCTGCGGGCGGTGTGAAGGACTCGTCGCCGCTCGGACAGGCGGAGGCGGAGGCGATGCTGGAGGAGATCGGATCGCTCGTGGCCGACGGCTACGGGCTCCGGGCGGTCAAGTCCATCCTCACACCGAGGAATCGGTAAGGTCGATTGGCCTGACAGGGCTCCAATCAGGCGAATCGGCCTGACAACCGAAAAGGGTTGTCCGCGGCCTGACAACCGAAAAAGGCTGTCCCGCGCTAACCCCGCGCTAACCCACGGATCCGGGTACGGGGATTCCGGCTTCCGCTAGCAGCCGCGTGACATCCCTCGCAATCTCCTCAACCGCTTTGTACCCGACGGTCACCTGCCGCCAGCCATGTTCCCCCGCCAGCGCGTCCACCGCCCTCAGTTCGCGGGCAATTTCCCGGATGTCGACATACCCGTGATCCGGACCCATTCCCCAACCGCTCAGTCTCGCCTCGCGCACGCTCTGCAAACGGTGCGGACCCGATGTGAGCACGATGACCCTGCGAGGGTCTACCTGAAGCAACTGGGGCGGAATCTTGCCGTCGGAGAGGATTGGCACATTCGCGGCTCGGATGCCGGAGTAGGCGAGGTAGAAGCATGTTGTGCTTTTCCCTGCTCGCGACACGCCGACGAGCACCACGTCCGCGTCGCCCAGTTCGTGCGCGCCGGTGCCGTCGTCGTGGTGCAGCGTGTACTCGACCGCGTCCATCCTGTCGTAGTATTCCCTGTTGGAGCGGTAGAGGATGCCGGACTCGGCCCGGGGCGTGCTTTTGAAGAGGTCGTACAGCCCGACGAGTGGGGGGCCGAGGATGTCCACTGTCGGGACCATGAGCTCCCGCGCGGCCTCGTCCATCGCCCTCCTGGCCTTCTCGTCCGCCAGCGTGTAGAAGACGAGGGCTCCGCCGGCTGCTGCCGCGGCTGCGGCCTGCTTAACCAGCCTCTTGACTGTGCTCGGCCTGCGGACATTCGCTTTCCGCACGACCCTCGCCTCGCGGTCGAACTGCACAAGCGCTGCTCTGGCCACCTGTTCGCAGGTGCGGCATGTGCCGTCCGACACCATGTATATGGTGCGCTTCGGGTCCATGCCTCATTCTAGTCGCCGATCACTATTCGCCGGCGGTGTGGATTGCGTCCAGGATGTACGCCGTGCACTGCGCCTTCGTCGCGTCGACTTCCAGGTGGGAGCCGCCGTCCAACTCGAAAGCCAGCGCCCGAAGCCGACGGGCGGGCATGGACTTGAGCGCGACCCTCATCTTGATGGCCCACTCGGCCTCCGAGCGGGGCCCGCCGCGCTGTAGCTGGAATTTCCCGCCGCAATGGCACTGGGTGTCCTTCAAGCGAGCACATCTGGGAATGCGGTCCTTCCGGCCGCAACGGAAGCAAACCACGCCTTTGTCCGTCCTGTTCCTTCTCATGTCCCTCGCTCCTATGCCATTGCGACGACTCTCCTGCCAATAATAGGCATGCGGGCGCAGCGTGGCAAGCCTTGACCCGGGAAGTTTCGCCGCGTAACATATATCGGGACATTGACGGAGGCCAGCAATGAACAAGCGGCAACGCAAGAAGCGCGGAAAATCTCGACGAACCGAGACACAGGTCGAGGAAGGCAGCGGCAATGTGTTCGCGGACCTGGGCCTGCCGAACGCGGAGGCGCTGCTCGACGAAGCGAGGCGGCGGGCCAGGCGGTCGGAGCCGCGAATCAAGAGACTGCGGCGGAGGGGGTGAACATGTGGAGATTCTTCGTCGGGCTGCCGCTCGACCTGGCGCCGCACCTGCTGAAGGCCATTGCCGTGGGCTGGCGCGCGTTCCGGTGGCTCGTGCTGTCGCCGGGACTCTGGAAGGACGCCGATGTGCCGAGCACGCTAATGGTCGCCCGCGCCGCCGTCTTGGCCATCACGGTCGCCCCGCTGGCCGCCTGGTCGGAGATCAGACACGGAAGGGTTGTCGATGGGGTATTCGCCGGCCTCCTGGTCGCGTGCGTGGCCGCGTTTATTGCGGTGTTCTCGACGCTGATTCAAGTGTTGGTGCAGGATAGCATCCACGACTAGCCCAAGGCGCCCGGCGGCACCCAGATGGACGAGGTCGAGCGGCGGAGCACATCGGCGAGCCTGCCGCCCGCCGGCCTGGCTTCCTCCATCTCGCCCAGCCGCACGGAGCCGCCCTGGCGGAGGATGGGCCACACCCTCGTCCTCGCGAAGGCCGCGGTCTCCACCTGCGACAGCACCACCTCTCGCCTGTCCGGCCTGTCCGACGGGCGGGGGCCCGGAGGGGCCCCGGACCGCTCGAACGCGGACCAGGCCTCGGCCGATATGAACACGGCTGCGGCGCGATGCCTCCTCGCCGATTCCGCGATCGACTCGGAGAAGAGCCCATCGCCCGCATCGGGGATGGCATCGGCGACGCGGCCCGTGCCGTCCAGGATGACGCCCATCGACATGTCCAGGAACGACCGGGTCATCTCGCGCTCCAGCTTGTCCACGAATCGTATGATCCCCATCAGCAGCTCCTTGCGAACAGGCGGAACCGACGCTTCGCCGGCGCGGCGACGGGCTCGGCGCCGACCAGTTCCCTCGCTGCGCGCCTGATCGCCACGCTTGCCGGGGACTTGTCCGGCAGCAACTGCCCCATGTCGAGCGCCTCCCGGACGGCGAACCAGTCGTTCGGCACCTCGGCGAGGGCGTCGGCGCCGAATGTCCCGGCCGCGTCGCTCTCGGTCACCTTGAGGCCGTTCGACCCGCACCGGTTGAGGACGAGGCGAATCCTGGCCGGATCGACCCCGGCGGCCTCGGCCGCTTGCTTGGCCCGGCACGCGTTCCGCATGGACATCACGTTGGCCTGCGCGACAATCACCACATAGTCGGCGTCTCGCAGCGCCACCTGCCCCAGCTCGCCGTTGGGCCGGGACATGTCCACGACGACATACGGGAACATCGCGCCCATCGCCATGAGCACGGAGTCGAGGGACTCCGGCGTAACCGACTCGACCTGCCCGATGTCCCTGGGGCGGGACAGCACGGACACCTGGCCCGACTGGGCGAGCACGTTGGACAGCACCGCGCCGTCCACGTCGCCCTGGCAGTCGGCCAGGCAGTGCCGCGGCTCCAGGTCGAGCGCGGTCGCCACGTTGCCCATCTCCAAATCCAGGTCCACGATGCTGGCGGAGCCCCCCAGCTCGGCGAACTCGGCCGCCAGGTGGCAGGCGACCGTGGTCGCGCCGGACGCGCCGCCGGATCCGATGACGCACACCCGCTTGGACTCGCTGCTGACCCCGGACGTCATGGCGGCCTCGATGGCTCCACGGATCACCTCGATGGTCGCGGGCTGCTGCACGAACTGGCGGCATCCGGCGTTCATCGCCTCGATCACCGCGTCCGCGTCGCCGGCCTCGCCGACGCCTATGATTTTGCAGTCCGGGGAGAGGGCGGCTATGCGCCTGACCAGATCGAGCCCCTCCGTGACGTTCACGACCGCTATGTCGACGCCCTCCCGCAGCAGGGCCCCGATCCGCTCGGCCTTTGTCTCGCTCACGATACTGACATGCCGCATGTCCGAAAGCTGCTGGCACAGCACCCCGACAACCGACCCCTCCAAGCAGACGCACACCCTCGTTATGGATCTCATCATCGTCGTTCCCTCCGAAGTAACCTGGATTGTCGCCGACGCCTAGATATCGCCGATGCCCTGGAACACGCCGTTCATGCTCCCGCCGAGGGCCGCTATGGCTCCGACGGCGAGCAGTACGATTAGGGCCAGCATGAGTGCGTACTCGACGGCCGTGGGGCCGTCCTCGTCTTTCAGGAAGCGCCTGACTGTGCTGTTCATCGTTTTTCCCTCCCAGGAAAACAAGGCCAATCTCACCAAGTCTCGAATTGGACAAGTATTGCCCCGGTCGATCGGGAAGTCAAACGCGAAACCGAAAAACGCCGGCGAACCGGACCCCGACGCCTTTTAGCGGACCGGACTCCGCTTATCGGCGGTAGAATGCGGAATGGGCGACGATTTCCTCGACATGCCGTACGGCGAGATGGAGAAGCTGAACCTGGATGCCAAGCGGCTCCGGGAGGGGAGCCCCGGGGACGCGGAGGCGGAGCACACCGAGTGGCTCGGGAAGCAGGACGGCGTCAAGGCCGT
>Ga0180434_10009986_pt1 | contig 10231 bp, 7 predicted proteins | sample SS_ome_7_FD_132453 | JGI IMG/M metagenome (GOLD analysis project Ga0180434, IMG submission 132453) | Hypersaline lake sediment archaeal communities from the Salton Sea, California, USA - SS_1_D_2 metaG | ecosystem: Environmental > Aquatic > Non-marine Saline and Alkaline > Hypersaline > Sediment... | reverse complement strand
GAAAGGAGGAGGTAGGATTCGCGCCTTACGACGCTCCAACCGGAGCGGCGATCGGCCGGTTGAAAGTTGCATGTTGAAGGTTCAAGGTTAGGGATTCCGGAGAAGGAGGGGGATAAATCCTCCTCGGTCCTCCTTTTCGAAAGGAGGGAGGTATAAAAGAGTACGCCGCCTACCGCGAATGGGATCATATCACTCATTTCAAACGAAGTATTCGTACTATCGAGTGAGCAATGGTGATCCAGATCAATACAAGAATCCAGAGACGTCCCTTGAGTAGATTGTAATCCGTGAATAGGCGTTCCCAGGGATGCCCTATTACGAAGTGACCGAAGAGGAATTCGAATGCCACGGTGAGGCCGAGCCATATCGAGCCGGTCCACCATGCCGCTGCTGCTGATTCGATCCCGAGCCAGGGATAGATGAACCAGACGAATAGTCCGAAGAATATGATCCCGGTGAACGTGGAAAACTGATGAGCCGCCAACTCGCCCATGATTTTTCCATATGTTGTTTGTCGTAATATACCGTTTCCTATTCCGATGAAGGACATGCAAAGCCAGGCAATAAGGGTTCGGATCATATCATCTCCTTTTTCTATATTGAGCGATTATTATCTCCTGAAATCAACGTTAGGCGATAGGTGATAGGCGTAAGGTGATGAAGAGTCATGAAGAGCGTTCAAAACACTCCGAAATCATGAACCCTAAGGTCGCTTTTCGCCTTTACTTCGCCATACAGCTATTACGCATCAAGTCACACGATAACAATCTGCCAATGTAGGATTTTATGATTCTAATTCTTCGAACCGTTTCGCGATCTCCCGTTCCGTAAGATAGTGATAGGTGAATAACTTGCCCTTATACGTTACGGCAAATACGCCGAAGGCGGAGGGCGATCGATCCATGAGTTGTTCACGTGAATCGAGTGAGACGATGTTGCAGTCGACACCGTGTTCAGATGCCGCCTTCCGAAAGATTGCAGTTGCATCATCAATGTATGGGCACTGGTCCGTCCGAATGATAGTAAATCCTTTGCCGAATTGCAGGATTCGTTTGTCCCAATCCGATGGAAACCGTGGCGGTTTTGCGGTTTCGAAGTCATAACTCAATAATTCAAAAGAGGGAGGAGCGGAGTCGACTTGCGTGAATCCCCGTTTGAGAAAAAACTTCGAATCCGCCAACCAGGTCTGAGAGGAAGTAACCATGGCAACTCCCTTCTTGCCCATTTGTCGAGCGTCGTTCATACATTCATCGAGAAGGCGTGTTGCGAACCCGCGTTTCTTGCCTGATCCAACAACCCAGATACAGTGGATGAGTAAATGATCAGGAGCATGTACGGTTCGCCATCCGTTCTCTCCCGGGATGTATTCGATAAATCCGAATGAACGTTTCCCGTGATAGAGGATTTTGATGACCAGCCCTTCATCAAACCTCGTTTTAAGCCATGCCAGTTTTCGTTTATACCCGGTTGTCTTTGGTTTGCTTTTGAAGCAGAAAAAACCCTCTTCGTCTACATTCGAAGCGTCAACGGTCACGATTCGTGGCATTTCATTCAGGGTTCATCACCTCGTGCAGCAGAAGACTATTCTCCGATTTCGGGTGCTCAAATTTCGTCAGTTTTTCGGCTTTTTATTACTGAATACGTGAGCCAGACCAGATTATCTTTCAATCGTTGGACTTCGGAGAGTTCAAGTCGCACTATGTCATCAGGCGAAGTAATATCTTGCGCCCGGAAAAAGGTCAGGGGAGAGATGCCCCCGATGAGAACGGGATGCAGAAGCAGGCTGACCTCGTCTACGAGTCCCATACGCAAAAGAAGTCCATTCAGCGTGCCGCCGCTGTCAACCCGAACGGTTTTGACTCCGAATCTGCCATACAGCTGCTCCAGTGCTTCCCTGAGATCGACTTTGATGTTCCCCGTGGTAATAAATGGAATATGACGTTCTTTCAGGTAATCCAGATGCTCCTCGGGGGTCGAATGAGAGCACAGGGAGATAAATCCCTTCCAGTATGGTTGTTTTCGCCAGACATGCCATGATTTGATCCTGCCGCGGCTGTCACAGATAACGAGGAACGGGCGGGAGTCTCCGGATTCCAACGGTTGCTCAACAATATCGTCTGGGGATTCATCGGGAATATCGACCGGTGCCGTAAGAATTGTCTCACTCCCCGCGAGAGTTGCATCTTCATTCCATCGGGATGCGAGTTCGTAGAACAGACCGAGATCCGGTTCGAGTCTGTCTATTCGTCCATCAAGGCTGATCGCATTGTGCAGAATGATCTTCGGATACATGGCAAGATCTCCCGGATGGTTGAGACGATTTGTATGCTGTTCGTCACTCAGACCTGAAATGAACGTCTAATGAAACTAATCAGTGAAATCAAGTGAATGATGAAACATTGCGCACGATTTTTGCGTCAATTCTAATGTAAATATTCCCGGTTTTATGAATAAAGGCGGGATATCGGATCATTTTGCTATGTGAGGGGCACAATGAGACGCATTTTATTCCTATTACTCGTCATATCTGTCGGTCGGGTGTCCGCGTATGAAACGTGGCATGTTCTGAAAACGGACAATCCGCCGATCCTCGATGGTCGCCTGGATGATGAAGCGTGGTTTATCAACGGTACGCGTGAGGGATTCGTACAGCGTGATCCTCATCCCGGTGAGTCTTCTTCCGAGCAGACAAACATACACGCAACATATACAGATAATGCACTATATGTGGCGTTTTTCTGCGGCGACTCCTCTGCCGATGGCATAGTAACCAGACTACGGCGTCGGGATAGTTCGGTTTGGCCGGATGACAATATAGACCTCTGGTTCGATCCCATGGGAAACGGCCTGCAACTATACTACTTCTCCACAAACCCGTCTGGAGTAAAATATGACGCGCTGTATAAAAGCAGGGCACAGCAGAACAATCCTCAGTGGGACGGGCATTGGAACGTTGCCACGGGAATCCAGGAAGATGGGTGGATAGCTGAGTTCGAGATTCCCTTCTCGAATTTTAAATTCGATTATGATCCCGAACAACCGTGGCTTTTCAATGCGGGCAGGCTCATACGTCGAAAGGGCGAGGAGACCTATACCGTGGAAATACCCTATGAACACAATATGTTTTTCATAGAAGATGCAATCCGTATAAACGGCATAGAAAACATCGCGTCGGGCGTTGGTATCCGGGTTGTTCCGTATACCAAGAGCGATTATCGGTGGTTTCCCAAAGATGATGAAAGCGATGACACGGATTTTCAGGGAAATCTTGGATTGGATATTGACATGGATATCGGACGGAGCCTGACCCTCGCAACCACGGTGTATCCCGATTTCGCGGAGATAGATCTCGATCCCGATCAATATCAGATCGGATTCGGACAGGTCTTTCTCCCTGAAACACGCCCGTTCTTTCTGCGCGACCTCAACTATTTCAATACCATCAACTTCAGACCGTTCTATTCACGGCGCATCGGGAAGCGTGTTTTCGATGAAGATGGTGTTTACCATGACGCGGATATCGTCGTCGGTGCTCGTCTCACGGGAAAGAGCGGCCCTGTTGGCGTAGGAGCATTTTACGCTCATACCAATGACGCACTCTGGGAGCCATCATCTGACTGGGGCATCGGTCGGATCACCTATGACCTCGGTCCGAATTCGTTTATCGGTGCCGTGGGAACGCTGCGGAACGCTGACGCCGTTACTCATGATGGAAATACGGATGACTCATTTAATTATGCCAGCTTTGGAGTGGATTACGAGTACTATTTTAATGAGAACTGGAATACCTGGGGAATGCTCATGGGTACCGATGATTCGCGGATTGATGACAGTGATCTGGATAAGCAATACGGGCATTCCGCAGGAATGGCATGGCGACGGGGGACGTTTGAGATATGGTCAAACTATGTTGATTATGCCGAGGATTTTTCAACGAATGAAACAGGATTTGTTCCGTGGACAGATCTTCGAACGATTGAAGGCGGATTTTCCTACCGTTTCGCATTCGGGAACGCAACGTTCCGTAATCTAGGGATAGAAACGCATATTCAGAACAATCGCCCCCGTGAAGGCGGTCGCGGGCAGGAACAGTACGAGCTGAATTTCAACACTCAGACGAACTTCAACTGGCATATGCATGTATTCGGCGCGGTTGGCGTTGATAATATGTTCTATGATCCAGGAACGCTTGATACATATTCTTATGGAGGAGCGGGATTCGGAACCGATCCCTCAAAAGCGCTGAGTGCGAGTACGAACTTTTTCGTGGGTTCCATGCCGGATTATACGACGAACTCATGGGGTACTCTCTCACATAATGAGATCGACATCGGGTATACGCCTATATCTGAACTCCAGATCTACGGTGAACTCGACTACAACAAGTGGTGGATCGATGACGGCGAACCCGCGGAAGATTACGATGTCACGATCTGGACCGTGACCGGCGAATACCTGCACAGCAGGGAATTGTTTTTCAAACTGTTCGGACAGGGATCGACGCAGACCGATCTGTATACTCTGCGGATTCTCACCGGCTGGGAGTACAGGCCTGATTCGAATATCTATCTCGCATATGAACAATGGCGGGACGATACGGATGGTGATTTCGATCTGGTGAATCACGGGATATTCCTGAAGATTGATCATTACTTCCAATTGTAGATGAACCAGAGATGATTTTCATGACACGTAAGACAACCATGGGCGTGGGATTGATTGTATCCCTGGTATGTTTAAACACGATCGCCATGACGCCTGAGATGGATTTTGATGTCGTGATTGGAGGAAAAGGTCCTGATCGGGGCGTATCGGTTCAGCAGACGCGTGATAATGGATACATAGTCATTGGTTTTACGTCGAGCTTCGGTTCGGGAGAAGAAGATATCTATCTTGTTCGAGTGAACTCCGTCGGGGATATGGTTTGGACACGAACCTACGGTGGACCAAACTCTGAAATGGGCTGGTCGATCCTGGAAATATCTGATGGATATCTGCTTGCGGGATTCACGAATAGCACGGGGGCGGGAGGTTTCGATTTCTATCTGCTCAAGACCGATTGTGACGGGCAATTGCTGTGGAGTAAAACCTTCGGCGGAACCGGTGACGACCGGTGCTGGTCGGTGATCGAGACCGCGGATTGCGGGTATCTTCTGGCGGGAGAGACTACCAGTTTCGGAGCGGGTGAGGAAGATGTCTATATAGTGAAGACTAATGCACATGGCGATTCATTGTGGTCTTCATTCTATGGTGGCGGGCGCGGCGACCGCTGTTTTTCGGTGGCGGCAACCGGAGACAAAGGATTCATTCTCTCCGGGCAGAGTTACAGCTACGGTGAGGGCGATCGTGACGGTTATGTCACTCGAACGGATGAATCCGGGAATGAACTCTGGTCGCGGACTTTCGGTGGGTCTGAATCTGATGTATCCCATTCTATTATTCGAACGTCTGACGACGCGTTTTTAATAACCGGATATACGACGAGCTTTGCAAAGGGAGGAGACGATCCGTACATCATTAAAATAGACGCGAAGGGAGATACTCTCTGGACGCATGTAATCCCGATGGAAGGAGTTAATCATACCATCAGCGCCGATGAAACGCCTGACCGTGGATTCTTCCTGGGAGGATTCACTGAAAACCATATGAAGAGATATTCCGCGGCTTTGTGTGTGAAAATCAGTTCAGACGGCGTCATGGACTGTTTCGAGGAGACGTATGTTTCCGACCATGGTCCCAGTATAGGCTATACTATCAAAAGTGCGGGAAACAACAGGTATGTTCTCACCGGTCACACAATCCTCGGCAGCGCCGGGAGTACGGATCTCTTTATCTCGAAAATGACGTTTGATGCTACCTCTAGACCGGATTCCGGGGCGGTGGAATGATTCCCGTCGAATCCCCCCGACTATGCTCTGTGATACGGTCATACAACGCTTGTTATAGACTCTTTTCCCATGTAATTTGGACGATAGCAAGGGCCGAATACTATCCAAAGGGGGGATAACATGTGGCGCTCCCGGATTATCGCTGCGTTCCTGTGTTTACTGTTTGTACGCGTCGAACAAGTCACTGCCGCTACGTATGTCGTGAACAATACAGCGGATTCCGGTGTGGGATCTTTCCGAGAAGCCATCGTACAATCAAATACCGTAGTTGGAGCTGATACTATCCTTTTCAATATTCCGGGTACGGGAATCCGGGTGATCAGGCCGGAAACTGCCTTTCCCGCGATCACTGAAACGGTTGTTATCAACGGGTATTCGCAACCGGGATCTTCGGCGGCGACGGAAACAGTTCCAGCCGTGATTCTGATCGTACTTGATGGGCTATATCAGGACACTGGTTATGCCTTGGAGATTGAGGCGAATCTATGCGAAGTTCGCGGGCTTGTTGTCGGGAGATTTCCGGAGCATGGTATAAGTATTTCGAATAGCTCCGGGTGTGTCATCGCGGGGAACTATGTGGGTATTGACGCTTCGGGATGGCTTTCCATGGCGAACGGGACCACCGGCATCCGGATCGTGGGAACCAGCTCTTCTTGCACGATCGGGGGTTCGACGCCTGCCGATCGGAATATCTCATCCACGAATGGTCATATTGGAATCGTGATCGCTGATTACTCGTTCAACAACCGTGTCATCGGAAATTATGTGGGAACGGACGCATCGGGGATGCTTCCCATGGGAAATGGTCATGACGGTATACTTCTCAGTGGTCATGCGTATATGAATACAGTAGGGGGGATCACTCCTGGGGAACGGAATATATCGTGTGATAACGCCGGCGCGGGGATTGCCTTGGCCTCCTATGCACATGATAATGTGGTATCGGGTAATTATTCGGGTATTGACGCAAGCGGTATGAATGCCCTGGGGAACCACAAAATGGGTATAGGCCTGGTACATGACTGCGCGAACAATACTATTGGGGGAAATATTGAAGGAAGCGGGAATCTCTGCTCGGGGAATGATTGGTCAGGAATCCATATCGAGGATTCAGTCAATAATACGGTTGTACTCGGGAATGTGACCGGACTGACGGCCGACGGGGTATCGTCGATTCCCAACCTACAGCATGGAATCAATCTGATCGGCTGGACGTGGGGGAATACCATCGGTGGTGACGGAGAGTTCGAAGGGAATAGAGTGTACTACAATACACTAGATGGTATTTCTGTCACGGCCAATCAGGGAAATGAGATATCCGGAAACTCCATTTGTTATAATCAGGGCATCGGTATAGATCTCGGTCCCAACGGCGTTACTTCGAATGATGATGGAGACGGCGATATTGGTTCCAACAATCTTCAAAATTACCCCAGTATCATTTGCGTGACATCCGGTTGCGACGGACCGGTCGTGAAGGGCAGATTCAATTCACAACCTTCCATTGATTATCGGCTTGAAATTTTTGCGAGTAGCGACGTCGATCCCTCGCTCCATGGTGAAGGTGAAATCTATATCATGTCGGAAATGCTCACAACGGATGAGACCGGACATGCATCCTTTCATATCGATCTCCCATCGTATATTCAAAATGGATACTGGATCTCCATGACGGCAACCGATCCGGGCGGAAATACATCGGAGTTCAGCGAATCGAGATTCTATCTGGCGGTTCATGCTGCTGATGTTGACGATCAAATAGTGCTTGATTGGAATGAGGTTACCGATGCTGAGGAGTATTGGGTATACGGTTCATTGAATACGCCGTATTTCATACCCTATACATCGTCGGGATATGAAAACAGAATAGCTGTCGTGAACGCCTCGGAGACCACGTGGTCGAGTTCACAGGGGATTGGTGATCCGGATTCAGATTGGTCGTATATTATTTTTGCGGTTGATACGCAGCAGCGGATACTTGCCCGCAGTAATCGGTGTGGTGAGTTTGAATTTCAATCAAGTCGTTGATATTGGGTATGGTGGGGTCAATGCATAAATCGAAAGAAAAGTGAGCGATCGAACGAATAGTATGTCTCCAGATTCATCAACGATTTTTCCGCCATCCGAATGTCACGCGGGAAAATGTTGCTGGTCTAACATAGTACATTACAGAACCAAGATAGGGTGTAGACACTTCCTCTTTGCGACCGTAGAAAGGACTAAATGTTCTGTTCACATCGATAGCGGTTCGTATAGAATTTTAGGTAATCTCTCATCGGGGATAGATTCTTCGAATCGCTATTTCCAACCCAAAATTGGGGCGATCTTCACGATGGTACATGGTGAGGTAATTATCTATCGTGTATCATATCCTCACTCGAATAAAGGGAGCTGATTTCATGCGAAATGCACTGCGATGTCTTTCCGCGGCGTGGATTCTAATCGCTTTTTCCGGACTTGCATTCGGCGCGTCCGTCGAAGAAGGTAAGATTCCAATTACTACATCTTCAGATGAAGCTTTAGAGCACTATCTCGCCGCACGGGAACTGCAGGATAATCTGCAAATCCAGGAGTCTCTGGGATTGCTTCAGCAGGCGGTTACCGAAGACCCTGAGTTCGCTCTGGCCCACATGGCGCTTGCATTGGCGGAACCGACGGTTCAGGGATTTTTCGAACGATTCGCGAAAGCAACCGCTCTGGTCGATAAGGTTTCGGATGGCGAACGTCTGTGGATTCTCGGATTCCAGGCCGGAGTCAACGCGGATCCCATGAGGCAGCGGGACTATTATCAACAATTGGTAGCGGCTTTTCCGCGGGATGAACGCACGTATAATCTCCTTGGAAATCATTATTTTGGTCTCCAGGAGTATGTGGCTGCAAGCACGTTGTTTGAAAAGGCAATAGCCATAAACCCGGAATACCCGCAACCGTATAACCAACTCGGGTACGCGCATCGATTCCTCGGGAATTATAAAGAGGCGGAGAACGCATTTAAACGCTATATCGAACTCATTCCTGATGATCCGAATCCGTATGATTCGTATGCCGAACTTCTCTTGAAGATGGGCCGTTTTGAAGAAGCAATTGAATCGTATAAAAAAGCACTTGAAACCAATTCGCTGTTCGTTGCTTCTCATACCGGTATTGCCACATGTCTCAATTTGCTGGACCGCCATGAAGATGCGAGGCAACAGCTGAAGCTTCTCAGGAGCAGCGCCCGTAATGAAGCGGATACCCGGGCCGCGACATTTGCTGAAATCGTCTCGTACGTTGATGAAGGTTCCTTCGATAAGGCACTTGATACTGTTAAAAAACGCTACGAGGACGCCAGGAAATCAAAGGATACCCCGGCGATGGCCGCAGATCTTGTATTGCTCGGAAATATCCTTCTTGAGGTGAACAATCCTGATGAAGCGTTGGCGAAATTCCAGGAATCAGTACAAATAATGCAGGATTCGGGATTGTCCGATGAAACTATAGCGAATGCCGAATTGGGCCATTTCTACAACGCCGCACGTGTTGCCGTTCAGCAGGGAGAAATCGAGACCGCGAAAAGCAATGCTGCCGATTACAGATCCAGAGCTGAAACAAGGGGAAATCCGTTTCAGCTCCGACTGGCTCATGAGATAGCAGGTATTATTGCGCTCGAAGAGGAAGAATTCGACACCGCTATCTCGGAACTTCAACAGGCAAATCAACAAAATCCCTACAATCTGTATCGAATCTCATTAGCGTATCGAGGAAAGCATGATCCAGAGAATTCCAAGCTCTGGTGCGAGAATGCGGCAAACTTCAATGGGATAAACAACTTGAACTACGCGTTTATCCGAAGACATGCCCTCGATATGCTGAAATCGATGTAGGACAATAAATGGCCTTTAGTTTAGGCCATTCAGTGGTTAAAAATCAGGAAAGAATTGATGATTGATAAATGCTGAGTGATGATTTTCAGATGTAAGAAGTTGTTCTCTATGAGAAAAAAGAAACCAACTTCTTGACTTGTAACCCTCTTCTTTGCCTCCGGCTTTGCTATACAGCTATGTCGCGACAAGTCGCTACGACATCAATCGCTCAATTTAGGATAGTTATCTTGTGCTCTCAATTCCGGGCTCATGACTCCTGACTAATGACTTATCCCCTGGCTAATAGCGCCAGGGGATAAACTATTTTGCTTCGAGAATTCCAATAATGATACCATCCGGATCGGTGAACATTCCCCAGTAACCAATCCCCGGTATTTCCGTTTTGCTGACCAGTATAGTACCTCCCGCGGTTTGCACTGTCTTGAGTGTGGCGTCGATGGAGTTAACCTGAAAGTAAACATTCAGTGAATGATTGGGCGT
>Ga0180434_10009980_pt1 | contig 10235 bp, 11 predicted proteins | sample SS_ome_7_FD_132453 | JGI IMG/M metagenome (GOLD analysis project Ga0180434, IMG submission 132453) | Hypersaline lake sediment archaeal communities from the Salton Sea, California, USA - SS_1_D_2 metaG | ecosystem: Environmental > Aquatic > Non-marine Saline and Alkaline > Hypersaline >... | reverse complement strand
CCGTCGTCGTTGGTCAGCAGTATGCGCTTCTTTGTATTCACTGGATGTTCCGGTTCGGTGATTTCACAGGACGAAACAGATCGCCCTCCGCTCAATCCATGGTCGCGGAAGGTGGGAAAAAGGAAGTCGGGACGAGTGGATTCGAACCACCGACCACACGCACCCCAAGCGTGTACGCTACCAGACTGCGCCACGTCCCGACAACCTTAGTTTTTATCATGTTTATCCAGAATTGTCAATATTTCCTTCAATTCCTGGCGAATGGCCCGAAGTTTTTCATCCCTCTCCTCCGGCTTCACGACCATAACGGATTCAGACAGGCATTCACGGCTCAGCACGTCCCGTGCCTCCTCCTTGCTCAGTTTCCGTGCGACCAGGAGGTCCTTGATCCTCAGAATCAACTCGAGGTGCCCCCTCGTGTAGAACTTCTCGCCCACGTTGTTCACGATCGGCTTGAGGGAGTTGAATTCCTTCTCCCAGTAATCGAGAACCTTGCCGTCCAGACGGGTGATGGAGATCACCTCCTTGCGTTTGAAGGTCAGCTTATCGGGAAGCTTGAATTCCATCGTGATTCTGCCTGACATAATTATACAACGAATCGGGTAAAAAACAACTTCGCCGCAACCCCGGTCACCGCCTCAGGCTTGCTTCTCGGAGCACGATTCATTAGAATGAAGTTTCGTCTGCAGGGAGGGTTCCATGATCGTGAAACGAAGCACGGACATCGCGGCATCGGCGGTGGACATCGAGGGTGCCGAAGCGGTTCGCATCCGCTGGTTGATCGGACCCGATACCCAAGCGCCCCATTTCTATCTCAGGCAGTTCGAAGTGGACCCGGGCGGGCATACGCCTTACCACAGTCACCCCTTCGAGCACGAGGTGTTCATCCTGGAGGGAAAGGGACGGATCAACACCGCAGGGGGCGAGATCCCCCTCGAAAAGGACATGTTCGCCTTCGTCGCGGGCAACGAGGCGCATCAGTTCGAAAACACGGGGAAATCCGTCCTGAAATTCCTCTGCATCGTTCCCCGCGAATAGGGTCAGAGCGACCGGGAACCTACCTGGATTCTGGAGGGGCCCCGTCCATGAAGAGGCACATGAAGAGCGGAACACCGGCCATGCCCAGCACGATCAGTCCCCAGAGGATCCGATGCCATAGCGGGTCGAAGCCAGGAATACCGATCACATCGAACAGCACGGGTGGAAGAAGGATCGCCGTGGCGCCGTAGATCCACTTGACCACGCCCCCGCCGCCGTGGCGGAAAACCACCGCCGTGGACCAGCCCAGGGCGGCACAACCCGCGACCGCCAGCGTGGCCCAGTCGCTCGGCGTCCAGGTGCGGTGATACGCCATGCCGAAGAGCGCGGCAATCAGCAGCGTGAAGCCCGGGGGGAAGAGGATCCGCAGCGCCGTCAAGGGGCGGTCTCCTTCTCGATGATCTTCAACTTCAATCCCAGCTTACTCTGCATCCGCAGGGCCTCTTCCAGCGCCTCCGCTCCGATTTCTCCACGCACCGCGGACCGGATCTTCTCAACCACGGCCGCGTGGTCCCTTTGGATCGCGGCGGCGTCCATGGCAGCGACGGTCTCCACCGAATCGCTGATGATCTGAATCCGGTTGGCGGCGCTGTGCATCACCCCTTCCTCGACAAAGAGGTGGTGCCGTTTCCCCGTGGTCTCCTCGTAGACCACTTCACCGTCCCGGAGAAGCGTGATGTAGGGCAGGTGGTTTTCCAATACACCCGCCTCGCCGTAATACGCCGGAATGTACAACTCCCGGATCGTGGTTTTCAACACCACGCCGATGGAACTGATGATCTCCAGCTCGATGGTTTCGGCCATCACTTCTCCATCTTCTCGGCCTTGGCGATGGCGTCTTCGATGCCGCCGCACATATAGAACGCCTGCTCGGGAAGGTCATCGTATTTGCCGTCGGCCAGTTCCTTGAAACTGCGGATGGTGTCGGCAAGCTCCACGTATTTACCCTCCATGCCGGTGAATTCGGCGGCCACGAAAAAGGGTTGGGAGAAAAACTTCTGAATTTTACGCGCCCGGGCCACGATGACCTTGTCCTCATCCGACAGCTCTTCCATGCCCAGGATGGCGATGATATCCTGAAGGTCCTTGTAGCGCTGCAGGATCTCCTTGACCCTGCGGGCCACCTGGTAATGTTCCTCCCCCACGATGCGGGGATCGAGGATCCGTGAATAGGACGAGAGGGGATCCACGGCCGGATAGATGGCCATCTCTGTGAGCTGCCGGGAGAGGTTGGTGGTCGCGTCCAGATGGGCGAAGGTGGTGGCGGGTGCGGGGTCGGTGTAGTCGTCGGCGGGCACGTAGATGGCCTGCACGGAAGTGATCGAGCCCTTCCGGGTTGAGGTGATCCGTTCCTGCATCTCTCCCATCTCGCTGGCCAGGTTGGGCTGGTAGCCCACCGCCGAGGGCATGCGCCCAAGCAGGGCCGACACCTCCGAACCCGCCTGGGTGAAACGGAAGATGTTGTCTATGAAAAGGAGCACGTCCTGCCCTTCCTCGTCGCGGAAGTACTCGGCCACCGTCAATCCGCTCAGGGCGACCCTCAGGCGGGCGCCGGGCGGCTCGGTCATCTGGCCGTAGATGAGGGCCGTTTTCTTGATCACGCCGGATTCCTGCATCTCCAGCCACAGGTCATTTCCCTCACGGGTGCGCTCCCCCACCCCCGAAAACACGGAGAACCCGCCGTGCTTCTTGGCCACGTTGCGAATCAACTCCATGATCAGTACGGTTTTGCCGACACCGGCGCCTCCGAACAGACCGATCTTGCCGCCTTTCAGGTAGGGCTCCAGCAGGTCGACCACCTTGATCCCGGTCTCGAACAACTCCAGTGTCGTATCCTGTGCGTCGAGAGGCGGCGCTGGACGGTGGATGGGATACCGCTTCTCGGTTTTGACCTCGCCGCGGTTGTCCACGGGCTGACCCACCACGTTGATCACCCGGCCGAGGACCTCCCGACCCACGGGCATGGTGATCGGACCACCGGTATCCACGGCCTTCATGCCGCGCACCAGGCCGTCGGTAGGATGCATGGACACGGTGCGCACACGGTTCTCACCGAGGTGGTACTGGACTTCGGTGATGATGTCGATCGGCTCCTGCACCTCGAATCCTTCCGAGACGATACGCAGGGCGTGGTAGATATCGGGCAGGTCTCCCTCGGGAAACTCCACATCCACCACGGGCCCGATCACCTCGATGACCCGGCCGGTATTTCCGCTATTCTTCTCATCCTTGGGCATCAATTCCTCCTATCTGCGCCTCAATGCCTCCGTGGCGGTGATGATCTCCAGCAGCTCTCCGGTGATGGCGGCCTGACGGACCTTGTTCATCGTCAGGGTGAGACGACGGATCATGTCGTTGGCGTTGCGGGTGGCCAGTTCCATGGCCACCATCCTCGCCGCCTGCTCAGAGGCCTCCGATTCCCTGAGGATGCGGTATACGCTGGCGTCCACGTACCGGGGCAGCAGCATCTCAAACAACCGGTCCGGATCGGGCTCGAAGATGTACTCTCTGTCCCCGTCCTCCAGGTCCGCTTCCAATTCACGGGGCAACGGGAGAAGGCGCTGGACGTCGACCTCCTGTCGCGAAGCGGAGTGAAAACGCGTCACGACGAAATCCACCGACGTGATCTCCTCCTCGAGAAAAAGGGCCTGCAATTGTGAGGAGAGGGCCCGGGCATCGGTGTAACTCAGCCGGGACATCAATCCACGGTACGCGTGGAGGGGGGCGATCTCCCTCTTGATGAAATGGCGGGTGGCCTTGTTGCCCACGGTGATCACCAGGGGTTGTTCCTCTTCTGCGGTCGCGATCAACTGCCCGGCCCGCCGCAAAATGTGTGAGTTGAAAGCCCCGCATAATCCCTTGTCGCCGCTGACCACGACGAGGAGAGAGCGACCCGTCTCACGGATCCGGAACAGCGGCAGACGGGAGAGATCGACATGGCGGCCGATACGGAAGAGGAGCGTTCGAATCGCGTCCATGAACGGCTGGTTCTTCTTGAGCTCCCCCGTGGCGCGTCTCAGCTTGGCCGCCGAGATGGTCTTCATGGCCTGGGTAATCTTCTGGGTGTTCTGGACCGATCGCAGTCGTTTGCGCAGGTCGATCAGATTTCCGGCCATGGGCGATCATGCCTCCTGAGCGGGTTCTGGAGACAAACATGTTCGGAATTCCGGAGTGAACTCCGCCAGCGCCTTTTCGATCTTGTCTTCCAGCTCGGCCGAGATGATCTTCTTGCTCTGCAATTCCCGCAGAATATCCGGCTGGTTCTTTTCCACGTATTTCAACATCCGTTTCTCGTATTCGTCCACCGCGCTCACCGGGAATTCATCGAGGAAACCGTGGGTACCGGCGTAGATGGCCAGAATCTGCCGCTCCACCGGGACGGGTTCGCCCTGCCCCTGCTTGAGCAACTCCGAGAGCCGTTTGCCCCGCTCCAGCTGGGCCACGGTGGCCTTGTCCAGGTCGGCACCGAACTGGGTAAAGGCGGCCAGTTCACGGTACTGGGCCAGGTCCAGCTTCAGGCTTCCCGCCACCTGCTTCATGGCCTTGATCTGGGCATTTCCTCCGACGCGGGACACTGAGATCCCGACGTCGATCGCGGGGCGCTGCCCGGCGTTGAAAAGATCCGGTACGAGATAGATCTGGCCATCGGTGATGGAAATGACGTTCGTGGGGATGTAGCCCGACACGTCCGAGGCCTGGGTTTCGATGATGGGCAGGGCCGTCAGAGATCCGCCCCCCTTTTCCTCATTCAGTTTGGCCGCCCGCTCCAGGAGTCTGGAGTGGAGATAGAAGATATCGCCAGGATAGGCCTCCCTGCCGGGAGGCCGCCTCAACAGCAATGAGATTTCCCGGTAGGCCACGGCGTGCTTGGACAGGTCGTCGTAGATCAGCAGCGAATGGCGTCCGCTGTCTCGAAAATACTCCCCGATGGCACAGCCGGCATAGGGGGCGATGTACTGCAGTGCGGCCGGTTCGGACGCGCTGGCCACCACCACGATCGAGTAATCCATGGCGCCCGCATCGGTGAGGGTTTTAATCACCTGGGCCACGGTGGACTGCTTCTGACCGATGGCCACATTGATGCAGATGACGTCATGGCCACGCTGATTGATGACGGTATCCATGGCGATGGTGGTCTTGCCGGTCTGCCGGTCCCCGATGATCAACTCGCGTTGCCCTCGGCCGATGGGAATCATGGCGTCGATGGCCTTGATGCCCGTCTGCAACGGTTCCTTGACCGGCACCCGGTCCACCACCCCCGGGGCGATGGCCTCTATGGGCATGAAGTTCTTTGTTTCGATGGGTCCCTTGTCGTCGAGGGGTTCGCCCAGTGGATTGATGACCCGGCCGACCAAGGCCTCCCCCGCGGGTACGGATATGATCCGACCGGTGCGTCGAACGAGATCGCCCTCTTCGATTTTATGGCTCTCTCCCAGGATGACCGATCCCACGTTGTCCTCCTCCAGGTTCAACGCGATCCCGAAAACACCGTGGGGGTATTCCAGCAGCTCGTTGTACATCACGTTTTCCAGGCCGTATATCTGAGCGATGCCATCCCCCACCGAGATGATGACCCCGGTCTCCTCCTTGTTGAAATCGAGCTTGAATCCTTCGATTTTCTGTCGTATCAGTTCACTGATCTCTTCAACCTTAATCTCCATCACCTTCTCCTAAATTGTCGGGGGTTTCCGGTATGACGGTCTCTTGGATCGTCTCCCGAAGCCTTTTCAGATTCCCTTCGATGGAAAAATCGTAAAACACGGAGCCGCGCTGTATCTTGAGACCCGCAATCAGGGACGGGTCGTGACGATTTTCGATGACGATCTTCTTGGCGAAAGCGGACGCCATCTTGTCGCTCAGGGCCTTCTCCTGGGCTCCATCGAGGGGTACGGCCGAGTAGACCCGCAGCTTTTCCACGCCGTTCTTCTCGAACCAGTCGGCCTCGAGCCGATCCATGATGGCGGCGAGGACACCGACGCGATTCTCCTCGAGCAGGGCCTCGAGGAAACGGATCGTCTTGGGAGCGAAACCGAGTTCCGCCTGAAGTGCCGCCAGGAGTTCACGCTTCTGCCCTTTCGAGAGCAGCTGGGTCTCCATGCCGGCGCTGAAGCGTTCATCTCCTGCCAGAAGGCGCCCGAACGCCTCCAGCTGGGACCGGATGGTATCGTACTCCGTCTCGCTCCCGATCGACTGGACCAGGGCCCGGGCGTAACGCTTCGCCACCAGATTTTCGCTCATGAATTCCGTGAATCCCGTTCGGAGGTTCGATCCTCCTTCAGGATTTTTTCAGATATTTCGATATTGCGGTCGATGATGCGGCGATGGTCCGGCTCCTTCAGCTCCCCGCCGATTCCCCGCTTGAAATGCTCGATGGTCAGGTCGGCGATCCTCTCTTTCAGGTGGGCCAGTGAGGATTCGATCCTGTTGGCGATTTCGGATTCGGTGACGGAAAGGATCCGCCTGGACTCCTCTTCTCCCAGAGTCTCGATCCGCCGCATTTCCGCCTCACCCTCCTGCCGGGCCGTCGATTGTATCCGTTCCACCTCTTCTTCGATCCGGTTCAGGCGACTGCGGATCTCTTCGAACTCGTCGCCGGCCTGGCTGAGATCCTTTTCACGCTGCCTGATATCCTCGGCGACACCGAGGCTGCGCTCCGAAAGGAAACGGACCAGTGGTTTCCTCAACAGGAGGATCAGTCCGCCGAACAGCAGGGTGGAGTTGAGGACCCAGCCGAAAAACCCGTTCCAATCGAAGGCGTGCTCTCCATGGGCCTCGTCTGCCGCCGGGAGGCACGAGACGACCAGCAGGAACAGGCAAAGCCAATGCAAAACTCGTGTGTATCTCATAGGAATTTCTTCTTGATCGCCTGGCTGAACGTGTCCACCTCGGCCATCAATCGCTTTTCGGCTTCTTGAATCTGCCGTTCCAGTTCCCGCATCCTGCGATCGAAGTGAAGTCTGGATGCCTCCCGGGCCTCGTTCACCATACGCTCCCGGACGCTTTCACCGTTGAGGATGAGTTCCTCCCGTATTTGCACCGAATCGCGCTTGGCCGAGGCGAGTTTCTGTTCGATGGCGCGGGTCTTTGCCTCGATCTCCCGTCTCGTGTCAGCCAGGTCTTCGCTGTCCTTGCCGATTTTTTCTTCCCGCTGCCGGATGATTCCGCCGATGGGACGGAAATATACGCGGTTTAAGACGACCATCAGAACCCAGATGAGCAGGGAGATGAAAACCAGGGACAGATCCAAGTCGAGCATATGTATTTTTATCACATCGGGCGGGCAAAATCAATAATGACAGGGGAAAAACAAGGTTCCTTTCCCGGGCACCACCCGGGGCCCGGGGTTCCGGCTCAATCGGAATTGGCCTGCAGCCGTTTGACCATCTCGATACCGTCACGACAGGTGTGAACCCCGTGGGCCGTGGCCAGGTCTTGGTTGACCACCGCGCCCCCGATGTAGATCTCCACATCCCTGAGCCTCGGTTCGGCCCGGATGGCCGCCACGGTGGACAGCAAACTGGGAATCGTGGTGGTCATCAGGGTAGACAGACCGATCACGGCGACCTTCTCATCCACGGCGCGCGACACGATGGTCTCGGCTGCCACGTCCTTTCCCAGATCGACCACCGGAAAATTATAACTCTCCAGGATACTGACGATGATGTTTTTACCGATGTCGTGGATGTCTCCCTCGACGGTGGCGAACAAAATCCCCTTCGAGGAAGGGCCCTGCCGGGACCGCGGCAGCTTCTCCTTCAACAACGGCAGGATGGCCCGGACCACATCGGCCGCCGCGATCAACTGGGGCAGAAAATAGTCGCCCGATTCGTAGCGGCGCCCCACCTCGTTCATCGCCGGTATCACCTCGTTCTCGATGATCGATACGGACGTCGCCGATGACAGGCGGGCCGCGGCCAGATCCCGGCCGCCCTCGACATCCCCGTCCAAAATCGCTTCCCGGATGGTGTCCGCGTTCCCGGGCTGTGGTCTCCCGCCGCTCCCGGCCGAGAAATGGGCGGTGTATGCGGAGAGTGCCTCCCGTCCCTCCCCTCTCAGCACCCGGAGCGCAAGCAGCTGGTGGCGTAGGGACGGTTCCACGGGATTCGCGATGACCATGTCCAGCCCCCGGGCCGCAGCCATGGCCAAGAAGGCGGCGTTGAGGTGCTCCCGGCCGGGCAACCCGAAAGAAACGTTGGAGATACCCAGGATGATCGCATTCCCGGGATACGTCTCCCTTAGACTCGATACCGTTTCCAGGGTCACCGCGACCTGCCCGGGCTCGGCGGCCGCACTCAGCGCCAGAGGATCGAAGATGACGTTTTTCATCGGGACGGCGCGCTCCCGGGCCGCCTGCAGGATCCGATCGGCGATCTCCAGCCGGCCGCGGACCGTATCGGGGATGCCCCGCTCGTCGAGCAAAGCGGCCACGAACGCCATGTTGTACTTCGCCGCCAGGGGCAGGAGGGTTTCCAGGGCCTTCGTCTCACCGGATATGGAGTTGATCACCCCCTTGCCCGCATAGAGCCGGCAGAACGTCTCCACGGTCGTCGAATCGGTGGAATCACAGAAGAGTGGAACGGCGACCAGATTCTGGACCGCTTTGAAAACACCCTCCAGAACCCGAGGATTCAGCCCGTGCAGATTGACGTTGATGTCCAGGCCGTCGCATCCCAGGCGCTCCTGCTCCCGCGCGTCACGCCGGACCGTGGCCAGGTGACCCTGCATGAGTTCCTGTCTCAACCGCCTGCGGCCCGTGGGATTGATCCGCTCTCCCACCAGGAACAGCCGGTCTTTGCCCGCGACGGCGGCCCGGGTCCGGCTCGACAGTCTGAGCCCTTCGGGGAGGGTGCGCGGTCGCACCGCACGCCCTGCGAAACGCCGTGCGAGGAGGTGGGTGAAACCGGGATCGGACCCGCAGCAGGAGCCGATGATGGCCACTCCGAGTGGATAGATGCCCTCCATGAAGTCGGCGAACGCCTTCGCATCCACCTTGAACACGGTTCGTCCCGCCTCGAGGACCGGCAACCCGGCATTGGGCTGAAACAGCACGGGAAGGGAGGTATGGGCGAGGATCTCTTTCACCGCCTTGCCGTTGTTCTCCAGAGAGTGGCCGCAGTTGGCGCCCACGGCGGCGACACCGACGAAATCGGAGGTGATGGCGAACACCTCGCCGCCCGTTCCGGAGATACTCACATCCCCGTCGGTGAAACTCATGCTGGCCACCAGGGGCAGGTCGCAGGCCGAACGAACCCCGATCACCGACGCCCGGAATTCCTGTATGTCGGTCATGGTCTCCACCAGAATGAAATCCACACCGGCGTCGGCCAGGATCGCGGCCTGTGCGGCGGAATTCTCCACCGCCTCGATGAACGGCAGTCCACCCAGGGGATCGATCAACTTGCCGCTTGGACCGATGTTGCCGGCCACCCAGATCCCGTGACGATCGGCGACCTTTCGCGCCAGGGCCACCGCGTCACGGTTGATCCGATCGACCTGGTCCACCAGTCCGGCGCCCGCTTCCCTCAGTTTGAGGGGCGAGGCCCCGAAGGTGTTGGTGGTGAGGAAATGGGCACCGGCCGCGGCGTACTCCTCGTGAATGGCGGCGACGAGATCCGGCTGCGACAGGTTCAGTTCATCGGGTACATGGGCCCCGTTGACCCGCGACTGCAGCAGGGTACCCATCACGCCGTCACCGATGATGATCCGTTTGCCCAGTGTTTTCTTGAAGTCGGCCATCGCTCGCTCCGAAACCCCGCGGATTCCACCCATTATAGCCAATCGGCGATTCGGGGGCAAGCCCCTGCGTACGCGCTTGTGCATTCGAGACAAACATGGTACCATTTGCACCCGCAGCCGCCGGAGCGGCAAACGGTGCGACTTCATGAAAATCGGATACGACATCCGCTGTTTTCTCAAGGAGGAGACAGGGGTCGGCGTCTACTTCAAAAACCTTTTGCGGGCGCTGGCCGCGCAACCCGGCGACGATGATTTTTATCTCTTCTCCGCCTCCTTCAGAGACCGTTTCGATGCCGACCGGCTTCCCCCCTTCGATCGTCTGGTGTTCCGCGACCGGCGCATTCCGGTCTCCCTGCTCAACCACTGCTGGTACCGATGGGGCCATCCCACACTCGACCGGTTGCTGGGAACGCGCCTCGACCTGATTCATTCGGCGACGCCCCTGATCGTACCCGGGCGGG
>Ga0180434_10009978_pt1 | contig 10236 bp, 8 predicted proteins | sample SS_ome_7_FD_132453 | JGI IMG/M metagenome (GOLD analysis project Ga0180434, IMG submission 132453) | Hypersaline lake sediment archaeal communities from the Salton Sea, California, USA - SS_1_D_2 metaG | ecosystem: Environmental > Aquatic > Non-marine Saline and Alkaline > Hypersaline > Sediment... | reverse complement strand
GGATGTAATACAATCCCCACTGGCAAGATAATGGATACATGAAGATCATAAGGTCTCTTGTCAAATTGAATAAAGGAAAGGAACTATACCTACGATCTCATGTTGTCTCTGGGCCAGTCTTCAGACTCTTTCGTTTCTCACGGCGCTCTGAAAGCTTTTGAGCCCAGATTTCTAATGTCGCATAAATAATCGGAACCACAATAAGCGTCAGAAGAGTTCCAATTACTAATCCCCCTATCACAGATCGCGCCATGGGGGCCCAGTTTTCTCCGCTTTCGCCAATACCCAGGGCCAGGGGGAACATGGCGAGTATCGTGGTGAGGGCAGTCATAACCACCGGTCGCATTCGTGCTTCACCGGCTTGCTTGATCGCATCAAACAAAGAGAGCCCCTGCTCCCGAAGCTGGTTGGTATAATCGACCAGCACAATTCCGTTATTAACGATAATACCGATAAGCATGATGATGCCGATGAGTGACATGACACTCAGCGTCGTTCCGGTGACGGTAAGTCCAATGGCTACGCCAATGATTGAAAGTGGTATAGTGAAGAGAATAATGAACGGATCAATGAACGATTCAAACTGAGATGCCATGACCATATATGTCAGCGCCATTGCTACGACAAATGCAATGCCGAGGTACATGAAAGATTCCATCATCTCTTCCGCGGATCCCCCGATCTCCATTCGAAAATCGTTGGGAACTGAAACCGCGGCGAGTGCCTTTCGCACATCTGACGTAGTTGATCGAAGATCTCGCTCGGCAACATCAATGGTTACTGTTACCATTCGCTCCTGATCTTCCCGTATGATCTCAATGGGGGCATCATCGTATTCCAGGGTGGCGATTGAACGGAGTGGAACCTGACGACCCAAAGGAGTCATAATGAGGATATTACCGATATCGTTCTGGTCTTCTCTGGCATCATCCTTGAGCTGCACCCGGACATCATACTCATCGCCACCTTCACGGTACCGTGTAACCACATCACCCAGAACACTCGTTGAGATCACCTGCCCAACCTGTGCTGTTGAAAGTCCTAAATCCGCAATACGCTGGCGATCGAGCTTGATCTTCAATTCCGGTGAAGCGTCCTCAATGCTAACCTGTGTGTCGGCGACGCCTCTGATATCCTTGACCTTGGCAACGATATCATTTGCCAATGCTTCGGAAACATCGAGATCATGACCGAAAATCTCGACAACTATGTCTCCTCCTCCTCCGAAAAACGCCTCGGCACCACGATCTTCAAATCGAACTTCGAGATCGGGTATTACACGTACCTGTTCCCTGAGATCGCGTTCGATGTCGCTCATCCCTCGACGACGATGTGTACGAGATTTCAACCGAATCATCATCTCACCCTGATTCGAACCGCTTGCAGAGAATGCTGCAAATACTCCCTCTCCCTGCCCGAAGTTCGTATACACCATCTCTGATTCCGGAACCGCGGCGTCTACGATTTCACTAAGTTTTTGCACGCTCTTTTCCATGGCCTGAAGACTTGTTCCCGCCGATCTATCCAGCGCCATTTGCACATATCCCATATCACTTTTAGGCAGGAATTCCCCACCGCGAGTAGTAAGAAGAATCACTGATAGTATAAATATGACGGCTGTTGAAACGAGAACGGCGAGCCGATGTGAAAGACACCAGGTCAACGCTTTGAGATACCGTTTTTTCGTGGTATCAATCCCATCTCCAATTCGATCTCCAAGCTGTTGAAATCCGGATGGACTTCTGGTTTGATCACGAATTTTAAGCATCCTCGAAGCCAGAAGAGGAACGAGGGTCAGAGCAACAACAAGTGAAGCTCCCAGGGAGAAACAGATTGTCACCACCATATCGTTGAACATTTCTCCCGCAATCCCCGGTACGAACAGAACGGGAACAAAAACGGAAACCGTGGTCAATGTTGAAGCGGTGATTGCCATGGCAACCTCTCGCGCACCGATATCCGCGGCGTCATGTTTCGATTTCCCCTGTTCACGATGTCGGTAGATACTCTCGAGCACGACGATTGAATTATCTACCAGCAGACCAACCGCCAGTGCGAGACCGGCCATGGAGATCATATTCAAAGTAAGGCCGACCTGATCCATAACAGCAAAGGTCACAATTATTGATATGGGAATAGAAAGGGCGACGATAATTGAGCTTCGGATGTTTCTCAGGAAGAACAGGAGTACAAGAAATGCAAGAACGATCGCCTGGACGGCGGTGTTTCCAAGATTGGCCATGGAACGGTTAATGAACTCCGCCTGTTCCCAGACGGGTTCAATCTCTATGCCTTTCGGAAGCTCGGTAACTATTCCGGGCAGTCGCTGATTCAACTCACGTGTGACCGATACCGTATTTGCATCAGATTGTCGTTGAAGTATGAGAATCACGGCGGGATTTCCATTCGTCCAGACCTGCTGTCGGGACTCAACAAAACCATCGACTATATCCGCCACATCTCTGATGCGAATAACCGTCTCGCCGTGTGTTGTCACCGCGGTATTATCGATTTGCTCCAACGATTGATATTCTCCCTGCGTCTGGATGGTAAACTCACGCTCTTCATCCTCTATCCAACCTGATGGTACCTGCTGGTTATTCATCATCAGGGCAGCCTCTACTTGTGCAACGGAAACCGAATGGGCTCGCATCCTCAACGGATCAAGTAACACCTTGATTTCTCGTTCAAGCCCTCCTGATGTCGAAGCCGACGCTACGCCGGGGATACGTTCAATACGTGGTTCAAGTTCTAATTCTGATATACGTCGAAGTTCAGCAAGACCATGTACATCGGAACCTACAGTATAAAATCCGATGGGTTGCATTGCCGGATCGAATGCGAAAATGAGTGGATCGGTCACATCATCGGGCAGATAATCCTCTACCCATTCGAGGGCGTTCCTCACGTCGATTTCCGCCTGGTTCATATCAGTTCCCCACGCGAACTCGAGCATGAGCAGAGAAAGCCCCTGGCGTGACGTGGAACTCACTGTTTTTACATTCTGAACTGATGCAACGGTTTCTTCTATAGGCCGGGTTACAACGGTCTCGATGTCAAAGGGACCCACACCTGTGTACTGGGTAATAATAGCAATAACAGGAAAATCGAGCTTCGGCCACAGATCAATTCGGAGACGTCCCAGAGAAAACAAGCCGAATCCCACGGCGATGATGTATATCATGAAAAACGTCACACCTCGTTTAATCGCCGTCTGTGAAATTTTCACTTCTACGCCTCCTCCCCGGAACCGATATCTGAATCCGTATCGGGATCTTCAGAGGGGATCGTCACTGCCATCCCATCCCTGAGATTGTTCTGGCCTGATATCACCAGCCGTTCTCCAAGATCGAGACCGGCTTCAACGGCGATGCTGGAATGGTTCACATAGGCAGTCTCTATCATTCGCTGTTCAGCCCTGCTGCTGTCATTCACTACATAGACATGATAGTTTTTAACGACTTTCCTCTCCGTACCGATCTGTCTGAGTGAAGTACTTTCCAACACTGATCCCCGCGGTATCACTATAGTATCCTCGATCATACCAACAGTTATCTCCGCCTCCGCATACATGCCCGGCTTCAACGCATGATTTCCATTTGGAATCAAGACTTCCACTGTTGCCATTCTCGTCATCGGATCAAGCACAGGACTGATTTTAAGAATATTACCCTTGTACGTTTTATCGGTATAACTGCGGACACTGACTTCCGCTACCTGGCCGGTCGCAAGACTTCCAAGGTCTTCTTCAGTAGCATCGAACTCGATTTTTACCTTATCCATCTGAACCACACTGGCTATGGGCATCGCTGGTGCAGCCATGTCACCTGCATCGAAGTATCGCACTCCAATGAGACCATTGATGGGAGATGTCACCGTGGCATCATCCAACCTGCTTTTCGCTGTCTCGAAAACTGCCTCAGCCTGCTCAAGTTGTGCGGAGACCGCCTCGTACTGTGCCGTCGCGGCATCGTATTGCTGCCTGCTGATGGCATTCTCGTTATACAGACGAGTGGCGCGCTCATAATCCGCTTTTGTATTGGCATATTGGGCGCGGGCAGCGGCAAATCCAGCCTCCGCCTGTCGTAACGACTGCTCAATGGTTGTAGCCAGGATCGTGGCAATAGGATCACCCTTTCGAACGATATCTCCTTCTTCCACGAAATATGTCTCAATGCGATCTGAAACTTTAGAATATACTTTCACTTCCAGTTCCGCCTTGATATCCCCGCTGAACGCCAGAGTTTTTTTCAGGTTGCCCTTCTGAACTTCCGTGACTTCCACGGGAATGACCGGCTCATCCGAATCGGCTCCCTGTTGTCGGCCGCAGCTCACTAACAAAGCGCAGAGTAACAAAAACCACATGGTGTTTGTATGTTTCATCGTTCTCTCCATTCAGTGTGTATCATTCACCTGTGATCTCCGCCGGTGTTCACAGCGGTTCAACCAACGTTCCGATGACAAGCCTGAGCTCATACCGGGCCATCTGGTATTCATACAAGGCTGACACATGGTTGAGCTCAGATCTTCGCAACGACAGCTGAGAACCGAGTACATCCAATTGTGTACTGGCTCCTTCTTCATACCGGAGATTTGCTAACCGCAACGCCTCGCGAGCCAATTCAATTGATTCCCGGGCTGCCTGGTATTTCTCCTGGGCTTCAAGGAGTGCGTTCCGCGCCAGCTCCACTTCGGCCGCAATGGCATCCATGAGTTGTCGTTCCCTGTCTTCGGCAATTCGATAATCGAGACGAGCCTTCTGATACCCCCGAACATTCCCGAGTCCGTTGAAAATGGGAAATTGTACACTAACCGCAGATGTAAATCCCTCGCTGAAATCCTCCGACGAAAAATCCCAATCATTCCGTGAAGCCTGATGCGAATAATCAGTAGTAAAAAACACTTTCGGGAGAAAATCGCTCTTTGCGATGGCGATGGAATGCTTTGCCATTGCCGTTCCCGCCCTGAGCGTCTGAAGATCGGGGCGTCGATCAAATGCATGCCTCTGAAGATCTATAATGTCTTGTTTCTGAAGATCGTCTCTTCCGTATTCAAGTTTCCCGAGAACGGAAATTTCTTCGCGGGAATCAATCCCGAGAATAGTCTTGATACCGGTCAGAGCACTCTGGTAGCTGTTCCTGCTTGCTATAACCTCCGGTTTCAGATTGGCGACTTCAACTTCGGCTCTCATCTGATCGAATCCCGATGCGGAGCCGACATCATGCCGGGTTTCGACAACTTTCAGATTGGCTAAAGCTTCTTCAAGTGCCTCCTCCTGTACTCGCATCAATTCTTTCGCCAACAGACATCCGTAGAATGAACGCGCCGTCTGGTATATGAGATTTTGTTTGATGGATTCCATCTGCCGATCGCTGGCTTCACGTGCCGCGTTTGCCAAGCGAATTCCACCTATACCGGCACCTCCAAGATACAGAGGTTGTGAGAGACTGAGTCCGACGGTCATCATGTTCTCCATGCCGAAGGAGAGTTCAACGAAATCCGGCATATCCGCAAACTCAGGAATCGATGGAGCCAGAGGTTCCAGCATGGGTTTCAAAAAGTTTGGCATTGTACTCGTTTGGATATCCCATGCATGCTGAACCATAGCATTCGCATCAAGCGATGGAAGAATCGATGCGTATGCTTCGCCTACTCCCGCTTCGGCCTTGGCGACTTCTTTCTCCGCGATTGCTATCTCAGGATTACGTTCCAATGCCATGTGTACTGATTCTTCCAGCGTGAGCGTGCGAAGCTCCCCGGCATTCAGTAGAAGGCCGGGAGAGAGGGCCAGCAGAGTTATCAGCAATACTATATTCCTCATATCACCCATTCCTCCATATGGTTACATGACAGTGTATTCATTGTTTCCGTCCTTTGTATGCACGATTACTGCGGTGCATGACGAATATTATTCTTTGATATCATTCAATTATATACGCTAAAAACCGCCCCGATCCGGATTTCCTGTAAAAATAAGAATGCTTTAAAATTATCGCGATTTAGCCCCATTCAGAAACAGATCGACGATCGTATCACGTTCGCCTATGAGTGATCCTTTTTGCTGAGAAAATACATAGTAGAAGATAAACGAATTCAGAATACCTCTGAGAGCTTTTACCAATGGGAGAGGATCACCTCCTCGAAGAACACCTTGTTTTTGCCCCTTCCGCACGAGACCGGATAAAATTACCATATACGTTTCAAATACTTCTTCCACATACTCATGAAGGCGATAGTGGCTCTCTGTACTCATTCTCGTCTTCTCGGACTGCATGATCTTGAAAAATGCGACATTTTCCTGAAAAAACCTGCAGTGGATCGCTACGACATTACGGAGACAGGTATCAAAACTATCACATGATTCAACCGCATCCTTCAGTTTACGGGAGAGATCCTGGGTTTTTTCCACAACAATACTGAAGAAAAGATCATCCTTATTCTTGAAATAGAGATAGAGGGTTCCCTTGGATAGCTCCACATCCCTGGCGATCTCCTCCACCGTGACCTCATGGAAATCCTTATCTGAAAACAGCCGTGCCGCCGATTCGAGTATCTCCATTTTCCGTGCTTTCTTTTCCCGTTCTTTCCTGCTCAATTTGATTTCAAGCCTCAAACACATCCTCCTTGCATCGTTACCCGTTAGCACGGACAGTAGTTTTTTAAGCGAATAACCGGTCAGTCAAAAAATGACCAGTCAGTCATTTGTCAATAGTAGTCATTTCCTAAATTGAGTGATTGTCATCGCAGCGAGGCATAAAGTTGGATTTTTTCTTTCGGAATATTCAATCTCCTCATCTCCGATATTCATCAATCATGAATAGTCTTCGGTTATCGGTGTCTGGTTTACAGTCTCGGAATCCGAATCTAATAAAATCATAAAATCACGAAATCCCTAAATTGAGCGATTGTTATCGTAGCGAGGCAAAGAAGAGGCTTACGAGTCATGCAGTTGGAGTGATTCCGCGACGCAGTCGTATCCAACCGATACGGTGGAGGAGTAAAATCGCGAAACAATTGACGCAGTAGCCTCCTCGAAGCCGTAGTAGATGAGAATCGCTCAGTTTAGGAAATCATAAAATTCCAATTTCTCCATTCAGCAATCAGCCTTTCTTCCATGTCTTCTCGAAGCCGTATTTGTCACGGCGTGGCTAAGCGAAGCCGGAATAGATGGGAATCGCTTTATTTCGGTTGATGATATTTCAGATATTCCCTTTTCTAATCTGTCCTTTGTTCAATACATTCTGTACCCCGGATGTGCCTTCAAAAATGTATATTCACCTGAACCATTGACTACAGATTACATCGTACGGTATGTATTATATTGCACGAGGGTGATAGAAGTGAATCCATATGTATGTCTCGTCTGCAGGTCGGTCTATAAACGACGCGGGGAAAAGACGGATGATAAAAAGATCTGTCCCCGTTGCGGTTCATCCGCGTACCGGTACGATACACGATTCCGGGCACCAAAGAAATCTGATGATGCGCAGTGGAAGAAAATCGAATTCCTTTTTAAACATGGGTTTCGTTTTCAAAAAGTCTATTTGAAACAGGGGGATATGTGGACCCGTAAACGATACCCCAAAACCGTGGCGGAAGCGAAGGATTTCGTTGAACGGTACGCAGATCAAGCATTACACACAGATCAAGCAGAGGATGGCAGATAATACATGAACACATCCGATAGAACCGGAATCACGTTTTTTAGAACGATTTTTGCTAACTCTCATCTCTGAGACAGCGCGAGGTATATACTTCAGAAAATCGATACGAGTGTTTAATGTCGAATAATCATAATCACGAAAAGAATAACTACAATCAGGCATTTGTTATAGGGATTATTATCAATCTCACTTTTGTAATAGCCGAAGCAACATTCGGCATTCTTTCAGACTCTCTTGCCCTCATCGCCGACGCGGGTCATAACTTGAGTGATGTACTGGGCCTTCTTCTTGCCTGGGGAGCAAGCAGTCTTGCACGGCGTCGGGCATCCATGAGACGAACCTACGGTATGCGGAAGTCAACGGTTCTTGCGGCTCTGGCTAATGCGGTTATCCTCATGGTGGTCATCGGTGGTATTTCATGGGAAGCCATCAAACGGATTTCGAATCCCGGTGAAACCGTCGGTACAACAATCATAGTAATTGCTTCCATAGGAGTACTGATCAATACAGCAACCGCTCTTCTTTTTCTTGCAGGCAGAAAGGGAGATCTCAATATCCGCGGCGCATTCCTTCATATGGCCGCTGATGCGGCGGTGTCGCTGGGTGTTGTTTTGGCTGGAATCGTTATCCTTTACACGGGATGGTTCTGGATTGATCCGGCCTTGAGTCTGGTGATCTCCATTATCATTCTGATTAGCACATGGAGCTTATTGAAAGAATCCCTGAACCTCGCTATGGATGCGGTTCCAGAGGGTATCGATACAGCAGACGTATTATCCTATCTTCATGGGCTGCCGGGGGTTATCGCTGTACATGATCTCCATATCTGGGGCATGAGCACAACTGAAACCGCATTGACCGCACACCTCGTGAAGCCAAATCCTGAAAACGACGATGCCATCATTGAAAAGGCGGGGAATGAAATTCACGACCGGTTCGGTATTCATCATATAACCCTGCAATGGGAACGAAGCGAGGGATCACGCCCCTGCAGTACGTGCGAGTAGGATCACGATGTATACGGAGACATGCTCTCAGTACATGCGAATATGGTCATGATTTTTTATGAATCCATCACCGGAGACTACTTCCCATGAGCATCCACATCATTACCTGTTTTCTCTTCTGCGCTACTCTAAGTTTCGCATCTGGTTTTGACTGGCCATCGGTAAAGGAGATGATTCGCGAATCATTCCCTCACGTATCGCAGATATCCGTGGATTCCCTGACGGTATTGATCGATTCAACCAGCGATTTTACGCCGGTTATTCTTGATGTCCGTGAACCTGAGGAATTCATGGTCAGTCATCTGCCAGGCGCAATACGAGCCCTTACAGAAGATGATGCGCTGGATATCCTTGAGGGGGTGCCGAGAGATACCTCTATCGTTCTATACTGTTCCGTAGGATACCGTTCATCGGAGCTTGCAGCGCAACTGATGAAGCAAGGCTTCACGAATGTACACAATCTGGAAGGCTCACTATTTGAATGGGCAAACAATGGCCTACCTCTCTACGATGATTCACTTGAAACAACCACCGTTCACCCCTATGACGAAGAATGGGGAATTCTCCTGCATAGGGAACTATGGTCTTGGAAACCCGACGATCCGGATTCAACTCAAAATTCTCAAATCAAATAACATAGTTTCCCTATTCTATTTTATTTGCATTCTTCACGTAATCCTTATATCCTGCAGAAGAAGTACGCCTGCTCTGTTCACGTTCCTGGCACGTTGGAGGTGCCATGCCTGAAAAAGTACACATCCGCGACGATCTGCAAATCATCCACATTGATTCGTACGGCGACGTAACGTCAAAAGACCTTCGTCGAAGTCTGGAAGAAGTATGCCGTGTGTATCGGGAGCACGGATTAACCCGGATATTCATTGACGCAACCGGAGAGACATCTCTTCCTTCCACGTATCCATTATTCGAGTTTGGATCAGATCTTGCGGATTACGTACAGTTTTTCGTCTTCGCCGTTGTGGTATCACCTGCTGTAAACGATGATTTGATGTTTCTCGAAACAGTAACACGGAATAGAGGGATGACGGTTCGCATGTTCAGTTCGGAAAAAGCCGCAATAACCTGGCTTCTGGGATTCCCCGCATCAAACCCCGACGCAGGCAGACCGGATAATGGCTGAAACCTCACAATTCCAACTTTTCCAGAGGTCTATCTGATTCCCGTAACACTCGATTCCGGCCTTCTTTGAACAACCATTCTCAGACACATTATAATTCGCATCCATCTTCAACCCCTGATGCCACAAAGTAAACCCATATATCGATGCTGTTCCTTCCACGCCACGATTGTGACCATATCAGGCGACATTCCTCTTCAAATCCTGATCTACCGTTCACTATTCTGATTCGTAAATTGGGATTTTCCGGCACTATTCTAATGTTAGAATAGTGCCACCGGCACCCTATTTACGAGGTAGATTAGTGCCGAATAGAAATATCCGCCTGCGCTCTCGCCGTGCATTTGGCTGACACATCAAGACAACTTGTGAATGAAACATTGACAAGAGACATTGTGTCTTTTATTTTAAGAGACATAACGTCTTT
>Ga0180434_10009976_pt1 | contig 10236 bp, 6 predicted proteins | sample SS_ome_7_FD_132453 | JGI IMG/M metagenome (GOLD analysis project Ga0180434, IMG submission 132453) | Hypersaline lake sediment archaeal communities from the Salton Sea, California, USA - SS_1_D_2 metaG | ecosystem: Environmental > Aquatic > Non-marine Saline and Alkaline > Hypersaline > Sediment... | reverse complement strand
TAAGGGAAAGATCTGCTTTTAACCGGAAGCCCTTTAGTGTCTATCAGCGGAGGTTCAGATTTTACAGTCAGTACTCAGCCATCTTCATCCACCATTAGCAGCGGTAATACTGTAACCTTTAAAGTGAGTTTTAATCCTGCATCTATTGGTGTCCAGACTGCTACTATCAGTATTGACAATAATGATACAGATGAAAACCCATATACCTTCACAGTACAGGCTGAAGGGGTTACTGAACCGGAAATGGATATTCTGGGTAATGGAATTGAAATTACAGACGGTGACAACACACCGAGTACAACGGATGATACTGACTGGGGTCAGGTCAATCTGTCCGCAGGAGCTGTGAACCGTACATTTACCATTCGTAATGATGGAAATGCAGATCTTTCCCTTACCGGGACTCTGCTTGTGGATATCAGCGGGAGCAGTGATTTTACCATCAGTACGCAGCCTGCCTCCAGTACAGTCAGTTCTGGTGGAGGAACTGAAATTTTTGTTATCAGTTTTAACCCCTCATCTACAGGTATTAAATCCGCCACTGTCAGTATCAGCAATAATGATCCGGATGAACACCCATATACATTCGATGTTCAGGGAGAAGGAGTGGCCCTTCCGGAACTCACCTTAACAAAAGCAGTGGATAAAAATACAGCTGAACCCGGAGAAGTTCTTACCTATACGATCACCTATTCCAATGTCGGTTCCGGCAATGCCACAAATATTATAATTTTAGAAGCGATACCAGCCAACACAACCTATATTACCGATTCTGCCAGCGGGGCTGGTATGACTATTGAATACAGTCATGACGGCGGCAGTACATTTGACGGATCACAGGCTGCCCCGGTTACACATATATCATTTACCCGCTCTACAGCGCTTATACCAGGCGACAGCGGCACTATTTCGTTACAAGTAACTATTGATTAGGAGGATACAATGAAAACAATTAATAAACTATTAACAGTAGGATTTATAGTCATTTCAACAATCCTTTATGCCCAGGGCCAGCCAAAACTGGAACTGGTCATTGAAGAACAAAAAGTCAATCTGACAGCTGAAGAAGCAAGTGGTGAGAAAGATATTATCTATTCGCCGGGCGATACCATTGAATACACCATCTATGCTAAGAATACCGGAACCGGTGTTATGGTGGATCCTGAAATTGTGGATCCGATTCCGGAAGGTCTTTCTTATGTTACAGACTCAGCTAGCGGTGAAAATTGTCAGATATTCTTTTCTATCAATGACGGTTTACAATACAGTGAATGGCCGGTCATGGTGCAGATGGAAAATGATTCAGGCGCACAAATTGCACAGCGGGCCGGGCCTGAACAGGTCACACATATTAAATGGATTGTCAATGAAAGAATTCCGGCAGGCAGTGAGAAAATTTTGTCTTTCCGGGCAGTTGTACAATAATTTCCAGTAAGGAATTATAATGTCTATCAAGAAAAAAATGAAAATATTAATTAAAAAACGAATGGAGGGTTTTTATTATGCAATGCGCACAACATTGGTGGATTTTAACTTATCACAATCCACCCTAGGAATGGATATATTATCCAAGAATCAAAAACGAAAAATCATAAACAAGAAATCATTTATTAAATCATTTTTTATGGAGGATTTAACATGAAACGCACAATTTTTTTAACTGTAATGCTTCTGGCAGTGATATGTTCAGTGCAGATTTTTGCTGAAGGTACACCCGCCGGAACAGTAATCACCAACCAGGCAGTTGGTAATTACAAAGATGCCAATGGAAATGACATGGCACAAGTAACGTCTAACGAAGTAACAACAACTGTATCACAGGTTGCAGGTGTGGATATTGCACCGGACGGGTCTCAGAATATCCAGCGTAACCATTATGTTGATTATGCTCTAACTGTGACCAATACAGGTAATGGCACAGATACATTTGATCTGTCTGCCAGCACTTCTTCATCCGGATCCAGCACTTTTTCCGAGGAAATATATTATGATGCGAATGGTAATGGTGTGATTGATGCTGGTGAGACAACTGTGAGTGCAACAAGTGCTCTTGCAGCTGATGCAACCTATGATATCGTGGTGAGAGTCAGTGTAACAGGCGGTGTTAAAGATGAAGTCGGCACCACTACTGTGACTGCCACTTCCCAGTATAACGGCAGTGTCACTGATCAGGCTACGCTGACTTCCACTGTTATTGCAGCTGATATTGCCGGAACTCTGGCAGCAGATAATTATTCCAAAGCTCCGGAAGAGATCATCACCTATACCCTGACCTATAACAACAATGCCGGAACCGATGTAGCCTATAATACTCGGGTCACTCCGGTTGTCCCGACCAATACTGAATGGGTTGGAAATGTTACCTTAAACGGGTCTCCTACCGGTACCGGAGAAGGAGTGGAGGTAGTTGTAGGTGATCTGGCTGTGAGCGGTTCAGCCACTCTTACTTATCAGGTTCGGGTATCAGCCGGTACTCCAGCCGGAACCAATATCAACAATACACTTACCATCAAGTATGATGACAGTCAGAGTACTGCTTATCCTGATGTTGATGTTTCAACCCCATCTGCTGTAGTAGTCAGTCAGGACTACGGATTTACTACTTCTGTTGCAGATCCTGATCTGTCAGGTGATCCCGGTGATGATGTCCAGTACTCTATCCAGCTTACTAATAATGGGAATGGAACTGATAACTATAATATTTCCGAATCCAGCGGACAGGGATGGACCTGGACCTATTATCTGGATGCAAATAATGATGGTGTTGCTGACGGCGGAGCTATCACCAATACCGGTGATGTAACCTCCGGGTCAACCACCTATATCCTGGCTGTTGTAACTATTCCCGGCGGAACAGCTGATGGAACTTCAGATGTTACTGATGTTACCTTTACAGCACAGGTTGATCCTGCTAATCAAACCAGTACTGAACAGTTGACTACCACTGTAACTGCTCCTGACCTGGGACTGGTAAAATCTGTTAATCCTACCGGCAACCAGCCTCCGGGAACCACACTTACTTATTCAGTTGTGGTTACCAACAATGGAACCGGGGACGCTACAGAAGTGGTAATAACAGATAATATTCCTACCAATACAACCTATGTAAGCAGCAGTCTGCAGATTGACGGAGCTTCCAAAACTGATGCTACCGGTGATGACAATGCCAGCTGTGACGGAAGTACAGCAACGTTCAGCTTAGGAACCATGGCAAGCGGAGCTTCCATCACTTGTTCTTTTCAGGTAACCATTGATTAAGTAAAGGAGTTGATCGTATCTGAGTACAATGAAAAGATGTAGCAGACATATATACTTTTTCATCCTGGGATTGATTGTAGCTCTCAGCCTAACTGAAGTCCGGGCACAGACTCCTGCCGGAACTGCCATCACCAATACAGCCTTTGTCAGGTTTAATGATGGATCCGGTGAAATCCAGTCTCTGCCCAGTGACACGGTGGTAACAGTTGTTGGTGAAGGTAGTTTGTGGGTAACTAAGGAAGTCAATGCGGAAGAGGTTGCTCTTGGTGATACCCTTATCTACACTATGCGCATTCGAAATGTGGACAGCGTACCGACCTATAATGTAACCATCCGGGATACCCTGGCTCAGATGCTCTCATACCTTAGTTCACAGCCCAATGGTGTTCAAACAGGCAAGGTAATAGAATGGAATTTTCCCCAGATTAACGCGGGAGAAACCATTCAGCTGCAGATAACATGTCAGGTAATAAAAGCAGCATATCAGGATTCAATTGACAATGTTGTTTCCTATTCAACCAGCAGCGGCACCTGGCTGTTTTCTAATACAGTATATACAGCCTGGCAACCCTGGCCGGAAGGAACTATCGAGAAAACAGTGACTCCGCAGAAGGTGTATGTCGGAGATACGCTTACCTACTCTTTCCGGCTGCAGAACACAGGGTCCATGCTTCTGACCAAGGTACGCTTACAGGATTACCTGCCAGGAGGTGTTGAATATCTTGACTCTGACTTTCCTGCTGACACCAGTAATAAAACAGTGACCTGGAATATCGGACCTATGACCAGGAATACTTTAATCAATACGGAATTCCGGGCAATTGTAACGTCCGGAGCCGAGAAAGGATCACTAATCAACCGGGTGTATTTCAATTCGGCTCAGGGCGTAATGGATTCCTCCAGGGCAGATGTAGAATTTCTTGGATACGGTATCGGTCTTGAAATCCTCAAGGAAGCTCCGAATAGTATTTATTCTGCTGGTGATACAGTAGTATATGATATGATCCTGAAAAATACCGGTATACGGTCCGGTCATAATGTGGTTGTCCGGGACACATTACCGGAATATCTGGATTATATTAATGCTACGCACAATGTGCAAAAGAAAGAAAACGTTCTTTCCTGGAGTTTTGATAAGCTGGAAGCAGGATTCCATGATACGCTGTTTGTTTATGCAAAAATACGTTTACCTATCGAAAATGAGACTGCAATCAATAATGAGGTCTGGGCGCGGACAACAGGCGGTATTCAGGACAGTTCGCACTGGAACATAACAGTCCATTCATATCCTGAATTTACATTGGAGAAGAAGGGGCCGTCCCGGGTAGTGCCGGGAGAGGTTTTCTCTTATGAGATTATCTACACCAATGTCGGTACTGCCACAGCTTTTCAACCTTCACTTCTCGATACACTGCCTGACATGCTCAGGTTTGTCAGTACCAGCGGAACGTACGCGTTGTCTCCTGACTCCCAGGTCATTGAATGGACCCTGCCGCCAATGGTTCCGGGTGACAGTGACACCCTGAACATATCAGTTTCTCTGGCAGAAAATATAAAACCTGGCGAAGAAATAAAAAATGTAGCCTGGCTTTCTGACCGGGAAATGGCAGAGGTATCAGTTGCTACTGCTTCTTGTGTGAGTGTGCCAGAACCTGCCGGTCCGGGCTTCCGAACATATAAAAAGGTTGACCGTCAGACAGCAACTGTGGGTGACACCCTGACCTATACAGTGTATGTGGAACTTTATAATCAAATCAATACTGATTCAGTGGTTATTTATGACAAGCTACCTGAAGAGGTTACCTGGATTGACAACTCAGTTACGTACAAACCCGGCAGTGTTGTTGCAGTGTTCGATCCTTTAACCAATGAACTTACAATTACTATGAAGAAATGGGAAATCGAAAAGACAGATTCTGTTCAGTTCAAAGCTATTGTAGATGAAACATTCAGCCCGGGTGTACAGCTTATCGATAATACAGCACTGGTTATAATGAACAATGATACTCTTTCCACAGCTGATGATCTCCGCTCCAACGCTGAAACCCGGCTGGTGGAATCCTTCTTATCAGTGAAGAAAACAGTTAATCACAAAATGTCAGAAATTGGTGATATTCTGACCTATACAGTTACTGTTGAGAACAAGAGCAGCGATGATCCTGTTTCTCTGATTCTGGTTGAGGATATTCTGCCTCAGGGCTTCAGGTATATGAAAAACTCATCAGTTCTGGATTCTGTTAACATAACTGATCCTGAACAAAGTAATGTGGGTGAACGGATACGACTGCAGTGGACATGGCAGGACACACTGTATCCGGGTACCATGGTCCGGCTCAGATACCGGGTAACAGTAAGTTTATCAGTCACCCTGGGTGAACATGAAAACCGGGCCACAGCTTCCGGTGATGCCGGAGAAGGTTTCTGGATTAAATCCAATACAGCAACAGCAGTTGTGCTCATCCGAGCCGGCATATTGGATACGCGGGGATTTATATTCGGAAAAGTGTATCAGGATCTTAACCAGAGCGGACAGCATGATAACGGAGAACCTGGTCTGAAAGGAGTGGAACTGATTCTTGAGGACGGTACCCGGGTGACAACAGATGAGTATGGAAAATATTCAATTCCGAATGTGGAGTTTGGTCAGCATGTACTGCGGCTTAATGATACAACATTACCAGAGGGATCGTTAATCCTGTCAGAAGGTCCTGAATTTATGGGTGATCCTGTTTCGCAGCTTATACGGCTGTCTCCGGGCGGTATGGCTAAAGCAAATTTTATAATTAAGATTAAGGGCCAAAGCGATACATCGCATGAAACGGATTAGGAAACATATTCTTTTATTCTTTTTTGGACTGTTTACAGTCACAATACCTTTGCGCGCCCAGATGGTTATTCAGTCTCCGGGTGAAAACAGTGTGCACTCATTGCAGCATATTTGTGTGACAGTCATTGGAAAACCCGGTGCTCCGACCTGGCTTTATGTGAACGGACAGCGTGCTGATTCGGGTCAGGTGCGTATTGACGGTATATATGACTTCTTAAATGTTGATGTGCCTTATGGTCCTGTTGAAATCCGGGCTGAAGCCAAAGGCGCCCGAGATAGGATGTACAAAGCTGTCCGGCATGTGCATATATTGGGACCTCCAGCGAATCTCAAAATAAATAAAGAGAAGATAGATCTTCCTGCTGATGGAAAATCTGAAACCACTCTACATGCTGAGGTTCAGGATGGCTGGGGGTATACATTGGAACAGATAAAAACCGCAACTGTCACTGTTCAAAACGTTTTTGTCCTGGAAACAGATCTGGATACACTGAGTTCCGGAAGTCAACTTCAGGTATCCGGAGGAATGTTAGAATTTACTCTTAAAGCCGGAGATGAAGTAGGCACATCAGAGATACATGTTGATATTGCAGGTAAAGTTTTCAGAATTCCAGTGCATCTAACCACACCTCTGCCCCCTCTTATGATTGTTGGTTCTGTGGATGCTTCTGCTTCTATTATGCATACCAGTGATTCCACCATGCATGATCCTAGGTTTACATTGGCAGATATCAGTAATCAGGAATCGGAAATTAATTCCACTCCGGTCAGCGGTCGTCTTGCTTTTTATGCCAAAGGAAGTATTTTGAATAAGTATCGGGTTACTGCTTCTTACGACAGCCGCCGTTCGCGGGATAACCAGCTGTTTCGGGATCTGGATCCTGATCAGCAGTATGCTCTCTATGGTGATGCCAGCAGTTTGAAATACGATGCACAAACCGAATCCAAGTTCTATGGTAAGATAGAACGCAACGGCTCTCATATTGTAGTAGGTGATTTCAACACCAATCTCCGCAACACAGAATTTACTGCATATGATCGGTCCTTCAATGGTGTTCAGGCACAGATTGAAGCTGGTGAAAACCGGTTCACAGGTTTTGCAACCTTTAACAACCGCAAGATGCAGCTGGATGAGATCCGTGGGGAAGGTATTTCAGGATATTACTTTTTGAGCGGCAGTCAAATCACCACCTATACTGATAAAATTCGCATTGAAGTCAGGGATAAATATCATCCGGAGACAGTTATCAAATCAGAAGAAAAGGCCCGATTCCAGGATTACAATATCAATTATGTAGACGGAACCCTGATGTTCAAGCAGCCGGTTCCCAGTGTGGATGCCAGTGGAAATCCGGTTTATATTGTAGCTGCCTATGAATACAGGTCCAATAATGATAAGAGCATTATCGGTGGGTTGCGGTACGAAGGTACCTGGTTTGATAAGCTGCAGTTGGGAACCACCTTGATTATGGAAGAAAAAAAGCCTTCCAATTACTTGCTTTATGGTATTGATGCTGATTTCCCCTTGTTTTCATGGTTGACATTCAAGGGAGAATATGCTGAATCCAGGGCACCGGATTTATTACATTCTAAAAAAATCGGGAACGCCTATAAAACAGAACTCAGATTCACTCCGTATAGAACTGTAAACGTAGAGGGCTATTATCGAAAACTGGACAGTGATTTTGTGAATGCCTCTCAGACAGGGACACAGTTTGAATTAGGATCCGAGAAATATGGGGTTACCGGGACATTCAATCTGGGCAAATGGGGATCAATTCAGTCAGAATGGTATCGTCAGTATAACAAGACTTCCACTGTAGATGAAAATCATGTACAGGTTGCACATGCAGCCTATGAATATGCAGTATCAGAAAAAACTGATGTGAAACTGGGCTACAAATATGCTGACAGAGAACGGGTCGGTACACAGGATTCCTTGGGTATTGGGAAAAATCAATACAATTCAAAAATGATCCATGCTCAGTTATCCCATAAGTGGACAGATAAACTGATTACTATTGTGGAGCATGAACAGAATCTTGCCAAGAGTAAGAATACGCTGCCCACTGCATCGTCAATTGGTATAGGGTATGACATTTCTAAAAAGATCAGGTTACATCTGAAACAGCGCTTCCTTCAGAAAGGCGAAAGGAAAACACAGACTATTATGGGAGTGGAATCTAAAATCAGTGATGGTACCCGTATAACAAGCAGTTATGAGATCGGAGGAGCAGCTGGTGAAGATTTAAACCGTGCTACCATCGGGCTTCATAATAAATGGAAGGTCAGAAAAGATTTTACCTTGAATTTTGCTTTGGAAAGCACAGCAACCATGGATTCTCTGCAGGTTCCCACGCCTGATCATACCTCCGCATCTGTGGGATTTGAATACCTGCCTGACAAACCCTGGAAGTCTTCAGGTAAATATGAAATCCGGCAGGATAAAACTGTTCGAAATCAGGTTGTTGTTTTTGGTACGGAATTTAAAATTCTGAACGGATTGAGTAATATTACCCGGATTGAACATACTCATGCAAAATATTTAAATACTCGAAATAACGTTTGGATTCGGGGGAATTATCAGATGGGATTTGCCTACCGTCCCGAGCTGCAGGATGTTTTTAATACTGTTGCCAAGATCCAGTATATCAGAGATAAGAATACTCATGCTTCTCCTAAAACCCGTCTGGATCGCATTATTGCGTCCCTGCATGCTTTTTGGCAGCCTTCTCTCCGGTTGAGTTTCTCAGGCCGGTTTGCTTTGCGGAAACTGATAGATGAAGAATATGATAATTATAAGAACAGTACTGTAACCTCTCTCTATGCCCTCAGAACCGAGTATGACATAAGCAGACGCTGGTCTGCTGCCTGGGATCTCAGAATGGTGTATATGACACCGGTGAATCAGATGAAAACCGGTATTGCCGGTGAAATAGGATATGTGTTCAGAAAGAATATGCAGGTTGGTTTTGGTTATCTTTTCAAAAAACTCAAAGATAAGGATTTTTCTATCAGTGAATATGACTTTTCCAATTTTTATCTGGTGTTCCGTATGAAATTCAGTGAGGATTTATTTGACATGCGTTAAATTTTAAATTCAGGCAGGAGTATTTTTTGGGCGTGTTTTATCCTCCGTATAAATGATTTTTAGAAACCGCAGAGGTTCCGGCCTCTGCGGTTTTATTTTTTTTAAAAAAAGTTTGCAAACGTTAGAATTATTATGTAAATTAGCGGCTTATGAAATATAAATACAATTCAATTTGATAGAAAAAGAGTCGTTGAAACTCTTTTCCCCTCGTTTTTTTTATTGTTTAAAAACTTAGTCAAAATTATTAATCCCAAACACAGGTAACAAAGTTGTGATAATATCAGAAGTAAAAAAACGTAAAACATTTGCAATCATAAGTCACCCAGATGCCGGTAAAACAACCCTGACCGAAAAACTGCTTCTTTACAGCGGGGCAATCCAGATTGCCGGTGCGGTCAAATCCAATAAGATAAAAAGGACGGCTGCGTCTGATTTTTTAGAAATTGAAAAACAAAGAGGAATATCTGTTGCTACTTCCGTGCTTTCTTTTCATTACAAAGCTCACAAGATCAATCTTCTGGACACACCGGGTCATAAAGATTTTGCCGAGGACACCTATAGAACGTTAACTGCCGTGGACAGCGTTATTCTTATAGTCGATTGTGTGAAAGGAGTTGAAGAGCAAACGGAAAAACTGATGCAGATCTGCCAGAGGAGAAAAACGCCGATCATCATTTTTATCAATAAGCTGGACAGAGCAGGTAAGGACCCCATTGAACTGTTGGATGAACTGGAATCAAAACTGTCGATCAAGGTCCGTCCATTAACCTACCCGTTCGGTATGGGGCCCGGTTTTAAAGGTGTTTACAATATTCATAAAAACTCTTTTACATTTTATAAATCCAGTAAAGTAAAAGTAGAAGAAGACGTACGTGTTTTCAACAGTTTATCTGATTCTGGTTTAGATGAAGTATTTGGTGCGGAGGCGCAGAATATGAGACATGATGTTGAGTTGATAGACGGTATTTATGAAAATTTCACCAGTAATGAATATTTAAGCGGTAAACTGGCACCAGTTTTTTTTGGCAGCGCGCTTAATAATTTCGGTGTCAAAGAATTG
>Ga0180434_10009975_pt1 | contig 10237 bp, 5 predicted proteins | sample SS_ome_7_FD_132453 | JGI IMG/M metagenome (GOLD analysis project Ga0180434, IMG submission 132453) | Hypersaline lake sediment archaeal communities from the Salton Sea, California, USA - SS_1_D_2 metaG | ecosystem: Environmental > Aquatic > Non-marine Saline and Alkaline > Hypersaline > Sediment... | reverse complement strand
GATATGCTCAAAGGCCTCAAGCAGTTCCGACGCCAATGCCCCGAAGCTTTGCCCGGAGCTGTGATCTACGCGGGCGACATCGAAACAGAACTGAATGAAGCCAGCCTATTGAATTTCTACAACGTAGCCGACTGGGTGGACCGGCGCGAGTAAACGATCCGTATGATTGCTCATAGGCTGCTTGTCTGGCGCGGGGTTACGCGCATAATGTCTTTATAGACATGAACAGTGGCGAGCAAATTCGACGAGGGTTGAGCAAAGCTTTCGCGAAGAATATGACGCCCGTGGATTGCAGGTCTTCGCCCGATGAGAAGGTGGGATTGTTTCGTTCTCTGTTTCGCGGACGACAGGATATTTACGCCCGCAGGTTTGAAAGTCGCAGGACTGGCAAGAGCGGATATGCTCCGGCCTGCGCCAATGAGTGGATTCGCGGGATATGTGACAAGCCGATGGTGAAATGCTCACAATGCCCAAACCGCAGGTTTCTCCCGGTCACCGATGAGGTGATCGGTTGGCATCTAACCGGGCACGACGACGGCGGGCGGGATTTCGTCATGGGCGTATACCCTATGCTTCTTGACGAAACGTGTTTTTTTCTGGCCGCAGATTTCGACAAGGATAGTTGGCAAGACGACTCCGGGGCCTTTCTCGAAACTTGCTGTCAAATGCAACTTCCGGCGTTGTTGGAACGATCGCGCAGCGGCGCTGGCGGGCACGTCTGGTTATTCTTTGATAAGGCGATTGGAGCCGGTTTGGCCCGCCGACTCGGGGCGCACGTACTGACCGAGACGATGGATCACCGGCCTGACGTGGGATTGGATTCTTACGATCGGTTTTTCCCCAACCAGGATACGATGCCCAAGGGCGGTTTTGGGAATCTTATCGCACTTCCGCTCCAGAAACGCCCACGCGAATCCGGAAACAGCGTCTTTCTAGACGAGAGCTTCAAACCCTGCGCGGATCAATGGGCCCGTCTGGCGAAAGTTGAACCTATCGCAATCGGTCAGGCCGAGGTAATCGTGCGGGACGCCCAGAAAACCGGACGGATTATCGCCGTTCGGTTGGCGCCGACTGAAGACGATGAGAGTTCTTCCGGTTTCCCCTGGTGTACGCCGCCATCGCGGCAACGGAAAGAACCGCCGATTACCGGGCCTGTGCCCGAGAGCATCGAGTTGGTGCTGTCAGATCAGGTCTACATCGCCAAAGCCGACCTGACCGCTGGTCTTCGCAACCGACTTATTCGATTGGCGGCGTTTCAGAACCCCGAGTTTTACAAAGCTCAGTCGATGCGCCTGCCCACGTACGACAAACCTCGCATCGTCGCGTGCGCCGAGGACTATCCCCGGCACATCGCCTTGCCGCGAGGATGCTTGGATGAGATCCAAACGCTCCTGTATGATCTGAACATCAAGCCTGCGCTCAATGACAAGCGATACGCCGGTCGTCCCCTGGATGTCGAGTTTTTCGGCGAATTGCGACCCGAGCAACTGACCGCCGCCAAGGCCATGCTGGCCCACGATATCGGTGTTCTTTCTGCCACAACAGCGTTCGGCAAGACCGTCCTGGCGATCTGGCTGATCGCACAACGCAAGACCAATACGCTTATCCTCGTGCATCGCAGGCAGCTCATGGAGCAGTGGATAGATCGGCTGGCGGCGTTTCTGGACATACCCGCCAAGTCGGTCGGCAGGATTGGCGGCGGACGGAAGAAACCCACCGGTCTGTTGGACGTGGCGACGATTCAAAGCTTAGTTCGCAAAGGTGTCGTGGACGATCGCATCGCCGAGTACGGACATATTGTCGTCGACGAGTGCCATCACCTTTCGGCCCAGAGTTTTGAACAGGCGGCCAGGCGAGCCAAAGCGAAGTTCGTCACCGGGCTGTCGGCAACCGTCACGCGAAAAGACGGACACCATCCTATCATCTTCATGCAGTGCGGTCCGATCCGTCATCGCGTTGACGCAAAAGCACAAGCTCGGCAGCGACCGTTTGCACACACCGTTCACGTTCGCCCGACAGGGTTCCATTCGCCCTCGACCGACGATCCGGACGCGCGAATCCAGTTCCAGCAGATCTACCGCGAACTGATTGCCGATGAGAACAGGAACGATCTTATCCGCCGGGATGTTCTCCAAGCCGTTGGTCAGGGTCGCTGGCCGATCGTGCTAACCGAGCGCCGCGAACATCTGGATCACCTGTCCAAACTACTCCAACCGGAGATTCAGCATCTGATTATCCTGCGGGGAGGTATGGGCAAGAAGGCCTATCGCACCGCCGTTGACCAACTTACCGTTCTTGGCGAAGACGAACCGCGCGTGCTGCTGGCAACGGGGCGATACCTCGGCGAAGGCTTCGACGATGCACGGCTCGACACGCTGTTCCTGACGCTGCCGGTCTCCTGGCGGGGAACGATCGCACAATACGCCGGTCGGCTGCACCGCCTCCACGACCGCAAACGCGAAGTCCGCATCTACGACTACGCCGACCTGAACGTGCCGATGCTCTCGCGAATGTTTGATCGCCGATGCAGGGGATACGAAGCCGTCGGCTACAGCATCCTCCTGCCCGCCAGCGCCGTACCCGGCTGGCCTACTAACGTGCCTCTTCCAGTAGATCCGAAGTGGAAACAGAACTACGCAGCCAGCGTGCGCCGCCTTGTGCGGGACGGTGTCGATGTGCCGTTGGCGCACTTGTTCGTCCAAGCCGCCGGTCCCCGTTTACCGGAGACTACGGGAGTCGCCCGTGCTCGCAGCGCTACCGAGGCGTTTATCTACCGCCGCCTGGAAACACTGGCCGAAACATCCGGAAAATTCCAATTAAATGTCGAGTTGCCCATTCCATTCGATGGCCTGGGCAAGATGGAGGTCGATTTGCTGTGTGGCGAAGCAAGACTGGTGATCGAACTTGACGGCGATCAACACCTCGACGATGCACAAGCCTACCGCCGCGACCGTCGCAAGGACGTCCTCCTCCAGGAAAACGGATACTTCATCCTCCGCTTCCTGGCGCGCGACGTCAGCCAAAATCTGGACAACGTTCTGGACACCATTCTGCGGCGCATAGGACCAAAACACTATTAGACGTTGACGGATTGAGTATTCACCGCCAATACTCAACGAAGCTTTGACCCCGCCAGTGTATTCTTGATCGCGTACTCCTTCGGCGTACGAAAAAACCCTTGTTTCCAAGGATTTTCCACTGAGCCGTACTGGACTTGAACCAGTGACCTCCTGAGTGTCGATTACTGCCGACAAACCGTGACTTTCCTTAACTTACGTCGATTTCAGCACCTTACACAAGGCGCGAATATAATGAAACCGGCTGAATGTCGTTAAATACAATGGCAAAAGTGTAGTAACACCCTACCTGTTCATACAGCAGATTGTTCTCCGGCAACGAGCCAGATATTGCCAAGGAGGAAGATGTATCCGACCGGCGAGATAACTACGAGTTTTCGAATTCCCAAACTGAGCATCTTTTCACCGTCCTTTCTGCTTATGCGTTTCTAATCGAACGTAGCGCAGATTTGGCGAGCGCGCAAGCAGAAAAAGGGCGAATTCTTCACCGGGTTTCGCAAGTGGCGCGCAGAAGTGCAGTTGCCGCAGAAAAGAAAGCTGGTAGATGCAAAGCAGGTAACGACGTATGATTCCCATGCTCAGGTGCAGTCCAATGCCTGGGCAACAAGGGATTTCGCGGAGCATCGGCTGGGTCTGTATGGCTTGCCCAGCGGAGGCCAGAGTTGCGTAGAGACCAAAGGCCATCCGATAATCCGTCACGCCCAGAGTTCGCCTCTCAAGCATCGTCCGCAGATCCGGTTGAATATTGAGACCATGCGGCGCAAGTCTTTTGCCGGAAAGGTGGACGGAATTTTCGGGAGAGACAGGTCGCTCGATGCAGACCGGGATTGGTCTATGGGTGTGCCGTACGTGCTGATACCAGCGGCGATGGCTCTTCCCTGGCCGCGAAGCGGCTTTCAAGAACGTTGCTCGAGTCAGCCAAGCTCCAAATGACACCTATTGGCCGAGTAAGACCGTCCACAGTTCGGGGACGGTACCTTCCTGATCCGTATCTCGCGTAATGCCTTTAGGGCCTTAGGGGGGATACGGCAAAAAGAACCGGACAGCGCAAACAAAGCCTGCCTATGTGTTCACCTGTTTCGGCCGCGGTCAAGAAAGGCCCAAGCCAGGAAAGAGCCATCAAAACCCCACACGATCAGGTCAGGACCTCCTATAGAACAGTGACCTATACAAACAGACCGCCGAGCAGTTGTTTGCGGGAGAGTGTTTTTCGTGAAATCGATCCGAAGCAGATGTTTCCATAGGTTTCTTTCCTGGGTCTGAGAGGCGGTTCTTGAGCCGAAATAAAAAAAAACATGGGCGTATCTCATGCCAGTACAACGCTTAAGCCAAGTTTATGGACTTTTTTCTTGCTCTAAATATTGGCTTTACAGCACCTCGGTAGAATGTGGCACAGAAGTTCAGGATTGAAGACTTGCTCGAGGAGAACCTGGAAGGAAGGTTGAAGAAATTGGGATTGCAGAACGAAAGCCATTCCCGAGAAGTTCAAAGCCTCAAACTCACTTGGGCCTCGTTGCGCTGCAAAGATCGCATTGAAGACTACAAAAAGACCGGTGTCCTCAGGCAAAAGGAGAAATGTCATAGCGAGTCTGCTGTCCGGAAACGGAGCACGCCAGATTCGCTCAGAGATTTGGAGGTGAATATGACAGGAGGCTAAAGATCATTCATATCGGCGCACTGATTGTGTGAACGAACTGGAGCGAAAAGGACGGATTACCTGGGACATCGTAACGTAGACAACAAACAAAGCGGGTCAATTCCGTGAGCCTGGTTCGAGAGAAACAACTACTAATCTAACTGACAAATGAAAGGCTGGAAATAATGCAAAAGAAAGGAACAGTCATAGCGGTATTGGCGCTCACGATTTTGGTGGGCGCCTGGGCCGGCGCTGCGCCCCCGAATAATGTGGTTGGGTACAACCGCATCGAAGTTCCCGCAGATTCGGACGTCGTGGTATCTGTGCCGTTCAACCTGAATCCGAAGGGTTCGTATACCGTCGTCACCGTAACGGGAACAGGCGTAACCGCTGCTGCGGGTTCGTTCCCTGACCCTCTCGGCGGCGCCTGCTACGTGCGTTTCACCAGTGGCAACGCCAATGGTCTCTGGACCACCATCACCAGTAACACGACAGACACACTCGTGTTCGACAATCAGGATGCGGCTTTTCTGTCGAAGATCGCCAACGGCAATACGTTCGCGGTTTATCCGCACCAGACACTTGGGTCGGTGCTTCCCAAGAAGTTGGAAGAATTTGCGTTTGTGGCGTCCCCTGACGCTACCCTTGGCAATCGCAAGACCGAAGTGCTGTTGCCTTCGGAGGCCGACGGAATCAACAAGTCCGCAACCGCGACGTATTACTACCTCAAGTGGAACCATCCCGTATTGGGTCTGCTCGAGGGATGGCGCGAGCACGGACAAAGCGTTATGGTTGACAAGGGCGGCGTGATAGTTAAGCCGGATAGCTATGTCATTCTGCGGAACAACGGGAGCAAGAAGCTGACGTTCATTCTCAAGGGCCTCGTTCCCATCGGAAAGATTGGCAGCAAGGTCAGCACAAAAGCTGTCCAGTATGACCTGAACTTCGCAACAGGTCGTCCGCTTCCGGTAACTCTGAACAAACTTGGCCTCGAGCCGGTTTTTGCCCAGAGCAGCACCGCCGGTCTGCCAGACCGCAAAGACGAGTTGTTGGTGTTTGACAATACTGACGGCAAGAAGAACAAGTCCGCCGCCAAGACATACTACTACCTCAACTGGAACCACCCCACGCTGGGCCTGCTTAAGGGCTGGCGCGAGCACGGTACGGACGTTCGCGAGGACAAAGGCAACGTCGAGATCACACCCAGCCAGGGTCTGATCATCCGTAAAGCGGCAGGGACCCCGGCTGATCAGTACTACACACAGAGCGCCCCATATTAGCAGTTAAAAGGGACGCCTGATTGATACAGGAATTTTGGAACAGGAGTTAGAGAATGAACAAACTTACAGCAGTACTTACCGTTGCGATGTGTGCGGCCGTTGCCCAAGCGTCCGTAACGCTGAACCTGGGCGGAGGTACATACGAAGACAGTAGTGGAAATCCACTCTTCACTTATATCGAAGACGGGCATCTGTTCATGTTGCTCGGAGACCCCAGCGGCGATGGTTTTCAGTCCTTGGGTTCGATTCAGAACAATACGTCGTTTCTGGCCGGGGATGATGTCCTGATCGACCACTGGGGCGCCAACGTCTGGGCCACGGCAATCGAAGGCCAACTAGGCCATTCGGTTGGCGGCTACGAGATGCTGGGCAACGGTCTTGCCAAGGACGACAGCCTTTGCCTCATCTGGTTTGAGTCCATCAAGTACTCGGATGTTTCCAGTGCACCCGCTGCTTTCGTCGCAGAGACCCCCGGTTCGGGTGAGCACTATGGCTATCACCAGGAATGGCTTCTTCCAGCTGACAGCGCTACTGTTAATCTGGACTTTGTCAGTTCCGGCACTAGCGGTAGAGCGTCGCACCAGACTGCCGGCGGTGTAGCTCCGGCAGCTACGCAGATTACCGCCCCCGAAAGAGACCTTCAAGACGGACCTCCCCTGGAAACGGCGGTTATCGGTCCCTATGGGGACGGCCAGGTGGGCGGATTCTTCGGTATCCAACTCAGCGGTGACGGCGCTGGCGGAGACCCCAACTATCGCTGGAGCATCAGCGGTGGACCGGAATTGTTGCCGGATACTCTGCTGGCGGAGCTGCCTGATACGAACCTTGATGGAAGCATCGACGACTACTTCCTCACGTTCGCGCAGTTGGCGGGAGTCGGCGCCATGGACCGCGCCGCCACGGCTCCGTATACGCTGAGGCTCGACGCGTTGGATGGTGCTGGCGCCCCGATCGCCGGTAGTGGATCGGAAATCCAGTTGCTTATTCCCGAACCGACTTCACTGATGCTGTTGGTCTTTGGCGGAGGCGTGATTGCCGCCCGCCGTCGTAGAAGACACAGCGCGTAAGACAGTTTTAGTCAGACAACACTGCAAAACCCTCTAAAGAACAGAGAGCATAGAACATTAAAGGATGACACTAATGAAGAACATCAAAATTGCACTGACACTGGGTATTCTGGCGGGCCTGGCTTTTGCGGGCGCCGCCGATGCCGCCACGGACGTACCCGCCAGCGACATCTCGACGTCCACGACCTGGACCAAGGCCAACAGTCCCTATCGCCTCAAGGGTCAGGTTTACGTCACTAACGGAGCGTCGCTCACGATTGAAGCCGGCGTGATTGTCGCAAGCCTTCCGGCCGACCAGGGCAGCCTGGCAATCACTCGCGGTTCGAAGATCTATGTCATGGGCACGAAGGACGAACCGGTGATCATGACTTCCACCAACGACACCAACGCCGGTGATGGTCCCGGATCCGGAACGTGGCGTGAAGCTTGCCTGGAATGGGGAAACCTGACGGTCATGGGTGACGCGCTGATCGCGAATTCCTATATCAGCGGGAACACCGCGACCCCCACGGGTCTCAATGAGTCCCCGATGGAAGGTCTGACCGACCCGGTCAAGCGGTTGTACGGCGGAGACAACGACGAAGACGACAGCGGAGAGATTCACTACCTGTCGCTGCGGTATGGCGGAAAGGTGATCGGTCTGGCGAATGAGTTGAACGGATTGTCGCTGGGCGGTATCGGACGGGCGACGGACATCGATCACGTCGAGATCATGAACAATGTTGACGATGGAATCGAGATATGGGGCGGTACGGTTAACCTGAAGTACGTCAGCATCTGGAACATCGGCGATGACAGTTTCGACGTCGACCAGGGCTGGCGCGGAAAAGCCCAGTTCGGACTGATCGTCCAGGGTTACAGTATCGACGCCAGCCAGGGCTCCGGCGTTGGCGACAACTGCCTCGAGATCGATGGTGCAGAAGACTCCGACGCCCAGCCGGTCACCACGGCGTCGATCTACAACTTCACCGTCATCGGTCAGCCCGCCACCAGCAACGGCGGTGACGGCGGAACCACCTGGCGCGACAACGCACGCGTCCAGTATCGCAACTGCATCTTCATGAACGTTGGCGGAAAGGTCGTTCGCTTCGACAATCTCGATGGCGACGGCGCGCAGGGATACGGTCACAACGGCACGCTCTCGTGGGCGGCGACCTGGACGACCGACTACAGCCACTCGCACGATTGGGCCTCGACCGTGAATCGTTACGGCGCTTCTGAGCCCGCCGCGACTGATTTCAGGCACCCGCAGATGCTTTACCAGGCCCAGGTGGACGGGAAACTGGCGGAGATCAAGGACAGCGTGTTCTTCCAGAACGCAAATTCCGCCGCCTACACCGAGGCTACCGCACGCGGCGTGTTTGATGTGGCCAACAACAATGTCCAGGAGCCTGCTAATTCACCTATCAAGGGCATCACTCGCCTCCTCAACGGCGGCGCCGGCGAGACCAAGGGTGGACACACGATGTACCGTGTTCTGAGCCTGAATCCGTGTGCGGCCAATGATGCGTTGACCAGTGTTAACACGGCCCCGGCCGACGGGTTCTTCACGCCGGTCAAGTTCCGTGGCGCGTTCAGCAAGGACAACAACTGGCTGGCCGGCTGGACTGCAGCCGACGAGTTTGGGCTGATCGTCACGGCGATGAACGCCGCCGATCCGACGGCGACCGGTGAATTGGCCAAGGTGGAGACAAAGACCACCTTTGATACCGTCGCCGGGGTTGTCTACACGATTGAGAAATCCAGCGATATGAGGAATTGGGTCCCGGTCGGAGTAGTTACGGGCACTGGAAACCAGATGTCGTTCTCGGACCTTGATACGTTCGAAAACGGAAAGTTCTACCGAGCGATTCGTCAGTAACGTGATTTCTGACGGAAGTAAGTGTTAGGACAAGACTTGAGCATATCTGATGGCAGGGGTCGCGCGGCGCGCGAGCGTCGTGCGGCCCGGCCGTCGGAATTTTTTGTCTTTGGAGAATTGTATTGGAGTCGTTCGATTGATGAGTAGAGCAAGCTCCTTGGTATTGTGTCTTGCAGCAGGCCTCTTGACGCCGCTCTGGACTGTCGGTTGCACCCGGCAGTCGGAAGAACACGCCGCCAAGGGCGAGGAAGGCGTCCCCAAGAGAGTCTCTTGCCCTGAGAATAATCCACTTGCGGATTACCAGGATAGACTGCTTGACTTGGCGTTCAAGACGGCCAGCGCTATTCCCGTCTATCCTCACATAAAGGATCGTTCAAAGGCGCAGGAGGCGGTGGCAACTACTTGGCTGCGTCTAGATCAGCCCAGGCGCGCCCTTGAATGTATCGAAAAAATAGAGAACTGGCGACGCGGCAGCGGGCACGCCGATCTTGCATTCTACCACGCCGGGAGTGGGGACAGTCCGGAGGTGCAGAACTGCCTTAGAATCGCGATTCAGGAATCGAACGCCGCTGGCGATTGGCGCAGGGATCGCATCAAAGCCAAAGTCGCCCGAGTATACGCTCTGCTGGGGCATGACGCCAAAGCCGAGCAGTTCGCCCGAAACCTGACCGAATCTGAAACCGGTAAAGCCGCCGGAGCCCGCGCCTCCCTGCTCGACGACGGTCTCTTTGACGTGCAGATGAAGTCGCTGGAAAAAGCGGTCAAGACCGGGAACTTTGACATAACTCGTAACGCCCTGGGCTGTTTGACCGAGTGGTATCGTCGCTTCTACGCCAACAAGGAGCGTCGTTCGCTGATTGCTGAAAAGATCAGGGAGTATTCGGTCAAGGTTCCGCTCAATATCCAGATCGAAAAGCAGATAAGCCTGGCTGAATTCGCACTGGTTCACGAAGACAGCGACAATGCGTTGAAGCATGTGAACCAAGCTCAGCAGTTGTTTGATGGGGCTAAGTGGCCTTTGAGGTTCCGGGTTAAGCTGATGGCGAAACTGGCTGAGGCCCGGTTCCGGGTCGGAGATACCGAAACCGCCGGGAAGCACATTGACGCCGCGCGGGCGATGTTTGACCAGAGAAGAGATGAAATCCTCAACTTCGACCGCGCTGGGATACTTCGTCCCATCGCCGAAGCATATCAATCCATGGGCCGGAAAGCAGTCTCGCTGAAGGTATACAAGCAGGCTGTTGAACAAGGCGCAGTGAATCCGAATTCCAGGCCTCGCGCCGAGGACCTGGCGGGCACTTGTTGTTCTATGGCCT
>Ga0180434_10009974_pt1 | contig 10237 bp, 7 predicted proteins | sample SS_ome_7_FD_132453 | JGI IMG/M metagenome (GOLD analysis project Ga0180434, IMG submission 132453) | Hypersaline lake sediment archaeal communities from the Salton Sea, California, USA - SS_1_D_2 metaG | ecosystem: Environmental > Aquatic > Non-marine Saline and Alkaline > Hypersaline > Sediment... | reverse complement strand
GTGATGGCCCAGTACCGGCCGTGCTATCGGGCCGGCGAGTATCCCGAGTTGACGCGCGGCCTCACGGGCGAGGAGTATCAGCAGGCCGTCGCCTGGGCTCACGAGGCGGGCCTGCACCGCCTCGACGAGCGGCAGAGGCTCCTTCGGCTGCGCTGAGGGCGGACGGTTACTACGGGATGTAGAGAACCTTCAGGGCGCGCTGTTGGGCGAGGAGGGCCGTGCCCTCGGTGAAGCGGCTCAGGGGGAGTTCGACGGTGTTTAGGGGGCCCAGGCGCACGGCGCCGGATTCGAGGCGCTCCATGGCATAGCGCGCGGCCTCGATGCTGTGCCCCTGGTAGCCGTAGAGGATCAGCCCGCCGTGACGCGCCTCGTAGCGGTAGGGCTCGTGCTGCACGCCGAAGAGCGCCACGCCCTTGCCCGAAATGTCCATCTGGAACTGCACCGACGCCGCGCTCCCCGAGCAGTCAATGGCGTAGTCCGCCTCGGCGCCGCGCCGGGCCGCGTAGCGCGCGGCCGCGTCGCCGCGCGGATCGAGCGCCTCGTCGGCGCCCAGCGCGCGCGCCGCCTCGCACCGGTCGGCGTTGAGGTCGAAGCCGGCCACGCGCGCCCCTCCCGCCGCCCTCGCCATCTGGACCGCAATCAGGCCCGCCGGCCCCAGCCCGCCGATCGAGACGCGCTCGCCTGACAGATCGGGAAGCGTGAGGAAGCAGACCGCCACGCACATCGCCATCTCGAAGCCGGCGGCGTCGGCCGCGCTCAGGCTCGGCGGACGGTGGAGCAAGTCGGCCGCGGGCACGCAACCCTTCTCGGCGTAGTACCCGGGCTTGTCCTCGCCCATGGTGCGCCAGACCACCACGGGATCGCCCGGCGCGAAGCCCGTCACCTGCGCGCCGGCCGCCTCGACCACGCCGGCCATCTCGTGGCCCGGCTGGCCGGGCAGCACCGGGTAATGCGGATAGCCGGGGCGGTCGAAGATGTCGCGCCCGGCCATCATCGTGATGTCCCAGTGCGGGCAACTGGCGATCGCCTCGACGCGCACCACCGCCTCGGCGGGGCCGGCGCTCGGGTCCGCGACCTCGATCAGGGCGGCCTGTCCGGGCGCCTGGATTTGGAGCGCTTTCACCAGTCTATCACCATGGCCAGGAACGGCTCGCCCTTGTGCACCAGCAGGTCGTACGCCTCTGCGGCCCGCGCGACGGGCCAGCGGTGGGTGATCTTGTCGAGCACGCGCAGTCGGCCCTCCGCGATCCACTCCAGCGTGCGTTCGAGCCGGGGGCGCGTCCAGCCGCCGGGGGTGTAGAGGGTGGCCTCGCGCACGGAGAGCAGCAGGTAGTCAATCAGGTTGTGGCCCTCGATGTAGTAGCCGCCCGCCACGATGTGCCCGTCGCGGGCCAGGAAGCGCAGGGAGGCATGGAGCGCATCGGTGGTGGTGAGCGTGTCCACGACGACGGGCGCGCCGCCGGGCGCGAACTCCTCGGCCGCTTGATCCACCTCCGCGCGGCGGGCGTTGACGGTGCGGCTCTCGCCCTGCGTCCGGAAGGTCCGCAGGCGTTCGTCGTGACGGCCGATGAGCAGCACCGCCGCGCCCCGCGCTTGCAGTGTCTCGGCGGCCCACAGCCCCACCAGCCCGTCGCCGACCACCACGGCCCGGCAGCCCGCGCTCACCGGCGGACGCGTGCCGTGGTTGAAGCCGACCTGCGTGACCACGAGCCCGCTGGCGGCGACGGGGTCGAGGCCCTCGGGGAGTCTGAGCACGTCGCGCTGGTGGGTGACGCTGACGCCGACGTGGCCGGCGCCGGGGAACTCGGCGAATTCGATCCGCCCCAGCGTGGCGAATGCCCAGTCGCCCTCGGCGACGCCGCGGACGTTGCGGCCCGCCGCCTCGACCACGCCGACCTTCTGGTAGCCGCCCACCTGGGGGAAGGGCGGGGCTTCCGGGTCGCCGGCCGCGCGGCCGTACTTGCGCTCGCCCGCCAGCACCGAGCGCTCGGTGCCGTTGGAGATCATGGAGTGGCGCGTGCGGAGGACGACGTCGTCGGGCCCGGGGTCGGCCACGGCGACCTCCTGCAGTTCGACGCGGTTGGGCGCCACATTGACGATCGCCAGGGCCTGGCGGGCCATCGGGCTTCTCCAGCGGGTCATTTCGCGCCTGGCCGGCCCGGCGCCTGCCGCACCCGGTGGGCGGCGCGACCGGTAATTCCTGGCTCCTCTCCTAGGATTTCGCGCCGGAACCGCGAAACCGAATGGCGGGAGACACCGATGACGGGCGCAGAGTCCAATGGCGAGCGCGCGGGGCGGCGGCGGCCGGAGTGGGTTCTCTTCGCTCTGCTGCTGGTCTGCTACGGTTACTTCTTCTACCTCGGCGGGCAGTGGGCGGTCGAGAGCCGAATGGCCCTGGTGCGGGCGGTCGTCGAGCGCGGCCAGATCGAAGTGGACGCCTATGTGCGCGACCGCCAGGGCGAACTGCGGTTCGGCGACGTCGCCTACGTGCCCGAGCGCGGCCACTACTACTCCGACAAGGGCGTGGGGCCGGCGCTGCTGGCGATCCCGGTCTGGGCGGCCGTCTGGCGGGGCCTGCCGGCGCTGGGCGTGCGCGACCCCGCCGTGGTGCAGGCGGTCGGATACTGCATCGTCAACCTGCTCTGCAACGCCCTGCCGGCTGCGCTCGTGGGGGTGGTGTTCTTCCGCTTCCTGGGCCTCTTCACCCAGGACCGGGGGCGGCGCGTCTGGCTTACGGCAGCCTATGGCCTGGGCACCATCGCGTGGGTCTACGCGATCGCCTTCCACGGCCACCAGCCGTCGGCGACGGCGCTCTTCCTCTCGTTCGCGCTGCTGGTCTGGATGCGCCACCGCGGCTGGAGGTGGTGGGCGGCGGCGCTCGCCGGCCTGGCCGCCGGATTCGCGGCGATCACGGACCACCTCACTGCCTCCGCGATGGTGATGCTCCTGGCGTACGCCGTCTGGGCGGCGCGCCACGCCGCGGGGGAGCGGGCCCCCGCAGGAGTAGTGGCGGCGCGCGCGGCGCCGGTGGTCGCCGCGGCGGCGGTGATGCTTGTGCCGCAGTTGCTCTACAACGCGTACTGCTTCGGCGGGCCGCTCACGTTCCCATACCGCTACGAGGTCATGCCCGACATCCGCGCCGCGCTCACCAGCGGGACGCAGGGCTTCAGTCTGCCGCGGCCGGAGGCCCTCTGGGGACTGACCTTCGGGCCGCGGCGCGGGATCTTCTACAACTCGCCCTTCCTGTTCTTCTCGCTGGCGGGGCTCGTGCTGCTGCTGAAGGAGCGGCGCTGGCGGGCCGAGGCGTTGACGGCCCTGGGGGCGGCGGCCACGGTGCTGGTGCTGGCCGCAGGCTTCAACATCTGGTGGGGCGGGGCGGTCTACGGCGCGCGCTACGTGGCGCCGGTGCTGCCGCTGCTGGCGTTCCCCGCCATCCGGGCCATGCCGCGGGCGATGGGGGCGTTCCGCGTCCTGGCGGTGGTGTCGGTAGCCGTCACCGCGGCGGCTGTCGCTGCCGCGCGCATCTTCCCCGAGGACGTGCCGAACCCGCTCGTCCAGGGCGTGCTGGTGGAGCTCTCCCAGGGCACGCTCAACTGGAACCTGGGCATGCTCCTCGGGCTGAGCGGCTACGCCACGCTGCTGCCCCTGGCGGCGGCTGCCGGCGGGCTGCTGGCGTGGCTGGCGCGGGCTGTGCGCGAGCCCGCAGCGCCCTGAAGGCGCTGCCGCCCCAGGGCCGTATTATCCTACCCATGACAGACCCTGCGCTGCGAGCGAAGCCCCGCGGCATCACGCTCCGCGCCGTGCTGATCGGCCTGGTGCTGACGGTCGTGCAGTGCCACGTCATCCCCTACGGCGAGGTCGTGGTCCACGGCACGCAGATCTCGCACATCATGCCGCCCGTGGCCGCGCTCTTCACGTTCCTCGTGATGGCGCTGGTGGTCAACGCCGTGTGGCGGCGGCGGCACCCGGAGACGGCGCTCTCGCCGGCCGAACTCCTTACGATCTTCGCCATGCTGGGGGCGGCGTCCGGGATCGCGGGGATCGGCGGCGTCTTCTTCCTGCTCTCGGGCATCACCGGGATGTTCTACTTCGCCAGCGCGCAGAACCACTGGGCGCAACTGGTTCATCCCCACGTGCCGGTCTGGCTGGCGCCGCGCGGCGAGGGGATCATCCGGCCCTTCTACGAGGGCCTGCCGGCGACCGAGCCCATTCCCTGGGGGCCGTGGGTGGCGCCCATCGCGGCGTGGAGCCTCTTCATGGTGCTCGTCTATGCCGTGATGCTGTTCATCGCGGCGCTGCTGGCGCAGACGTGGATCCGGCACGAGCGGCTCACCTTTCCGCTGGTGGCGATGCCCATCGAGGTGGCCCAGGGGCGCGGCCCGATGTTCACGCGCTCCGGGCGCGTGCTGGCGGTGGGCGGCGCGCTGATCCCCGTGGCGCTGCACGCCATGCAGAACCTGGCGTGGATCTACCCGTCCCTTCCGGCCCCGGCCATGCGCCGGATAGACTTCTCCGAGGCCATCGTGGCCGCCCCCTGGACGGGCCTGCGGCCGGTGTGGCTGAGCATCTATCCGAGCATCATGGCCTTCACCTACTACATCCCCACCGAGGTGTCGTTCAGCTTCTGGGTCTTCACCCTGCTGCGCAAGTTGACGACGGTCTACGGCATCGCGGCGGGGCTCACCAGCAGTCCGGCTACCGAGGCCATCCCGCGCGACAGCACCGAGTTCCCGTTCCCGCTGCACCAGGCGACGGGCGGTTGCCTGGCGCTCGCCGTCCTCACGCTCTGGCTCGCCCGGCGCAACCTGGCGCGGACGGTGCGGGCGGCCCTGGGCCGCGGCGAGCGCACGGCCGACACCTACACCTGGGCCTTCTGGGGGCTGCTGGCCAGCGGCGCGCTGCTGATCGCCTGGTGCGTGGCGGCCGGGATGTCGGTGTGGGTAGCGCTGCTTTCGCTGGGTGTGTTCTTCGGGTTCGCCGTCGCACTGTCGCGGATCGTCTGCGAAGGCGGAGCCATGTGGATTCTGGGCACGCTGCCGATCCCGCAGTTCCTCCACACCACCATGGGGACGCAGGTGATGCCGCGCGGCGACTGGATCCACGTCCAGATGCAGTCGTTCCTGAGCGATGACACGCGGTGCCTGGTCACGCCCAACCTGTTTCACGGCTTCAAGATGGGCGACGCGACGCAGTCCAGGGCGTGGCGGATAGCCGCGGCGATGGGCGCGGCGCTGGCGGTGGGAACGGTCTTCAGTCTCACCGAGAACGTCTGGCTGGCCTACCGGTACCCCGGCGGCGCCATCAACCTGAGCAGCCCGCGCTACGCGGGGCGCGGGGCGTATCTCTTTCGCGTGCTGCTGGACCGTTTGACGCCGCCCCGGGAGCCCGAACTGGGCAAGATCGGCCTCATCGGCCTGGGCGCAGCGGTGACGTCGGGCCTGGTGTACCTGCGCACGCAGTGGGTGTGGTGGCCGCTCCATCCCGTCGGCTACGTCTTCGCCAACACGCGGGCCATGGAGTGGTTCTGGTTCTCGGTGCTCTTCGCCTGGCTGATCAAGACGCTGGTCCTGCGCTACGGCGGCCACCGGGGCTTCGTCCGGTCGCTGCCCTTTGCGCACGGCCTGGTGATCGGCGAGTTCGCGTCATTCGGATTCTGGCTGATCGTTCAGTACGCGCTGGGGATCCGGCACCACCGGCTCTTCCCGTGACGCGGGCGGAAGGAGCCGGCCCCCGCGCGACGAATGTTGCGACCGGAGGTGGGCGCCCATGCGCACCTGTTTCAACACCGCGACCTCGGGCGAGTACCCGCTCAAGGACACCATTGACTTCCTGGGACGGTACGGCTACGAGGGGATCGAGATAGACAACGCGCGCCTCGAAGAGTACCTGGCGGAGCGCTCCCTGGACGATCTGCGGGCCCAGTTGGCGGGCAACGGGGTCGAGGTCGCGGGGCTCATGGCGTTTCCCTTCAAGCCCTTCGGCGAGCGCGCCCATATCGTGGCGAACGTGGGCGGGCACGCCGAGATGGCCAAGGCGCTGGGCGCCTCGGTGCTGCTCTACTTCATCGCCGAGCAGCCGCCCGAGGGGATGGGCCGCGAGGAGGCCGTCACCCAGGCCGCCGCCGTGGCCGCCGAGTACGCCGACGGCGCGGCCCCCTTCGGGGCGAAGATCGCGCTCGAACCCATCGGCGGGCAGCGCTTCATGGGCGGGCCCGTTGACGCGCTCGACGTCGTCGCCGCCTGCGGCAGGGACAACGTGGGCGTGATGATAGACACGTTCCACTACTACAAGTCGGGCGTTCCGCTGCAGGAGATCCAGGCGATCCCGGTCGAGCGGCTGCTCATCGTCCACGTGAACGACTCGCCCGACCTCCCGCGCGAGGAGTTGAACGACGGGCACCGCGTCTACTGCGGCGAGGGGACGATCCCGCTCGTCGAGGAGTTCCGCGCCCTTAAGGCGATGGGATACGGCGGGTTCCTCTCCGTCGAGATCTTCAACCGCGGCTACTGGGCCGACGCGCACGAGAACATCGTGCGCAACTCCAAGCAGGCCCTGGACCGCGTGCTGGCCCGCGTCTAAAGGGCGCCCCGCCGACGCCGCTTGGCCGAACACGCGACACCTGCTTCCGCGGCAGCGAGAACCAGCGATCAGCACCTCTTCCGCGTGCGTTTGCGGGCGTCGGAGCGCGGCCCGATCTTGCGCTTCTTCTCGACGTCGTAGACGCGGATCAGGTTGTCGCGCAGCATCATGCCCGCGCAGCGCACGGCCTCGGCCTCAGTCAGGTGCCCCCATTCCACCTTCTCGGCCAGCACCGTCGCCACGTCCTCGCGCGCCATCTTCGCGTGCGCGTATGCGCCCTCGATGAAGCAGTAGTCGCCCCCGAAGGCGAAGATCTTGTTGGCGGGGACGGTCTCCAGCCACTCGTGAAGGATGCGCCGCGACCCGTACTGCGTGATGACGTGCATCCACGACATGTCCGGGTAGACGCTGGCGAAGTTCTTGGCCATCACGGCCAGTTCCGTCGAGTAGGGATACCCGGCGTGGAAGATGTCGAACACCATGTCGCGGTACTCGATGAAGAGCGGGATGAGGTGCGTGGGATTGGCGTTGCGGATGTCGTTGCCGTTGCCCTCCTGGATGCCGGTGTGGATCTGCAGCGGCAGATGATGCTCCTTGCAGCGCTGCACCACCTGGTGCATGATGAAGTCCTGCAGCGGCTTCACCTCCGCCCACCCCAGCGTGCTCACGGGCGGCGGGAAGAGGCGGTTGAAGAGCACCTCGGCGTCGTGGCGCGTGACCTTGGGGAAGTCCAGGACGCGCTGGTAGGCGTAGCCCATCTTCACGCCGACCGCGCCGCCTGCCACGGCCTTCTCGAACTGCCTGTCCAGCGCGGCCAGGAACGCATCGAGGCTGTGGATGGACATATCGGCCTGGCGCGCGATCGCGTCCAGTTCCGCCCGCGACTGCACCCCGATGAAGTTGTCGAACCGCACCATGGGCACGAAGTAGAACCGGTCGGTCTCCAGGTTGCCGGTGTCGTGCAGGCTCACGTCAATGCCGGCCATCTCCTTCATCACGTGGCGGTACCAGCCGGGCTTGTTGGTCTCGGCGAAGCGGTCGCAGACGCGCTTCCACGAGGCCTGCCCGTCGAGTTCCACCCCGTAGAGGTCGCGCGCCGCGATCTTCAGCGCCCGCGCATACGACGTGTTGAAGATGGCCGACCAGTGCGGCATGAGCGCCCTGAGGCGCTTGGCGAGCGGCTTGCCGCCGTCGCGCACCAACTCCAGGTCGGCCGGCGTCATCCCCGCGGACACCAGGTCGGAGGAGGCGTAGTGGGCGAAGAGGTTGCCCAGCGCATTCGCCCCCGTTTCGAGGCGCTGCTCCTCGGTCTGCAGGTGCTCGTGGCTGTCGGCCAGTTGGATCGCGTCAATCTCGGCGCGCAGGCGCGCCGCCAGGTCCTTGGATGGCATGGCAATCTCCTGACGAGGTGGTCTGGCAGGGGATTGCGGCGTCGGGCGCGTCCGTTCCTGCCGGATGGGTGCAGTACGCGCCGCATTCGCGGCGCGCCCGATCGAGGCGACCAACCTACTCCGGGAGTTCTAACACGTCCGTAGGGGCAACGCGGGCGCACTGGTCGAAGGGCTGGAAGCCCAGCCCGTAGATCTCGGCTTCGAGCGTCGCGGGGGCCGCGCGCTGCCGATACAAGTAGCCGCGCACCGGGTCCGTGAACTCCTCCAGGTCGGAGCCGAGGATCTCGCGGACCCGCGCGAACGGAACTAGGCCGAGGATCTGAGCGGCCGAAGGCGTCCGCCCTCGCGCCTGGCCGCGGCCCATGATGAGGTAATCCACTTCGGGAAAGACGCTCCGGTACGGCGGCATGGTCCAGCCCACCGCCAGTGCAGCCCGCGCGATCTCCTCGTTGCGCGGCACCAGGAGGAAGATCTCGGGCGGAACGAACACGTCGTCGCTGCGGAACCTTCGCTCGACGGCAGCGTGGTGGACCATCCACTGCCACCAGTAGGTCAGACGCTCGCGAGGGCAGCGGGCCATGGCTTCGCGCAGCAATCCCAAGGCGCGTTCTCGCGGGTGGCGCGCCGAATCCCCGATGTGCACTCTGGCACCGGGTAGGCCCAGCACTTGCGCCTCGGCTTTGTCGTTGTAGGTCTTCCAGCGGGCAATGAGGTCCTCCGCGGTGGGCTGCCCGGGCAGGGCTTCGTCGGCTCCAGGTTCGACGATCCGCAAGCCAAGTCGGCGAGCGACCTGTGTCACAATGGGCATCGCTTCGAGCGCAAAGAATGTCGGGCGCACGAAGTTGATGCTGAACCGCAGGAATGGCGCGGGCCAAGGCTCATCCGGATACGCGCGCTTCTCGAAGTGGAAGGTGAACCCCACCGTGGTTTCGGGGTTTCTGTACGGGTATTCACCCCGACGCATGGGCCATGGGAGGAAGTGCCACTCGAGGTGCGGAACGCGCCGAAGGGCCCGGTCGGCCTCGCGGCGAGTGAGCCGCCGGGAACCTCGCGGCCGGTGAAGAACCAGGTCCCAACTCATGGGGGCCTCCTCTGCGCGAAGCACTCACGCAACGCTGCACCCTCACCCCGCCCTCTCCCTCAAAGGGAGAAGAGTCAGAGCCGCGCGGATGCGAGGCGCGCCGCTACAGACGCTCGATGAGCAGCAACTCGGAGGTGAGGGGGCGCTCCAGCGGGACGAGCAGGCCATCGTTCATGAGTCGCCAGCCTTCGATCTCGGCGGACTGGCCGCTGTTGTCCCACGTGACGCGGTGCCGGGCGCCGCGGTCCAGGCTCCGGGCGCGGAAACGCCAGGCCGGCTCGGCGTCGCCGGCGAGGCGGAAGAGCCCCACCATGGCGCGCGACGCGTCGGCCGCGGCGTATTCGAGCACACACCAGCCCTGTGGCTCCCCGCCGCCGGCCAGTTCGGGCGTGTGGTGGTGCACCCGGCACGCCGGCAGCCACGGGCGCACGAACTCCTTGTAGAGGGCGACCGCATGCATCACGCGCTCGCGCTGGCGCGCGTTCCACACGTCGCGCTCCGGCGTCACCCCCGAGATGGCGTAGTGCCCGAAGAGAGGCACGCGGAGTTGGGTGTCGAGGTCGCCGAAGAGCTGCGCGTCCTGGCCCACGCCGGCCAGCCGGTTCAGGCGCTCCGGCGGCAGGAAGAGGCTCACGCCGTTGATGACCTGCACGGTGCGCGGCACGCTCTGCCAGTCGCTCGTCCAGAGGGTGTGGACGCGGGCGGCGATGCCCAGGTCCTTGCGGCCGCCGCCGCCGGCGCAGTTCTCCAGCAGCAGTTCCGGGCGGCGGGCGCGCAGCCGGTCCAGGATGCCGTAGAGCACCTCGTAGTGACGCCAGAAGCCGCTCTCGGTGAAGCCGTCCCGCGGGTTCTCGCCGCCGCGGCCGGGATAGAAGTTGTAGTCGAGGCGGAACATGTCGAGGCTGTACTCATCCACAACGCGATTGATCTCGGCTTCGAGCCACGCGGCGCAGTCGGGGTGGGACAGGTTGAGCGTCCCGCCCCCCTCGGACGTCGGGGTGATGGGCTGGCCGTCGCGCTGCAGCACCCATTCCGGATGCTCCCGCGCGACCCACGAGTCGGGCGCGACGCGCTCGGCCTCGACCCACAGGCCCAGCAGCAGGCCCTTCGCGTGGGCGTGCTCGCGCACGGGCGCGAGGCCGTCGGGGAGGCGCTCGGGGTCGGGCCGCCACTCGCCGACGGTGTC
>Ga0180434_10009972_pt1 | contig 10238 bp, 7 predicted proteins | sample SS_ome_7_FD_132453 | JGI IMG/M metagenome (GOLD analysis project Ga0180434, IMG submission 132453) | Hypersaline lake sediment archaeal communities from the Salton Sea, California, USA - SS_1_D_2 metaG | ecosystem: Environmental > Aquatic > Non-marine Saline and Alkaline > Hypersaline > Sediment... | reverse complement strand
TTATCCTCCATGATGACCTTGAGCATCGGGACAAGGTCCGCCGGTCGCTTGAGTCTCGTGAGACTCTCGATGCTGACGACCTGCTGCAACTGCGAAAGCTCTCGCAGGCTCAATTGGCACTGTTGAAGGTCTGGCTGGCCGCAGCGACGAATGGCGGTGCGGCACCGGCTCCAGTGGCCAGCCTGTCAGCAGCGACCTTCGCCACTTACGGCGGGGCCAGCACGACGTCCGCGAGCAGTGGTCAGACAACGAAGACGAGCTTCTTCGCAAACCCAGGCATCGGCTGATCAGGGGCAGGTGACGCGTCGCCTTTTAGGCAGCCCGGCGGGAATGCACAACTGCATCTTTTGGTGGTAGCGCCGTCTGATCGCCGCTGGCCGCTGCTGGCACGGTCAGCACCGGTTCGTCTTGGTGCTCATCCACCAGAAACGTGCCGACCAGGCCGTCGAGCATGTCCGGCAATGATGACAGCACGTTGACAAAGCCCAGCAACATCACGCCGTGATGGGCCCCGAACTCAAGTGCCGTGACATCGGCGAAGAGCGTCTCGGCCGCCTCGTCGAGACCGCTTGTCAGCAGAACGACGCCGGTGGTGAATTTGATCCAGGAACTGTCTGCAATGGCTCGGATTCCACCGAGCAGGGCATTTTTAGCCCGCAGCAGCGACGCTCGTGTAAAGAGAGGCTGGGGTCGGGAACGCATGGTTGGCAACTGGTGAATGGACGGTCGAGTGGGACAGGGACGCAGCAGAGGTCGGAGATCATCGCCAGAGGTGGAAATACCCGGCGTCGGAGTTGCGGGTCAACCGTGGTTCCGGGGGCAAAGCAGACACCACCCATCCGTTCCAGTTGACGCCTGCTCATGCCGGGGGTGACAACAGGACAAGGTGAGTACCGTTCCACGCAGCGATGGGCCAGCCAGCATGCCTGAAAACACCGCCCCTGATTACAGTTTCTGCAAGGGTTCTCCCGCTTTCGAGGGCCTCTCCGACGCCGAGATCGGCTCGATCCTGTCAACCGCCAGGCCGCTGGAGGTTTCCGGCGGCGAGGTACTGTTCCGGCAGGGGGATCCGGGGGGCACGATGTACGTCATCACCCGGGGACGAGTCCGGGTGCTGCTGGAGGAAGATGACGGCGAGCAGACGCTGCTCAACGTGCTTGACCGCGGGGCCCACTTCGGTGAGTTGTCGATGCTGATTGGCTCAGCCCGCAACGCCACCGTGGCCGCCGTGGTGGACACCGAATTGCTGGTGCTCAGCCACGACCAGTTTGCCGAGGCGGTCGAGCGGGTGCCACAGTTTGCCGTCAATCTCAGTCGGACACTCGGCCGTTGGCTGCGAGGTGAACTGCTCGGCAGGCGGCAGCAGGTGATCCGGTCGGTGTTTGGCGTGGTGCGGTCGCGTGAGGAGCACGCCGCCCTGGCCCCGCAGATGGTTGAGGTATTCGAGCGCCGCGGTGCCCGCATCAAGGTGGTGACCGACCGGCCGCAGGCCTGGCCTGCCGGCCGGGTGCTCGGAGAACTGAAGGCCGATCAGGATACAGAACACCTTCGTGACCAGATTGCCGACGCGGTGACGCAGGGCAATAGGGTGCTGATCGACTGTGATGTCGCCACGGCTGATCCGGGCCTGCTCAGTCAGTGTGAGCATCTCCTCTGGCTGTTCGACAACCGCGATGAGTCGGTGCCGGAGAGTCGGCTCGGTTCGTTTGTGCGGAATCAGGAGCGTTTCGCCGGCCATTCCCAGGTGGTCTGGACACACGAGCGGGCCGAGCGGCTGCCCCGACGGCAGGCCCACGACCTGCCGTTACCGACTGCCGATATGCGGGTGCAGTGGACCCGTGGGGCCGACGGGCCGCAGTTCCGAGACCATGACGTGGCCCGCTGCATTCACTGTGTCGATGGGCTGGTGTTCGGCCTTGCCCTTGGGGGGGGCGGGGCAAAAGGCATGGCCCATCTCGGCGTGATCGAGGTGCTGGGCCGCGAGGGCATCTTCTTCGATAGCGTGGCCGGCACGAGTGCCGGGGCGATCATGTCGGCCGGCTACGCGATGGGCAAGTCGCCCGAGATGCTGCTTGATTTAATGCTCAAGGAGATGACGCCGCCGGGCTGGCTGCGGCCGCTGCCCAAAAACCGCGAACTGTTCCTGCTGACGCAGTTCCGGATGGGCTGGATTGAGCCGAAGTTCCGTGAGCACCTGCAGAATGTTCAGTTTGAAGAACTACTGCTGCCGGCTTCGTTGGTGACGGTCGATCTGGTGACCGGCCAGGAGCGGATCCGGCGGACGGGTGACGTCGTCTCGGGCGTGATGGAGAGCATCAACCATCCAATTTTCGGCAAGCCGATTTTGCGTGGGGATGAGGCCTTGGTGGACGGCGGTGTGCTGGCCAACGTGCCCTCGCACTGCCTGCGGCGGCAGGGCGCGAACGTTGTGCTGGCCGTTGACGTGACGACCAAACTCTCCAGCGACTTCTGCCGCGACCCAAGGTATCCGGGCCGGCTGACCGCGCCGGGCTATCTGCGGACGCTCCTGCGGGTCAACGATGTTTCGCTGCGAAGTCTCTCTGGCATTCATCGCTCTGGCAGCGACTACGTGATCACCCCCGACACCTCGGCCCACACGTTTGACGATTTTGCCGCCGGCCGTGAACTGATTGACCGCGGCCGGGAAGCCGCTGAAGCGGCCCTGCCGGAGATCAAAGAAAAGCTGGCCAAGGTCTATCAAGCGATCGATTCGCCGGTCCGCTAAGATTTTTGGTGAGGGGACATCGCTCGGTCGTGTGCATGGTTTGTTCTTGCATGGCGGTGTCATGTTTCGTATCAAACCGTTTCAGTGACAAAGCGGTTTGTCGTTCGGTTGTTCAGGAAGACCAGAGGTTTTTGATGTCAACATCTCGCCGTCAGTTTCTTCACTCCACGTCTCTTGCTGCTGCGGCAGCCGTGCCCTATTTCGTTGGGCAGTCGCGTTCCCTCGCTGATGAAACTGCGGCCAAGAACGATCGCGTTGCCATCGGCTTGATCGGTGCAGGCGGCATGGGGGTCGGCAACCTCAGGTCGGCTGCCAAGTGGATTGATGTCATGGCGATTGCCGACGTCGATCGCGGCCGTGCCGACTCATCCAATAGCCAACTGGCTGGCGGCAAGGCCCAGGTCTACGAGGACTACCGGGCCATCCTCGACCGCAAAGACATCGATGTGTTGCACGTCGCCACGCCCGATCACTGGCACACCAAACCGCTGGTCGAGGCCATGCTGGCTGGCAAGGACGTCTACTGCGAGAAGCCGCTGACATTGACGATCGATGAGGGCAAGCTGATTCGCAAGGTGCAGCAGGAGACCGGCCGGATTATTCAGGTTGGCACCCAGCAGCGGAGCCAGTTCAACCTCTTCGTCAAGGCGATCGCCATGGTGGCGGACGGCCGGGTAGGGAAAATCAAGAAGGTCACTGCCGCGATTGGCGGGGCACCCACCTGCGGTCCGCTGCCTGTTGCCGAGGTGCCCGAAGCGCTCAACTGGGACCGCTGGCTCGGCCCTGTGCCGGCGGTGGACTACCGCTTTTTCCAGGGGCCGGCCACGAAGGACAAGAGCGGCAACGAGCGACGGCCCCGTCCGAATACCAACTGCCACTACGAGTTTCGCTGGTGGTATGAGTACTCTGGCGGCAAACTGACGGACTGGGGCGCTCATCATGTCGACATCGCCGCCTGGGCCCTTGAGCAGGCTGGCCAGGCTGGTGACGAGGCCGGTCCGACCGGCGTCTCGGGCACTGCTAAGCACCCGGTCGAGTTTAGGGACGGCATGCCTGTGGAGCGGGACCGCTACAACACGGCGACAGCCTTTCTCTTCAACGTCACCTACCCGGGAGATGTCGAACTGGTCATTCGGCACGACACCGACAACGGTGTGACCATCGAGGGCGACAAAGGCAAGATCTTTGTCAACCGTGGGAAGCTCACCGGCGCTCCGGTTGAAGCCCTCAAGGACGATCCGCTGCCGGAGGACGCCATCGCCAAGGTCTACAAGAACCTGCCGATGGTGGGCGATGGCCGCAGTGCCCACTGGGCGTCGTTCCTGCACTGCGTGAAAACCCGGCAGGAGCCGATCTCAGACGTGCATTCGCACATGCGGGCCCTCAACATCTGCCACCTCGCCGGGATCAGTGCCCGGCTGGGCCGCAGCCTTGCCTGGGATGCCAAGGCCGAGCAGATCACGGGCGATAGCCAGGCCGATGCGATGCTGGCCCGGCCCTATCGCAAGGGCTACGAGATCGACATGGGCTGAACACCCCGCCGCCCGATGCCGCTGGTCATGCCACCAGCGGCATCGGGCAGTCGAGCGTCGTGGCCACGGCCCGCAGCAGTTCAAGTTCGCGAGGAACGATCTTCCCGTCGGCGGCTGCGGTTTCGGCCAGCCCCTGCACCAGCCGGGCCTTCGATTTGGCGGAAAGCCGATCGAGGGCATCGATCGCCTTGTCCAGCCGCGTAAAGATGCTGCGGTCCCACGGCTGCAGGGCCAGGCTCTCCAGTTGGGCCGCCTGGGCCCCCCGCTTGAAGGCCGCTTGCACCGCCTCTTCCCCGCCGCCCCCGGCATGGGCCAGCGCCGACAGCACGGCCGACACATCGGCCGGAGTGGGCTGCCGGACCCGATAACGCCGGTGATGGCCAAAATACGGATCGAGGACGTGCAGCACGACCTTTTGGAGTGTCCATTCAAACAGACTCAGGCGGTTATCGGCTGCGGCCAGGGCCTGGAGGTTGTCGCGGAACCGCTCATACTGCTCAGGTGAAAGCTCTTTGAGCGGTCCGAGACAGATATCGACCAGCGGCAGCCGAAGTTCCCGGGGAAGCTTTTGGGATAGCTCATGCAACCGTGTCGTGATCTGGTAGACCGCCGGGTCAGCCTCGGCTGCCAGCCGCTCGAATTGCCGCTGGCAGCTTTCAAAGTCGGCATCGAGCAGCAGCGCATAGATGACTGCCCGGGCACCGTAGGGTTCGTGGGCCGCATCGCGCAGCGGCGTTGGCAGTTCCTCAAGTAGGCTGTGCGATCGCGCGAGCTGCTCCGGTGTTGGCCGGCCAATCGACTCCAGGGCCTGCTTGGGAGACGGCGGCGGGGGGGGAGTTGGTGCGGTCGTGGCCCCGCCCGGTGCCGCCTGGCCGACAAAGCCCGACGCACCAGCGACCGTCACCGCCGGGTGGTCTGACGGTTCAGCGGCCGCGACGGCCTGCTCAGCCTGCCAGAAGCGGTCGATCCGGCTGATTCGCTCCGGTAGCGGTGGGTGGGTGGCGAACAGGGCCGATACCCCCGAGGCAAAGAACATGTGCGAGGCCTCGGTCGCCCGGGCGGCATTGACTGTTGAGCCCCGGTCGAGGCTACCAATTCGTTTGAGTGCTCCGGCGATGCCGTCGGGGTTGCGGGTGAACTGGACGGCTGAGGCATCGGCGAGGAACTCTCGCTGCCGGCTGACCGCCGCCTTGATCAGATTGCCGATCAGCGTGCCGGCAAAGCCGACCGCCATCAGCCCGAGGCCGAGGGCAATAAACGGAGCCGCCCCGCCCCCCTTGTCGTTGCTGCTGCGGCGGCTACCGCCGGCAGCCGCCAGCCGCAGGGTGTAGTAGCCGATCAGCCCCACCAGCAGGATGCCGTGGATGATCGCGATCAGCCGGATGTTCAGCCGCATGTCACCGTTGAGAATGTGGCTGAACTCATGGGCGATCACTCCCTGCAGCTCATCACGGGAGAGCTGCTCGACACAGCCACGGGTGACCCCGATCACCGCCTCGTCGGGCTTGTAGCCGGCGGCGAATGCGTTGATGCCCGGCTCGTGGTCCATCATGTAGACCCAGGGCACCGGCAGGCCGGAGGCGATTGCCATCTCTTCGACCACGTTGAGCACCTTCCGCTCAAGCGGATCACTCGCATTTTTGGGCAGCGGGCGGCCACCCAGCATCAGCGCGACTGATTCGCCCCCGCCGGCCAACTGGGCGGTCTTGTAGAGGCTCCCCGCCCCGACAACACCACCGACTGCCAGCGACACACCGGCCAGAATGTCGGGCCGCCAGAAGGTGGCTGGGCCGAGCTGGGCCACCGTCTCTCGCTGTTCGGCCAGCTGCTCGACGCCGCCGAGGAAGATCGCCATGACGAGCGTATAGGTGCCAGCCACGAGACCGACCACGGCAAGCAGGAACAGCCCTATCAGCCAGCTGGTGTTCCGCCGTGCTCGGTCTTGATGCTCAAAAAAATTCATGCAGCCTCTGCATCGCCTCGTCAGTGGGGGCAACAGCTGGCTCGGGTAATCGGGTCAGTGTCAAAATGAAACCTTCGGAGCTGCCTGGATTGCCTCGCGATCTTCGAACTCCAGCAGTGACGCGGGCAGAAAGCCGAAACTGCCGGCTAGCAACACCGGCGGAAAGGAGTCGCGATAGGTGTTGTAGGCAGTGATGGCGTCATTGAAGGCCTGCCGGGAAAAGGCGACCTTGTTCTCGGTGCTGGTCAGCTCTTCCTGAATGGCCATCATGTTCTGGTTGGCCTTCAGGTCGGGATAGGCCTCAGCCAGCGCAAACAGCCGGCCCAGGGTCTGGGTCAGCATGGTCTCGGCACCGCCGAGGGCGGTCATCGCGGCCGGGTCACCCGGGTTGCCCGCAGCTTTGCCCGCAGCCGAAACCGCCTGATTGCGGGCATTGATCACCGCCTCGAGTGTCTCCCGCTCATGGGACATGTAGCCCTTCGCGGTCTCGACCAGATTGGGAATCAGGTCGTATCGGCGTTTCAGTTGGACGTCGATCTGGGCAAAGGCATTCTTGCCCCGGGCCCGCAGCGCGACGAGTTGGTTGTAAATGCCGGCAATCCAGAGGCCGAGGATGACAGCAACGCCGAGGATCACCAGCAGCGTGATCACGGTTTCGGAGAGAGCAACAAGAACGGGTGGCACGAGACACCTCCAGCGGCGGAAAGAAGGAACGGACGGGCGGCTGGGCAGCGACTGGTCGCCGCTCCAGAACGGGTAAGATACGCCAAGCTCCGGCGATCTGTCAGCATTCGTCTGCAGCAGGCTCAGGAGTTCACCGAAGGAGATCCCGATAGGGAGAGTCAGATGATCCGAGGCGTGGTGCTGTTTTCGGTTGTCTTGGCATCATCCCTGACGGCGGCCGAATGGCCACAGTGGCGGGGGCCGGACGGGCAGGGGCATGCGGCCGATGCCCGAGACCTGCCGATTAGCTGGCGGGTGGGGCCGGCTGGCCGTGAAGTGGCTGAGGGCGAAAACATTCGCTGGCGGACCGAGACGCCCGGACGGGCCTGGTCGTCACCGGTGATCGACGGTGATTTGATCTGGCTGACAACGGCGATTGAGCAGGGTATCGCCAAAGAAGGCCCCCCGCCTCCCGGCGGCCGTAAGCCGCAGCCGCGGAGCGTGGCTGAGGCGGTTATCTTTCGGGCAATCGCCGTTGATCGTGCCAGCGGCCGCATCATCCACGACGTCGAGCTGTTCACGGTTGCACACCCCCAGCCGACCCATCTGCTCAACAGCTTCGCCTCGCCGAGCCCGGTGCTGGCCGATGGAAAGCTCGCCTGCCAGTTTGGTGACTACGGCACGGCCTGCCTTGACACCGCGACGGCAGAGGTGCTCTGGCACAACCGCAGTCAGCGGCTCAGTCACGAGAACGGTCCAGGTGGCTCGCCCATCGTCTGGAAGAACCTCCTCATCTTCCACTGTGATGGCAGTGACGTGCAGTATGTCGTTGCCCTCGACATGGCGACAGGCAGGCAGGTCTGGCGGACCGACCGCAGCGGCGAACTGCGGGATAACCCGGAACTGAAGAAGGCCTACGGGACCCCGCTGATCACCACGATCGACGGGCGTGACCTGCTACTCTCGCCGGCGGCTGACTGGCTGTACGGCTACGACCCGGCGACCGGCAAGGAACTCTGGAAGCTCAGCTATGGAGTGCTGGGGTTCTCAATCGTCCCCCGGCCAGTGGTAAGCAATGGCATCGCCTTCATTGGCACCAGCTTCATGAAGTCGGAACTGCTCGCGGTTCGGCTCGGGACGAATGCGGCATCGCAGCCTGAGATTCTCTGGCGGTACGGCCGCAGTGTGCCAAACATGCCGTCGCCTCTCGTGGTCGGTGACGCGGTTTATCTTGTCAGTGATAAGGGAATTGCGACCTGTCTCGAGGCTGCCACCGGCGATGCCCGCTGGACCGGCCGGCTGGGGGGCAGCTTTTCATCGTCGCCACTGTTCGCCGACGGCAGGATCTACGTCGGCAACCGCGATGGGCAGATGTTTGTGATCAGGCCGGGGGACTCCCTCGACATTCTGGCGGCCAACGACTTTGGCGAGGCGGTCATGGCCAGCCCGGCAGCAGTCGGCCGGGCACTGTACGTCCGCACTGAGCGAGCCCTCTACCGGATTGAGCAGTAGGCAACTGGTCAGGCCTTTGCCGCGATGACTGCCAGCAGGTCGTGCCAGCTGTTCACGAACGCTTCCGCGCCCTCCCGCTGCAGCTGCTCCCCGAGTGCAGGAATATCGACTCCGGCGGCGGTAATCTCATGGAGCATGCGTTCGGCGTTGCCGCCACCGGCCGAGAGGCCCACCGGCGTGCGGCCGTGGTCGGCAAAGGCCCGCAGAGTCTTTTCGGGCATGGTGTTGATGGTGTGGGGCGCGGCGAGATTCTCGACGTAGAGCACATCGGAGGCCTCGGGATCCTTGGTGCCGGTGCTGGCAAACAGCAGCCGCTGCGGTAGTACGCCAAAGTTAGCCAGCCGGGCAAACCGGTCGGAGGCCAGCAGGCTGCGGTAGGCGGCATAGGCCTTGGTGCCGATGGCGATGCCGAGCGTGTTCTTCAGGTGCTTTGGCAGCAGGTCTGCGGTCGGGGTATCCCAGCGGCTGATGAAGAGCGACGCCACCGAGCAGACCCGCGGCGACAGCCCGGCGTCCAGCCGTCGCTCGATGCCCCGCAGGTAGGCCGCAGCCGCTGCCAGGTACTGCTCCACCGTGAACAGCAGCGTGACGTTCACTGGTACCCCGGCGAAGATCGCCGCTTCGATTGCCGGCAGGCCCTCAGGCGTACCGGGAATCTTGATGAACAGGTTGTCGCGGCCCGCCTGTCCGTGCAGCTGCTGGGCGGACTCGATTGTGGCGGCAGTGTCGTAGGCCAGCAGCGGTGAGACCTCGAGCGAGACCCAGCCGTCGAGGCCGCCGGTTGCCTCATGGACCGGCCGGAAGAGGTCAGCGGCCCGCTGCAGGTCCTCGATGGCCAACTCAAAGAACAGATTCTCTTCGGCAAGGCCGCGGCCAACCTTTTCGGCGATGGCCGCATCGTAGAAGTCGTTCTTTGCGATCGCGTTGTTGTAGATCGATGGGTTGCTCGTTAGGCCGGTGACCGACAGGCTGCCGATCCAGTCGGCCAGCGTGCCGTCATCAAGGATGCCCCGGGTGATGTTGTCGAGCCAGAGGCTCTGGCCGAGCTGGCGCAGCCGGGTGGTGGGTGAGGACATGGACGGGGTGGCTGGCATGGGGGCTGACATGGTGGCAAGCCTGCGAGAGGGGGGGTGACGAACGTTTTTCAATTTAACGGGTAGCTGATGAGCCAGCCACCTTCCCGGTGCAGACGGTACAATCTCCCCATGCCACTCCTCTCCCTTGATGATCTTTCCCTCGCCTTTCGTGGTGTGTCGCTGCTGGCGGGGGTCACGAAGACGATTGAGCCTGGCCAACGCATTGGATTGCTTGGCCGCAACGGGGCGGGCAAGACCACGCTGCTGCGGCTGATTACCGGCGAGCAGGAGCCCGATAACGGTGGCTGCACGCTGGGGCCCGGGGCCTCGGTTGCCTTTCTGCCTCAGGAGGTCCCTGCCGATGTGGCCGGGCGGGTACTCGAAATCATCCAGAAGCCGCTCGGGGCCGTGGTGGAGGCTGGCCTGCTCGAAGACTGGCAGGCAGAGACCCGGGCCCATCAGTTGCTTGAGCAGATGGGGCTGGATGCCGCTGCCGATATCGCCACGCTGTCGGCTGGCCGCAAGCGCCGGGTGCTGCTGGCCCGGGCCCTGGTGACCGAGCCCGACCTGCTGCTGCTCGATGAGCCGACCAACCACCTCGACCTCGAGGCGATCGAGTGGCTGGAGTCGTTTCTGGCCGGCTGGCGGGGCACGCTGCTGTTCATCACCCACGACCGTGGCTTCCTGCGCCGGTTGGCCAATCGCATCTGGGAACTCGACCGTGGCCGGCTGTTCGACTGGGACTG
>Ga0180434_10009971_pt1 | contig 10240 bp, 6 predicted proteins | sample SS_ome_7_FD_132453 | JGI IMG/M metagenome (GOLD analysis project Ga0180434, IMG submission 132453) | Hypersaline lake sediment archaeal communities from the Salton Sea, California, USA - SS_1_D_2 metaG | ecosystem: Environmental > Aquatic > Non-marine Saline and Alkaline > Hypersaline > Sediment... | reverse complement strand
CGCCAGCAGAGAAGCGCTGGGCCCTCGCTGCTCGTATCCGACAGTGCAGATAAAGATGCCTCCGTCCTCGACGAACTGTTTGACGATGTTGCGCTCGGAGGCGGAAAACTCTCGTGCCGGGGCGACCGAGACGATAAGTCCCGCCCGTTCGATGCGCCGGCGTGTGAATTCCGGAAGGTTCAGCGTGAGGTATCCGTTCCGCATGAGTGTCTGGTTCAGGCCCATCATGCCTTCGGGCCTCCATGATTCGGGGCTGTAGGCCTCCATGTGGGTCGAATCGATGTAAGCCAGGTTGTTTGGCGTCTTGAGGCGCCCGTCGGGCAGGACTTCGGCGCTGCGATATGTCGCCCGGGTGCAGAACACGAGGATCGTCGAGAGCGTTACACCCGCCAGGGCGATCTGCAGTGGTTTGCGACCCCGGACGAGGACGACCACCAGTCCCACTGCCAGCAGCATCCCCAGGAATTGTCGCCATAGCGATTGTGGGCTCGAGACTTTCCCGGCGAGATAACCGTACAAACGCGATGTATAAAGATGCGAGCCTATCGTGATACCGTTGGTGAAACTCGAAGTGTCGCCGAATGCTATTATCTTTCCCTTTCCGTAAGGCTGTTCTGCCGCCAGGATGACGTCGCCAAGTTTTTCGCCCGGGTCGTACCGCCCGTTACCCATCATCGACGAGCCGCCCATTTCACCGGGATCGGCCCAACCCCATCGACCGACCAGCAGGGGCGTTGCAGGCCAGTTGACTTCCATTGACGCGCCGATTACCGAGCCGAATCTATTGCGTTCATCATCTATGCCCGCGGTCGTTGGATGCGCCGCTGTCTGATACGACTGAAGCCACCCGCCGACGGCGAAAGTCGCCGAATCGAATCGCACGCGCATGGAAGTGTCCGCCAGAATCTCGTTGACGCGGCTCTGACCGTATTTAAATTCGTCCTTTTCGTCCTTGCTCTTGGTGGTGTGCTCGCCGAGGATCAGCATCGCCCCGCCGTCTTTGACGTAGTTCAGGATTCGCCGGCGCTGCCCTTCCTTCCAGGGATCTTCGGGGTAAATCATGAGCAGCAGATCGGTTTCAGCCAGTTCGGCGTCAGTGATTTCGGGGGTCGACGAGGCGGGTTTGGGGAATTTGGAGGCCGACTTGGTGGTGTCGGAAAATCCCCTGGACCTGGTGAACTCCGCGCCCATGGACTCGAAGTATTCCCCGGCCATACCGTACATTCCGATTGCCAAATGCCCGTATCCTTCACGATCCGGCTTGAGCCAGTTCAGGAAGCCGTCCTCGTTGGCAACTATTTTCTTGCCTTCCAGGCCGCACGAGTCCGTGGAAAGCGTCGTAACCGCGGCGAGGCCGACAGCCAGAATTACACATGCCGCCCAGGTTATCGGGCGAAACCAAGGCGCCCTCAAAGTCGCATCAGCGTTTGATCCGGATTTATTCGGGGACCATGACCGCCAGCGAAGCATTGCACCGGCGATTGTCAGATGGATCAGCACTCCCAGGGCGGGGAGGTTCCACGGAATGAAGTTTCGTATCAGACCGGCCAGCGTCCATTCAGTCTCGACATCAGTTCCGGGAAGGGGGGTGGTGGCGGCGGTTTCGACCGCGGTCTCGGCCAGGGCCGCCTTGATCGCGGGCCCGAAGCTCAGAATTACCAGGTACGCCACGTGCCCAACGACGATCGCGATGATAACAGTGATCCTCCGGGACCAGCATGTCGAACTGCCTCGCAGCATCCAGGCGATACAGAAAACGCCCATGACGACCAGGAAGTCCAGTCCGCCGAAAGTGGCGCCGACCCAAAGTGGCTGACCTGATATCCCACCGCCCAGTTGCCCCAGCAGTCCGCCGATTCTGTCGGTGAGCGTCCAGACCGTTCCGATCTTCAAGGCCAGGCGATAGACGCCCAGTGAAGCCACCGCCAGTGCGACCAGCAGGGCGGCCTGACGGTCGGCGCCCGCGAGGTTTTCGGCCACAACCGCCAGAAGCACCGCCACCGCCAGGACGTTCACGGAGATCAAGCCTGAGGCGTTCATCGCACCGGCTGCAACCAGCCCGGCGCCAAGGATCATCCATGTTCGGGGTGATCTTGGTGTCGCCGGACGGCCTGCCAGGACAATAACCGCCCCGGCCAGGCATGTCAGTGTATGTCGCAGCGGATGGCCCAGCAGACCGGCGGCGCCTGAAGCAATCCACCCGGCGGCCAAGGCCGTAAGTAGCATGACGACCGTGGGCCAGGGCAACACCGAGTTGAATGGCGGAACGTTATTAGGAACTGGTGGGGGTGCTTTGGAGTCTGCTTTCCTGCTCACAGTAAAAGACCTCGCCCTTTCGGTTTTTCAGATTTGCGACAACCTTGACGCTGGTAAGACCTTATATTTTTCAAGGTCCGGATGCAACACCTTCTTGCACTCAGGCAGTAATCCTGTTGATTCCGCGATCGATCGCGCAATGGAAAGGGGCGACCAGAATCCGGTCGCCCCTTTATCGGTTACCGTCTCATTACAACTCTGCATCATGCGTCTGCGGCGTATTACATGTTCGTTACGTCACAGTATTGTCGGACACCTGGCATCTACGATTGGACAGACAGGCTCGCGATACGCCACTGTGGATTTACCGTTACCACCGAATCCTGGTCCGGGTCCGGGTCCCTGTCCGGTTCCGCCGCACGTACCGTCCGCATTTATACATGACGTTGGTTCAGGCGGACACATCGTCGGTTCCGGAGGACACTGTGTCTCGTTCGTGCCATTGGGACATATCGTCGGCTCTGCCGGACACTCCGTAGCTACCGGCGGGCACCGAGTATCCACCGGCGGGCAACGTGTCTGCCGTACCGGGCACTTCGTATCCACCGTTGGGCACCTCGTATCTAGCGGCGGACACTCCGTAGCTACCGGCGGGCACTTCGTATCCACCGGCGGGCACTTCGTATCCACCGTTGGACACTTCGTATCCACCGGCGGGCATTTCGTATCTGCCGCCGGACACTCCGTAGCTACCGGCGGGCACTTCGTATCCACCGTTGGGCACTTCGTATCTGCCGCCGGACACTCCGTAGCTACCGGTGGACACTTCGTATCCACTGTCGGGCACCTCGTATCTAGCGGCGGGCATTTCGTATCTGCCGCCGGACACTCCGTAGCTACCGGCGGGCACTTCGTGTCCACCGTCGGGCACCTCGTATCTAGCGGCGGGCACTTCGTATCCACCGTTGGGCACCTCGTATCTAGCGGCGGGCACTTCGTATCTGCCGCCGGACACTCCGTAGCTACCGGTGGACACTTCGTATCCACTGTCGGGCACCTCGTATCTAGCGGCGGACACTCCGTAGCTACCGGAGGACACTTCGTATCCACCGTCGGGCAACGTGTCTGCCGTACCGGGCACTCCGTCTCAAGCGGTGGACATCTTGTTTCTACAGCCGGACAACGTGTCAGTTGCATCGGACAGATCGTAAGTGATGAGAGATCAGTCGGGCAGACCGTATTCTGTGGCGGGCATTCAGTCTGCAGCGGCGGGCACTTCGTGTCTGCTGTCGGGCACCTCGTCTCGAACATCGGACATTCGGTCAGTACCGGTGGACACCTCGTTTTCTCCGGCGGGCAGCGAGTCTGCTGAACCGGACATACCGTAGTTTCCGCCGGGCATAGCGTCTCGCGAGGCGGACATGCCGTCTGCTTCGGCGGGCATTTCGTCTCCACCGGCGGACATCTGGTCTCACCGGCTGGACACTCCGTCTGCACCGGCGGGCATCTCGTCTCGACGGCCGGACAACGCGTCAGTTGTATCGGGCAGCTCGTAACCGATGAGTCGTCAGTCGGGCAAACCGTAGTATGAGGCGGACATGTCGTCGGTTGCGGTGGGCATTTCGTCTCTACCGGTGGACATCTGGTCTCACCGGCTGGACACTCCGTATTCACCGGCGGGCACCTCGTCTCCACCGGCGGGCAGCGCGTCTGTTGGACCGGACAGACCGTTATTTTCGTCGGGCATACCGTCTGGCGAGGCGGACATGTCGTCGCTTGCGGCGGGCATTTCGTCTCTACCGGTGGACATCTGGTCTCGACGGCTGGACACTCCGTCTTCACCGGCGGGCACCTCGTCTCCACCGGCGGACAACGCGTCGGTTGTATCGGGCAACTCGTAAGCGATGAGTTATCAGTCGTGCAGAGCGTACTCCATGGCGGACACTTCGTCAGCACTGGCGGACACTTTGTTTCTACCGCGGGGCAACGTGTCCGCCGTACCGGACACTCCGTCCTGACAGGCGGACATCTCGTTTCCACAGCCGGACAACGCGTCAGTTGCGTCGGACAGTTTGTAACTGATGATGCGGCAGTCGAGCAGGCCGTATTCTGCGGTGGACACTCCGTCGGCTTCGGCGGGCATTTTGTCTCCACAGGCGGGCATTGCGTCAACCTGGGCGGGCATTTCGTTTTTTCCGGCGGGCAGCGTGTCTCGATCGGCGGACAACGTGTCGGTATCGCGGGGCATTGTGTAATGACGACCGGGCATCGCGTTTGTGGTCCAACGCAACGGGTCACATGGGGCGGACATCGGGTGAGTTTTGGCGGGCACTTTGTCCTTACCGCCGGGCACCGCGTCTGTTTTGGCGGACACTTTGTCTTAGCGGGCGGACAACGCGTCAGCCTGGGCGGACACTTCGTCTTCTCCGGTGGACATTGTGTATCCACCGCCGGGCACTTTGTCTTGGTTGGCGGACAGCGGGTCAGGACGGCCGGACACTGCGTCTTGGCGGTCGGGCACTGTGTTCGAGGCCCGACGCAGAGCGTTTTCACCGGCGGGCACCTCGTAGTCTGCGGCGGGCATTTTGTGCCTTGTGGCGGACATCTAGTCTCAAGAGGCGGACAGCGTGTTAGAACCGCCGGACACTGCGTCTTGACGGCCTGGCATTGTGTCCGAGGCCCGGTGCAGCGGGTTATTACGGGTGGGCACTTCGTGTTTTGCGGTGGACATCTCGTATCTACCGGCGGGCACTTCGTTCTGGCCGGTGGACAGCGGGTTTCCAGGGGCGGACAGTTCGTTCTCTGCGGCGGGCATTTCGTCCTCCGCGCCGGACACTTCGTCTTTGCCGGTGGACAACGGGTCGCTGCAGGCGGACACTTTGTGTTCTGCGTCGGACATTGCGTCTCACGAGCCGGACAGCGAGTCAGGCGCGCCGGGCACTGTGTCTTGACGGCCGGGCAGCGAGTCTTCATACCGATACAGAGGGTTACTCGAGGCGGACATGTCGTCTTCTTCGGCGGGCACCTGGTCTCCAGCGGAGGACATTTCGTCATCCTTACCGGGCAACGCGTAGCCTCCACCGGACAGCGTGTCGCTACCGGATCGATCGGACAGATTGTATCCTCAGGCGGACACTTCGTTTCGATCGGCGGACATTTTGTCTCAGTCACCGGGCACTGGGTTTCCACGGCCGGACAGACAGTCGGTTGGCCCGCCGGTTGTATTGTCGCTACCGGATCGTCGACCTGAGACCACGCCGACGCGGGCATTAAGGTGAAGATCATGACAATGGCAAGCGAGTACAGTAGGGGATATGTTTTTCGGTTCACGGCAAAACTCCTTTCAACTTCCCCCCGTGTCCTCAAAAAAATGCAATGCAACCAATTGAATGTTAACGTGTCATACAACGAAAACACATACAACTTATTACCTGGCAATTCTATAACGCAGATACTGTTAAGTCAAGCGCTTTATCAAAATATCCGGACTGACAATTAAGATCACCTTCACTTATCACTAAATCGTTACGCAACTTACGAATGGTCGCGTAACCGGTAACTCACAATTATAGTATAGGCAGCACCTGTCAATTCGTCCAAAATAAGATCGCATCCAGGGGTGATTCGGTCAGGAGATCGGCCAGCGTATCGTCGATAGCGATCGGGTCGTGCAGACCTGTGAGGTCTGTTTCGGAGGCACTGCCGCCCGACGAATCGTCACCGATAGTCCGCAAGTCGTCGCGGGGCGCCGTTGCCGTGCGGTAAAGCGTTGAAGTTGTAAAGACCGTCGTCAGCGGTTGGGGTTCGGATACAAGGATGCTCGGTGATGGCGATGCGGTTGACGGATCGACCTCCACCGCTGGCGCCGGCGCGAGTGGCTGCTCGGTAACCGAAGCGGAAAGAGGCGATTGCGGTGGGGCGGACGGCGCCGGGGGAGGCGGGGCTTCCGCCGAACCGAATGTACCTCGTATGACCGCGAAATCGAGGAGATCGACCCTGCCGTCACCGCTGAAGTCGCCATCGGACCAACCCGCCCTCAAACCAAAACCGGCGACCAGGTCCTCGAAATCCTCGACGTCAACTTCACCATCGAGATCGGCGTCACCGTACTCGCTGCCGAGTATATTGTGGACAAGTTCGTCCATATCCTCGCCGTCGAGATCGCCGTCGCCATTGAGGTCGTATTTGGCTTCCGGAGAGGAGTTTCGAATGGCCGCCGCCAGGTCGTCAATGTCGACCGCATCAACTCCCCCGTCACCGGTAACGTCACCGGGGACATTCAATACAAAAACGGTCGTTTCACCCGCACCGGTCGGAACGTACATATGTCCGCCCGAAATGGTCAATTCACCAGTGGCGCCGTTGACCGCAAAGTCGTCAATGATCTGCAATGCGGTCGGATCGGAGTGATCGACCACCTGCACTCCGGTGCCTATGCAACCAACGTACGTTCGATCTCCAGCGATAGTGATCCGCTCAATCACACCCGACATTACCATCGGCGTCATCTCGACTGGTGACGAAGGATCGTACACGTCAAATACGCGCAGCACGTCATTATCGCCCACGAGCAGAATATCGCCCAGAATATCGATTGCTTCACTATCGAGGCCCAACTCGAACCGGCTTTGGACAGTCGGAGTCGCCGGGTTGTCCACGGATATCACCGTCGCCGATCCATACCCGTCGAAGAGATACACGCGAAAATCGTCGAAGATCATGTTCTGGACATAAAACTGGAATCCGCCGGGTACAGTGAGTTGCCCGGTAGCGCCTATCGGTGCGGGCGGTTGGGCCGGATCGCTGAACTCGTAAACTTCGAAATATTGCGACCAGTCACTGGGATCCTGCGATACCGCATAGAGATATCCGTCTTTCACAATGCCCGCTTCCAGCGACCTTCCGCCAGAGTTCAGTTCAGTCCGGAACAGGACACTGGGGTCACCGGGGCCTGTGACGTCCAGCGCTACCAACTCGGTGAAGTACGTGTCCCAGAACTCCGTGTTACTGTGGTCTACGTAATAAAGGATACCCGCACCTGCATCGAGGCTGGGCGGGTCGATATCGCCGGCGAAGTACCCGCCCAGGACGGAGGGGTTGAGTGGGTCGGTAAGATCGAGCACGTGGAGCACGATTTCGTCATCTCCGCTGTTGGGGCCCGTGTAGAATGGTTTGGATTCGACTACACTACTGGTGGTGTCCAGGTGATACCCAATTGTGCGGTCGAACACAAAGGTCGCGTCGGGCGGGTCGGATGCCAGGGTACTGGTGATTATCTCCACTTCGTACCAGCCGGGTTGGTTTTCGGCCGAGTAGAAATCCACGGCCAGGTAAAAGGTTCCGGCCGCCGGTGCGGTCCACACGATCCGGCTGTCGGAGCCCTGACCGCCTTCATCGTCCCACGTCAGCAGCGTCCTGCCGTCGCTGTCGTACAGCCACATCGTGCTGTCGTCCAGGCCGTAGGGAAGCCCGGCGGTCGATAGCATGATATCGTAAGTTTGCCCCGCAGTGGTTTCAAAGCTGAAGAAGTCAATGTCGCTGCGGTAGTTCAACACACCCGCAAACGGCGTGTCTACCGATACCGAAGTTCCAGCCGCCGCGGTATTACCGTGATCGTCGGCGATCTGCGGCGCTGGCGCGCCGTTGGGCATCCAGGCGATACCTCTGAACCATTCCCAGTCTCCCATGTCGGCCCATTGGGCGCCCCCGCTGTGGGGCCAGTCGACCTGGTAGTTCATGACGACTCCGTGTCCCCAGTCCTGGTCATCAGGCTGATTGGCTTGCCAGTTGGAATAGGTCGATGAACTACCGTCGACCCACTGCCAGAGATCTTCGGTGTCGAAGTCGTTCAGGCCGATCCAGAACAGTTCATCTCCATACTCGGACCTCAGCCAATTCTCCTGGTCAACATCCTCGATGGTTACCAGATTTCCTCCGTATGCCTGGGCGTAAGCCTGGCAGTCCTCCCATGTGCCCGCGGGGGTCTGGAAGTACGTGCGTCCGGTCTGGTCCCCGACACCGGTGCGAATGGTCAGTTCGGCGCTGCCGACCACCACATCACAGTCGCTCTGGCTGTTAGCGATCGTCAGGACATTCGCCCCGTCGAGCGTCTGCTGATGCACGTCCATAAACATGACTTCCACCCAGTAGATGCCCGTGGAGTCCGGTACGTCGATAAAGGTTTGTTCCGTAGCCGAATCCGGAAGCAAGGCCTTCTCTTCGTACTCATCGCCCGTCCACCAGTGCGGGATGTCCCAGTCGGCCTCAACGTAGACTTCAATCATGGGATTTGCCGTCGGCGCCAACCACGGATTCCACCGCACAGTCAACGTATCGTCTTCGACGACCCTGTGGTCCGGGCTGGTCAGTTCAGGCGCCTCGAGCGGTTGGACAACCGATGAGAAATCCAGCACGTTGTCCCATATCACGGCGCCCGCGCCGATAATACCGATACTCGTCGGACCGGTATCCAGGGATGCCCACTGGGCGCCACTTAGCCACTCCCACTCCAATTCAATCGCCACCTCGCCGCTTTCTTCTATCCCTATTCCAGCCCACAGCGGTCCCTGCGCGACCTCATACCAGTGTTGCCCGTCCCAGCCAGCCAACAGGTCCGACGTGTCAACGTATTGGTTCCAGGGCGTTGTGATCCGGGCGCCCCAGAGCCCCTCGCCCAGAATATCGACGTTGTACGAATATGCGGCGCCATCAAGACCGGCCGATCCATGCTCGATCCCGCGTTCGATCAACACTTCACTGACACTGGGGATCACCTGATCGTAATCAACTATCACGCCCCGAGCCTCCAATGCCGGGATCTGTACTGTCAATGCCTGCATAAGCAGTGGATTACCGCTGACGGTAATCAAGTCATCGGTGTCCAGGGCGGTATTGTCGACCAGGGGCTGCAGGTCGCCAATCTGGTTGTAGTCCAGATAGAGAAATGAAATGTTCATCAGAGGAGTAAGCGGGGCGGTATCGACTATCTGATTATCGTACAGATCGAGATACCAGAGGTTCGTCAGCACTGACAGCGGTCCGATGCTGACGATGCTGTTACTGCTCAGCACCAGGTCTTGCAGGTTGACGCAGCCCTGTATGCCCTCGATATCCACAATACCGCGCCACGACGCGTCCAGGGTCGTCAGTGAGGCTAGATCGGCCTCCGTCAGTTCACCGGTGGGCTTGCTCAAGGCATCGCGAATCGCCTGCTCCAGCCCGGGGTCCAGCGTGACAGGTGCAGACGGTGCATTGCCTGCTGCTGGAGCAAGGTCCACGATAATCTGTCCCCCGCCGCCTGCGCTCGGGTCTTGCGGATCCGATGCCGATAGCGAGACGCTCAGCAGGAGCCTCGGCTCGAGCAGTTCGAAAATCGGTACGCAACCTCTATTTGGCGCCAATTCATCCATAGAACCGGCCCTCCTCACTCCGCACAAAAAATGCTCCAGCATGCCTGGGACACCGCCGCACAAACTGTCCCAGGGCAATCAAAACATTATACCACGGCTTTTGATATTCCAAAGAGTATTCCGACCAAAATTGCAGGACTTTGGCATGTAATCGCGCCAGTGGCGTCCGGTTTCGCATCGTAGATTCACCGTAAATTGAGTTTGACCAGCCAATAGCGATCGGTATCGGATCCGCAGACCCGAGCGCAGGCGGCGGGGGGAGGAGAAATATCCTGCTTCTTTGTCAGGCCCGGAATTCTGGTGGGGCCGGTTATTTCGGATTCCGAGACGCAGGCGGGCGTTGATGCTGTCGGCGCCGGCGCCGCAGCACGCCGATAAGCGCGGCGGCGCAAAGGACCGCCGCCGACGGCTCGGGAACCTCCACGAGTTGCCCTCCGCCGACGTCGATCGACCCGCCCCGGTTCGTCAGGTGCAGGTAGTACACGTCTAAACCGTTGAGGTCGAGCGACGAACCGGGCCCGAGGATGAGGCTGCCGACGTACAGGCGTTCGTCGTCGCCCCATCCGGGATAGTTT
>Ga0180434_10009970_pt1 | contig 10243 bp, 9 predicted proteins | sample SS_ome_7_FD_132453 | JGI IMG/M metagenome (GOLD analysis project Ga0180434, IMG submission 132453) | Hypersaline lake sediment archaeal communities from the Salton Sea, California, USA - SS_1_D_2 metaG | ecosystem: Environmental > Aquatic > Non-marine Saline and Alkaline > Hypersaline > Sediment... | reverse complement strand
CGAGGAACATAGTGACGAAGCAATCTCAATCTGATTTGTTTAACTTTTAGATTGCTCATTTTCATTCGCAACGACATCCTTTTATAAAAAAGGTCATCGGATTGCCGCGCTCCCTTGCGGTCGTTCGCAATGACGCAGCAACCTCGACTCGTGAATAATTCAGGACCATCTGACCTATTCATAAAAAAATGGCGATGTTCTTTTTTTATTTTTATATGGGAAGGTTTTAAACAAGAAATTTCCATTTGAGTTTATATGAAGAAGATAAATAACATACCTGGTCAGATTTGTCAAAAAGAGAGAAAGAGGGGATTTGGAATTTTCTAGGATGAAAGAAATGGCTTCACTTTATCCCAGATTTTCTCTATGGCCTTGGTCAAAGGGGATTGAGTGAATTCCACAACAGAAAGTTCTTTTATTTGAGCGTCGGTTACAGTCCGGTCATACGGGATTTTTCCGATGTATTCAGCATTGTGACCCCGGGCTATTGATTTTATTTTTTCTGTCATATCAAGATTGAGATCATATTTGTTCACCACTATCCCGGAAGGAATGCTGAAATGGGCGGTCACATTGAGTATCCGGCTGAGGTCATGTACTCCAGAAACCGTGGGTTCTGTGACGATCAAGGCATAGTCTGAACCTGTTAAAGAAGAAATCACAGGACATCCCGTGCCCGGAGATCCGTCGATAAGAGCCTCAGATAATTTGGCTTCTTGAGCCAGAAAGTTCTGTTTATTCCTGACTAAGGTGACCAGTCTCCCTGAATTTTCCTCAGCAATTCCCAGCTTAGCGTGGCTCATGGGACCAAACCGGGTCTCGGAAAGGAACCATTCCCCATTCAGAGCATCTTCAATAATGACGGCGTCATCTTCGCACACCAGATGACAAACGCCGCATCCTTCACAGGCTAATTGATCGATAACAAAAGTCGATTGATTATCCGTAACCATCTCGTCAATAGCGAAAAACCGGCATTCTTCTTTACACTTTCCGCAGGCCGTGCATTTCTCTTGATCGATCTCCGCAATTACACTTCCGCTGAAATATCCTTTTTCCTTGATTTTGGGTTTCAAAATAAGATGGAGATCCGCAGCATCCACATCGCAGTCTGAGATCACAGTCCGGCCAGCCAGGGCTGCAAAGGATGCCACCAGGGAGGTTTTCCCGGTTCCTCCTTTTCCGCTGATGACCACAAGTTCTTTCGGTTTCTTGGCAGGAGGGGTTTGATCCTGTTTTGCTTTTCTGATTTTTTCTTTAATATCTGTGGTATCTTTTTCTTTTCTTTTTCTGACGGGTCTTTTCTGTTGGCTTTTTTCTAACAGTTCACTGGCTATGGTTTCAAAAAGCTTTTTGTAGGAGGGGAGTTTCTCTGCGGCCAAATCTCCACGGGAATAGGTCTCAGCGATGTTCCGGTCATCTGGTATTTCTCCCACCAGCTCTAATTTTTCCCGTTCCAGATATTCTTTTAAGTCATCATTTTTGTAGTCAGCTCGATTCACCACGATCACAGGTTCTTTGCCCATTTCCCTTGACATCTCCACAGCCAGTTTCAGATCATTGATCCCAAAAGGAGTGGGATCTGTCACCAGAACACAGAGGTCGGCATCTTTAATGGTCTCCACTACCGGGCAGGTAGTTCCCGGAGGAGAGTCTAAAATATTGATTCCTTTTCCTGTATTCTCTTTGACTTTTTTGACCAGTCTGGGGGACATGCCTCCTTCAGCTGTTTCTAAAAGAGCGTAGTGAAAGGAGATAGAGCCGCTTTTTCCATGCTTTACCACTCCAATTTTTCTGTTCTCCTCGATCACGGCATCCACGGGACAGACTACCTGACAGGCGCCGCACACATGACAGAGTTCTTTGAAAAACAGAACTTTATCCTCGAGAACTGTGATGGCATTGTAGTGGCAGGCCTCCGCGCATTCGCCGCAGTAGATGCACTTATCCTCATCCACACCCACCGGAGACATAAGCATCACATCCTCTTTCTTATGGATGTCCGGTTTTAGAAAAAGATGTCCGTTGGGTTCTTCAACATCACAGTCCAGATAATGGACTTCTTTGTTTTGATCAGAGAGAACCGAAGCAATATTGGTAGCGATAAATGTTTTTCCGGTTCCCCCTTTCCCGCTTGAAATAGCGATTTGTATTGACATAAGTGCCTTCTTTCATTTTTTTAATATAAAAACACATTATAAGAAATGGCAGGGTATAATTAAAGTTAAATCAGGTAATTTCTTGACTGTCTCTTTTCATATTATATACTAAATTTTTATATATCTTTTAATATTTATAAAAGAGAGGTTCATATGAAAGCATGGATACTGGATAAGCAGTCGAATATAGAAAATAAGCCATTAAAGAGGGCCGAAGTGCCGGATCCTATGCCCGGTGAGAAAGAAGTCAGAGTCAAAATTCAAGCCTGCGGCCTATGCCGGACAGACATCCATATTGCGGAAGGGGATTTGCCGCTGAGAAAATCTTCTTTGATCCTGGGCCATGAGATCGTGGGAAAAGTCGATCGAGTCGGTCCTGAAGTTAAAAATCTCAAAAAGGGAGATCCGGTGGGGATTTCCTGGCTTTACAGCACCTGCGGACAATGTGAATACTGTGTTCAAGAAAGAGAAAATTACTGTCCTGATTTCAAAGCCACTGGCTGGGATGCGGATGGAGGATTTGCCGAGTACATCACCATCCAAGAGGATTTTGTTCTTTCTCTCAAAGGGATCCGGATGGAACCCGAAGATATTGCGCCCCTTATGTGCCCGGGCATTGCCGGATACTGCGCCTTCAAACTCACAAAATTGAAAAAAGGCCATAAATTAGGTCTTTTCGGTTTTGGCCCCACAGCTTACTATGTGCTCATGGCTGCCCGCTATTTGGGAATTGAGGTCTATGTCAGCACAAGATCTCCTCACAGCCAGCAGCAGGCTAAAGACAACGGGGCTGTGTGGGTGGGGAATGTGATGGAAGAGGAAATTCCCCAGAGTCTCGACTCCGCCATAGTGTTTCCTCCAGCCGGAGCCCTGGTGGAACCAGCCCTAAAGAATGTGAAGATCGGGGGGATTGTGGTTCTGGCACCGGTGAGCATGTCTGTGATTGAGATCGAGAACTATTCAGAAAATTTATGGGGAAGAGATTTGAGGACGTTATACAATGTCAATGCCGCGGAAGCCCAGGAGTTTTTAGAAATCGCAGGAAAGATAGACTTAAAGATGCCCAGAAAGGATTTTCCTTTCGAAGAGCTTCAGGATGCCATGATTAAAGTGAAAAAAGGGCAGATCAAAGAGCCCAACGCTGTGATAAGAATCTCTTCTGAATAGAAAACAGCTTTATAAAGAGCTGTGGAAGGCCTAAGAGACTATCATGTCAGTGATTATAAAAACAGATGACCGAAAAATAGAGGTCGATGAATTCCGGAATAAAACCTTAATGGAGCTTGCCCGGAACAAAGGGATCTTCATCACATCCAGCTGTGGTGAACAGGGGCAGTGCGGGAGATGTTTGGTGCATCTGATCCAAGGAGAGTTTTGGGTCAATGATAAAAAGATAACAGCCACAAAGGATCATCCAAGGAAAGCTTTGGCCTGTCAGACCCGGGTGAAAAGCCCCCGGGCGGTGGTTGAAATACCCAAAAATTCCTTGGTTGAAATGTCCGGAAAAATCGTGGTTGATTTTACAGTCAAAGAAAAAAAGATAGGTCCTCCCACAAAAAAGATTTGTCTTTTGATACCTCAGGCTGTTCTGGAGAATCAGGAACCCGATCGATTGAGACTGGAAAAGGAAATTTCAAAACAAGCTTCAGTCAAAGATGTTTATATTTCACTTCAGGTGCTCAGAAAACTTCCGTTTGCCTTGGAGAAAGGGAAACAGAGAGTCACTGTGACCCTGGGGTGCCTGAATGAGCGATGGTCTGTGGTCAACATAGAACCAGAGGACACCACTCAAAAGGTTTATGGATTGGCTGTGGATGTCGGGACCACCACAGTAGTGGGCGGTTTGGTGGATATCACTAAAGGGGAACTCATCGGCAAAGTGTCTCTCTTTAACCAGCAGATCACAGTGGCTGAAGATGTGATATCACGATTGTCATCCATCAAATCCCCCAAGGAACTTGATTTATTGAGGACTTTAGTAATCCACAACACCATCAATCCCATCATCAGGCATCTCTGCAAAGCTCACGATATCCATAAAGAGGATATCAGTCGGGCAGCTGTTTCAGGCAACACCATCATGATGCATCTGCTGTTGGGTCTTTCTCCCAAAAGCATCGGTGAGGTTCCTTTTCAGCCGGTTGACAGATCTCCCGGAGCTTTCATAGCTCAAGATGTCGAGCTGGAAATCCTGCCTCAAGGAATCGTGGATGTCATGCCTTCGGTTTCGGGCTATATCGGAGGGGATGTCACTTCTGATATATACGTTTCTAAGCTGCACCAAGAAAAAGATTTTTCTGTTCTCATAGATATTGGAACCAATGGTGAGATCGTGACCTGCGATAACGGTGATATAAAAGCCTGCTCCACAGCCGCCGGACCTGCTTTTGAAGGATACGGTCTTTATCACGGATGCCGGGCTGCCTTAGGAGCAGTGGAAAAGGTGACTTTTGATGAAAAAGACCAAATCCAGATCAAGGTTATCGGCGGAGGCAGGGCTTCCGGAATATGCGGGACAGGAGTGATTGATTTTTTAGCTGAGGGATTGAGAATAGGGCTGATCAATGAAATGGGAAGATTTGATACGGATAAGCTGAAAGAGCTCAGATTAGACTGGAAAGTCAAACAGAACGGAAGGGAGATCAGAGCCTGTATCATAGCCGGAGACAAACGATCCGCGCTCAATGAACCGGTAGTTGTCACGGAATCGGATATATCAAAAATACTTCAAGCAAAGGCAGCGGTTTATGCAGCTTTAAAAATACTTCTAAAAATTCAGGAAAAATCATGGAGAGACATAAAGAAATTGGTCATAGCCGGAGGCTTCGGAAGGCACATTCATTTCAAGAACGCGGTTTCCATGGGACTGCTTCCCCCCATACCAGAAGGCAGGGCAGAAATGATCGGAAACGGGTCGCTAGGGGGAGCTTTTCTCTCCTTGATCGAGTCCGGTGTTGTGGGGAGGATGAATGAGATTTTATCCAGGGTTGAGGTTATTGAATTGAACATGCAGAAAGATTTTCAGCAGCATTACATAGATGCCCTCTTTTTACCCAACAGAATCAAAGAAGATTTTTAATTGATTATTTCATAAACATAGTTTCGGCTTTTTAGATAGGAAAGACTGTAGTTAGAGATAATTCCAGGGGGTATTTTTTTAGGTCCGGTGACCTCACAGAGAGTGTACCTCAAGCCATTTATAACAAGAACATTTTTGCCAAGTGTGGGAACAGCCACTCCGACAAACAAGTGATTGGGAATCTTTATGATAATCAAGGGAAAGCTTTTAAAATTTCTCCACAAAGAAGCAAAAGTCGCTCCTTTTGAATCACAATCTCCCTTGTTATCCACAATAACCCGGGGAGGTACCCAAAAGCCTCCGATATATTTATTGTTTTCCTTTAAAGGAGGGATTTTAAATCGAATCTCCTGCACAAAAGCAAGCGTCAGGGCTAAAAATTTGCGAAGAGACATATCTTTATTGTTATCTCTCATGACTTTCATCACATCTTTGACTCTCGGACGGTTTTTCTTAACGCAAAGTGTATAATTCACCCCGATACGGTCTCCAACAAATCTTAAAATCCGCGTTTCTAAAAATTGTTCTTTTATTTTCCTCTGCTGTTTCTCAATTTTCCTGAAATATTTTTCCTGCTCTTCAGCAATTTGTTGGGTTATTCGGCTGAATTCTGCTTTGATTTTTTTATATTCGTTAACATGAGAATAGGGGACAGAGAGTTTCAAATTAAATTTCTCCGGTTCACTGTCTTTTGTAAAAATAAAATCAGAATATCCGCTGTCTTTTATGAGTTTAAGGGTTTTTTCTCTCAAGTATTCAACCGTTTCTTTTCTTATCCCTTCAAGGTTTTTATTTATGGTTTCATCCATCTCTTGCTGATAATAACCAAATTCCTCTTCTGATTCTGATAAAAACTGTTTTGGATACAAAAAAGAAATGCGGAATGAACGGCCTTGATAATTTTCCCATTCATAGGTGATATCATAATGGTTTTGTTCTTCAGTCTTATGGAAATGATTTACGCTTGGTTTTAAGTCGTTCCCAATATCCTGTTTTTCTAGAGAAAAATTTCTTGAATCAGAGTTATCCCTGCATAAAGAAGCCAAAAATACCAAGCCTCCTATAAGGACAAGTATGATTATGAAAGAAACAAGAAAACTCTTCATGATTCGAGTTACTTCAGTGGGATCGACCCGATTTCAGGAAACGGTATCAAGGCCTTTGTCAAACCCGAAACGCCGTCACTTATTAAAATACAAATTCCCACTATGAAAAGAGCCATAAAAACAGCTACGGCTACATTATTGTTTCTTATTTCCTGGTACTGATCGATCCGGGGAGTGATCTTATTAAATGCCCAAAAGCTAAAAAGAATACAACCTAAAGCGATAATTCCTGCCAGAAGGACGTAACCCACACTCAAGCCGAGCATTTCCATATAATTAGCGAAATTTTTCTCTTCCCCAAGGATAAAAAGCTGTATCACAGACATCACAGGATAAATAGCCTGTTTCACCACCAGAACTTCTCCAATCAATATCCCTCCTAAAACAACTCCCACGGCTGTGTTTTTTTTCTTGAGCTGACGCTCCTCATCAAAACGAGGAGTGATGAAGATAAAAAACCGGTAGCTTCCTGCAATCAGGACAAAACTGATGAATATGGAAATTAAAAGCTCAATCAATCCCAAAAGAATTTGTTGTAGATACATTGATATCCTCTCGTCAAATTTTTACCCTTTATTCCGAATCATACATAAATAATATTTCAAGTCAACAAGGGATCCCAATCTGATTGTTCTTTATCTGCCGAATCAGTCTTTGATCATAATCAAGAGCATTTTAAACTTTATTGAGGCTTTCACAGCGTGAGGTTTGTGAGCGGGCATGAGGATCATGCTTCCTGAAGCCACTCGGTGCATTTTTTGATTGATGATGATCTCAGCCTCTCCCTCTATAATCAAGACTAGAGCGTCAAAAGGGGCGGTGTGTTCGCTTAATTTCTGACCCTCATCAAAGGCAAACAGGGTGACTGTTCCGCTTTTTTTATCAACAATGGTTTTACTGACCACTGATCCCTGGGAATAATCCACCGCATTTTTCAATACATGGCTATTTTCTTTAAACTCATTTTTTTTACTGGTCATGTGAAAACTCCTTGATTGATCTGGCCTTGGATGGTGATAATGCTTTGATTAATATCAAGGGATTTTCCAGATTTTTCTAAAGCCTTGTTCACTATAAATCCAATTCCTCCGCAGCAGGGAACTTCCATACGTACGATATGGATGGAGCGAATGTTTTTGGTTTTGAATATCTGAGTCAACTTTTCAATATAAAGCTCAATCTCTTTATCCAGTTTTGGGCACAGGTTGATCACAATCTTACCCTTTAAGAACTGCTGATGAAAGTTGGCAAACGCAAAGGGAGCGCAGTCTGCAGATATGAGCAGATCTGAGTTTTCGATATAGGGAGCATCCGGATTTAAAAGATGAAGCTGGACTGGCCATTGACGCAGTTCTGATTTTATTTCAACCTGGGTTGTTTCCTGTTGGGAAGGCTTGGGCAAGATTTCTTGAGCTTTAAGGCCTGGGCAGCCCTCTGATACACAGGAGTGTTCTGCTTCTTCATCTGGCACCGATATTCCTTTTTCTCTGAGAACTTCAACGGCTTGAGCTAAGTATTCATTTTGATCGTGGTCTTTTAAATGTTTCAAATGTGCTTTTATGATATTAGGGCCAGCTTTGATGATATTCTCCATTACTCTGGACTCATCATAGGGCTCTGCATCTCTTTGGATAACAGTGATGGCTCCTTCCGGACACTCGCCGATACATGCTCCTAGGCCGTCGCAGAACAGGTCGCTCACCAACCGTGCTTTTCCATCTATGACCTGCAACGCTCCTTCTGGACAGTTAGGGACACATAAACCACAGCCATTACACTTTTTTTCATCGATTTTTATGATTTGGCGTCTCAAAGAATTCTCCTTTCCTTTTTAAGAGTCAATACACATCTAATACAAATCACCCAAGGTGTTGTTGTTTAAAAAGGATTCAACACTGTCCTGGAGCTCTGCAAGCTTTTTGCTTATTGGGCAGTCAGGCTGTTTGGGACAGATCCTTTTTTCAAATAGGCAGCGGTTTATACTCAAGGGCCCTTGGATAGCTTGGACAATGGAAGATAAAGTCGTCTCATTTGGGGGGTGAGCCAGAAAGTATCCACCTTGGGGGCCCATTTGACTTCCAACCAGTCCAGACTTGTGAAGTTTCTGCAGAAGTTTGCATGTGAGTTGGTAAGATACATTTTCTTCTTCAGAGAGAATGCGTGCAGATACTGCTTTTTGGCCGTATCTCTGAGCCAGGTTAAGGCCAATACGCAGTGCATAATCTGTGTTTCTTCTTATAATATCCATTTTTTCATCTCAATGCATCATATAGGACTAATATAGTCCTATTAAGATAATTTGTCAAGAGTTAGATAATAAGGAAAGAATTATTTTTTGACCATGGAGGAAATGTGGGTCCAGTTATTTCTATTGTAATAAAGGACTTTTGGCATAAGCTCTGATTTCAGTTCGGCCATGACTTTAGGGCTGAATTCCTCTCTGACCCATCCTTCTTGATAAGCTTCGCTGTGTAAATTTTCATATAGGTCTGAAAACCGGATCTCTTTGAGTTTGAAATCCAAATCAAACTCAAAATAAATACCGGAATAAGATTCAGCTATTATTGTTTCTTCATCCATGATATGAATTCTGGCCAAAGGGTCTCTTACGAAATTTTCAGATCCTACTTTTGTCGTGGGAAATAGGATGTAATATTTCTCTATTCCCTGCTTGAGTTCCGGAGATTTGTAATACCCGGTTTGAGGGGAACCGCCGGTCTGAAAATCTGACTCCAGCACAATCAAACATCCTTTGTCATACTCATTATTGCGGCCAGCAAGCAGGATTTCTTTTTGTCCGTCTTTATCCACATCACAGAAAGAAAAATCATTAATTCTTCCTGAATTCCAGTACTCTTTGAGCGGTTTTCCTTTATGGTCAAGAATTATCACCTGGGTTGGAAACATGAATCCAGCTTCAGCTATGACCATCACTTCCGGCGATTCGTCTCCCAGAATATCAGTGAGGGTGAATCCTCTTATAAAATCAACGGTGTATGATTTCTGACCAAATACGATCTCCTGCTTGGTGTTAAACATCCACTTGACTTCTCCTTTATCAGACAAACAAAAAAGCTGGCCTGTTTTTTTTTGAATAACAGTTATCGGAGAAAACAGCACTTCTTTTTGGTGGTCAGGATCAATATCCCGGATCATGATAAGAGGCAGCTCTAGATCACGGTGAGTTTTGGATTGACTTTTGACCTGGAAATGGTTTCTGTAGAATTCCTCATTCTGTAAATTCTTGAGGCCTGAGTCAAAGCGTCCAAGCTCATGCTTGTTCTTATCTAAAATGATCAGCTCAGATCCCTCAATCCTGAAGTCATGGGGCTGAGAGAGAGAGGGAGACCTTATAAAGGCAAAGTATATAAAAGTCAGCGCTACGGCAAGGATGAGGACAGCAGCGTATTTCCCTGTATTTTTTGGCCTGCTTTGGGCCTTAGATTTCATCCAGTCATCCAGCTCGTGCTTGTAGGCAAACACTCTGGATTTTGAGGACTCCAAATACCGGTGGACCGGCAGTCCTCCTTCTTTTTCCCATCTCTGGCAGGTTCTTACTTTACAGCCCAAATAGGAAGCGATTTCTTTCCAGGATATCAGAGTTTCTTTATTTTTCTCTTTGTGGGCCATCGAAATTAATTGTAATCAAGGGAAATGGAAAAGGTCAAGCTTAATAATTAAACTCAGAATGATTTTTGGTCTCATTGTCAGGAAGTGAAAAATAGGTGAAAATATATTGTGTCACTGTTTTTTAAAAAAAAGAAAAAAGAAAAAAAGGGTCGGACCGTCGGAAGTAGCTCTAAACAAAAAAGTTAGGTGTTTATTTCCCTATAAATATCGCCTTAAATGGAATTTTGCCCCCCCCAAATGCCCATTTAAGAAAAACGATAAATGGACTG
>Ga0180434_10009969_pt1 | contig 10243 bp, 8 predicted proteins | sample SS_ome_7_FD_132453 | JGI IMG/M metagenome (GOLD analysis project Ga0180434, IMG submission 132453) | Hypersaline lake sediment archaeal communities from the Salton Sea, California, USA - SS_1_D_2 metaG | ecosystem: Environmental > Aquatic > Non-marine Saline and Alkaline > Hypersaline > Sediment... | reverse complement strand
TTGCAGTGGATGAGATTACTTGCGAGGGGATGGATGAGGTGCGGCGGATGCTGGGGCGGGATTTGACGGCAGCGCTGAAGAAGGCCTCGTTCGCGATCGGGGAGCAGGTGCGGGGGAAGATCGCGGTGTATCCGCCGAAGCGGCCGCCGGCGACGAGGGGGCGGTGGTATCAGCGGGGGTATGGGCCGCGGTGGCGGCGGAAGGATGGGAGTATCGGGGGGAGGAAGACGTCGGAGCAGTTGGGGCAGCGGTGGACGACGCGGCAGAAGGGGACGGGGGCGGTGGTGGGGAATGCGGCGAGTTATTCGCCATTCGTGCAGAACGAGGAGAAACAGGCGGCGGTGCACCGGGCGGCGGGGTGGATGACGGATAAGAAGGCGGTGGAGGCGGTGCAGTCGAGCGGGGTGGTGGAGAGGATGTGTGTGGATGCGGTGCTGCACGCGATGGGGATCAGGTGAAGTTCCCCCCTCCTGTTCCCTCTCCCTGGGGGGAGAGGGAACAGGAGGGGGGAGTAGTGGCATTATCGGAACTGAACGCGGATTGCAGGACAGGAACGGATGGGAACGCCTCCGAGACGGGGGCTGGGAGCGTTGAACGTGATGGGTGATGCGTGATTCGTGAGGAGGATGAGCGATGGAGATCAAGAGTGTGAAGGTTGACGGTGTTGAGGTGCCATTGGAGGCATTGAAGGCGGCGTATCGAGCGTTGAGGGCGATGGAGGGGGAAGCGGCCGGGGAGGACAAATCGTACAGCCTGGATGAGCGGCGGCGGCAGGTGCGGGATGCGTGGATGGCCACGTTCGCGAAGCCGAGCGGGGCACCGGAGGTGGAGAGCGGGAGCTATTGGGTCAAGGAGGTGTTCGACGACCTGGTGATCGTGGAAGCGCCAGATGGGTTGTACAGCTATCCGTACACGATCGAGGATGAGGGGGAAGTCGAGTTCGGGGAGCCGGTGAAGGTAAAGATCGCGTATGAGCCGGTGGCGGCGGGGAAGGCGCTGGGGGACGATCTGATGATCGCGTTCGGGGACGATATCAAGGCAGTGGATGTCACAGAAGGAAAGGCGCGCATCGGGGGATACCTGGTGCGGTTCGGGACATCTGACGAGCCGGATTTGACGGACGCGGATTATTTTGCGGCGGATACGTATTACGGGCCAAGCGATGGGGATGGGGCGGATACGATGGTGCATCACGGAATTCCGCTGAAGGCGGGGCTGGAGGGATTGTCGCAGCGGATCTTGGCGCCAATCAAGACGAAACGGGACGAGATCGGGATCTGGGCGGAGACGGTGTTGGATCTGGCGGATCAGTACGAGCGCATCGTGCACGAGATGGTGCAGGCGGGCAAGTTGAAGTGGAGCAGCGGGACAGCGGCGAGATTGGCGCGGCGGGAGTCAGACGGGAAGATCAGCCGATGGCCGATCATCGAGGGGTCGCTGACTCCGACGCCAATGGAACCGAGGTTGCCGGCAGTGATGGGGTTGAAGGCGTACCTGGGAATGCTGGAGGGACCGGAACCGGGCGGAGGCGACGCGGGGGCGTCGCGCCTGGAGGTGAGTAAGGCGTTGGCCAGGGCGACGGAGGTGCTGGTGGGGATCGATGAGGTTTGACACGGATTCTGACACGGATGCACGGAATGGAGACGCCCCCGGGACGGGGGCTGGGAGCGGAGGGGACGGCGGATTGCAGGACAGGAACGGATACTACAACGGATTGAGAAAAGAACGGATTAGGAGGATACGATGAACGTGAAAGAGCAGATCAAGGCGCTGTTGAAACAGGCGCGGGAGAAGGCACAGGAGGCGAAGGCGCTGCTGACGCAGGAGGTGCCGGATTCGGTTAAGGCGACGCAGTTGCTGGACGAGGCGGATGCGCTGCGGAAGCAGGCGGCGGAGATGAAGCGGGCGCAGGGGATCATCGACGAGATCAATGCGCCACAGGTGCCGGGCGAGCTACCGATGATGGGGTCGGAGGATGGAGATCCGCCAGGGGCCGGCGCGCAGGACGCGATGACGAAGGCGATCAACGAGCTGCGGTTCGGGCCGCTGGAGGATCCGACGAGCCTGGTGATGCGGGAGATCTATGGGACGGATTATCGCCAGTTGCAGTACGAGCAGGCAAAGGCGTATCACCGCTACCTGCGGACTGGCAAGGGTGACAAGATCTTGCGACAGCAGGTGTGGTCACCGGAGACGGTCAAGTCGATGTTGCAGGATGGGGTGACGGTCACGGAGATCAAGGCGACGATGGTGGAGGGGGCCGACGAGTTGGGCGGGTACGCGGTGCCAGCACAGCAGGCGGCGGAGATCATCCAGCGGCTGCCGGGGCTGACGGCGGTGCGACAGGCCGGGGCGCGGGTGGTGCAGACGTCGAGCAATATGATCGAGTGGCTGAAGCTGACCGGGGGAAACAGCCGGTATCCGACGGCGATGCGCGGCCTATGGGGCACTGAGGTACAGAGTCCAACGGCGGATGACTGGACGTTTGGGCTGGAGCAGATCGGCGTGCACACGTACACGTACAAGGTGGTGGTCTCGCAGAGCCTGGTGGAGGACGCGACGAATCTGGTGGATATCCTGAACGACCTGATCGTGGTGACGCTGGCGATGGACGAGGATGATGCGTATGTGTCGGGTGACGGCGCGGGAAAGCCGCGGGGGTTGCTGCCGAGCGACGCGAACAGCCACAGTTTCAGCGAGGTGGTGAGCGGGAACGCGAGCGCGCTGAAGGTGGACAAGGTGAAGGCATTGCGGCGGGGGATCGCGACGCAGTACCGGATGGGCGGCCGGGCGGCCTGGCTGGGGAACAGCAACACGGCGGACGATATCGAGCAGTTCCAAGACGGGGACGGCCGATTCTACTATGAGGATCTGAGCATCGGGCAGCCGTTCCTGCGGTACAAGTGGTACGAGAGCGAGGCGATGCCAGACGTGGGGTCGGACGCGTATCCACTGCTGTTCGGCGATTTCAGCGGGTATATGATCGTGGAGCGGCTGGGGTTGTCGATCGTGCGGTTCCAGGATTCGAACACGGGGATCAATAAGGTGGAGTTCCACGTGCGGCGACGGATCGGCGGGGATGTGATCGAGAGCTGGAAGTTCGCAGTGCAGAAGGTGTCGGCGAGTTGACGCCCCCGGGACGGGGGCTGGGAGCAGGTTAGATAGGAGGACAGGACAGAACGGATAAGACGCCCCCGGGACGGGGGCTGGGAGCGAGTTGACACGGATGACAGGACAGAACGGATAAGACGCCCCCGGGACGGGGGCTGAGAGCAGGTTAGATAGGAGGACAGAACGATGATGGGACGGAGTGGGATGATCTTGGCGCACACGCTTTACGTGGTGCCTTGTGAGGATGGGTCGAACGAGATCGAGACGGCGCTGAGCGCGGGGAACTATCCGGCCAGCGGGAGTTACATCGACGTGAGCGCGTACGAGCGGGTGCACGTCCTGATTCATATGGGGACGATCGACGCGAGTGACACGCCGATTTTCGAGATCAAGCAAACGGATTCGGTGAGCGGGACGCTGGACACGATCAGCGCGACGTATTGCAAGCATACGTGCGCGCACGACGATGATGGAGAGTTCGTGTGTTTCACGCTGGAGGTGGACAAGCTGGCGACGGATCATCATTTCATCAGCGTGGTGGTGAGCGGCGTGGATAACGGCAGCTATGGGGATATCATCTTCCTGGGCGAGGCGCGGAGTCTGCCGGTGACGCAGGCGACGGCGACGCTGCCGAGTGCGAGTCAGCACGAGTACGTGGGGTAGATGATTTCCCCCTCACCCTAACCCTCTCCCCCAGGGGAGAGGGGATCCCTCAACAGGCTCGGGATGACGGGGAGGGACGGGTAGACGAGTTATCGGACGTGAATCCCTCCTCCTGCTCGATGAGGGCAGGGGGAGGGGAAGGAGAAAGGACGATGAAGGAATTTCGGATTGACATCGGATGGAAGTTGCTGGCGGTGGCGCTGGTGGTTGCGCTGGTGGCGGGGCTGGTGGGGTGTGGTGAGCTGGTGCAGAAGGCGGAACTGGAGGAGGAGCCAGTATCGCGGGCATACCAGACGGGATGGTACGTGACGGATGGGGGAGATAAGGCAATCGTGGCCAGCGGGGGTGAGCTGGAGATCCAGAGCGGGGGAACGATCGATATACAGGATGGGTCGACGGTAACGTTCGATGGCGGGATGGATCTGAATGGGTCGACGTTGACGGTCGACGCGGATGGCGATACGACGATGGTGGCCTCGGATGATGACGTGGTGAGTATGACGGTGGGAGCGGCCACGGGATACTTTGACGTGCTGACGGGGAACCTGAAGGTGGGGGATGGAACGCCAGATACCAGCCAGGATGGGGAGGACGCGTATGTCGAGGGGACGCTGGAGGTGGATGGAGCAGCGAATTTCGACAGCACGATGGACGTGGCCGGGAATATCAGCGATAGCGACAGCGCGGTGACGATTGCTGATAATGCGATGATCGATGGGGCCGCGGATGCGGTGCAACTCACGGTGCAAAGCCATGGTACGCAGACGAACAATACGTTCGTGGTCGAGCAGAGCGACGGGACGGATCTGTTCTGGGTAGACAACAATGGCGATGCAGAGCTGAATGGAGCCACGCCGCAGTTGACGATCGGGGACGCCGGGGAAGAGGATACGGCGATCGTGTTCGACGGCGCAGAGCAGGATTTCTACGTCGCGTTGGACGATACGGCGAATGACCTGTTGCTTGGCTTGGGAAGCGCGGTGGGAACCACGCCTGGACTGGGCATAGACGAGAATCTGGCGATCGCCACGTATGGCGATATCACGATGAACGGAGCCACGCCAGTGCTGACCGTCGGGGACGCCGGGGAAGAGGATACGGCTGTTGTGTTCGATGGGGCCGCGCAGGATTTCTACGCGGGCATCTATGACACCGACGACGACCTGCAGATCGGGCTGGGCAGTGCGCTGGGCACGACGCCGATCATCGTCCTGGACGAGAATCAGGAGATGGGGATCGGTGGAGCCAGTGCCGGTGCCAAGCTGGACGTGACAGGCAATGTGATGGTAGATGGTGGGGCCGACGAGGAACAGTTGGTGGTGCAAGGCCATAGCACGCAGGGCAATAGTCTGCTGGTGCTGGAAGATTCGAGTGGGAATGACGTCTTTGGGTTTGCGCTGGCGCCGGCCGCGGCTGGGTCTGGTGACCTCCTGGACGTGACGGACAGTTTCGTAGCACAAGATGGTGAGGATCATCTGATCGGGATCGACGTCAACCTGACCGGTGGAGATCATAGTGGAGCGGACAACACGTTGGTTGGGATCGACCTGGACCTGACGACGGAAGACGCCCAGTGCACCGAGACGGCGATCGACGTCACGGATACCTCCTGGGATATCGCGATCGATGCCGCGGATGTGCCGATCGTGAGCACGGCGGCGGAGTGGATGGAGGATTTTTGGGGGGATACGATCCACGACGAGCTGGTTAACGTGGAAGGGACCGATCCGCAGGTGGTGGCGCTGGCGTTGGCGCAGGAGCAGTATGGCGTCGGGACGATGGTGTCCGGGGATGACAACGCCGGTGGGTGCGCGGCGAGCTGTGCGGGGATGAGTGTAGGCCGGCACTGGTCGGCGAGCCAGGGCGGGCTGATGTTCGAGACGCGGCTGCATCTGGATACGTCGATTGCGGATACGGTGATCTGCGCTGGATTGAGTGATAGCTTGGCGTTGGTGATGCCGGCGACGATCTCGGGTGCCAGTTACACAACAAACGCCGCGGACGGGGTGTTTTTCTGTTACGACACGGCGGCGGATACGGATGAATGGCACGCGATCGCGGTCGACACGAACGTCGACGCGACCGGGATCGGCGCGACGGGAGAGGCACCGGCGTTCGACACGTACCAGGTGCTGCGGATCGAGGTGGATGCGGGGGGTGCGGATGCGAAGTTCTATATCGATGGGGCGTTGGTGAAGACGCTGACGGCGAACGTGGTGACGCCGGCGACGTTGCTGAGTCCGGTGATCGTGATCGACACGAACGCGGATGCGTCGAAAACGGTTGATATCGATTACGTGTATGTGACAGCCAGGCGGTAGATGAGGATTCTGGCGTACTGCTGCGAGAGATTCGCGGAGTCAACTCGGCAGGCGGCGGGGGTGAAGCCGATAACCTGTCCGCCTGTCGATTGTGCCTCGTTCGACCTGCGCCAGCTTGAGGGCCAGGATTTCATCTGGTTTGACTTGCACGGGGAACCGGGGGCGGCGTGGTGGCTGGGAGACGATGGGTCGGTGGCAATGACGGCGGCACAGCTCCGAGAGGTGGATCTGGGCGGGGCGATTGTGTTCGCGGTGAATTGCTACCTGGCGGATGATAATTCGCCGATGCTGGACGCGCTCCTGGAGGCGGGAGCGCGGTACGTGGTGGGCGGGTCCGGGCGGAATTGGGGAGGGGAGCGGACGTTGATGGGGGCGGGGCTGCTGGGGATGCGATTCCGGCAGTTGCTGGAGCGGGAGTGGGATCCGATGGTGGGGTTGGCGGTGGCGAAGCAATGGTTAATGCTGAGCGCGGCAGCGGATCAGGTGATGGGGAAGGGGAGGAAGACGCTGGCGGCGAAGGATGCGTTGGAGTTCCGGGCGTTTTATAGACACGGAGTTTGACACGGATTGCAGGACAATAACGGATCGGGACGCCCCCGGGACGGGGGCTGGGAGCGGGGGACGCGGATTGCAGGACAGGACGGATCAGGAGAGGAGCGGATTATGAGACGAAGGACGTGGAATTGGGAGCCGTTGTTGTTGGTGGCGATTCTGGCGATCGTGTGCGGGGTGGCGGCGCGGATGTTGATGGAGCAGCCGGAGGAGCCGGTGGCGAGGTCGTCAACGAGTTATGGGTGGCTGCATCAGGAAGAGATCGCAGTGACGGCGACGGGGGATGATGGTGCGGCGACGGGGTCGGCAGATAGCGACGGGCCGATCCGGGGGCACGTGTACGCGGTGCACCTGGATTACGGTAGTTCGGTGACGACGACGACGGATATCACATTGTCACTGTCGAGCCCAGCGGTGACGGTGATGGCGCTGAGCGACACGGCGACGGATGGGTGGTACTATCCGGTGGTGGAGCAGACGGGGTCGACTGGATCGGGGACGTCGACGTATGACCGGCTGCCATTGAGCGGACAGATGACGGTGGAGGTGGCGGAGTCGACGGCGGGGACGGCGGTGACGGCGACGGTGTGGTGGGGGGAGTAGCACGACACAGATTTTGACACGGATGCACGGATTGCCCCTCCCTCGACTGGGCTCGGGACAGGCGGGACGGGGGCTGGGAGCAATTCCCCCTCACCCTGACCCTCTCCCCTGGGGGAGAGGGGATGGAGGGGTGAGTAGCGCGATTATCGGAACTGAACGCGGATTGCAGGACAGCGACGGATACTACAACGGATTGAGAAAGAAACGGATGGGAGGGAATGATGGATAGGCAGACGCTGGCGGATGTGGTGAAGGAGCACAACGCGATGCAGCCCCCGTCCCGGGGGCGAGAGAGGCCTGCGGGGACGCAGGAGATCGTGATCGTCGAGGCGGGGAGGTATAACGACTGGGAGGGAAGGGCGAAGGCGTACGAGGCAGGGGAGAGGTTGGTCACGAAGGATTGGTACGCGCGGGTGCTGGTGGAGGATGGGTTCGCGGAGTGGCCAGGGGAGGCGGAGGCGCTGGAGGAGGCGATGGCAGCGGCCATGTTGGAGGAGGTGGAGGCCGCATTGGAGGAAATCCAGGTGTACGTGATGCTGGCGCTGCCGGCGGAGGTGGTGCAGGCGATGAAGGACCGGGGTATCGAGACGGTGGAGGATGTGCGGGAGGCGAGCGATAAGAAACTATTGAGCGTGCCGGGGATTGGGCCCGGGCGGTTGCGGCGGATCCGGGAGACGTTGGGGGATCCTGCGGCGGGTTGAGACACCCGCGGGACGGGGGTTGGGAGCGAGAGCGATGCGAGTTCATTTTGTGTTTACGGGGGGAGAGTTTTCGTACGCGTATTACGTCGGGGTGATGACGGCGGTGCGGGCGCAGGAGTGGCCGGTGGTGTTGTGGATGGCGGCGGATCCGGAGCCGCGGAGCCGGTATTTCGAGCTGGTGAGGGAGCGGGTCGAGGTGGTCCAGATCGACGTGGAGCAGAGCTGGCCGGCGTTGGAGGGGATGGAGGGACGGGCGCGGCGGGTGGCGTTGTTCGATTATTTGATCTGGAAGATTGTGGCGGATGAGGGCGGGGTGGTGATGGGGTTGGATAGCCTGACGCTGCGAGGAATGGCGGATCTGCTGCCGGCGGACAGGGAGATGGTGGTGCCTCGGGACGACGAGAACAACGAGGGGTCGTTCAGCTCGCACGGGGTGATCGTGCGGCCGGGGTCGGTGCTGGCCAGGGAGATCCACAGGCGATCGGTGGCGGCGCTGGAGGGTCCGGGGGAGGATTTCAAGTGGGGGAGCGCGGGGATCATCCCGTTCCTGGAGGTGGTGCGGGAGAATTTGGATCTGGTGGAGGTGGCGGATTACGGGCTGCTGGGTGGATACAATCACGACGGCCGGCAGTTCTATTTGTTCCGGGGAGACGGGGAGGTGCTGCATCCGCAGGCCAGGACGATCGCGCTGTATGCCACGGCGGACGCGGAGGATTTTGGGCGGATCAGCGAGCGGTACGTGCGGCACAGCGATAGCCTGTACGCCCGGCTGGTGCGGCAGATTCTGACGGAGGAGGAGTGGCGGCCTCCTCGGCGACCGCACCAATTCACGCACAAGCACCGGCGGTTCCGATTCCACCTGCTGGGGCTGGCGCATCTGCCAACGCGGCGGGAGATCTCGACGTGTGCGTATACGCAGAAGGTGATCAAGCTGGCCAGGATGTTGCGAGGGCTGGGCCACGTGGTTATGTTCTACGGCGTGGAGGGCTCGGAGCTGGCGTGTGACGAGAACGTGACGGTGTTGCCGGAGCAGGTGCGGCGGGCCACGTACGGGGATTACGATTGGGACCGGGAGTTTTTCCGGCACAGCGGGACGGACCTGGCACAGAGGACGTTTAACGAGAACGCGGTCGAGGAGATCAACAAACGGAAGCGGGTGGGGGATTTCCTGCTGTGCACGATGGGGAATTATCAGAAGGCGATCGCGGACGAGGTGGGGGAGGGGATGTTCGTGGTGGAGCCGGGGATCGGGTACGAGGGGGTGTTTGCGCGGTTCCGGGCGTTCGAGAGTTACGCGTGGATGCACTATTTGTACGGGCGGATGGGGATGGTGAACGGGGATTGGTACGACGCGGTGATCCCGAACTATTTCGATCCGGCCGATTTCCCGTACCGGTGGAAAAAGCAGAATTATGCGCTGTACATCGGGCGGGTGGTGAAGCGGAAGGGCGTGGAGGTCGCGGCGCAGGTGACGTGGGAGCTGGGGATGGGGCTGGTGGTCGCCGGCCAGGGGAGCCTACACAATTCGGCGGAGCAGTTGGCGATCGGCGATGACCACGTGAGTTTCGTGGGGGCGGTGGGGCCGGAGGTGCGGGGGGAGCTGATGAGCCGGGCGCGGGTGGTGATCGCGCCGACGTATTACATCGAGCCGTTCGGCGGGGTGGCGGTAGAGGCGCAGTTATGCGGGACGCCGGTGGTCACCACTGATTGGGGAGCGTTCAGCGAGACGGTGCAGCACGGGGTGACGGGGTATCGGTGCCGGACGTTCGAACAGTTCCTTTGGGCGGTGCGGAACATTGGGGAGATCGATCCAGCGGATTGCAGGCGTTGGGCGGTGGAGAATTACTCGATGGAGCGGGTGGGGTGGATGTTCCAGGAGTGGTTTGAGCAGATCGCGGATCTGAGGGATGAGGGGTGGTACGAGCGGCGGCCGGAGCGGGTGGAGTTGGATTGGTTGAGGAAGGACTACAGCGGATTGGGAAAGGAACGGATGGGAATCGGGTCCGATAAGGGGTGTACTGGGACGTGAGGCGTGATGCGTGATGAGTGACATTATTCTGGTGCCAAGGGCGAAGGATACTGGTGCGACGGGGCCGGCGGGCTCGGCTGGGGCGACGGGGGCGACAGGGCCGGCGGGCTCGGCGGGGGCGACGGGTGCGACGGGGCCAGCGGGCTCGGCGGGGGCGACGGGGGCGACGGGTCCAGCGGGCTCGGCTGGGGCGACGGGGGCGACAGGGCCGGCGGGCTCGGCGGGGGCGACGGGGGCGACGGGGCCGGCGGGCTCGGCGGGGG
>Ga0180434_10009962_pt1 | contig 10246 bp, 4 predicted proteins | sample SS_ome_7_FD_132453 | JGI IMG/M metagenome (GOLD analysis project Ga0180434, IMG submission 132453) | Hypersaline lake sediment archaeal communities from the Salton Sea, California, USA - SS_1_D_2 metaG | ecosystem: Environmental > Aquatic > Non-marine Saline and Alkaline > Hypersaline > Sediment... | reverse complement strand
GCGGATTTGACTTCCAGCTCCAGCTCATACGTCACTCCTGCCTTATAGGGGTTGGCATGACTCAGTGTTGCGTACATTCCCCCCTCTTCCCATGAAGTGCTCCACCCTCCGGGATCTGGCGAAACATGAAACTTCAGATCTTCGGGATTGACGGTTCTGGAAAAACTAATGGCGATGGGATCTTCAAGGCTCCGGGTGAATCCGCCGTTTCCGGGCACAATGACTATCCGCAAGTCCTCTGCCTCAGGCTTTGCTCGTACCTGAGGCTCTTGTGCTTTTGTTTTGACCGTTTCCTGAATCTGGGGTTCGGCCTCCGCGTTCGGCTCCTCCCTGGATTTCTTTTTACAAGCTGCAATTGTCAGTGTCAGCAGCAAGAGACACACTGCTACCATGAGCATGCGCCTGAATGATGGCAGACACAATTTTTCCTTCATGTGCAAATGTTCATGCATAGTTTCCCCGCTCGAGAAAGATTTGATCTTCAAAAACTTTCAACTCTGCTGATTTATTGCGTTTATGTCAGTGATATATCACATCAAAAAAACCCCGTCAATTTTATAATTTGTAGTTTGGCTTAGCCATTTACCTGATTTTAAACATATTAGCTTCAATATGGCGGTTTTTTTGTTTGTTAAAATGGTCTTTTTAAGGGGGAAATTGGGGCTCTAAGAATCGAACTTTCAGAATAGTATAAACGGTATGCCTTAGCCAGAGATTTTTTAGCCCGAAAATCTGTTTCACCACAATCTAGAGCATCAGCAGGTTTTTCTAAGACTCAATTTGAAGCAAAATTTTAAGGCAAACACAGATAATACTATTGATAGCTAAGTGCGACCCTCTCAGATTCCCTTTATCTGTCTTGAAGTTCCTTCAATTTGGCCGTGAGGCGTTTGGGTGATATGGGGTGGGCGGTTTTGAGCTCCGGCGCAAACAGAGACACTTTGAATTCCTCCACCATCCAGCGGAATTCATCGATGGCGTTCATTCTTTCGGCGGATATCTCGGAGGAAGATTTAGCATCAGCTCCTTCTTGTGCTGCGAGCACCTCCTCCTGGAGCTTTTCCAATGCCCGGACAAAAGGTGCGGCTTGATCGGCCTTTGTTTGATCCTTAGTGGGATTATACGCACCCCTCTCCACCCTTAGTCTTAGAGCTTCCAAATAACGGGAAATGTGCTTCAGTCTTTCCAAAGAATAAGTGTGCAGAAAATTTTTTGGCACCAAAATGTCTAATGCTTTTCGTGCCTCATCAATGAGGCTTTTAACCGCTCGGTTAGATCCATGGCTTTTATGGATACTGCTCAGTGTCGTGCGTGTCTTGTGGTAATTGAGAAGGATTCCTTGGACGGCTTCTCTGAGGGCATGACTTATGGCGTATAAATCTTTTATCATGCGCTCCATGCAACCCCTGAAGTCTTCTTCGGTGCGGATATCTTTTTCGAAAGCCTCTTTTTGGAGTGATTCCATCAAGAACTTTTGCAATACTTCTTTTCCGCCGAAGTACAATGCCTGAGTTTGCAATTCCTCATCCACAGCCAGATATTGTTTTAAAAATGCCAGATCCTTTTTGAAGTGGCGAAACAAAAGAGACCGAACTCCTTTTCGGTGGGACTGCTTGGCTTGTTCAGGATCGGCGAATAGCAGGATATTCACCCTGTCCCCGACAGGCTCAAGACCGGGATAGGCTGTCACAAATGGCCCGATCACAATTTCTTCCGGGAGCGCATTGAAATCCCATGAGGATAGGTCCCGCTTCTCCCACTCTTTCCGGGCTTGGATCCATTGATCGGATGATGGGGCAGCTTCCTTTGGCTTGACTGTTTTTTTGAGGAAATCAAGATCTCGTCCTGCCTCAAACTCGTCCCCGTCGGGTCCCTTCACGGAAATCCGCATCCTGAGATGTGCAGGAACTGATGCTTCGGCCCAAGCAGAAGCCGGGATATCCAGCTGAAATCGACGGCGGATAAAATCAGAGAGTGCTTTGTAAAGAGAGCCTTTCCTGGGCTCCAATTCCTCAAGGATAATCTCCACCTTCTCAGCGACAGGGACTAGGAGCTTGCGGTAACGTTTGGGAAGGCCCTTGATGAGCGATGAAATTTTCTCCCTGAACTGGCCGGGTGTGCCCCACTCCAAAGCCTCGGGGCTAAGGTCTTTTATCAGGGTGAGAGGAACGGAAAGTGTGGTTCCATCATCTTTCTCACCCGGAGCAAACCGGTAGGTCAGAGGAAGAGTCTGATCTCCGACCTCGAGATAGTCGGGAAAACCGGAGAGTTCTTCCAGATCGGGAAGGCGCTGAAGGAGGTCATGTTCACTCATTCTCAGGAAATCATCACCGCCCCTGTTCTTGATGTATTTCCGCAAGGTTTGCCCGTCACATATTCCCGGAAGACGTTGCGCATAGAAATCGGCCATGACATCTTCGCCAGCCATATACCCCCGCATCCTCAGCTTGTCTTCGATTGTGATTATACGCTTCATAAGATCCAGGTTGTGTTTGAGGAAGGACGGCGGGTCGATGAATTCGCCCTCTACGAGGGCTGTTTGAATGAAGATCCGGTGAGCTTCTTCAGGATTGATGCGGCCGTAGGAGACGCGGCGGCCGGAGACGATCTCCAGTCCATAGAGAGTTACCCGCTCGTCCGCCACGACTTCACCTCTGTCTTTATCCCAATGGGCATTTGAATGAGAAGAGCGGCAGAGATCGCCGCCCAGAGCTTCCAGCCATTCCGGATCAATGCGGGCTGCCGTCCGGGCAAACAGCCGCGATGTCCTCACCATCTCAGAGGCTACGATCCAGGGGTGGGATTTTCCGAACAATGTCGAACCGGGAAAGATCATGGCTTCCCGGCTCTTGGCTGCGGTGTAAAAATTTTTCTCCTTGAGCACGGCGATGTTGGAAAGATAGCCGGAGAGTACGGCACGATGTATTTGGCCGTAGATCTGCTTGGAGATTTGCTCTCTATCCCTGCGTCCCTGCGGAATCCTGTGCTCCTTGAGAATGGCCAGAATCTCGTCATGGACATGCACCCACTCCCGCATTCGGGGAAAGGAAAGAAAATGATCACGACAGAAACGACGCTGTTTGTTTCGTGAGCTCAGGTTTACCAGAGGATCGTGATAATGATCCCAGATGTTGAGTAGAGTTAAAAAATCCGAATCCGGATGACGAAAAGGCGCATGCGTGGCATCGGCTTGAGAGGCTTTTTCCGGTGGCCGCTCCCGCGGGTCCCGGATACTCAAAGCGGCGGCAATGATAACTACTTCGCGCAGGCAATCCTCTTTTTGGGCCTCGAGAAGCATGCGGGATATCTTAGGATCGAGAGGCATGCGGGCCATAATCCGGCCTTTTTTTGTGAGGATATATTCCCGGTCTTTTCGGCGGACGGCTCCCAGTTCAACAAGAGTATCGAATCCATCCTTGATATGTTTGGGTTTGGGCCGGTCAACAAACGGAAAATCGACAGGGTGTCCCAACCTGAGGTCTATCATACGCAAAATAACCTCAGCCAGGTTGGATCGCATAATTTCAGGAGGGGTAAAGGCCAGACGAGTTTGGTATTCTTTTTCTGAGTAGAGGCGGATGCAGAGCCCGTGCTGCACCCGGCCGCAGCGGCCCTTCCGCTGGTCAGCACTACTCTGAGAGATAGGACTTATGGGGAGGCTGTTGATCCGGGTTCCTGGTTGGTACTGGGATATCCTGGCTAACCCTGTATCGACCACGTACCTGATCCCGGGAATGGTCAGTGAGGTTTCAGCGACATTGGTGGCCACCACGATTTTGGGCCCCCTAACGTGATAAACCCGTCCCTGCTGTGTGCCGGGGAGCCGGGCAAAGAGTGGCAGTACGGTCGTTGAGGGGTACTTCCGGCCTTCCAGGCGTTCGCAGGTCTCGAGGATGTCCTGCTCCGTAGGCATAAAAATCAGAATATCTCCCTGCCCTTTTTGTGTCTTGATGTGGTGGGTGGCAGCTACAGCCAGGTCGACATAATCCGGATCGGCGGCTTTGCCGGGAAAAGATTCGGCGGGACGGTATTCCTGCTCCACCGGATACTGGCGGCCGCTCACTTCGATGACCGGAGCGTTCCCAAAGGCTTTGACGAATTTTTCCGTATCCAAGGTGGCTGAGGTGATGACGAGCTTGAGATCAGGCCGGGTATCAAGAAGCATTCGGGCAATGCCCAGCAGGAAATCAATATTCAGGCTGCGCTCGTGGGCCTCGTCGATGATCAGGGCGTCGTAAGAATAGAGGCGGGGATCGGATTGGGTCTCAGCCAGAAGCATGCCGTCGGTCATGATTTTGATGTAGCCTTCCGGTGACGTTTTGTCCCGGAAACGAATTTTGTAACCCACGGTTTGGCCGATATTCTCTTTAAGCTCGGCAGCAATACGGTGGGCGATGGTGATGGCTGCAATGCGGCGGGGCTGTGTGCAGGCAATCCGTCCGGCGATGCCCCGGCCTGCTCTGAGGCACATTTTGGGAAGCTGGGTGCTTTTGCCGCATCCTGTCTCTCCGGAAATGATGACAACTGGATTGTTCCGGATGGCCTGAATGATTTCGTCGGCACGGCGGCTTATTGGCAGTACTTTGGGAAAGGAAACACGAGGAACGCGGGATGCCCGTGCTCGCCTCTCTTCAATAGAAGCGGCCAACTTTTTTTCAAGGCCGCCAAGTTCTTCAAGAACCTCCGCTTTAGCCCTGGAATGTCCGGTTTTGTGGATTCGGTTTAAAGTGCGGCGGGTGAGATCCTGGTCCCTGAGCATGACCTTCGGCAGGTGGGACCGTATCTGGCTGATGAGCTCCCTGGCTGAGGCGGTCGAATTGTGTCTGTTCATTGGTTGACTGACCTTCTATCTATGAAAAGTCTTTCCTCTAAATTCCTTCTCGTGTTGCATCAATTCTTTATCATATCCCACCTTGCCGCATTATCAAAGAAGGCTTCCATGGCTTCCTTTGAGTTCTTGGAGTCAATCTCTGGATTCGGGCCTCACAATTTTCTTTTAATTCAATGCGAAAATGCCAATAACGTATGGAAATTCTGGCTTAGAGCGTTTTTTTAGACGTAGGGATTATCGTAATAATGAGTACATAGCTGTCTATTACCAAACATCAAATCTAAGGCACCATATTGCCTCACAAACCAAGTTAAGCTGCTGATTCCACTAAAGCTAGTGACGCCCGTCCCAGTATTCAGACGTATTCAGAGTATGCATTGACGTTGCAGCGGTTGCTGTGATAGGCTTCCGGTCTTGGAGGCAGACATCGACCAAAATGGGTTGGATACAGCTCCGGGAGGAAACATGAATCACTCAACCATAAAAGTCCGAACCGACGGGCCCATGGTGACCATCCAGCTTAACCGGCCCGAACGAATGAATGCCGTGAATGAAGAGATGTACAAGGAGTTGCAAGATGCGTTCGAGCGAACCCGCGACGATCCGGATGTCCGTTGTCTGATTCTCACCGGTTCGGCTCTGAAAAAAAAGGGTGTCACAAAACAAGCCTTTTGTGCCGGTGCCGACCTGAAAAAGCACGCGGCCGGCGAGAGAAGTCCGGCCCAGAGGGAGGAATATATCCGGTTGGCCCATGAGACGACACGAAAGATCTATACCTTTCCCAAGCCCGTTATTGCCGCAGTCAATGGGCCGGCGCGCGGCGCCGGCACAGAGATGGCCCTCAACTGCGATTTCCTCCTCATGGCAGAGGAAGCCACGTTGGCATTTCCAGAGACAGGGCTGGGGACTTTTGTGGGTGGGGGGGTGACCCACATCCTGCCGCGTTTGGTCGGCCTGGCGAGAGCCAAGGAACTCGTTTTTACAGGCCGGATTATCGACGGGAAGGCCGCGGTGAAATTAGGCCTGGCGATCCAAACTTACCCAGTGGATCAGCTTCTCGAGGCGGCAAGGTCCCTCGCCTTGGACATTGCAGGCAAAGCCCCTCTTTCCATCGCCTTCGCCAAGGACTATTTGCAGCAATCGCCTGGTCTCCGTCATGAGGAGGCCCTCGAAGGTGAGACCAAGGCCATCCTCACCTGCATGGGCAGCGAGGATTGGCAAGAAGGCCTCCGTGCCTTCAGCGAAAACCGCAATCCCAGATTTAAAGGTCAATGACATGTCACTCGAAAAAATACTCAATGCACGCTCGGTCGCTATTGTCGGCGCTTCCCGTGATGAACAGAAACGCGGTTTCCTGGCAGTCCGTTCTCTGATCGAGAGCAAGTACGAAGGAACCATCTATCCTGTTAATCCCCATGAGGAATCCATCCTTGGACTGCCGTGCTATCCCACAATTCTCGACATCAAGGATCCGGTGGATCTGGCGTTGATCACCACCCCGGCTCAAACATTGACCGGAATTTTCGAGAGGTGCGGCCGCAAAGGCATAGCAGGGGTGGTCGTCGTAGCTGGGGGATTTGGTGAGATGGGAGCTAAGGGAAAACAACTCCAAAACAAAATTGTCAACATAGCCGCAAAATACAAGATGCGGGTGTTAGGTCCCAACACCAACGGGCTCATCAATGTCCATTCCGGTCTCAACCTCGTGGGGTTGGATGTTGTTCCCAGGGGCGATCTCGCCCTCATTTCACAAAGTGGGAACATGGCTCTGCACATCATCACCGAAGCCCGTCTCAAGAGCCAGAGGGGTTTTTCCTACTATGTGGGGGTCGGCAATGAGGCCGATATCAAATTTCACGAATACCTTGAATTCTTCACCTCTGATCCGAAGACGAAAGCCATCGTGATGTATGTCGAGGGCATGAAGGACGGGCGCGGTTTTTTGCAGCAGGCTTACCAGACTACATGTCAAAAACCCATTATTCTTCTTAAAAGCGGAAGGTCTGCCAAGGGCAGTAAATCGGCCGGTTCCCACACCGGCGCATTGGCCGGGATCTCCGAGGTCTCACGCACAGCTTTTATGCGGGCGGGCATCACCACTATCGAGAACTCGGATGAGTTGTTCCCGGTGGCGGAGGCGCTGTCGACACTGCCGTCCATTCCCGACGCCCGTGTGGCCATCCTTGCCGACGGCGGCGGTCATGCCACCATCGCGGCAGACGTGCTGAGTGAAAGCGGACTCGGTATTCCGAAGCTCATGAAACCCACCCGCCAGAAGTTATCAGAACTGCTGTTGCCCAATGCCTCACTCGACAATCCTGTTGACGTTGCGGGGAGTGCCGACTCCAATCCCGGTATCTTTGCCGATTGCGCACGCATCCTGCTTGATAGTCCCCAGATCAGCGGCCTTCTCGTCGTCGGTCTTTTTGGCGGCTACGGACTGCGCTTTGCCGAAAATTTGCGTTTCATCGAGGAAGACGCTGCCCATCGGATGGGAAAGCTCGTCAGGGAGACCGGCAAGCCCATCGTTCTTCACAGCCTGTACAACCACGTCCGGCCGCACTCACTCGACTTGCTGAGATATTATGGCATCCCCGTATTCGATTCGGTGGAGATTGCCTGCAAATGTATTGCCGCTCTGGCTAGTTACGGGCATTACCGGGGTAGATCCGCCCGCTGGACGAACTTTGTCTTCAACTGGGGAGCCCGGACTAAGCCCGAAGGCGTAAAAATCCTCGATTCGGCCCTGGCAGACGGCCGGCAGGTGTTGCTGGAACACGAGGCCAAGCAACTTTTGGATCTTCACGGTGCGCCCGTTTCCGGAGACAGGCTTGCCCGGAGTGCTGAGGAAGCCGTCGCCATGGCGGCAGAGCTTGGGACGCCAGTGGCCCTCAAGATTTGCTCGCCGCAAATCCTCCACAAGAGCGATGCAGGCGGGGTCAAACTCGGGCTCAAGACTGCAGCTCAGATCGAGAGTGCTTTCAAGGGGATTGTGGAAAGAGCGAGTCGATACCAGGAAAATGTCGAGATCAAAGGGTGTATCGTCTCGCCCATGGCCGAGCCGGGCACCGAAGTCATCATCGGCACCAAGATCGATCCTCAGTTCGGGCCGGTGATTATGTTCGGCATCGGCGGCATTCTGGTCGAGGTTCTCAAGGATGTGGTCTTCCGGGTCCTTCCGATCAGCCGGGGTTCCGCAAAAAAAATGCTGTCCGAGATCCGGTCAGCCCCCATCCTCAACGGCGTGCGAGGCCAGCCGCCTGTCTGTCATGAGGCTCTCATCGACCTGCTCCTGACTGTATCGGAACTCATTGAATCCTATCCACGGATCCAGGAGATGGACCTCAACCCTGTGATCGTCCGCGAAAACGGGCTGACCGCAGTTGACGCGCGAATCCTTCTGAAAAAAAATAATAGATTCTAAAATGCGGATAAGAATGCTTATTCCTGGTTTTGATTATTTAGCTTTTCCGCCTTGATGGTGGCGCCTGCTCCTTCGAAGTTCAGGTGAGTGATGACACCTTTGTCATCGGCAACGAACTCAAGGCTGTAATCCGTGCCTTTGACGAGAAATCTTGTCTCGGTTTCAGCAAGGAGTTCCCGTTTCGGTCTGTCTGGAATTTCTAGGAAAAGCTTCCCGCCTTCGCTTGTGACGTCCAGGATTAATTCCCCCATCAACTCATATTTGCCGGCATAGGTGTCCAGCACTTTTTGATCGACCGAAATGAATTCCCGCTTCTCTGGTGGGATGTATTCCTCACCGCGCAGGAGTTGGATGGCTGCCTTGGCAATGCTTGCTGGGGCACCCGAGTTTGACATGAAATAGACACCGACCCGGGAATCGACATCGCCCATCATGTATGAACTCTGGCCGGGAATACCTCCGCCGTGCTCGATGATTGTGTGGCCGTTTTTATCTTTCTTGATTTGGAATCCAAATCCGTATGTGCCCTCGTATTGGGGTGTGTGCATCTGTTTAGCTAGGTTTTCAGAAAGAATCCGGTTGCCGTTAAAGACGCCTCCGTTGATATGGGCGCCGAGAAAACGGGCCATGTCTTCCGCAGTCAAGTAAATGTCACCGGCCGGATAAACATCATAATGGACCTGAGCCACGGGCTTTGGCTTGCCGTCTGCCCCAGCTGGCATGTAGGGGAGGGCCATGAGTTCAACCATTTCCGCAGAGGGATAGACAGGATGAGGGGTCTCAACACCAAGAGGCTTCAGCACGTTTTCCATCATGTATGCCTCATACTCCTTGCCTGATATCTTTTCCACCAGTAAACCTGCCATTCCATAGGCATAGTTGTTGTACTCCCATTTTTTTTCCGGAGCTCTAATCGAATAAAGCCCGGCGGCCATCTCAGACAGTGTTTTCGGCAGTTCACGGCCCCAGATGGGTTTGGTGTTGGCTCCGGAAATTAATCCGGACCAGTGGGAGAGGATATGCCGTATTGTGACCGGCTTTTCGCTTTGAAGCCGGTCCTGGACTCGGCTTTCGCCGAGGAATTTGTTCACCGGGTCCTTCAGCTTGCATTTCTTCTGCTCAACGAGCTGCATCAGAGCCGTTGCTGTGACTGATTTGAATGTGGAACCGGTGCAGTATATCGTTTCCGGCGTGGCCGGTGTTTGAGTTCGAACATTGGCATAACCGAAAGCGGCTTTCCAGACGATCTTGTCTTCTTTAACAAGAGCGATGGATATCGACGGGACGCCACGGTCTTCCATAGCCTTCTGGATGAGTTGGGTCAGGACTTTTTTCGTTTGGTCAAGATCGAAGTCTCCCTTTTGTGCCAGTGCTGAAGACCCGATCAGGATGAGTGCCAAAACGAGGTTGATAATACGAAAAAAACGATTGATCATCTTATTCTTTCTCCTTCCGTTTGATGCCCTTCATTCCATTCTTGCTTTTTTCCTGAATTTTGCAAGGTTTAGATATTTTTTTTTGTGTATTTCTGTGTATCCGCCGTTTCAAAAGAATTTTTTCTTTCGGTAAGTTGATTTTTGAAAATGAATGACCATAGGCAATGAATAGTGTAAAATCAAACCGGAAATTTTCTTGCCGTGGCAGAAAAACGGAGGTAAGCATGCATGAATGGAAAAGACGGCAGTCATCAACTGCTCCTTTTTCGCTTTTGACCGGGTTTCTTCTCATCACACTCTTTTTGGTTGGCTGTGCGAAAAAAGAACTGCAGGATCCTTTGGATGAATTCTTTAATGATATGGTCAGAAACACCCCGATGGCCGGTGTTGCGGCCTGCATCATAAAGGAAGGCAAGGTTGTCTGGGCCGATGGTTATGGATGGGCAGACATTGCGAATAAGATTCCAATGACTCCGGATAAAGTACAGAATATAGGATCGATATCCAAAACAGTCACGGCCACAGCCGTGATGCAGCTCTGGGAAAAGGGGCTCT
>Ga0180434_10009961_pt1 | contig 10247 bp, 7 predicted proteins | sample SS_ome_7_FD_132453 | JGI IMG/M metagenome (GOLD analysis project Ga0180434, IMG submission 132453) | Hypersaline lake sediment archaeal communities from the Salton Sea, California, USA - SS_1_D_2 metaG | ecosystem: Environmental > Aquatic > Non-marine Saline and Alkaline > Hypersaline > Sediment... | reverse complement strand
CCGCGTGGATGTTCACTTCGAAGGTGTTTTCCGGCTGGCCCCCTCCGCCGCCGGTCTCGTCTTCGATTATTTCCGCCCCCGGCTCTCCCGCGACTTCCAGGACCTGGTGGCCGCGGCCGACAAGATCGACGCCGCCGACCTCTCGATGGATGAGGTTCTCCATCCGGAACGCCATCCGTATGTCATGCTGTCTGATACCGTATCGGGTCAGGATCCGGCCGACGAGGCGTACTGGAACCGACTGGTGGCGGCCCTCCGCAGGCATGAGATCACAACGGTTCTGGCCGACGGAACGGTGGCGGCACGCTGCCGGCGGGCCGTGACGGAGAACCGTGAATACCGATCGATCCTGCAGACGCATACCCGTCAGATCGGCCGCGTCAGCATCACCGACCTGCGGGGATTCGACCAGGCACCCAGCGGAAACCGTTTTCTCGTTTTTTCCCTCTTTCCACAGACGGAGGTCAACGTCAAGGTTCGCCTCGACCGCCGGGACCGGGACAAGATCATCGTCAGCATCGGTCACTCCATCTTCAAGCGGACCTGCACCGTGGACGCGGGCGCCCTGTGCGCACGGTTCGGAGGCGGAGGGCACCACGGGGCCGGATCGTGCAGTTTCCCCCGTGAGCGGACCGAGACCCATCTCTCGCAGATACTCGCCGCCCTGACCGAAGCGGACGCGACCGAATCCGGTGATTGAAATCCCACGCCCTTTGCTATTTACCCTTTGATACCCTATAATCATAGCAGGTGCAATGAAGAGGTTGGGGAATTTTTCAAGAAAGCTTTCGCGAAACCAGGAGATCCGTGCCTTTCTCAACGCCAGCCGGGCCATTCTCAAACACGCCAGTTTCGAGGACGCCGCCCGGGCGATTTTCGACGAGACCCGCGGGTTGACCGGGGCCGTCTCGGGCTATGTCGCCCTGATGTCCGAAGACGGCCGGGAAAACGAGGTCCTCTTCCTGGAGGCGGGGGGGCTTGACTGCGACGTGGATCCGGAGCTGCCCATGCCCATCCGCGGCCTGAGGGAAGTCGCCTACCGAACGCGCAATCCGGTGTTCGACAACGATTTCGCGCGGGGCCGTTGGCAAAAATTCCTGCCCGTTGGGCACGTCACGCTGCACAACGTCATGTTCGTCCCCCTCAACATCGGCGACAAAACCCTCGGCGTCATGGGGCTCGCCAACAAGCCCAAGCCGTTCAATCGGAGGGATCTCGAAATCGGTGCCGCCCTGGGAGACCTCTGCGCCGTGGCGCTGTCCAACAGCCGCAACCTGGATCGACTGCGGGAGATCATCCAGGAACAAAAGCAGCTGTTATCGAAAATCAAGACCCTGGAAGGCCTGCTGCCCATATGTGCCCAGTGCAAGAAGATTCGCGATGATGATAGGAGCTGGCAGACACTCGAGGAATACCTGTCCCAGAAGACCACCGCCACCATTTCCCACGGGCTTTGCCCCGATTGCGGGGAGGCCCTCTATCAGAGCTATATCGATCTCGAGAAGGGCCGAAAGGAGGACTGAAACGGTCAGCCCCAGGTCTCCTCGGCGTGGATATCACGAAGCGGTTTGCGCGGGGGTCCTTCTTTTTTCTCCTTCAACGGGTATCCGATCGGGAACAGACCGACCACACGGATGGCGGCGGGGATGTTCAGCAACGCCTTGATCTTCTCCTCCTCAAACACCCCCACGAACACGGTTCCCAGTCCCAGGCCGTGGGCGGCCAGCATCAGGTTCTGGGCCGCGATGCCCATATCGGTCATGTAGTAGGGTTGGTCCCAAAGGTGACCCGACTGCCCGGGATCGGCGCAGGCCACGATCACCACCGGCGCCTCGGCGATGCCTTTCTGCGCGGGATTGGCCGTATAGCCGTAGGTCGAGAAGAAGGACGCCACGTAGGAGAGCTCGCTCAGACGCCGTTTCCGCTCCGGATCCCGAACCGTCAACAGCCGCCAGCACTGCAGGTTCGACCAGGACGGGGCCTGACGCACGGCTTCCAGCACGGCCAGGAGTTTTTCTTCCTCGACGGGACGGTCGGCGAAACGGCGCACGCTGCGTCGCGTGGCGATGGCTTGCATCAGTTCCATGGGTATCTCCTCATTTTTGATGGCTGAGCCGCGGCAGAGACAACGCAAACGACTCGCGGAACACGGATCGTCAGTCCAGCGCGTGGATATGGAGCTCCCACTGCTCGGTGTCCGGGTTATCCACCAGTTGAAAAAGCTGCTTGTGGTTGACGGTCATGGGATATGTCTCGACCGGGTTGGCGAAACGCACCGGCACCGCCACCTCTTTGAGGAAATTTCCCTTGAGATCGAATATCACGATCCGCCAAGACTCGCCCTGCTTCGCGTTGGTCAGCACGTAGATCCGGTCGTCGGCCACGACGTGATCGATGGCCGCGGGAAAATCACTCGGGAACTTGAACCGGGCCTTCACGGCGTCATAGAACTGGCTGAAACGCGGGTCCGTCCGGTAGTGCTCATGGATGGCCTCGCGATCGGCCGCGGTCACCGGCCGGCGCCCGAAGTCGTGATCGACCGCAAACACCTTCTCGCCCTGGTCATCGAACACATCGATACGGCCGCTCTCGCGAAACAGGAAATAGAGGCGGTTCCCGAAGATGCGAAACTGGGCCCCCGCCAAGTCGGTGTCCGTGGGGTTGATGTCCCGGCCCTGCTGAACCATGCCCTCCCAGCGGACGATCTCCTTGATCTTCTTCAGGTCTGGACCGTGAAGGTTGATGGTGCTGTAGGCGATCTTTTCCTCCTGGTCCTGAAAGAAACCGTAGGCTGCGAAGTTGTCACCCAGCGGCTTGTACACATTGGCGGTGCTGCTCTTGGAGCGCACCTCCCGGATGAATTCGCCCGTCCGGGTGAAGTAGGACATCTTCATGTGGCTGCCCACCACGATATTCTGCGGGGTCTTCGGTGCATACTGGATCCGCACGTACTGAAAGAATTCCCGGGGGCCCTCGCCCGCCTTGCCGAACTTGTTGACCAGACTGAAATCCCCCAACGAATAGATATACACGTGGGGGAATTCGGTGATCAGGATCTGTTCCCCATCCACGATGATGTTCTCCGGTTTGAGCAATTCCGGCAGAGGCACCACCTCGGCGTGCATGACGGTGAAGGCCGTCATCACGAGAAGAACCACACCTGCTTTCAATCGATCCATTGGACCTCCCTGACTGGGGCCCCGTCACGAACGCCGCGGGTCCGCGCGAATCCGTTCCGGCAAAATGCACCGGTCCACGGGTTTTGCCCCTTGGGTAATACGGTTTGGGACCGGCAATCGTTTAGCGTGCCAAAAAAAGGCTTGAAAGTCCTTGACAATTGGTTCCAAAATCTTATAATGATCTATTCTGTTCACGACAGGGAGATACAAAAAAGAGCATGAGCTTAAAGGGATCGCTGGAATCAATCAACTTGGCAGATATCATGCAGCTGGTCTCCAACTCGAAACAGAGCGGCCGCTTCGTGCTGACGACGGACACCGGCAAAAAGGGTTTCATCTACATAAAAAACGGTGAAATCGTCCACTCCGAGGTCGATAATTTCGTCGGTGAAGACGCCGTGTTCACGCTGATCTCCTGGGGAAAGGGCGAGTTCATCTTCGAAGACGGCAATTTCACGGTGAACACCTCCATCTCCCGTTCCGTGACCTCCCTGCTGATGGAAGCCGCCCGTCGCATCGATGAATGGAAGCTGTTGCGCAAGAAAATCGGGTCGATCGATTCGATCCCCACCTTCAATGAAATCGACCGGCAGGAACGACGAAAGATCTCCCTCTCGACCATGGAATGGCTGGTCATCTCCAAAATCGACGGCAGCAAGAGCATATCGGACATTTCGAACGATACCGGCATCAACATCTACGACACCTCCCGAATCATCTTCGGTATGATCGCCTCGAATCTCCTGACTCTGAAATAGATATTTTTCACCCCGACGCCTTGTTCGGGCATCCCCTTTTTGCTAAGGTATAAAATGAAGCACCACGTACTGATTCTGGATTTCGGTTCCCAATACACCAAGCTGATCGCCCGCAGAATCCGTGACCTCAACGTCTACTCCGAGATCGTGCCGTTCAACCTCCCGGTAGAGGAGATCGAGAGAAGAGCTCCCGGCGCCATCGTCCTCTCCGGCGGGCCCTCGAGCGTCTACGCCCGCAACGCCCCCCTCGTTTCACGCCGCATCCTCGAACTCGGCATTCCCGTTCTCGGCATCTGTTACGGCCTGCAGCTGATCGCCCATCTCTCCGGCATGTCGGTTCAGCCGGCCCGGGAACGCGAGTACGGTCTGGCCACCCTGGACATCATCGCCTCGAAGCAGAAGAGCCGGCTCCTGCACGACGTGAGCAACCACTCCAAGGTCTGGATGAGCCACGGCGATAAGATCGGACAATTTCCCGACGATTTCTTCGTGTCGGGGAAAACCGACAACAGCGAAGTGGCCGTCATCGAGTCTCACCCCCGCCGCATCTACGGTGTTCAATTTCATCCCGAGGTGGTGCACACCCAGGAAGGTGGACAGATCATCGCCAATTTTCTCTTCTCCATCGCCGGTTTGAAGGCGGAGTGGAACATGGAGAGCTTCATCCAGTCCTCCCTTAAGAGCATCCGGCAGCAGGTGGGCACAGATACCGTCCTCCTGGGTTTGAGCGGCGGTGTGGACTCGACGGTTCTGGCCCTGCTGCTGCGCCGGGCCATCAAAGACCAGCTGGTCCCGGTTTTCATCAACACCGGCATGCTGCGGAAAAACGAATACTCCGACCTCATGAAAAAATTCAAGGAGGAGCTGAACCTCAACGTCATCGGTATCGACGCCTCCGCCGTCTTCCTCAAGAACCTGGGCCGCACCCGTTCGCCGGAAAAGAAACGGAAGATCATCGGAAAGACATTCATCGACGTGTTTCGTGACGTGGAGAAGAAGATCGGGCGGGTCCGCTTCTTCGCTCAGGGCACGTTGTATCCCGACGTCATCGAGTCGGTCTCGGTCAACGGCCCCTCGGTCACGATCAAGAGCCACCATAACGTCGGCGGTCTGCCCGAACTGGCCAACTGGACCCTGGTGGAACCGTTCAAGGAGTTGTTTAAGGACGAGGTGCGGAAAATCGGCCGCGAACTCGGATTGGATGAAAAATTCATCAACCGCCATCCCTTTCCGGGACCCGGGCTGGGCGTCCGCATCATCGGCGCCATCACGCCGGACAAGGTCAAAAAGCTCCAGGACGTCGATGCGATCCTCATCGAGGAACTCCATAACTTCGATCTCTACAACCGGGTCTGGCAGGCGTTCACCGTGCTTCTGCCCGTCCGCAGCGTCGGGGTGATGGGAGACATCCGTACCTACGAGAATGTCGCCGTCATCCGCATCGTTGACAGCGTGGACGGGATGACCGCGGACTGGTACCCCGCCCCGCATGAATTCCTAAAACGGGTATCGAACCGCATCGTCAACGAAGTCAAGGGGATCAACCGCGTCACCTATGATCTGACCTCGAAACCCCCGGGAACCATCGAGTGGGAATAGGTGATGAAAAGCCACATCCACCTTCATCTCCACTCCGAATTCAGCCTCCTCGACTCCAACCTGAAGATCGGACCGCTGATCCAGCGGGTCAAGACCCTGAACATGCCCGCGGTGGCCCTCACCGATCACGGCAACATCCTCGGCGCCCTGGGTTTCTACAAGGAGGCCAAACGGAACGACGTGAAGCCCATCATCGGTTCCGAACTCTACGTGGCCTCGGGTTCGAGGAAAGAAAAACCCGATAAAAACAAGCATGAGACAAATTACCACCACCTGGTCGCCCTGGTAAAAAACGCCGCGGGATACCACAACCTGGCCGAATTGATCACCCGTTCCTTCACCGAAGGATTCTATCGCAAGCCGCGCATCGACCGTGAGCTTCTGTCACGCCACCACGAGGGGCTGGTCATCCTCAGCGCCTGCATCAAGGGAGAAATTCCCCATCTGCTTCTGCTCGACCACGACGACCAGGCCATCGAGACGGCCCGCTGGTACCGCGACCTGTTCAAGGATGACTACTACATCGAAATCCAGAACCACCGGTTGAAGGAACAGATCGACGTGCTGCCGAAACTGATCGGGCTGGCCAAGGATCTATCGATCCCGCTGGTGGCCACCAACGACGTACACTACCTGACACGGGAAGACTCGGAGGCACGAGACATCCTCATCTGCCTGCAGACCAACGACGTCCTGTCCAACCCGGAGCGCCCCATGAAGATGTCCACCGCGGAGATGTACCTGAAATCGAGCGATGAAATGCGCGAGCTCTTTGCCGACGTCCCCGAAAGCATCTCGAACACCATGGATGTGGCCGCCAAGTGCAACTACGACTTCAAACTCGGCGAATACTTTCTTCCCGAGTTTTCCGTTCCCGACAAACAGACCCGGGACGACTTCTTTCAGAAGATCTGTACCGAAGGATTCGACAGGCTGAAGCAGAAATTCGACCGGCGATTTTCCGAACACGAATACAAGGAACGCCTGGACTACGAAATCGAGAAAATCCGCGAGATGGGATTCCCCGGATACTTCCTCATCGTATGGGACATCGTCCGTTTCGCGAGATCCCGGAACATCAGCGTGGGTCCGGGCCGCGGATCGGTGGTGGGCAGTTTCGTGGCCTACGTCATGGGCATCACCAGCATCGATCCCCTGAAGTACGACCTCATCTTCGAGCGCTTCCTCAATCCCGAGCGCATCTCGCTGCCCGACATCGACATCGATTTCGACCCCGAACGGCGTGAGGAGGTGATCGACTATATCCGGAACACCTACGGACGTGAGAACGTCGCCCAGATCGTGACCTTCGGCAAGATGAAGGCCAAGCTGGCGATCCGCGATATCGGCCGTGTTCTTGAAATCCCCCTCAGCGACGTGGACCGGCTGGCCAAGCTGATCCCCGACGGCCCGAAAGTGTCACTGCGAAAGGAAATCGACTCCAACCCGGAACTTCAGAAGGAAATCAAACGGATATCGGAAAACAAACGGCTGATCGATTTCGCCCTGAAGCTCGAGAACACCGTCCGTCACACCTCGATGCACGCGGCCGGCGTGGTCATCGCCCCCAAGAAGCTGACCGAGTTCATGCCCCTGTACAAGACCCGGGACGAGATCACCACCCAGTTCGAGAAGGACGAGGTCGAGGAAATCGGGCTTTTGAAGATGGACATCCTGGGCCTGAAAACCCTGACCATCATCAAGAACATCATTCAGACCGTCAGGAAAAGCAAGCAGATCGATATCGACCTGGACAACATCTCACTCGAGGACAAGAAGACCTTCCGCATCTTCCAGCGGGGTGATACGGACGGCATCTTTCAGTTCGAAAGCTCGGGGATGCGGGAGTATTTAAAGAAATCCAAACCCCAAAAGATCGAGGACCTCATCGTCCTGAACGCCCTGTACCGGCCCGGTCCTCTCGGTTCCGGCATGGCCGACCAGTATGTGAACCGCAAGCTGGGACGCGAGCGGGTGAGCTACATCTTTCCCGAACTCGAGGAAATTCTCCAGGACACCTACGGCATCATCGTGTTCCAGGAGCAGGTCATGCAGATATCGGTGAAGATCGCCGGTTTCGCCATGAGCAAGGCCGACGAGATGCGCAAGATCATGGGCAAGAAGCTCACCCACAAACTCCCCGCACTCGAGAAGGAGTTCATGGCCGGCGCCGCCAAACGGGGACACCCCCGCAAGAAGGTCGAGGAGCTGTTCTCACAGATGGCTACCTTTGCCGAATACGGATTCAACAAATCCCACTCCACGGCCTACGCCTTCCTCGCCTATCAGACCGCCTATCTGAAAGCCCACTTCCCCCTCTTCTTCATGGGCGCCCACCTCACCTCGGAGGCCGAGAAAACCTCCACCTCGAGCAAGGTCATTCAGTACATCTCGGAGAGCAAGAAGATGGGCATCGAGATCCTGCCTCCGGACATCAATCGCAGCGGCGAGAATTTCGGCGTCGTCGGCTCTTCGGCGATCCTCTTCGGTCTGAAGGGTCTCAAAAACGTCGGTGAGTCCGCGGTCAAGAGCATCCTCGCCGCCCGCAGCGAGGGCGGCGATTTTAAGAACTACTCCGACTTCATCACCCGCATCGACCTGTCCCGCGTCAACAAAACCGTGCTCGAAAGCCTCATCAAATCCGGCGCCATGGATCCATTCGGCATCCGCCGCCGGGCGCTCTACGAAAGCGTCGAGGAGGTCATCAGGCAGGCGGTGATGCTCGCCAAGCGGCGGGACGAGAACCAGCGTCCCCTCTTCGGCCAGGAAGAAACCGCGGGGATCGTCGTCCCCCAGAACATGCTGGACGCGCCGGAATGGAACGAGAATCAAATCATCCAGGGCGAGAAGGAAATCACCGGCATCTATCTCAGCCACAATCCGCTCGAGAGGTACCAGAACGAGATCAAAAAGGTATCCAACACCACCATTTCCAAGATCGAGGCCGGGGAGTTCAGCGGTGAAACGGTTCGGCTCGGCGGGGTGATCACGCAGTACAAGCAGAGAAAGTCACGCAAGGGCGATTTCTACGGCGAACTGTTCTTCGAGGACCTCACCGGACGCATCAAGGTCCTGACCTTCAAAGACAAATGGGACGGCATCAAAGCGGACCTGCGGCTCGATTTCCCGTATTACCTGGAGGGTCGGTTGCCCTACAAGGACGACAAGGAGATCAACATCTACCTGGAGAATCTGGCCCCGCTGGACCACTACCTGAGGAAAAAAGCCAGAAAGATCATCATCAAGATCGATTACTCTCTCCTGACACCGGCCTTCAGTGAAAAACTGGATCAGGTGATTCAGAAGAACAGGGACTCCGTTCCCTACATCATCGCGGTGTACCGTGATGACGGGTACCGGACCATCATCGCATCCGAGGACGGCCAGGGACTGAAGGCCACGGTGGCGATGAAACGGGACATCGAGAAGGTCAGCGGGGAAAACAGCGTGGAGATCGTCTACTAGGGATTCGCTCCGGTCTCTACTCGACGCTGATCAGATCCGCCAGCGGTTTGAGCGGCTGGATGTGCTCGAAGATGATCTTCATCGCCGAGGTCAGGGGAACGGCCAGAATCATTCCGGTGATCCCCCATATCCAGCCCCAGAAGATCAGGGAGATCAGGATCACGATGGGGGAGAGATTCAGGTTCTTGCCGGTGATGGCCGGTTCGACCACGTTGCCCATGATCATCTGGGTCAGGATCAGGGCGCAGGAAACGATCAGCACCCGCAGCGAAAAACCGTAATTGATCACGCCGATGAAGATGGGAAAGGCGGTGGCGAGGACCGAACCGATGTTGGGAATGAAGTTGAGCAGAAAGATGAGGAAGGCCGCAAAGATGACGAAATCGAATCGGCCCAGGTAGAGAATCACACCGCTGATCAGGCCGGTCATCAGGCTCACCGATGTCTTGATAAGCAGGTAGTGCTGCACGCGATCCTCGATGGAATTCATGATGTAGAGAATCTGGTCGGCCTTGGCCTCTTGAAAGGCTTTGTTGATCCGGCCCACCAGGGCCTGTCGGCCGGCCAGCATGAACATCAGAAAGATGATGATAAGCACCAGGTTGCCGAGAAAAGATGCGAATGATCCAAATGTGGTTGATACCACCGAGGTGATGGTGTTGATCGACTTGCTCCAGTCGATGTTGTTGATATGGGTGTTGACGTCTCCGATGGGGATCCTCAGGACGTCGAAGAAGTTCTCGATGATTTCGGCGATCTTGCCGCTGTAGGCGGGGAATTTCCCGATGAACGACGAGGCCATGGCGTAGAGAAGAAGACCGAAGAAATAGAAGACGATGAAGATGAATATCAGCAGGAAAAAGAGCACCAACATCTTGCGGAACTGCAGGGGGAACAACAGGGACAGAAACCGGTTGGATGTCAGTTTTCTCACCACGCCGTTGAAGAAGAAATAGAGCAGAAGGGCCATGCAGAACGGGATGAAAACGTTCCTGAGCTCCTTGAGTATCAGGACCGATATCACCATCACGATGAAGCCCAGAAAGAGCTTCACGTGAAAGAGATCCCGATTTTCTTCAACCATAGGATTGGAGTTCATCCTCGACTTCCACGAGCTTCTGCTGCTTGAAGAAGATCAGGTTGATCTCCACCTCGTAGCGATAATAGAATTCGATCATGTCTCGGGTGGTGTCGATGTAGACGTCGATGACCTCCTCGTCCTCCGTATCGAGGACGATGCCGTTCT
>Ga0180434_10009957_pt1 | contig 10249 bp, 10 predicted proteins | sample SS_ome_7_FD_132453 | JGI IMG/M metagenome (GOLD analysis project Ga0180434, IMG submission 132453) | Hypersaline lake sediment archaeal communities from the Salton Sea, California, USA - SS_1_D_2 metaG | ecosystem: Environmental > Aquatic > Non-marine Saline and Alkaline > Hypersaline >... | reverse complement strand
TGGATCATCATAAGTTTGGAGCCGGTTATTAGAAAATATTGTAGTTCGGGTTATAAGATCAACATTGCGTCACCAAAACTATAGAAGCGGTAGCCCATACGAATCGCCTCTTGGTAAGCTCGCTGTGTCAACCTTTGGCCGGCAAAAGCGGAGACCAGCATCAGCAGCGTGGTCCGTGGCAAGTGGAAGTTTGTGATCATTCCATCCAGAGTGCGAAAGCGATGACCGGGCAAGATAAGGATATCGCTCCAGCCCTGGAAGGCCTCAATCCCCTTTCCCCTTGAGGCTGCTTGCTCCAAAACCCGCACCGTCGTGGTGCCAACGCAGATAATTCGCCTTCCCTCTGCTTTAGCCTGGTTGAGTTCCTGAGCTGTCTCCTCCGGCAACTCACAGTACTCCTTATGCATTGGATGGTTCGTGGGCTCTTCCACCCTCACCGGTGAAAAGGTATCAAGCCCCACGTGAAGGGTGACGAAGCTGAGATGAACCCCTTTTCCCTCAAGGCGATGGAGGAGCTCGGGGGTGAAATGTAGTCCGGCAGTGGGTGCAGCAGCGCTTCCCATCACCCTGGAGTAAACCGTCTGATAGCGCTCTGGATCCTCCAGCGAGAGGTGAATGTAAGGAGGCAGCGGCACGCTGCCCACTCGCTCCAGGGCCTCCTCATCAGAAAAGCGGATCACCCTGATCCCCATCTCCTCCCACTCCACAATCTCCCCCCAGACGCCATCGGCAGAGCCCGGCTCAGCGCAGAACTCTATCCTGGTCCCCAAACTCACCCTTCGCCCCGGCTTGACCAAGGTCTGCCACAGACCCGGACTGAGCCGACGCAGAAGCAAGACCTCCACCTTGCCCCCAGTGCCTTCCTTACGCCCGATAAGGCGCGCGGGAAGGACACGGCTATCATTGAACACCAGAACATCGCCCTCATGGAGAAACTCTTCTATTTCAAAGAAACGGCGATGCTGCATCGAGCCATCGCTTCGGCTGAGCACCATCAGGCGAGAGCGATCCCTGGGCTCGGTGGGGGTCTGGGCGATGAATTCAGGCGGAAGATGATAATCGAAGTCGCTGGTATTCATGGTATGGTTCACAGCACGCTTCCAAAAATACTTTTTAGAACAGGAAAAACATCAATATTTCTTGGTTGCCATAATTAAGGTCGTTCCTCCCGGAACACCATGCGTAGTGACATTCTCAAACCCGGTATCGCCTAACCAGCTCTCAAATTCGGAAAGGGTATAGGCATCTCCACCTGTGGTAGCAAGAAGCATATAGACTGCAAAGATAAGAGCCTTGATCGCCTGGGACCTTTCTTCATCGGGAACGATGTCATGAATGACCACGGTGCCTCCAGGCTTAAGGGCTTTGCATATTTTGCTGAGGATCATCTTATTGGTTTCTGGATCGAAAGCCTGCAAGATATTGCTGACAATAGCAATATCAAACTCCTCTTCCCCGTAATCGATGCTCAACATATCACCAGGTTTATAGGTGACACGATCAGCTACACCCATATCGCGGGCAGCCTTTCCGGCCACCTTCAGCACATTTTCCCAATCGATATCAGTAACGGTTGCCTTGAGGTCGCGCTGCAGTAAGACATAACCGTACACTCCAGAACCACATGCCAGATCCAGCACTTTGACCCCGGGTTCCATTTTGGCGCCAATTCCCAAAACATCACCAATAAGGGAGGCCGTAGCAAATCCTGATGGCGTTAAGCCTATGGCCACCTCCACCCATACTTCTGAGTCAGCACCATACGCATCCATAATCGTTGAGCCTTTCTTCACCGCTTTAGCAATCCTGCCAAGGGCCTCCCAGTCTCTTAAGATGGTAAAGGCAGCATATCCCATGTACGAGTCCTTGCCCTTTACCAAAAATTGATCTGCTGCTGGGGTTAGTAGATATTTGCCCTCTGCTTTTGAAATCATTCCAAGTGCACAAAGGGCATCGAATAAGATCCGGACGCCACGCTCGCTTGCTTCAATCGAAAAAGCCACTTTCTCAACTGTATCATTACCCGCTTCAATTTCTGTAAAAACATCTAGTTCAATCCCAGCTTTCAAAATAGCCGATGCCCAGAAAGAATTGGCCATGCCAAGAATATCATCAGGGCGTGGAGTGCCCTGGGACCCTGATAGATTCTCTTTCACCATAGCCGACCTCCTGCGGAGCCTTAATCGGAATCGCTAATCTCCACGGGGACAATTATAAGACTATTGAGCGACTAGTGTCGAGCCTGCCCAGAGCCCTCGATTTTTGGCGCATCCTGTGCTATGATTTAGCAACTCGATATGCAAAGCTCTTGACGAGGTGAGCGATGTGTGAATTCTGCATTGAGCATGGACAGGGGACGAAGTGGTATCTTCAGACGAAAAACTACGCCGAGGAACTGCTCAACGAGGAGAGGAAACGGTGGATTACCGATTTCTATGAGAAGTTTGAGGAGGATTCTACGAACAATCTAGCCATTCTAGACAAGTTGGTGCCACCCGATCTTGCTACCGCCAAGGCAGGGCGTTCTCCCCTTCTAGAGCAAATGAAAGAACAACACTTTGGTCAGGTCGTCCCCCTGGAGGATGTGGAAAAGATCCTAGATTTAACCACGAGCATTACCAGAGTGCCCTGTGCCTGCCGGAGTGCCCTTCATGGCATTTATGACGATCGGTTCTGCTATAACGTAGCTATCTTCAAGTCAAATTTTTGGCCAACAGGCGTTTTCGAGCAGTGGCCTGACTACTCCAAGGGCATAGAGATTCTCACCATCGAGGAGGCGAAAAAGGAGTTCCAGAAGCTTGATCGCAATGGCCTGGTGCACAGTGTATGGACCTATGGCACTCCGTTTATCGGCGCAATCTGCAATTGCGGTCCCAGGGATTGTATTGCTTTCAGGATGATGGAGCGTGGACAACGTCCATTCTTTAAGGCTGAGTATGTGGCCGCCATCGACCTTGAGCAGTGCAATGGCTGCCGCGATTGCATAAAGATTTGCCCCTTTGGCGCTATCACCTATTCGCCTGCTTTGCAAAAGTGCATCATAAACCAAATGCAGTGCTTCGGCTGCGGCGCGTGCCGGGCGGTATGTACTTTGGAGGCTATCACCTTGCTCGACAGGAACGCTATTCCTGTGCTAGCCAAGGAGTGGTGACGTCATGGTGCAGATAGAGTGGGACGACAAAAAATGTACTTCCCCGCGTGACTGCCACAAGTGTCTTGATGCCTGCCCCGGAGGCGTGCTTATGACTTATCCTCGGGATGGGCGAAAACCGGGCAAAGTAGCGCAGGACTGGGCTATAATGCCGGTTTTTATGACTCTATGTACTGGGTGCAAGATCTGCGCCGAGATATGTCCCCAAAATGCGATCACTGTAAACGTTGCAGAGTAACGCGCAGCGCATGTAAGCACCTCAAGGCAAAGAAAAAGGGCGGCCCCGGAGCCGCCCTTTTATTAACAGCCGACTTTCCTAGAACAGGCCCTGTACTTTGCCGGTCTTAGTATCGACATCTACCTTTCTAAAGGCGGGGGCGGAACTGGTTCCCGGCATCAGGCTGATGGCACCGGCGCAGGGACAGAGGAATTTCGCCCCGGAATAAATTAACACGTCACGGATGGGCAGCGTCCACCCTTTGGGAGTTCCCTTAATAGCTGGATCGTGGGTGAGGCTGAGATGGGTCTTAACCATCATGGTGGCGTAATCGTCGTATTTGGAATCGTTCTCCAGAGACTTGGCCTTGGCCTCAGCATCCGCGGTCCAGGACACGCCGTCGGCCCCATAGACCAACTTGGCAATGTTATTCACCCGCTCCCGCAGCTTCATCTCCAGTGGATAGAGGAACTTGAACTCGTTGGTGTCATCGCAGGCCTCCTTGACCACATCGGCCAGCTCAAGTGCGCCATCGCCGCCGTCGGCCCAGTGAGTAGAGACAGCACAGCGCGCCCCCGCCTCCTCAGCAGCCTTCCTTACCATGGCGATCTCAGCTTTGGTATCGGTGTGGAAGCAATTGATGCATACCACCGGGTTGATGCCCGATGCCCTGATGGTGTTGATGTGCTGCACCATATTGGGGATGCCCTTCTCCAAGAGTCCAAGATCCTCTTTAGTGTAGGCATCGGGCAGAGGGATGCCAGCCACAACCTTGGGCCCGCCGCCATGCATCTTGAGGGCACGGATGGTGGTGGTGAGTACCGATACGTGCGGCTTGAGGCCGCTCAAGCGGCACTTGACATTCCAGAACTTCTCAAAGCCGATGTCGGCGGCGAATCCGCTCTCAGTAACATGGTAGTCGAACATCTTGAGACCGATGCGGTCGGCGATGATGGAAGACTGGCCTACGGCGATGTTGGCGAACGGGCCAGCATGCACCATGCACGGCTGGTACTCCACAGTGCACATCAGGGTGGGGTTAATGGTATTGCGCATCCAAGCAGTCATGGCGCCGCCCACCTCAAGGTCTCCTGTAGTAACGGGATTGCCCTTCTTATCGAATGCCACGGTGATGTTGTCCATCCTCTCCCGCAGGTAGGCCAGGTCTCTGACGATGGACAGCATCGCCATCAGCTCGGAGCTCACCGTTATGCCGAACCTGGACTGCATCATGAAGCCGTCCATACGGCCGCCGATGCCGATGATGATATTGCGCAGGCTCTGGGCACAGAAGTCCATAACCCAGCCCATCTCCACCCTGGTGGGATCGATGTCCAGGCGGCGCATCTTGGTGAGCCTTGCCAGCTGCTCGTCATCGTAGTTGCGCTCGTGCTGCATCCTGGATGTAAGCGCCACCATCGCCAGGTTGTGGGCATTGGTGATATCGTTGATATCGCCGGTAAGGCCCATAGAGAATTCAGTAAGGGGAATAAGCAACGCATTGCCGCCGCCGGCAGCAGTTCCCTTGATATTCATGGTGGGTCCACCCGAGGGCTGGCGCAGGGCACCGCCCACGTTCAGACCCCGCTTACCCATACCTTCCATCAGGCCGCACGACGTTGTGCTTTTACCCTCGCCCAATGGCGTAGGGGTAATGGCGGTCACCTCAATGTACTTGCCATCGGGCTTGTTCTTGAGACGCTCGATGATCTTAATGAAATCGAGCCTGGGCGTCCTGCCATGAGGAATGATCTCGTCCTTTTCCAGGTTCAGCCTCTCCCGCCACTCATCCGGATTTGGCATGTTGGCTTCAGCCGCCTCTGAAATCTCCCAGTCCTTCATTTTCGTCGCATCGTAAGCCACACAAAACCTCCTAAATTTAACTCTTTGATTTTGTACATACCGAGCGCACCTAGCTCGGCTATGCCGACTGCATCTCCGCAGCGCGGACAGTGTTCGCCATGAGCATGGTCACTGTCATCGGGCCAACGCCGCCGGGAACAGGGGTGATGGCTTTGGCCTTTTCTTTTATGGCCTCGAAGTCGCTGTCGCCCACCAGTATCCTCTTCCCTTCAGGGGTTGTGCCTACCTGGTTGACCCCGACATCGATCACCACTGCTCCATCCTTGACCATGTCCGCCGTTATTGCCTTCGGTTTGCCCATGGCAGCGATCACAATATCAGCCTGTCTGATTAACGATGCCATGTCCTTTGTCCCGGTATGGACCACCGTCACCGTCGCATTGGCACCCTTCTGTTTCTGCATCAGAATGGCCATCACCGGCTTGCCCACGATGTTGCTTCGCCCACAGACAACCACATGCTTTCCTTCAGGGCTATTCCCACTGCGAACAAGCAACTCCTGGACGCCCCGGGGGGTGCAGGGCATAAAGAAGGGGTCACCAATGAGCAGCCGGCCGACGTTCACCGGGTGAAAGCCATCGACATCCTTTCTCGGATCGATGGCATTTAACACCCTGTCGGAATCGATGTGCTTAGGCAGGGGGAGCTGCACCAAGATGCCGTGAACCTTGGGGTCCTTGTTTAGCTCCTCGACCTTGGCCAGAACCTGATCCTCCGAGGTATCCTCGGGGTAGACTATTGTCTCTGCGTAGATACCCAGCTCATCGCTAGCCTTGCTCTTGGCCGTGACATAGGATACAGAGGCCGGGTCTTCGCCAACACGCACCATGACCAGACCGGGGGTCACGCCCTTCTTCTTAATTTCATCCACCTTGGCCTTCAGCTCTTCACGAATCTCCTTTGCAATCTGAGTCCCCGAAATTATCTCCGCTGTCATATTCAATCCCCCTTTCCAGAAGATAACTCCTTATTAGCCTTTCCCGCAGCTATCTCAGCAGCAGTGGGGAAAATGCCACAGCTTTCCGCCTCATCGCAGTATCCAAGGCGGTAGCACTTGGGCTTGAGCTCCGCTCCGAGGCGGGGTGCCACCTTCTCCACCTCAACTCTAATATTCTCAAACAGCTCCACAATCTCCCACTGCGATTTGAGGCAAAGCCTTAGCGAGCAGACATGGATCAGCTCCCGTGCATTCATGGTCATCACCAGCCTGGTCTCGGCAGCATTGGGAAGCACATAGCGGGCATCCTCCGCTGGGATGCCAGCATCGAGCATTTCTAAGTACAGGTTGTGAGCAGCGCGAACCATATCATGATATTTTACCTCTAAGTCCCTTTTGGCACTGATAGAGGGGGGGGTAATGTAATTGAACTCCCTTTGGGAGACATATCTCTGGCTCTGCTGGGTGTAGCTTGCCATCCGATGCCTTACCAGTTGATGGCTGGTGACTCTTGAAATGCCTTCGATAGCAAAGGTAAAGCTGGCATGTTCAAAGGGGGACAGGTGACCCAAGGAGATGAGCCGACTTATAAGCCGATCGACAGCTTGTGAGCCTAGCTTTTGCATAAGCTGCGAGGCGCTAGCAGGAGAGGTGGAAACACGGGCAGCAGCAGCGATGGTACGCTCAGGATCCGGCGTATAACTGATCAGAGCCACATAGACCATTGCCAATAGAGCCCTTGCCTAACTGGGGATTATACCATGAGCCAGAATGGAAAGCAATAACATTGTGAATTTTTTCTCTAAACGCTGTTTTAGGCTAGACAGAGCTAATGTGTCTCGGCTATAATGAAACCAGCGCCCCGGAGAGGAGAAATTTATGGCAAGCCGAAAAAGCGATGAGTATGCAGTAATTTGGTTACAAGGGGCTGGCTGCACTGGCTGTTCCGTCTCCCTTCTCAATGCGGCGAGCCCCAGTATCAAGAACCTGCTAATCGATGAGGTAATCCCGGGCAAACACGTCAGCCTGAGATTTCATCCCACCGTGATGGCGGGGGCAGGGGTACAGGCAATCCAAGCTATGGAGGAGACCCAGAAAAAAGGAGGTTATATTCTAGTGGTGGAAGGAGCCATACCCACCGCTGGGGATGGTGCCTTTGGATCTCTGGGGGAGAAGGATGGTAAGCCAATATCCATCCTTTCCCGGCTGGAATCCCTGGCTCAAAATGCCCTGGCAGTAATTGCCCTGGGCACCTGCGCCTCTTTCGGTGGCATCCCCTCAGGCGATCCCAACCCCGCTCAGTGTCTTGGTGTAGATAAAGCGTTAAAGAATAAAAGCATCGCCACCCCGGTAATAAACGTCCCCGGTTGCCCCCCCCACCCCGATTGGTTCATGGGCACCGTGGCCAGCATCCTGCTTTGGGGCCTGCCCAAGGAAGAAGAGCTTGACGATTTTCGACGCCCCAAAGCTTTCTATGGCAAACTGATTCACGAGCACTGCCCCAGGCGTGCCTACTATGACGAGATGAAGTTTGCCAAAAAGCTCGGCGATCCAGGTTGCCTCTATGAACTGGGGTGCAAAGGGCCGATAACCTACGCCGACTGCCCGCTGAGGCAATGGAACAACGGTGTGAACTGGTGCGTAAATAGCGGCGGTATGTGCATCGGGTGTGTGGAGCCAGGCTTCCCTGACCTGATGTCACCCATTTATGAAAAAATGGCCAGCCAGCCGGAAAAGAAGGAGGTTTGATTTATTGGGCAGGATTGTAATTGACCCGCTAACCCGCGTCGAAGGTCATCTCAAGATCGAGGCGGTGGTAGAGCAGGGTGAAGTAAAGGAAGCAAGAAGCTCAGGAACTCTCTTTCGTGGCATAGAACTAATCCTCAGGGGTAGAGACCCCCGCGATGCTCAGCGAATAACCCAGCGCATCTGCGGGGTGTGCCCCACAAGCCACTCCATAGCAGCCACCCTGAATTTGGATAGCGCTTTTGGTATCGCCGATAAAATCCCCGCCAATGGCAGACTAATACGCAACCTCATTCTGGGCGCGGCCCATATTGCCGACCATATCCTCCACTTCTACCATCTGGCTGCCCTGGACTATGTCGATGTCGCCCAGGTAGCCAAATATGAAGACACAAACCCTACCCTGAATTCGATAAAGAGCTTTATTGAGCGTGGCGAGCTGGGACCCTTTCTCCCCCGATATGAGGGGGATTATCGCCTGAAGGAGGACGTTAACCTCCAGGCAGTGTCTCACTATGTTCAAGCGTTCGATATGCGGCGTAAAGGCCAGGAGATGCTCACCATCTTCGGTGGCAAGATGCCGCACAATGCAGCCATCGTGCCTGGGGGGGTTACTGAGGTTCCCACTGTGGATAAGATCGCCTCTTTCCTGTGGCGGCTAAATGAACTTAGGGAGTTTATCGACAATGTCTACATCCCCGATGTTTTAGCTGTAGCTCAGGACTACAGCGATTATTTTGAGATCGGGACTGGATGCGGCAACTTCCTCTCCTACGGAAGCTACGACCTAGATGGCAAAGAGGCCGACCTCACTAAAAGGGAGAGACTGATTAAGCAAGGGACCACCTCCACCGACCTTAAATTGGCAAAGCTGGACCCAGCCAAGATCACTGAAGAGGTCAAGCATTCCTGGTACGCCGACTCCACCACGGGTAGAAAGCCCACCGAGGGGGAAACAATTCCACAAACAGGCAAAAATGGCGCCTATTCCTGGATAAAGTCCCCCCGCTATGAGGGCGAGGTTTATGAAGTCGGTCCCTTAGCCCGGGTACTGGTAACCTATGCCAGCGGCAACGCAGAAGTAAAATCGCTGGTGGATTCAGCTCTGGCCCAATTAAAGGCTTCCCCTTCCGCCCTGTTCTCCGTTCTCGGTCGCCACGCCGCCAGAGCTCTAGAGACCAAGCTCGTTGCCGACTCCATGCCCGGGTGGCTGCTGAGCCTCAAGCCTGGAGAGCCGGTGTACAACGCATATGAAATCCCGGAGGAAGCTACTGGAATGGGGCTGGTGGAGGCAGCCCGGGGAGCCCTGGGGCACTGGATAGAGATAAAGGAAAGGAAGATCGCCAACTACCAGTGTGTGGTGCCCACCACCTGGAACGCGTCGCCCAGGGATGACAAAGACCAGCTAGGACCGATGGAACAGGCGCTTATGGGGGCAAAGGTCAAGGATGAAGCTAATCCCATAGAGATCGGGCGCATCGTGCGCTCCTTCGACCCCTGTCTCGCCTGTGCCGTGCACGTAATCACCCCTAAAGGAAGAAGTCTCGGTGAGTTCCGCGTCCTGTAATAAGCCTAGGGTGGTGGTAGTGGGCATAGGGAATCTACTGCTAAAGGACGAGGGGATTGGCGTTCATGCGGCCCATGCCCTAGAGGGCATTCCCTCACCCGGCGATGTTGAATTCCAGGTAGTCGATGGCGGAACATCGCCCAACCTTTTGCCTTTTGTAGAGGGTGTAGATAAGCTGATCATCCTAGATGCGGCCAAGGGTGGCGGTGAGCCGGGAGCTATCTATCGCTTCAGTCCTGAGGCCATCGCCATGGAGGATGAGGATATCACCTCGGTGCATCAGATAGGACTACTGGAAACGCTGAGAATAATGAAATCCCTGGGAAGGGAACCCAAAAAGGTCGTGATCGTCGGCATCGAGCCCAAAGAGATCGATTACGGATTGGAGCTATCGCCAGAGCTGGAGAGGAAAATCCCCGACATTACAGCGATGGTACTGAAAGAGATAACAGCCAATCCTTAGCTAGAGGAAGGAGAAAGATGCTTATCTCAGAACAAAAACCTTTGGCCGAAATACTGGCCAGTCTCAATGGAGAGAAGAAGATTTTCCTTGTCGGGTGTCGAGGATGTGCTGAAGGCTGTGAAAGCGGCGGGGAGCAGCAGGTCATTGAGATGAAGCAGCAGTTGGAGGGGGAAGGCAAGACTATAACCGGCATCTCGGTTATCGATACCCTGTGCAACGAAGCCCTGGTTAGAACCAGGCTCAAGCCCCGTGAGGATGAGGTTCAAGCTGCAGACTCAGTGCTGGTGATGACCTGCGGCATTGGC
>Ga0180434_10009955_pt1 | contig 10251 bp, 7 predicted proteins | sample SS_ome_7_FD_132453 | JGI IMG/M metagenome (GOLD analysis project Ga0180434, IMG submission 132453) | Hypersaline lake sediment archaeal communities from the Salton Sea, California, USA - SS_1_D_2 metaG | ecosystem: Environmental > Aquatic > Non-marine Saline and Alkaline > Hypersaline > Sediment... | reverse complement strand
TTTTAGATTATCCAATTGAACTTAAAGTCCAGGAAATGAAAAAGATTGGTAAAGAATATATAGAATTACAATATGGTGCAGATAGTACTATATTAGAAATACCATTAGATAGACAAGAATTAAAAGAGATGGTTAGATATGTTGAAAGGTTATTAGGAGGAAAAGAAGTATATAAAAATACTGATCATTTATATCGAAAGTTGTATAAAACATATGCCCCTCTAGGTGGTGATATGGATTCGGTCCATTTGGAAGTTTTACTTAGTCAATGTTTAAGGGATAGGAAAAATCCAAATATCCCTGCAAGATTGGGTTCTACTTGGGATCCAGTGATGATGAGTATAAAGAATATAGTATTTACCAGCGGATTTCAACAGGGAGTGGCATTTGAACAATTAGGTAAAGCAATAACTACTGGATTAATTGAAGAAGGTCCTCCTGAAAAGAGTATTTTAGAAAAGGTATTAACCGGAACTTTAGTTGGAGAAAAAGAATAAAATGTATTTATTTGATAAATTACGACAATACACTCAAGTAACAAATGCATTAAAGTTTCCTAAAGATCCTAAGAGACCATATTTGTTTCTATATATGTCTGAAAACTCTACTTTTATAGATGATTATAAAAGTTTGAATTTGAGATTAATAGATTTTCGTGATGTTGTAGTTCCATTAACTAAAATTCCTAGGACTCGCTTGACTACAGATCTTATCAAATTATATAAGAGTTTCGGTTTAATAGCAAGAAATTCAAATATGAAAATACCAGCGGGTAGAAATATAATATATGACTTAACCCAGTATTTGAAAAGTATTGATACGGTATATGAACCAAGACATTATAGGCAAAGATCTGGATTATTAATTAAAAATCTTCTGCTTAGAGGGTTTGATAGTTTTCCGAATAACTATAAGAAAGTATTAGTTTATTCTGTCACTTTAGAAAATAATTTGTATGCATTTCCTAACAGAAAGATTTTTCCATTATTATATCAATTAAAGACCGGATCAATTCCTTATGATTATTTACTATTAGTATCTATTCACGAATCAAAACCATATTATAGACTTCTTGTTAAAGACAAAGAATACAATTTGAATAAAATAATTCCATATCTGAAAAAGATTAAAATGATAAACACTGAGGAAGAGGAAGAAAAGAATATAGAAGATGTATCTAAAAAAATAGTTTCCTCTTTAAAAGACGAAATACCTGAATCAGATACTGAAAAGGTAGTAGGAGCAATTGCAACATATTTGAAGAAAAATCCTTCTGAGGTAGATAATGTCTCATCTGGTAAGGCATCTAAATCAGATATGGAAAAAATTGCCACTACATCAATCTTATATAAGGTAAGTGGTGATTTGGATAAGTCTGAAAGAATATCTAAATCTGTACCAAAAGAGAAGAGTAAAACTGCACTAAAAGCAGTAAGTAAAAAATTCTCTGATGATTTACTTGAACCACAAAAGACTACAAGTTCATCTCAAGAAGTATCAGTTCAAATAAATAATCCTCCAAAAATGGTTGATGATAAGTCACCTGAACATATATTCCAAAAGAGACAAATAGATTTTGAAAAGAATTTAACAAAGGATATGACAAATTCATTCAAGGTCTTGGAGAAAAAAGAAATACCTCTAAAAGTTAAGAAGGTTGAAATAGTTGATAAACCTCAGAGAGCAGGTGAATTAGAACAAACCGATATAAGTATTCTGAAGTGTGTATTAGCCGATGAAAAAGGAAATGAACACGTAGTTGAATTAGAGATGCCAAAGATCGACTCTGAGACTGGTACTTTTCGAGTAAATGGTAGGAGAAAATGTTTAATCAATCAAATAGTACTATGTCCAATCTCATTCCCAAAACCTTATGATTCTAAATTTGAAAGTTCATATTCGGCATTTCATATATGGAGTAAGAGAACTAAGGCAATGAACTTTCTTGAAGTTTATATTGCTTCATATACCCTACCTTACTCAATATTCTTATTTTATAGTTTTGGTTTTGAAGAGACTCTGAAAAGATATGGTATAAAATATACCTTTTCTGATACGAGACCTAAAAAAGAAGAGGTAGGTTCTAGAATTGCAGAAGGAAAGTTTATTATATTTTCGAATGTTGATACTGATTTAAAAACTGAACTATGTAATTCATTTATTCGTGCAGGAGTTTCTTCTCACACAATTAAATCTGAATTCGGAACAAAAAAGTATTTTAATGATTTAATCATATCAATCACTGGAAGAATAAATTCAACATTTCTTATAAATTCAAATTTAGAAAATATTGTTGATCCTGTCGCTACACAAATTTTAGTTAATAAACAATTACCATCAGAATTAGAAACAATTATGCACTATATGTCATCTAAAGTTGTAACAGGACATGTCGAAGAACGAAATGATTTATCGAATCAAAGAATAAGAAATTCTGAAGTATTGGTCCATTTAGCGCAAAAAAGGATTTTGGCGTCATATACAGAGTATAAAGAAAAAGTATTAGCAGGAAATAAAAAAGCACCGTTCAATATTCCTTCTGATTCAGTTCTACGAGATTTCAATTTATCTCAAGTAGTTGCTGATATGGAATATGCAAATCCAGTCGAAGAAATGGCAGTTATGACTAGGGTTACACCGGTTGGAAAAGGAATCGGAGGAATTCCTGATAAATTGGCAGTTCAATTAGAGGGTAGGAATGTTCATCCATCATACTTTGGAAATATAGATCCTCTTGATACTCCAGAGAGTGATAATATAGGTATAACTCAACAATTAACTATTGATGCACTAATTACTTCTGCTAGAGGATTATTCTCGACTAAGGAAATGACTGAACATGAAAATTCGGGTATATTATCAACTACTACTTGTATGATTCCTTTTATTGAAAATAATGATGGCGCTAGAGTTATGATGGCTGCAAACCAAGCGAGACAGGCATTACCATTAAAGGATCCTGAACCTCCTATAGTTCAATCAGGCTACGAATCTATACTAACAAATGTTTTATCTGATAATTATATCAAAAAAGCAAAATGTGATGGAAAAGTTGAAGATATAAAAGATAATAAACTAATAATTAAATGTAAAAATGGAAGAAAAAGTGAAATTGATTTGCATCCTATTCATTTACATTCTGGTGCAGGAAAAGATACACTTAGTGTATTCAATACAATAGTTAAAAAAGGACAATTAGTAAAACAGAATCAGGTACTTGCTGAGGGTAGTTGTGTCAATAAAGGTAGTATATCAATGGGTAGAACTTTATGTGTAGCATTGATGCCATATAAAGGAATTAACTTTGAAGATGGTATTGCCATAAATGAAAGATTAGTGAAAGATAATAAATTAACATCCATACATGGAGTAGAAGAAGAAATATTAATTGAGAAATCAGATAAACTATTATATATAAATCAAATCGGAAATGTAACGAAAAAGGGTGAACCATTAGTAAGAAAGACTATTGGGGAAATTGGTGAATTAATAGGTTATGAAGATGAAGATGATGAAACAATTGATATAACTGAAGGTCAATTAATAAAGAAGAGTCCAGGCGGAAAGATAGTCGATATAGAAGTGTTTTCAAATCTTCCACTTGATAAATTTCCTAGAATTCGAGAGTTGGTTGAAAAGACAAAAGCAAAATATAAAATAGTTGGCCGAGAAAAATTTACTATTAGAGGTCAATCAATTAAAGGTGTAATGATAAAGTTTATTATAGAACAAGAATTGAATACTGAGGTTAGTGATAAATTATGTAATAGACATGGAAATAAAGGTATCATATCATTAATAGAAGAAGAAAAATTTATGCCTGTTACTCCGTGGGGTGATAAAGTAGATATTATACTTAATCCTATAGGTCTAATTGGTAGAATGAATATGGGGCAGTTTTATGAATTATATACTGGTTTAATCTCAAGAATATTAGGACTTAGAGTAAAAGAATTAAAAGATAAAAATAGAATATATGCTTTATTAAAAAGCACTCTACCACATCTTGATAAATCAAAAGGAAAAGAATTCAGTAGTAAATATCTATCTAGTTTTCAGAAGTTACCAAATAATGCTTTTAATTTATTAGTAAGTCAAGTATCCGAATCTGGTTTTTTCCCTTTGATTATTCCTCCATTTAAAGGACCATCATATAAGGAATTATTGAATGTATTAAAAATATTGAAATTACAACCTGGATATAATTTATATTTACCAGAATACAAAACTAAAACTAAAAATGTAGTACCAGTTGGTTATCAGTATTTTTATAAACTAGAACATTTGGGTGGATCTAAAATACATGGACGATCAACTGGACCAATGGTTCAAAAGACTAAACAACCGACCGGAGGAAAGAGAAGGGAAGGTGGTCAAAGATTAGGTGAGGCAGATAGTCATTCATTAATATCATATAATTGTACTGCAGTCCTTGCTGAACTATTCGGTCCATTATCGGATGATCTAGTAACAAAAAATGAAATAATATCAGATATTATTCAAACCGGAAGTGCCGCATATAGAACTCCAAAGGTATCACCCGCTAAAGATTTATTAAATAGTTATTTTATAGCGTTATTGTTACAAGGATAAACTAATATGGAATCTCCTGAAAAAGCACTATTAAGTGCAGATATATTACCTCCTGAATTAGATCCAGAAGAGGGAGGAAATATTGATGATGCCGAACTTAGATATGAATATTTAGAATTAGTTGATAATATTGGTAAAGAAGAGTTCTTCGAAGTTTATTTGAATATGATTAATGACATAAGACAATCATCCGTGGAAAATCAAATAGTACTGTGTAATAATATTCTAGAAAAAATTAACGAAGTATATGAATTTGAATTTCCAATAGAGGTAGAAATTAATAGTAAAGAGAATGTAGAATCAATATATGAGTTTTTGAGATTTTTAGAATTTGAACATATAAAATTCTTCTCTGAATTGTGGATAAGACTAGAAGTAGATCTTAAGAAAATTCAAGTCGAAAAGTTTTGTAATCAGAACAATATTAAAATCATAAATATTATTGAAGCACTGTCGGATTCTTCGGGATATTCTGAGTTGATTAACTTGTTCCTTAGAACATATAATAAAGATAAAATTATTCCATTTATCATTGAAAAAACTATTAATTCACGAATGAAGATTTATTTACAGATAAAATTTCCGGAACTTGGAGTGAGTTCAGAAAAATATTAGCTCAATGGCAGAGCGCTTGTCTTATAAACAAAAGGTTGTGGGTTCAACTCCCACGTATTTTTATCTATCTTACTCCTACTATCCGGAATACATTTACAACAAAAACTGAAATTTTAAATTCTAACTCTATTGATGATTCATGGATGGTTGTGACGTATGTGAAATATATGTCGCAACAATTTAGGAGTAATTAAAATGGATGGAATTATTATAGAAAGTATGGAAGTTTGGAGAGAGGGGATTGGAGTTGCTACGAAAGTTGGAAGACAATGCAACACCATATGTCCTTTTGGGGATAAAGATATACAATGGACCGCCGGATCAATAATTGGTGGTATTTTAGCCGGACCATGGGGAATGATATATGGAAGAGAAAGACCTTCAGAATCATTACAAGATTTATGCAGAGCTCTTGGAAAATTACATTATATGAAAAAAGATAGAGAAGACTCTGATACAATAAATGCTCAAAATAAAGTTGTAAAAAAAAACAGTTGGTGGTAGAAGCATGGATAGAAAAATTTAAGGAAAAAGGTAATATTAAAGGTTCTAAAAAAATGGAAATGTATTACAAAAAAGTAATTAAGTACAAATTCAAATAGAACATATATAAAATGACTCATTAATTTGTGGCGGGGTGGTCAAAAAATTTTGTTACATTTGCCATCCTCTTTTAGAAGGAACTAAGTGTGACTTCAGGTAAAGACATTTCTATTGGAAAGAAAAGTTTGGAGGTTCAAATCCTTCCCCCGCCACCATTTCCCTTTTTAGAATTGGAGAATTTATGGAAACGGTAACTATCATTAGAGGCGGTGTTAAAATGACTGCTCCTAAAAATGAGTTTATCGGAGCAGATCCAACTCATGATGGAATTGCATTTAAGTTTAAGGGATATCATTTTTACTTCACTGATAATAATTATCCCCAAGAAACAAAGAATATCATCAAAATTGGATGCGATTCATTCAATGGAAATCTAAAGATTGATCTTTATAACTTGAAGCAACCAGTATCTATAGATTTGGGATAAAAATAAACTCTTATATATATTAATATATGAGATTTAATATTTGTTTTTAATTTTCCTCGAAACTTAAAGAGATTTCAGTAAACCCAGGCTCAAACCCTAGTAATTTACAATTTATCTCTTTTACTATTCGAGGATTCAATTTTATTCTTGAGACTTAGAGAGGTTTCAGTAAAATTTGGACGTGAACCAGAACCTTTACAAAATTACTTCTCTTACTACTCAAGAAATATTTTTAAATTTTTAGGGACTTAGAGTGAGTTCAGAATATTAGCTCAGTCGGAAGAGCAATTGCCTTGAAAGCAATAGGTCGTGGGTTCAACTCCCATGTATTCAATCCTTCTTACTCTTGCTACCCTAAAACCTTTTAATGGACTAAGGGTGATTTCAGAAATTCGGTGAAATTTCAACTAATCACCCTTACCTCCATTATTTTAAATCAGTTAAGATTTAAGATTTCTTTTTTTTAAAATTTAAAACACATAAAAAGCACATATCCAATGAATAAAAAACAAATATCCAATATTAGAAAAATAGATATAAAAATATCCTGTGTCGAATTTTAAGAAAGGAGATATGATGAATATTGATTCAAGTGTGATTCAGTTTTCGCCGAAAGGGGGATACTACAACACAGAGAATGAACAATTAATGAAAATGGAAGAGTTATGGGATGAGTTTTTTAAGTTTGATAGAGCGATCTTTGCCCTATCAACTCTTCTTCCTGGCACTGCATTTTCAAAGGGACGGATGCACCACTTATTATTAAGTAATCCAATTCCCAATGATCAAGCATTAGTATCTCTTAAAGATGTAAATCTAGACACAGATTTTGAGAAGAGACTCATTCTTTATAATTTGAGAAATGAGTCAATTCCAAGAAGTCTCAAGACATTATTGTTTATGCTTGGGATTGAAAAAGATGGTAAGATGATGTTACAAAAAGTAAATAATTCAAAAACCAGAAAGATCATTTTGAGTTATATTTATGACCGTGATGATTCATCATTAGACGGATTAGTTGTAAAGTACAAAGATAAAATTAGAACATTAACACGGCATGCTCTTGGGAAGCAAAATTTATATAATCTCCTCAATGGAGATAGAAAAGTATTTAATAAATATTTCAGATTCTCTATTGATGTCTGTTCAACGATTGATTATGATTCAAGATTAGAAATCTTGAAATTTGTATTTAATAAACCGACTGATTCAAGAAAAATGAAAGAATTCAGACAGGTTCTTTCATATCTGGAATTGAGAGATGCAGCCAATAGTAATAATAAAAAGAAGTTTTTAAAGGTTTCAAAAGATTCAAAACTACCTATTGAAGTTTTAATAGGATTCAGAAATCAATCAAAATTGGATGTGGATTTAAAGAATTTATATAAGACTGGCAAAATGTCAGAGAGACAAGCAGTCCAGAGCAAATCAGCGGCAAAACGAGCTGGTGTTGATATAAAAGTTGATTATTCAAAACAAGACCTTTATGATCTATGGAAAGTCTTATATCATGATCTCACAAATGAACAATTTAAAGATTTCGATGAGATTGCAAACACAATCATCAAAAAATCAGAACAAAAATCAACCATCTCTTTTGGTAAATGTGTGGTAATATTTGATTGTTCGGAGTCAATGATTGGATCAGATAAAAGACCGTTACATCCATTCTTGACAGGATTATCTTTAATATCAACATTGGCTGATATTGAAAGAGTCATATATGTAGGCGGGGTATTTATTCAGACTCCATCTAAAATTATCCCTAACATAATTTATCCGAAGGGTGGAACGAAGATTTATGAGGCGCTGATTGAAGCCGCAAAATCCGAACCTGAAACTGTGGTAATTATCAGTGATGGATATGAAAATATTATTGAGGGAAGTACAGAAGCAGTATATAATTACATAAAACAAAATTACAATTTCAAGGTTGTTCAACTTAACCCGGTATTCTCCGCAGAGAATGAAGGAGTTAAGAAAATAATTGAAGATCAACCAGTATTATCCTTAACTGATCATAAATATTTAGAAACAGATTTTGTATTCAATCTGCTAATGACTCATAAAGAGCAGGTGAAACAACTTCTAGTGAATAAATATAAAACATTGATTCTCAATGAAAAAAATAAAAGTACAGATATTGGAGGATATATAAAATGAGCATTTTTGATCAGTTAGGATTTACTACAATAGACATATCTCCGGATAATGAGATAATGTCAGTGAAAGAGGGAATGACGTTAGTCCCTTTAAAAATTGATAAAAATAAGCAGGATGATAGATCTGCTTTGACCAGAGATATTGCGATGCCTGAAGAAGTACGATTTAGAGGTGTGGATCGCGGGTATGGTAATATGGCATTCAGAAATTCAAATAGTAGAAGTTCAGGGATCGTCCCATCTAATACAATGGTCTTAAGTAGACAGTCTGCTCAGGATCATGCAATGAGCGGTCCCGGAATTATATTGAAATCTACATCAAAAACATATTCGAATTGTTGTTGTGTTCAACAATCGCAAGGTGGATATTTAAGTGAAGATCATGAGGGTCATGTGTATAATGTATTGCCTCTTGATTTGAGAAGAGAATTACTAACCAAATCTTTCCGAGATAAAAATGAGTATGGAAAGTTATGGAATTCTATTAGTAGTTACATAAGTAAAATTCCAAAGACTAAGGGTCGAGGCGGACATCTTGAATATTTCTTCAAACCCTATGAAAAACAGATGGAACAATTTTCGGCACATTTTGAACCCGTTCCATATCAGATTGGCGCAGTTATATTATTCGGGAGTGAAATTGTTGGGATTGAAATAATGCCAACAATTCAACACTGGAATTATTATTGGAAGTGGTTAATAAGAGGTTGTTACGGAAGTCACTTCCTGAAAGAAACATTAACGGGGAAAAGATTTGGGGCAATAGAGATGCCTCAATTAAATGGAGATTTGGACGATATTAAACGGATTATGGATTCATATATGACATTATTCAAGGAGATGGTTAATAACAAACTATCTTCATTACAGTTGAAACAACCAGAACATTATAAGAAGGTAGGGAATATGTCAAATGAGATTATAAGAATCTCAAATTCAAATCCTAGAATAAAAAGTGGGGGAGATATCATTGTCCAAAACAATAGACCAATTTACTTATCAATGGTTGTATAAATGAGTAACAAGTCAGAGTTTAAGGATCAAATTCAATTACTTAAGCGAAGATTGGTTGATCATATTAATAGAGCAGATGTGGAAGAAACATGCAAATTGTCTCTCATTTCCGGAGTGAAAATTCCAGGAAAGGTTAGACCGATTGTAGATAAAGTTAGACGGGAAATGAGCGCGTCTAAAGGATCTACTATTTTATAAATAAATTCAATGTCACGGAGAGTATTGTGGCTTTGACTTTATTTATTTATACCTTATGTATAAATAGATAGAGTTAAAGTCATGATACACTCCGTGACAACTATTCATGAGTACATATTACCTTTTTTGTTTTATTTTAGAATTTTAAAAGGGGAACGTAATGGATATAATTTCAGCAGAAAAGTTAATCGAACAAATGCAAATTACTATTTATCCGATTACATTAGTAAAACTTCTATTAAATAGAAGTAAAATATTATCAAATATTGATAACGCAAAGAGACATAATTTTGAGATAAGAGGGATCAAATATAAGGTAGATTCAAGTTCATGTAAAATGTGTGAACAAAAAAGAGAAGAGAAAATGTTATGTAGACAACATACATCTATTCAAAGAGTATTACATCCCGCAAAAGATGATGTTATTGCATACGATGTAGATACAGAATTATATTTATACAAAAATGAAATATTCAAAATGGCTACAGATAATAGATTAGTCATAGTTTATTGTCCTCATCCAAAATTAATTTTAGGACAATTAACTGATTCTAAAGTAAGAAAAATTACAACCATAACAATAGAAGATGATAATATTAAAGAACCAATGATGAAATATAAAACGACACCCATTAAAAT
>Ga0180434_10009954_pt1 | contig 10253 bp, 7 predicted proteins | sample SS_ome_7_FD_132453 | JGI IMG/M metagenome (GOLD analysis project Ga0180434, IMG submission 132453) | Hypersaline lake sediment archaeal communities from the Salton Sea, California, USA - SS_1_D_2 metaG | ecosystem: Environmental > Aquatic > Non-marine Saline and Alkaline > Hypersaline > Sediment... | reverse complement strand
GCAGTCCATTGGGACCAAGGGCATCAAGGAAAGCATCGACGACGGTTTCTGGGCCGCCCTCAACCCATCCCAGACTGCTGAGGGAACTATGTACGAACACGCTATCGCCCGCCTGAAGGCCAAGCCGCGCGAGGTCTCGCGCCAGAGTTTCTTTTGTGACTGTGATTCTCGTCTTCTGCTGACTCATAAGGCTAAAAACTCTTCTACCCCAGTGACATCGTTCGTTTCCGCATGAAGTCTCCCTCTTCGTCTTACGCAGGAGAACCGCATAAGACATCAATTACGCATCATTGCGCAAATTGAGATGCCTGTGGGTCCCAAACTTTTGGTAAAGGAATTCCCTGTCTTTGCTTCTGCTGATACCTGTGAAGAAGGAACCATACCCAGAGAAGCCAAAGGTTAGATGAGCCTGGTCAGGCTGACCGGGCGAGCCCCTTTGGAGGAGTGTAACGGATGTCTGCTCAGGATTTCGGACTCATCGGATTGGCCGTCATGGGGCAAAATTTGGCCCTGAACGTGGAAAGCAAGGGCTTCTCCGTAGCCGTCTACAACCGCACCACAGCACGCACCACGGAGTTCATGGAGCAGCGAGCGCAGGGCAAGAACTTCGTCGGCGCGGAAACGCTGGAGGATTTCGTCCAAGCTCTGTCTCGGCCGCGGAAGATCATGCTCATGGTGAAGGCCGGCCAGCCGGTGGACGACTTCATCGAGCTACTGCTTCCGCATCTCGAGCAGGGCGACCTCATCATCGATGGCGGCAACTCGCACTTCCCGGACACCATTCGCCGCAACAAGGCGCTCTCGGAGAAGGGGCTGCTGTATATCGGCACAGGCGTCTCCGGAGGTGAGGAAGGCGCTTTTCGTGGTCCGAGCATTATGCCGGGAGGGCAGCCTGAAGCCTATGCGATCGTAGAGCCGATTCTGACGAAAATCGCGGCGCAGGTCAACGGAGACCCCTGCTGCACCTACATCGGTCCGGACGGCGCCGGCCACTACGTGAAGATGGTCCACAACGGTATCGAGTACGGTGATATGCAGCTCATCTGCGAGGCCTATTACATCATGGCCCACGCGCTTGGTCTTTCCGCCGACGAACTGTACGCTGTATTTTCGGAGTGGAACGAGGGGGATCTGGATTCGTATCTGATCGAGATCACGCGCGACATCTTTGCCCGAAAAGACGAGGGAACCGGAAAGGCGATGGTGGAGGTGATTCTTGACAAGGCGGGACAGAAGGGCACGGGCAAGTGGACCTCGCAGAGCGCGCTGGATTTGGGAGTTGCGGCTCCAACGATAGCGGAAGCGGTATTTGCGCGGTGCATATCGGCGGTGAAAGATGAACGAGTTGCGGCTGCGAAGATCCTCAATGGGCCGAGCGGTTCATATGAAGGTGACAAGGACGAATTTATCGAGGCGATTCGGCAGGCATTGTACGCCTCGAAGATATGCTCGTATGCGCAAGGATTCTCGTTGATGCGGGAGGCGGGCGAAGAATACGGCTGGCGCTTGGAGTTCGGCGAGATTGCAAAGATATGGCGTGGTGGCTGTATCATCCGAGCTCGATTCCTCCACCACATCACCGAGGCCTACGACCGCAATCCAAATCTCGCCAATCTCATGCTCGATCCGTTTTTCAAGGATGTGCTGGAGAGCTCTCAGGAGAAGTGGCGGCATGTAGTCGCGACGGCCACGAATTTAGGCTATCCGGTTCCCGCCTTTAGCTCTGCACTTTCGTATTTCGACTCGTATCGGCGGGAGCGGCTTTCGGCGAATCTCATCCAGGCTCAGCGCGATTACTTCGGTGCGCACACATATGAGCGAGTGGATAAAGAGGGAACGTTCCACACTGAGTGGACGAAGTAGGGACGAGCATGGAACTCCCAACTGAGGCTACAGGCATCGAACACGAGGACCGCCCTCTATCCCCTGAAGAGGTGAGGTCGGCCGTCCTCGATGCGCTCGGCCGGGTGGATGTTACGGGCCAGCGCGTGCTGCTGATTCTCCCCGATCACACTCGCACCGCTCCCATTGGCCAGATGTTCAAACTCATCCACGAAGTCTGGGCCGAGCAGGCGGACCAGCTCGATGCGCTTATCGCACTCGGGACACATCCCCCGATGTCCGACGAGATGATCTACCAGCGCGTAGAGATCACGGCCGAGGAGCATCGGTCGAGTTTCTCGAAGGTTCGGTTCTTCAACCACCAGTGGAAGGACCCCGACGCGTTGGCGAAGATCGGCTCTCTCAGCGCTTCGGAGATCGGCGAGATCACAGACGGGTTGTTCGAACTCGAAGTTCCGATCACGGTCAACCGGCTCGTCTTCGACTACGATCTACTCCTCATCGTCGGGCCAGTTTTCCCACACGAAGTCGTTGGCTTCTCTGGCGGCAACAAGTACCTCTTCCCCGGGATGGCCGGCCAGCACATCATCGACTTCTTCCATTGGCTGGGGGCCGTCATCACGAACCCGGTCATCATCGGCAACAAGTGGACGCCGGTGAGGAAGGTCGTAGACAGGGCGGCCGCGATGGTGGAAACGCAGAAGCTCGCGCTGTCGTTGGTCGTGAAGGGCGAGGACCTGGCCGGGATCTACTTTGGGACGCCTGAGGATTCTTGGTCGAAAGCAGCAGACCTTTCGGCGAAGCTTCATATCGTATATAGGGACAGACCATTCCATACGGTGTTATCGCAGGCACCTAAGATGTACGATGAGCTTTGGACTGCGGGCAAGTGCATGTATAAGCTCGAGTCGGTGGTTGCGGACGGTGGAACGCTCATCATCTATGCTCCTCACCTCAAGGAGATATCCTGCACACATGGCAAGGTGATCGAGGGGGTTGGGTATCACACACGCGACTATTTTCTCAAGCAATGGGAGAGATTCAAGCATCATCCGTGGGGTGTCTTGGCCCATTCGACGCACGTTAAGGGGATAGGCGCTTTCGAAGACGGTGTTGAGCACCCTAGGGTGAACGTCGTGCTTGCGACACAGATTCCCGAAAAGGTCTGCGATCGGATCAACCTGGGATATTAGGACCCGGCGACCATCAACCCCGAAGACTATGCAAATCGCGAGGAGGAGGGCGTGCTCTATGTCCCCAAAGCGGGGGAGACCCTCTACCGACTGAAGAACGCCCCGCCGGAGTTAGGTGGCATGAGTTCGTAGCGATTCCCGTTTGTTTGAAGGTCAATATGCTTCTGTCTTTGCTGGAAAGCGCTGATATCACGAAGCCAATATCACACGAGGATTCCAGCCGACTCGCGGATCGCATAGTCTCTGCAACGGCATGGGCGCCATACCCACAGTCATTCGTCGCTATTGGAGGAGGACTGTTCTTTGTCGCCCGTCATAACACCGACAAACGTCTCTGCATCTTCTGGAGAAATGGCTCACAGCCCGACATGCTCGGCGACTTCTGTGGCGAACGTCTGTCGGCACAGATCGAAGGCGTCAAGCTCGACGGGCTGGCGGGCTACCTCGACCACACGAACGCGGTCGGGCTGAGAAAGCACTTCCCCTTCACGGCCCCCTCGCTGAGCGGCACAAAGGCCGCTTTCGGGGCCGGCGACCGCCTGGGGCTGGCGACGCCGGCTCACGTCCAGGCTGTGCGAGGAACCGGACTCCGTTCCTTCTTCGCGCAGCAGTCCATTCGCGAGATGACGCGCACGGGCCGCACCCCCGATCAGGTGATGGACAGCACCACCTTCGGGGTGTTTCAGGATGGCTGGCGAGAGGGCTTCGGCGCGGACGCCGACCACCTGAAGACCAAGGAGGACATCGACGCCACGGCCGCGGCCGGGTTCACCATGTTCACCATCGATCCGGGAGATCATGTCGACAACGAGGCCCAGACCGCCGACCTGACGGTCTTGAGGGAGAAGGTCGAGGCTCTACCCTGGCCTACGCTGGAGATCAACTCCGAGGATCTCTGCCAGCGCTTCATCGGGCAGAGCTGTCGGCTTCCCAATGACAGCGTGGTGTCACTGGATGAGGAAGCCTTCTTCCGCGCCGCCTCCAAGTATGGCCGGGCGCTGGCCCACACGGCGGCCATGTATCGCCACCTGAAGTCGGTGATGGGTTCGCGACCTTTCGAGTTGGAGATGTCGGTGGACGAGACCGCCACGCCGACCTCGGTCGAGGAGCATGTCTTCGTCGCCAGCGAGCTGACACGACTCGGCGTCGAGTGGGTGAGCCTCGCGCCGCGCTTCGTGGGCGAGTTCGAGAAAGGCGTGGACTACATCGGCGATCTGGGTGAGTTCGAGCGCACCTTCGCACAGCACGTCGCGGTCGCGAAGCACTTCGGTCCCTATAAGATCAGTATCCACTCTGGCAGCGACAAGTTCAGCATCTATCCCATTGCGGCGCGCCTCACCGGAGGACTCGTCCATCTCAAGACGGCCGGCACCAGCTATCTCGAGGCGTTACGCGCGATTGCGCGCGTCGACACAGCACTTTTCAGAGAGATCATGGCCTTTGCCATCGAGCGTTACCCCGAGGATCGGGCCTCCTATCACGTATCGGCCGACCTCGCGAAGGTTCCGGCGCCGGAGGCCCTGGCTGACGACGAACTACCTGACATTCTCGATCAGTTCGATACTCGTGAAACGCTCCACGTAACGTTCGGCTCCGTACTCACCGCCAAGCAAGATGGTGAACCACGCTTCAAGGCTCGTCTCATGGACGCCTTGGAGGAACACGAAGACGTTCACTATGAGACCGTGCGCGCTCACATCGAGCGCCACGTTCGACCTTTCGCCATGAGTTCTTAGACGATTTTCAGTGGGAAACCACCATCCGGAGGATAAGACATGACGACCACTGACCCCCAGGCCGCGCTGAAGGCATTCGCTCCCACCAAGGAGTTTTTCGTCGGGATCGACTCCGACGGCTGCGCCTTCGACACCATGGAGATCAAGCACAAAGAGTGCTTCATCCCGAATATCATCAAGTATTGGGACCTCCAGGCTGTCTCGAAGTACGCGCGGGAGGCGGCCGAATTCGTGAACCTTTACTCGAAATGGCGGGGCATCAACCGTTTCCCAGCGCTGCTCATGGTGTTCGACCTGCTGGCAGACCGCGCCGAGGTCCAGCGACGCGGAGTCGCTCTGCCCGAGGTCCCAACGTTGCGGCAGTGGGTGGAGACAGAAAGCAAACTTGGCAACCCGGCTCTGAAGACGGCCGTCGCAGAGACCAAGGACCCGATTCTCACGAAGACCCTTGCCTGGAGCGAAGCCGTCAACGCCACGGTCGAGGATATGGTCTACGGTGTGCCACCATTCCCCTATGTGCGTGAGTCACTGGTGGCGCTCGACGAGCAGGCCGACGCCATCGTGGTCTCAGCCACTCCCTGCGAGGCGTTACAGCGAGAATGGGAGGAGCACGACATCGCGCAGCACTGCGCCGTCATCTGCGGACAAGAGCAGGGGAAGAAGGCCGAGCATCTGCGGCTGGCCGCGGGCGACCGCTACCCGAAGAATCACGTGCTGATGATCGGAGACGCGCCGGGCGATTTCAAGGCCGCGCGCGCCCATGACTTTCTCTTCTATCCTATCAACCCGGGACACGAAGAGGAATCCTGGCAGCGGTTCCACGACGAGGCTTTGCCGAAGTTCCTTGAGGAGACGTATGCGGGAGAGTACGAGCAGGGGCTCGTTGCGGAATTCGACGCGATCCTCCCGGAGACCCCGCCCTGGAAGCGCTAGGGGGAGGGAAGCGTCGACGAGAACGTGGGGAATGGAGGCATTTTTCCTCGCAGAGGTTGCAAAACCCACACCTCAGCAGAAAAGCGTCAGAACTGAGTTCAGGCCAATAACCCTTCCAGCCGTTCCGTCAACTCCCTAACGGCGTCCGCGTAGGGACCGGATTCGGGGACGGTTTCGGACTTCGCGACCGCAGGGTCGGCAGGGAGGGTGGCGACGATGTCGAGCCCATCGAGATAGGGAACGACCCTTTCTTTTGCCTCTGGTCCCTGTGTTTTGTTGAGCACCACGCCGGGGGTCTTCAACCCCAAGCCTTTCGCGAGTCTCGCGATGCGCACGGCGGTTCGCGCGCTGGCCGCCGTGGGTTCCGCAACAATAAGAAGCGCGCCCATATGCAGTGCCGTCCCCCGCCCCAGATGCTCTAGACCTGCCTCCATATCCATGACGATTGCGTACTCTTTCAGTTCCACCAAGTGTCGCAACAGCGCCTTGAGCACCGCGCTCTCCGGACATACACACCCCGCCCCCGGCTCATCGACCGTGCCCATCACCAGCAACGAAATCCCGTTGTAGTCGATCCTGAAGCGCTCCAGCAGATCTTCGACCTTTGGGTTGAGTGCGAAGAAGCCTCCCCCGGTCTGGGCGGTCCCCGCCCTTTCTGCCAGCAGGTTCGTCATCTCCGAAAGTGGCGTAATCCCCTCTAGAATGCTCTCAGGAATCCCTAGAGCTCTTCCTAAGCAATTGTTGGGGTCGGCATCGATCGCCAGGACACGCTGCCCCGACCCGGTCATAGCAGATGACAGCGCCGCGCTCAATGTGGTCTTTCCGACCCCACCTTTCCCAGCAATAGCGATTCTCATATTCATCTTTGTACCTCTACTACTATTCTGGAATCGTTCAGGGACATTAATGTCTCCCCGTGTATTATTTTATCTACAAACATATGCCGCTAGCACAGGCTTAGTTGAAGAAATCAACCCTTACAGTTTGCATTTTCGCGCATTTGGGTATAGAGTAAGAGACGGAACCGCCAGCAAAAATTGGACAGGCAGACAAGACTGACAGAAGTTGAGTTTCACGAAGGGCGGTACCGTCCTAACACCGGAGGGACAGGCCGTCACCCCCCCTCGCCCCGGCTTGTCCCTCCACCTTTTTGGCCGCCGACGCACTTCTTACGCGCCCCTTATGTCCCCGGCCTTATTCGCCCGCATCCCAGAGTTCCCGAAGGATCGTAGGTATCCTTCAAGCGCTTCATCAAATCGACGTCCCGACATTCACCCCATACGGGAAAGCTACGCTTCAAGTTTGGGGACCCAGCTTCCAGAACGAAGTACCCACCGGCATTCTCGGCTGCCTGTCTCAATTCAGCAAGATGTTCGACGGTTTTCGTCTCTTCTTTTTCTATGCCGACGTATGCGAGGCCATCGCCGGTCCGCACCAGCGTCCACCAGTTGGGCGACGAGGCAAGAAGCTCCACAAGGTCGAGCGCGGACGATATGGTCGTCCCGGCCCGACCGATAACGCCTCCACCGAGCTCTGGAAAAGGTAGATCCCGGAGTCGGCTCCACACGGCCTCCGCTTCTACCCCCTCGAGTTGGGCGCAGCCACCTTCGAGCAATCCCCGAACTTCTTGGATCTGCCTGGTGGTTGAAAGAATATCCCCCATGAGACCGATGAAGATGACGCTCATGCCATGCTCGATGGTAAGCGGAAGGGAGAGTCGCATGCGGCGCAGCCCCGCCTCATTGACGATGTCGACCGTCGCTACCTCGAGATTCGAACCAATAACCTCGCGGGCGAGTCGACCTGCGCGCTCGGGCGGCAGCGCCGCTGCCAGTAGCGCTCTCTTTTCTGGTTCGGGTGAAAGCCGCAGGGTCACCTGGCATATGGCCCCGACGGTTCCGAAAGAACCCACGAAAAGCTTTATAAGTTCGTAGCCTGCGACGTTCTTGACCGTTTTGCCCCCAGTTTTGATAAGCGTCCCATCGGCGAGGGCGACTGTCATTCCAATGATTAAGTCTCGCGGGGCCCCGTAGGACATCCTGAGCGCCCCAGCGAAGTTCCCCGCCGAGATACCGCCTATGGTGGCGCCGCCCCCGCCAGGAGGATCGAGAGGCACGAATGCTCCGCTTCCTCCAATGGCTCCCTGGAGTGCGTCCAATGTCGTCCCAACCCCTGCCGTGATAGTCAGATTCTCTGCGTCATACTCGACAATTCGATCCAGACGGCTCAGTGACACCACGAGACCGATAGGTCCTGGAACGTCTCCCAGGTACATGTGGCGACCAGCTCCCCGCAACAGGACCGAGAAACCGGCTTCTCCTGCAGATCGCAGCACGGCCGCCACTTCCTCGGGAGTCCCGGGAAACACGACGCCCACAGGCTGCTGCCCATCCACGCGGTAATTGACGACCGCATCCGTATCGGTGATGAGTTGCGACTCACCAACGAGAGTGGCAATCTGGCCAAGCTTCTGTGCCAGCGTCGTCATCTACGTTTCTGTTCCCATGGCATCGATTTCCGGAAACACTTTCCCAGGGTTGGATAAGTTGGCTGGATCAAAAACGGACTTCAGCTTCCGTTGAGCTTCGATATCATTGTGTGAATAGAGCAGCCGCATGAACCGCGCCTTCTCGGCGCCGACACCGTGTTCGCCCGTGATCGTGCCCCCAGCCTCGGCGCATACGAGAAAGATCTCTTCAGTGGCTGTCTCGGCGCGCTCGAACTCATCTGGCTCGTTGCGGTTGTAGAGAATATTGCAGTGCAGATTTCCATCCCCAGCGTGAAAGAGCTTCGCAATACGAAGACCGTGCCGATCCTCAATCCCCTGGATCTTCCGCAGCACCTCCGGTATCTGAGAGCGCGGCACAGTTGCATCGTTTACCAAAATCCCCGCTGACAGCCGAGCAGTAGCCCCGTATGCTGAACGTCGAGCGGACCAGAGTTGCTCGCGTTCCTCCGGCGTGCGTCCTACTTGAACCTGCCTTGCCCGCAGGTCTCGACATATCTGCGCGCACTCCCCGGCCTGGCGATCCAATGCCTCGCGCAGCCCGTCCAGCTCAATGAGCAGAACGGCCTCGACATCCAGCGGAAGTCCCGACGGGAAGGATGCCTCCACCGCTCCAATGGTATTGCGATCCATGATCTCCATGGCCGCCGGTATAATGCGCTTAGCAATGATCCGGGTCACGGCCTCTCCAGCATCTTCGAGCGTCTCGAAGATGGCCAGCACGGTTTGAACATCCTCGGGCAAAGGTCTCAGACGCAGCACCGCCTCTGTGACGATGCCGAGGGTTCCCTCAGAGCCGACCATGAGTCCTACGAGGTCATAGCCTGGATAGTCTATGGCCTTGCCGCCAAAGCGTCGCACCTCGCCAGAGGGGAGCACTACGGTCAAACCCAACACGTGATTGGCCGTCACTCCATACTTCAGACAGCGAGGGCCGCCCGCGTTCTCAGCGACATTGCCTCCGACCGTAGAAACCTTCTGGCTGGCCGGATCGGGACAGAACTGGAGATTGTGCGGCTTCAGGAGATCCTGGAGATCGAGGTTGACGACGCCGGCCTCGACAATCGCGCTTTGATTTTCGACGTCGATCTCCAGGACGCGATTCATCCTCGTCAGTACGATGACCACTCCACCCTGAACCGGAGCTGAACCGCCAGATAGATCGGTCCCCGCTCCTCTCGCCACAAAAGGGATTCCCCTTTCGGCGCATACTCTGACCGTACGAGAGACCTCTTCAGTCGAATGAGGGAAGATCACCGCGTCGGGGTATCCGACGACCGTCGAAGAATCATATCCATACAGCAGCATGTCAGCCGCCGCCGTCAGCACATTCTTCCGGCCGACGATCTTTCGAAAGGCGCGCGCTGCCCTCTTATCCACACTCATGCTCCCGCCGATACTCGTTACCCCTGGGCAAATTCGCAGAGACAGCGCGGGTATCCTGCCAGACACTCTAGTTCGTCGTCGGGGGAATACAGCTTTCGGGCTACAGGCGCTCCACCTTCGGCGAATCGTCCGGTGGCGGAGAGAAACTTAAGCTTGGACTTCTCAAAGGTATTCTGAGAAACAAAAACTGTTCGGAACCTTTTGCTAAAAAAGGGCAGGAGGCACGATTATCGGAATCCTCGCGGCGACGATGTCTCCGGATTTCGCACGCTGCCTGCCCATTATTCCAAGGGGACAAGCAGTTCCGCTGCTTGGCGCACGAAACCGCCCCCCTCTCACTATCACTAAGTCGTCCCAAATTACCACATATCTCGTAATGTGTCAATTAATTTAGAGGTAGACAACATAGCATAAAAGCACTTTGTCAGAATGATATTCTTGCAAAGCCAGAACACCGCGATGTTCCGTAAGAATACGACGCTGTCCCATACGACACACGAGCTATATTGACCGGTTGAAGAGCATATTCCCATAATATTCTCGTATCCGGGTAATTTTGTCGTAGATATTGTTTGACGAGCTTAATTCGATTCACGGAAAACACAGGTGCAAGAGGAAACGGAACATGCCGAAACCGCGCAAAGTGTGCATTATCGG
>Ga0180434_10009950_pt1 | contig 10255 bp, 7 predicted proteins | sample SS_ome_7_FD_132453 | JGI IMG/M metagenome (GOLD analysis project Ga0180434, IMG submission 132453) | Hypersaline lake sediment archaeal communities from the Salton Sea, California, USA - SS_1_D_2 metaG | ecosystem: Environmental > Aquatic > Non-marine Saline and Alkaline > Hypersaline > Sediment... | reverse complement strand
GTCTTTTGGGATGATGGTTTTCTCCGGATTAGCTCTTTATCTGCGGCCGGAAGGCAGTATTGCCCGATGGACCAGCTGGAAAATGCTGGGCCTTGATAAAAAGGGCTGGGAAGGAGTTCATACTTTTTTCTGTCTCGTGTTTTTCATGACAGCAGCGCTGCATTTAGCGCTCAATTTTAAAGCTTTTCTGCGGTATCTCGCCTCGGGAATGACGGGAAACCGAAGAAACCATCGGGAACTCATCGCTGCTTTAGGCTTGGTTGGTTTAGTCCTGGTTTTAGCTGTCCTGCGTGTTCCTCCCGCGTCAGTGGTGATGGACTGGCGCAGCGATATCAAAGAAGGTTCCGTGGCCGTACGCATTCAACCCCCTGAGCCGGATTTTGAAAAACGCTCATTAGAGCAGATTTCGGCTTATCTCGGCGTGTCCGTCGACCAAGTCGCGATAGGGTTAAGAAAGGAAGGAATAAAAATCCTGAAAACTGATGACTCGCTCGAAGAAATCGCCCGGCAGAACAAGACATCTCCCCAGAAACTCTACGGCATCATCATCAGCAGCATCCCCTGAGACCGGGGAGGATTTGAATCGGTGACAGCATATCCTATTCCCTAATTTAAACCTAATTTACATGTGCTGGCCAGACTTTCCATGAAATTGGCTTGTCTATCCATTCAAAAAGATTCTATAGTATGGTTTTGCCGCTTCCTGAAGGAACCTCTGCGACGAGAAAATCACCATTTTAGTCATCTTTAGACATACAAAACATCCAAGAAAGAAGGATCAACGACTGTGAGACTGAATCCAGTCCTTTATCTTTTTGAAAACATCCGCCCTATGAGAGACTCTCTTTTCTTTTCCATCCTCGATGACGACTCCATGCATAGAATGTCCCATTCCGGGCACCACATGATAGGTCAGATTGGTTTTTCCCCGCCGAATAAATTCCAGCATGATGTAATCCGAATGTAGAATGGGAGAACTGCGGTCCGCCGTCCCGTTGACCAGGAGGATGGGAATATCCAGCTTGACCAGATATTCCACGGGGATAAAATGGCAGAAACTGCCCCAGCGCTTGTAGGGATGACCGTAATACCACTTATCGGTGCTTTCCGGATTGGCATAAATGTCTTTGTATATGGCAAATAGGCTCTCAACTTCCTTCTGTGCTTCCTCATGGGTCAACGCGCCCGTGGCAGCATCCATCCTTCGGTTTATGATGCTGGAAAAAAACTGATTCAGGCCGGTGCTTATCACAGAAACCAGGTGGGTGATCCGGCTGTCTTCGGAAGCCAGCCGGGTGACCAACAGGCCTCCTTCCGATATGCCCATGGCAACGATTCTATTCTCATCGATGGCCAGCCTTTGGAGCAGATCATCGATGACGATTTTGCTAGCTTGCATCTCCCATTCCATGCCGGCATTTTGAACATACTCGTCGGAGGGACGGTATTCCTCCAGGTTCTTCATGGGGTCGATTTCCTCCACTTCGATGGTTTCGCAAAAGGGAGTTCCTGCTTTGGCCATGAACACAACATGGAAATCTTCAGAAAAGGAATGGAGCTGATCTGGAGGCACTGTCCCCAGCTGGAGACTTTTCTCTCCGCTTTTGACGACGAGCATGGTGGGCAGCCCCGAAGTTCCGCTAAAGAGAAAAAGGAGAGGTTTTTCCTGATCGATGCCCTTTTCGGTCACATAATAATGGATATCTCCAAGAGTTTCATGTTTGATTTCGAAGGCTTCCAGTCCCCACTCTTCCGGCGTCAAACCCTGAGAAAAAGCGCCATGGAAAACAAGCAGTGATAGGAGTAGAATGAGTGCCCCTTGTTTCATTTCCGTCTCCTTCTCGAATGAGAAAGCTGCCAAAACCAACGGCTAACTTACCGGAATGAGGTTATCATACAGTTGCCGACATAGTCAATGATTCCCCCTCGGCTTCAATCAGGAGTTTCTGCTGGATGTTCTCATATTGCAGGCCGATAGCCAATCCCAGGATATTGATCAAAGAATATCCCCAGTTCCTTTTCATATGCCTCATCGCTGACTTTAGAAAGTTTGCAAACATAGAAATCCTCCAATAGAAGAGATGGGATAAAAACGGAATTCCCTTCGATGAAATAGACCCCTAATCATCTATCCCGGCGGTTACTATTTATGTTTCTTTTTGTCTTTGGCTCTTCGGATTCTCAAAAAATACCTATCAAAACAATGAAAAACATCTGATAGAAACAGGCTATCCCGGATAATGTAAGGGGTTGATCCGTTCTAAGGCAGGGGAGACGATTCATTACATGGGTTAGGTGCAAAAAAGGGCTCTAAGGATCCGGGACTCATGACATGTTTTGGTGAAAAATCAGGCTATTTTTGTAAGGATGTGATCAAAACTGGGAAAATATGTCATCTAAATCGGATGTTGATTAACCTCAACGGCTCAGAGAAAAAGGACGTGGACAGCCCGGCGCATCCAACGGAGCTTGAAAAGGAGGAGGGCCAGACGATGATTTTAGGACATAGGCTAGTAACTACTCTCTTCATCAATGGCAGCAATGGAAATGCTAGTGAAGGGCAAAGGATAGAGGATGCTTATCTATGGTTCTCTCAAGGGCGGCTTTTTTACCGCCACAGTGAATCTTCTGTAGAAAAGACTCGACATCCTATGGATAGTGATGAAGTTGACAGGCCTGAAAAACCCGATTAGCCTTGATATATCATGAATGATTCAGGTTAATAATATCTGATCGTGACCTGCTCCAACAGAAAATCGTTAGCGCCAGGCTGTTCAAAAACAACCAACATGGCCCAAGAATAGCGCGTATTGTCTATCCTGTATGCCGACATCTGTGATTTAGGAAGATTCACATACTGCACTGAAGAGGATTTGGGAAGTCCAAAGGTAGAGAGCTCAGCCACTGGCATTAAATTGCCTGTCCACCTGTCCTTCTTGAAAAGGACAAGACCGAAATAGCTGTCGCTGTTATCCCGAACACTCATAGAGACTCTCTGTACACTCATTCCATTCGCTGAATCGGGAAAATGAACTCCACAGGTCAACGCTCCTTCCGCAGCGGTTGCATACACCCCTGCCCACTCGGTTTCATAAGCATCTGTAGAATCCTTTCCCTGAAAGTCAGAACCTGAATAAACGATATGATACTGTTGTGCAAATCCGACCGTAGCTGTCAAAAAAACAAATACTCCCATTCCCAAAAGCCAGAAAAATATTCTTTTCACGATTTCCTCCTTTTAAATGTGTAGCATTTTTGAATTTTTCAATTATTATATAGAGAGATAACGATCCATTTCAATAGAGGATTAGGATTGATATGCCCGAAATCATGAGATATCACTGAACCGAGAGCATTCGAAAAACAAGCGATAATTACCACTAACCAATTCACGCCACTGAATGAAATCATTGAAGACTCTTTTTTCGAAAATCGCCTAGGCAGACAGCGAGCCTTAGATTTTTAGGCATTCAGATGACGTGAGGAAGATGATCCGCGAGGCACTACATTTAAATAAAACAGCTTCCTCCATGCCTATCTGCGAGTTTGTGCTGGTGGATTTGATGGCTTTCATCAAAACGTCCAACAAAAGTTTGGGGAGCAGGATTATTGATACCTCACAGTGACTCAATACAGGTGGAAATCCTCCAGCCTTTTATTTACAATTAAAGGTCAAAGGAACATGACTATCCGGGCAAAAATCCTGATTTTGCTGGCGCTGTACCTCGTTTCGAACAGCCTTTCCGGGCTGCCAGAGATCCAGCCTTCCAACAAGAACCCCGCAATTGTCGAAGGTTCGTGGGACACATCTGTACTCGGCAACCATAGAGCTGTGGTTCGTGTCACCCAAAAAGCCGATGCTGTTCGGGTCCGAATCCCCTGGCGACGGAGAGATTCCAATCCCGAAAAAAAGAAGGTCGTTGTTGTGGATGCTGCATCGGGGCATCCAGTCGACAATGTCTATCCGGTCCATATCGATAGAGAATTGGGCGATCTCGTGTTTCAGCCTAAGAGTGTTCCCGGTGTGTACTATTTTTACTTCATGCCTTATAAAAAGTCCGGGCAGAGATACCATCCAGAGGTGAAGTATCTTAAGCCTGAAAGGACGGCTGAAATCGAATGGCTCGAAAGAAATGAACTGAACTTGAAAAACGAGATTCCTGTAATCGAAAGCCATTTTCCCGACGCTGAATTTGTCGAGATCCAATCCATAGAAGCTTTCAACAGCTTCTGGCCAATGGAAATGATAGCTACTGAATCCGAACTCAAAGAACTGCTCGCCCAAAATGCCCATCGGGAATATCTCCTTTTCCCTGAAAGCCGCGAGCATCCCATCCGTATGACCGATCATCTCCCCTTGAAGTGGATCAAATCAGGGCCACAGAAGACATTTTCAGGAGAGGCTGCACGGGGAGAATTTTATGTGTTCCAGGTCGGACTCTTTGCCGTCGCCAAGACTATAAAAAACCTCCGTCTCGAATTCTCTGAGTTGTCAGGACCAGGATTTAAAATCCCTTCCACAGCTTTCACCTGCTTCAACACCAGCGGGAAGGATCGTTATTCGGTAGACAAGGGCAAGGTTGGAGCTCTGTGGTGCGGCGTCCAAATTCCCAAAGACGCAAACCCGGGAAGATACGTAGGTAAAATCTCTATTAACTCGGAGGAATCGGAAAAAAAACATGTCATAATTCACCTTGAAGTTAACGATGAGGTGATAGGGGATAAAGGAGACAGCGAACCCTGGAGGCATTCTCATTTGCGCTGGCTGGATTCTAAAATCGGCCAAGATAACAAAACGGTCGAACCCTTTCCTCCTCTGCAGGTGGAGGACAAAACCGTGAAGTGTTTGGGTCGATCGGTCACGCTGGATGTATACGGATTTCCCAAGAATATCCGGAGTTTTTTTGCGCCGGACATGATCCGGCTGTCCGCACAGGCCAGGGAACTGCTTGCCTCGCCCCTAAAACTGGTCATTGAGACTTCAGAAAACGGCCGTGTCTCCTGGAAAAACAAAAGCTTCCGGTTCATCGGCATAGAAGAAGACGCCGCAAGCTGGGAATCACAAAACCGGGCGAATTGCATGAGAATTATATGCCGCGGAAAAATGGAGTTCGATGGCTTTATTGATTATGGGGTTGTGATCATAGCAGAAGAGGATGTGGATCTCGAAGACATCCGCCTGGGAATTCCCCTCTCGAAGGATGCGGCCAGGTACTTGATGGGCATGGGCCTTAAAGGCGGATTGAGGCCATCTGAAAACGAATGGAAATGGGATCCCGGCGAAGAGCAAAACTCGGCCTGGATTGGGGACATCAATGCCGGTATCCAGTTCAAGCTGAAAAAAAACGGTCCATCAACGTCCCAGCTGCCGTCCTCCTGGTACAACGAAGGAAAAGGAGGGTGTATCTTCCGAGAGGCCGATGAGGATGCGTTTTTGATCGAAGCCTTTACTGGACCCAAAACATTGAAGTCGGGTGAAGAACTGAATCTCTGTTTCCACCTTCTCATTACCCCGTTCAAAACGGTCGATCTCCGGAGCCACTGGAATACGCGGTTCGTCAATCGAATGATGCGTTCCGTGCTGGCTTCCCGGATCATGGCAAATGTCATCAGTCTCCCTCAATCCTCAAGGCTGACCCCTTACATCAACTACCCTTTTTTGGGCACCGAGAGGCTCGAGAAATACGTTGAAAGGGCGCATTCCAAAGATCTTAGGGTGGTCATCGAATTGAGCGGAAATCAGCTCTCGAACCACGCGCCTGAAATCTTCGCCCTGAAAAGCCCTGGAATCGCGGTATTCCAAGATGGACCTGGTGGTGGGGCTTCCTGGCTGCAGGAGCATCTTGTGAGCAGATACTCTCCAGGACTGTATGTCCCCATTCATAAAGATGCCGCCATCCAGACTTCCGCTCACTCGCGCTGGTACAATTTCTATTTGGAGAGCATCGACTGGACGATGAAAAAAAGGAGGATTGATGGCCTGTTCCTCGACGATCCTCTCTTCGGCCGCCAAACCATGAAAAGGCTCCGAAAGGTACTGGATCAAAACCACGATAACGCAGTCATTGATTTGCATGCATCGAACAAGTGGACCAAACACTCAGGCTTTGCCAGCAGCGCCAATCGTTATCTGGAGCTTTTTCCCTATGTGGATCGGATCTGGTTCGGGAAAAGCTACACCTACGACGAACCTCCGGATTATTGGCTTATCGAGGTCTCGGGAATTCCCTTCGGCCTGACCGGTGACATCTGTCAGGTGGGGACCAATTCCTGGCACGGGATGCTGTACGGGATGACTCCCCGTCATTCGGCCGGTGCTGGAAATCCAAGAGAATTCTGGAGAATTTGGGACCAATTCGGAATCCAGGATGCCAGAATGTACGGGTACTGGATGCCCGATTGCCCAGTAAAATCCCATCACACCGACGTCCCGGCCACCGTTTATGTGAAAAAGGATAAAGCTATGATCGTCCTTGCAAGCTGGGCCGACAGAACGGTCTCTTTGAAATTAGACTATGATTGGGATGCCCTAGGCATGAACCCTGAGAATACCGAGCTCTATATCCCTCCTATGGATTATCTCCAGGATGAATTCACGTTTGCCCATCCTTACGATTCCATCAGTGTAAGAGCCAAAAGAGGATGGCTTTTATACCTGCGGAAAAAGGTCCCATGAGACATAAGTTTTCGCAATAGGTTTTAAATCGGGGACAGCATATTCTGTCACCTTATTTTAATGTGCTGGCCAGACGTCCATTGAGGTTGGTCTGTCCATCCATCCAACCAGATTGGATACACCGATAGAGATCCACAAAATCCATTAAAAAAGGATCAACGACTGTGGGCCTGGATCCAATGATTCTCCCTCGGCTTCTATCAGGAGTTTCTGCTGGATGTCCTCATATTGTTTATTACGGAATGCTTTTTTGGCTTCAAAACTATTCATTCCGCAGGCGGTCGGCTGGATTAGCAGTCGCAGCCTTGAAAGTCTGGTAGCTTACAGTCAAAAAGGCGATAACGAGGGCGACCGCCCCGGCGGCAATGAACACTCCAAAGCCTATACTCGAGTGATAGGAAAAGTTTCTCATCCACCGGCTCATGACGAAAAATCCCAGCGGCCAGGCGATGATGTTGGCCAGGACAATCAGGACGATAAACTCCCTGCTGAGGATTTTCATGACACTCCAAATCGAAGCTCCGAGCACTTTTCTTATGGCGATCTCCTTGGACCGCCGAGCGGCCATGAATGCAGCCAGACCGAATAATCCCAAGCAGGAGATAAAAATGGCAAGGGCAGTGAAATACACTAGAATTTTCCCCAAACGGTCTTCGTTAATGTATTGGCGCTGGAAATGTTCGTCCAGAAATTCTGGCTCCACAGGATAACCCGGAACAACAGCGGCTATAGCCTTTTTCACAAAATCTATGGATTCCGGTATCCTGGATCCGCGGATCTTGATAAACCAGTTGCTGTATGGGAGGTTTTGGTACATAACGAATACAATAGGGCGGATATCGTTATGGAGCGATGTCCCATGAAAATCCTTCGCCACTCCCACTATCGTTCCTTCTTTTTCCCACATGGAGAACATCTTTCCTATCGGGTCTTTGTATCCAGTGAGCTTCAGAGCCGCTTCATTGATGATGTAATTTTTCTGGTCTGTCGGAAATTCCCGCGAAAAACTCCGGCCGTAACTCATTCCCATATTGAAGGTCTCGAAGTAATCATAATCGACACATACAAAATTCATTCTGACATAGCTGTCAGGGCCTTTGCCCTCCCAGTACACCGGATTATTGTTGCCGATACTCAAAGGGATACTGGATGCCGCACTCACATGCAGAACATCTGGATTTGCCAGAAGTCTTTCTTTGATGGTGCTGTAATTTTCCCGCAGCTGCTGCCTTGCCCGGACCACCAAGATCTGATCTTTGCTGAAACCGAGATCCCTGCTGCGAATATACTGGATCTGCTTGTAGATCGTGGCGGTGGCGATAATGAGCAGGACGGATGCGGTGAACTGGAAAACGATCAATGTCTTTCGCAGGCCGCTTCTGCTCGATCCGGTCTGCAAGGTTTTCTGCAGCGCTCTATCCGGTTGGAAGGAAGAAAAATAAAGAGCAGGGTAGCTGCCAGCGGCCAATCCTACGAACACAGCAAGAAGCACCAATCCTGCAAGAAGCGCTCCATTGTCGAGGATGTCGAACTCAAGCTGTTTAGCGGCCAAAGAATTGAATCCTGGAAGAAGAAAACGGACCAGGACAACAGCTCCGATCAAAGCAACTAATGCCAGACCCATAGACTCCCCCAAGAATTGCTTGATCAGATCCTTCCGATCTCCTCCGCACACCTTCCGGATCCCTATCTCGTTGATCCTGATGGAAGAGCGGGCCGTCGTAAGATTCATGAAGTTGATGCAGGCGATGAGCAGAACGATCACGGCGATCGCGGAAAAAACATAGACATACACGACAGGGTCTGTTCCGTAAAAGGAATGAAGGTGGATCTTCTTGACCGGAAAAAGGCCGACATAGTACTTGTTGTTGGTTCTCTTGTCGTATTTGATGATCGTCTCGGATATTTTGTTTTCGACCTCAGCCGGGTCTGCCCCGTGCGGCAGCAACACATAAGAGGAAACATCCATAGACCAGGTGCGCGTCCTGGGTTCTCCGATAATGGTGATGGCTGGTACGACAAGGTCGAATTCCATGTGGGAGTTCCTGGGGATATCCTGGATCACGCCGGTTACCGCAAGATCGATCTGGTTCTCGAATTGGATGATTTTTCCCATCGGATCCTCGCTTCCGAAATACCGAGCCGCCGCCCGTTCGGTCAAAACCACGGAGTTGAGATTCTCAAAGGCATGTTCGGGATCGCCCTTGACAAAGGGGAAGGTGAACATTTCCAGAAATTCGTTCCCGACTAGGGCCGCATCTTCAAAAAAATTCTTCTGTTCGTATCTAGCGAGGAGAGGGATCACGCCATACCAGCTTCCCTTCAAAATCTCTGGAAAATCATTTTTCAACGTTGGAACAAGAGCCCAAGGGCTGGATGTCCAGGTTCGACTCTCACTGGTTATGCTAATGAGATAAAGATCATTGGCCTTTTCATGAAATTTGTCATAACTCAATTCGTGCTGCACCCAGAGAAAAATCAGAATACAGCAGGCCATCCCTATGGCTAAACCCAGGATATTTATCAGAGAATATCCCCAGTGCCTTTTCAAATGCCTCATCGCTAACTTTAGATAGTTTGCAAACATAGAGAACCTCCAATAAATCAAATTGAAGAGAAAGGGGCGGACAGAGCGTATGATCTGATCCCAATACCAGATCGTTGCCTTCAGATTGCCGGATGATAGCCACACCTGTCCGTATATTTCTCTCAAGTCTCCGATAATGAATTCCCGTTCTTCTTTTTTAAGAAGGTGATACAGGATCCGTTCGGAAAATCTGGATGGTGTCTTCATCTTATTTTTTATCTGTCAACGCAGCCAGCTCCATGGCAGACAGACGCGACCACATGGAATCATTGATCCGTTTCGTATAGGCCAGGGCTTTCATCCCCCTAGGTGTCAGGTTGTAGAATTTTTTCCGTTTTCCCCCTCTCTCAGGAGTAGGTTCTCCGATTGTCGTCTCCAGGTATCCATCTCTGGCAAGACGGTTCAAAGGGACGTAGACGGCACCGATAGTCCAGTCCACACCGGTTTTCTCGATGATATATTTCCTGATCGTGACACCGTAGGCATTGTCCTTTAGGCTGAAAACAGCCAGGAGGATCAGCTCTTCAGGTTTGGATAATATCTTCATGTCATCCTCGTATTCAATTTTTTAAGCTTAATGCGAATACGGCATTTTTTCTCGTTTGAGAATAAACTTCATAGATATATACGAAAGTAGGCATATTTTGTTTCACTTTTTTAGAAAAAAAGAGAAGTCTTCATTCATACCGCAGCGAATCGACCGGATTGACGTGGCGGCTCGAACAGTTCCAACTTATGGTTGAAGGTGAAATAAGCATCGTAAGGGCACCAGACAAAAGGGGAACTTCTATTCTGATGGGATTTTAAAGGCGAATGCCTTAAGAAACGGAAGGTTTGACGCTATAATGTTTTAGCGTTATAATGCACAAAGTTAAACAGGAGGCTAAACATGTCTGAATACACCAAAAGGGCGACTGTATACCTGGACCCCATGCTGCATAAAGCTTTGAAAATTAAAGCTGCCGAGACTTCCCGTTCGATATCTGATTTGG
>Ga0180434_10009949_pt1 | contig 10259 bp, 7 predicted proteins | sample SS_ome_7_FD_132453 | JGI IMG/M metagenome (GOLD analysis project Ga0180434, IMG submission 132453) | Hypersaline lake sediment archaeal communities from the Salton Sea, California, USA - SS_1_D_2 metaG | ecosystem: Environmental > Aquatic > Non-marine Saline and Alkaline > Hypersaline > Sediment... | reverse complement strand
TACGACGTCGTGATCTGGCATCAGGGCTACGGCCCCCACGTGCTCTTCACTGCCGAGGAGATCGAGGACGTCAAGGACTTCATGGATCTCGGGAAGGGCTTCATCCTTTCGGCCCAGGACTACCTCGACAATCCGATCGACATGACGTTCGTCCACGACTACCTCGGGATTGCCAGCTATACGACCTACGCCGATGCCGATCATCTGACCGGAGTCGGCGGCGATCCGATTTCCGACGGCATCGACACGCCGCTCGACTACCTCTACTCCGTGTGGGACCGCGCCGACCATGCCGAGACGAACGCCTACGGCACGGCGATGCTCTTCTCTGAGGATATGGATCAGGTCGGGATCCGCGCCGACAACGGCACGGCGAAGGCGGTCACCTTTACCTTCTGCATGAACGGCATGGACGAGGGTGCGGCGAATCCCAACAACCCGGCGACGCTGATCGACCGGGCGATCCAGTGGGTGCTGCCGGCTGGCGGCCAGTCGGTGCCGGAGATCAACCGGCCTGTGCTGGCGTCGCAGATTCGAGCGGTCCAGCCCAATCCCTTCTCGGCGCGCAGCGCGCGCGGGGAGACGGCGATCCGGCTGCGGATCAGCGAGCGCGCCGCGCTGCAACCGGCGCGTCTGGACGTGCTCGACATCAGCGGGCGTCTCGTGCGCAACCTGGTCGACGGCGTTCTCCCGGTCGGCGTGACCGAGGCGGACTGGGACGGACGTGACGCGGCCGGCCAGCCGGTCACCGCCGGTGTCTACTACGTTCGCTTCCAGACGGCAGACGGCACGCATGGCGCGCGGGCGGTCGTGATCGACTAACCGGCGTGCGCCGTACGTAGAGGCGCGCGAAGCGCTTCGCGCCGAACTTCTCGGGCCGCGACCTGCATGGCCGCGGCCCGAACGCGTTCCCGGGCTTTTGCTTGACGCCGCGCCCCTGTCGCGCGCTACAATCGGCGGATCAAAAGCTCACGCAATTCTATTGCGTTTGCGGTTTTCTGATCATGTGCCTGGAAGAGATGCACGGATTCGACAGAAAGGAGCAATCATGAAGTCGCGCTGGCTCACTCTCCCCTTGGCGGTGTTGCTCGCCCTACCGCTCGTCCTGCTCGCCTCCTGTGGCGACGATGACGACGACAACAACAATGGTGGCACGCAGCCGGAGGTGACGGACGTGCCTCAGATCCCGGCGGCGGAGATCGAGACCGACGTCACGTTCAACAGCCAAGATCCGAACGCGCAGAATGCCGAGTATTTCGTCGAGGGCCAACTCGCGATGGCGCAGGCCTTCACCTCGCTCGGCCAAGCCTACCTCGCTCCGCTCGACGGCGCCGACTGGAGCAGCGGATCGGGCGATTGCTACTCCTACAGCTATACCTATGCCGCTTGTACCTACACGTATGAGGTGTGCGAGACGAACGACGGCTACACCTGGACGGCGACCTTCAACGGCGACTGCGGCGGCCAGATACCCTACGTCAATTGGGTCGCGATGCGCGGGACGACAAATGACGACGGGACCGAGGGCTCGTGGCGGCTGTACGAGGAGAACTCGACCACGGTCATGGCCGCCTGGGCCTGGTCGATGGCGGACGACGGCAAGAGCGGAAGCTGGACGTTCTACGATGGTGACATCGGCAGCACGATCGACATGACCTATACGTGGGTCGAGAACAACGACGGCTCGATCGACATGACGATGGAGATGCCGCAGTCCTCGAAGATGGTGACGCACATCGAGTCCGGCTCGGCCGCGGGCACGATGACCTCCTATGACTGGAGCACCTCGCAGAACGACTGGTACCAGTCGGCCGTGATCATCTGGACCACGAGCGGCTCGGGGAGCTGGACGAACTACGACGAAGACGGCGAGGAGGTCAGCAGCTACAGCTGGAGCTAACCCTTCCGCCGGACGCTGGCAGCGAGATCGCGCGCAGCGCTTCCGCAACCACATTCAGATCCAGACGCAAGGCCCGGGCCCGTTGCCCGGGCCTTGTCTGTGCGTCCGACTACCGCTGCACCGCGACCCACCTACGCCAACGCTCCTCGCAGGCGCGGATCTCTGCGTCCGTCAGCGGCCGCTCGCGCTCCAGGTGTCGCAGCTCACCGGGACGCGCCAGGAAGAGATTGGGTCGAAAACACTCCGCGTACCCCGTCGGCGGCTCGCGATCGTGCGCCATCTGGCGCTCGGGCGTCGGAATGCGCGGACTGCGCGCGATGACGTAGTCGTTTAGCCCCCAGCCGTCGAGCACGTGCACGTGCGGCAAGACCCAGCCCGGAACGCCGACCGCCAGGCCGGCCAGGACCGGATTGCCCGCCGGCCCATAGGCGCGGCCCGCGGCGCGCGAGGGATAGGCCGCGATCGAGAGGCGGTGCATCATCTTGTGCTCTTGATGTCGGATGCAGACCATGTGGGCGATCAACCACGCCTGCAGGCGGTCGAACGCGGCCGCGTAGAGGCGGATCCCCGGCGGCCAGTGCGGCGCCACGCGCACGTGCATCTGGAACGTCTCCGCCCGCGTCTGGCGGGATTGCGAGAGCGCCCAGTGCGAGGCGGCGAGCGGATAGGTAAGCAGCAACGCCGCGAGCACGAGCGACAGCGCGGCGCGCGGGCGCCAGGGGAGCACGTTCACCATCCAGAGCCAGCCGAGCACGATTAGCGGCGCCCAGTGGCTGTAGACGCGGTACTCGAAGTGGTCGCCGCCGATCACGAACGTGTAGTAGGCGCCGTGGAGCACGAGGACACTCCAGACGAGCGTGCGCCGCAGCGTGGCGGCCGGTGCGGCCTGCGGATCCTGTGGGGTCGTGCGCGGCGCGTGCCAGAGGGCCCGGGCGGCCGTTCGCAGGCGGCCGGTGGCAGCCGGCGCTTCCCGCCAGACGATCACGAGCAGCACCGCCAGGGCGAGCCAGTGGCCATGTTCGAGCAGGAAGGAGAGCCCATAGCGCCAGCCGCTCTCGGGCCAAGGCCCGGTGTACTTGGCGTAGAACGTGTTCGGCAGCCAGGCGCCGTAGAAGGAGCGTCGCCAGAGCAGGTGGGTGGGGACGATCAGGAGTGGAAGTGCGGCGAGCGCGAGGTCGACGCCTGGCGCGCGCGTCGCGCCTGGGCCTCCTGTCGCGCGGGCACCGGCCGCCGTGCGCGCTTCGATCAGCAGCAGCCCGACGGTGGCGGCGGCGAAGAGCAGTCCGTCGGGGCGGGCGAGGTAGATCGCCGCGGCCAGCGCGGCCAGGGCAAGATTGCGCGCGCGGGGAGCGAGGCGCGCGGCGACGGCGGCGTAGACCCAGGCGAGCAGGAGCAGGTTGAAGAGCGCTGTCTCCAGGCCGGAACTGCTCCAGGTGAGAAACGGGCGCTGCGTCGCGAGTCCAACGAGGGCAACGGCGATCAACGGGAAGCGCAGGCGCGCAAGCCGCGCGCGCCAGCGCAGGCGCAGCGCGAAGCGCAACGTCAGGGCGAGGGTGGCCAGCGTGCAGAGGAGCGCGAGTGGGTTGGCCGTCTCCGGCGGCGGGGCGCCCGTCACGCGCCAGAGCAGATCGAGCAGGAGGACCCAGAGGAAGCTCGTGTAGCCCTCGACCGGCAGGAAGGGCGGTGCGTTCCACACGTAGCCGTGGCCGAGCAGGCTGTGGCTGACGTAGCGAAAGGCGATGTAGGCATCATCGGTCAGGAACCAGAAGAGGCGCCAGCCGCCGTAGACGAGCGCCGCGCAGGCAAGGTAGAGGGCGGCGTAGGCCCAGGAGGGGGCTTTCCGGTTCATGGCTGCAACGCCTCGCGCAGGGCTGCGAGCCGGGCGCGGACGTCCGCTTCCGCCGCTGCGGCCTGCTGTGCTGCCGCGGCCGTTGCTGCGTCCGGTGCGCCGCCCACGCCGGGATAGACGCCGTGCGTCGGCGCGCCTTCGCGGCCACGGCGCTCGGCGCGCAGGGCATCGAGCGCGCGCAGGAAGGCTTGGCGCGCGCGCGCGGTGTCGCCGCCGGCATGGAGCAGCTCCGCCAGCCGCGTCCAGGCCGCGGCCGAGCCGGGCGCGAGGTGGACCGCGCGCTCGGCCCACTCGAGGGCCGCCTCACGCTCGCCGCGCGCGGCGTAGAGCTCGACCAGGCGGGCGAGGGCGGCGGTTTGTCGCGGGTCGAGCCGAACCGTCTCCACGTAGTACTCGATGGCCGCCTGCGCCAGATTGCGGCGCTCGGCGATCAGGCCGAGGCCGGCCGTGCCGCGCGCGAACTCGCGCGGGTGGCGGGCCTGGGTCGTCAGTCCGCGCTGGAACGCCGCCTCGGCCGCGTCGAGGTCGCCGCGGGCGAGTTCGGCGTGGCCAATATGGATGTACAGCGGCGCCGGATAGCGCGGATGGGCGGCCAGCCCTTGGCGGAAGGCGTCGAGCCCGGCGGCGACGTCGCCGCGCTCCATGGCGCGCATGCCGAGCATCTCGAAGCCGTGCGCCGCCTCCGGACGGAATCCGGCCGGTTCGCTGTTGACCCACAGCGCGCTCGCCAGGAGCAGGACGCCGGCCGGCACGAGCGCGCGCAGGCGCCGGGCGCGCACGAGGCGGATCAGGTAGGCGCCGGTGCCCGCGGCGAGCACGACCAGGACCGGCAGCACGGGCATCTTGAAGCGCGTGCAGACGAAGAAGACGATGATGCTCGCGGAGTAGCTCAGCACGAAGCCCCAGAGCGGGAAGCCGCGGCGCCCCGCGCGCAGCGCGAGCAGCAGGCCGAGCAGACCGAGCGGCGCGAAGAGGCCGTAGCCGATGGGGAGGTAGCGCGAGACGGGCGCGAAGTGGTGGGCGAAGAAGGTGATCGGCTGGTTGTTGCCGATTTCGACCCGATTCCAGAAGTAGTGCACCTTGCGCGCCGTCAGCCCGAGCCACTCGAGTGGGTGGCTGAGCGCATAGGCGAGCGCGCGGCGCGTGTAGTGGCGCGAGACCTGCGAGGGTTTCATGGTGCGGCCCGTCTCCGCTTCAGCCCGCGCGATCGATTCAAAGTAGCTGCCGCGCCAGTCGGCCATCTCGCCCGGCAATTCGGGTGTCGTCCCATCGGCCTGCGGGTTGTTGCCGATGTAGAGGTTTAGCCCTCCTTGCGACGCAATCAGAACCAGGTCCCCGCTGACGATCACGTTGCGCACCGTGACCGGCACGATCGGCAGCAGGCAGCCGAGCAGCAAGAGCAGCGCGTGGCGTGGTCGTAGCCGCGCCGGGGCCCGGTTCCGTGGCGGGGACCCCGCGCGGGGCTCCGGGCGGTCGGGAGCCTCCGCCCGTGCGTCGGCCCGCGCGCGGATCAGGAGCCAGACGAAGGCGAGCGCGGCGAAGGCGAGGATGTTGGGTCGTGCGAGCGCCGAGAGCCCGAGCAGCAGACCGCTCGCCAGCGCGAGCCGCGGCGCCCCGCGCTCAGAGGCGTGGATGAAGCACCAGAGTGCAGCCAGATCGAGAGCGATCGCCAGTGAGACGATCAGCAGCTCGCCTTCGAAGTAGACGAAGATCCAGAAGGTCGCCGCGACGAGGCCGGCCGCGAACCCCGTCCAGCGGCCGAAGTAGTGACGGGCGATCAGGAGCACGCCGCCGGCGCTGAGCGTACCGAGCAACGCCTGCGCGACGCGTGGCGCAAGGTAGCTGCCACCCGAGACGGCATAGGTGCCGGCGAGGAAGTAGGGGTAGAGCGGGGCGCGGAAGTAGGGGTGGCCGGCGAGAAAGTCGCGGCCGGCGAGGAGGCTGCGCGCCCAGAGGTCGTGATTGCGCGGGTCCATCGCCGGGTCGACGAAGAAGGGATTGCTCCGGTACTGCCAGAGATAGAGGAAGCGCACGAGCAAGGCGGCGGCGAAGACGGCGAGCAGCAGCCAGGTGTCGCGTCGGGCCCAGGGTGTGGGCGGGTGCAGGAAGGGGATGGGAGGGGGCGAGGCCTGCTGCTCGGGCCGCTGCCGTGAGGGGCGTCGTGCGCCTGATGCCACGCGTCTCTCCTTGGTTGTGGCATGAGGAGTGCTGGTCGGCTCGCGCAACTACTTCAGACGGAAGAAACTGCGCCCGTCAATCACCTGCCGCCCAGTCGCTTCCGCGCGCGCCGACCCGGCGGGGCTCCGTCGATGCCTCGCCCGTGCCCCGCCGCCAGCGAAATCGGGGCAAGGATCAGCCACCGAAGCGGATAGGCCACCAAGACCGCACTCTTCGATCCACAAGCAGGATGATACGAGCGGGGAGGGGGACGGGGCAAGCCTCGGCGCCGCCCCCCCAGCCCTCACCCCCCGACAGCAACAGGGCCGGCCCCGAACGGGACCGGCCCTGGCGGCGTGAGGTGGAGGAAAGAGGGGATCAGATACTCTCCAGCCGCCTCATCAGCGACTTGAGCGTGCCGAGCGGGACGGTGATGTGCACCTCCTCGTCGTAGGAGTCGACATCGATCCGCAGCTCCCGTCCCAGCTTGCGAATCAAGACCTGCTCGTCGTCGGAAACGACTTCGACCAGGACGAAGTCGGGGGTCTGCTCGAGCTCTTCGATTGCCCGCCCCGCCAGCGGGCCGGCGAAGGCCAGCTCATCCGCCATCTCGGCCAGCGCGTCTTCGGGGATGAAGTGCATCGCCGTCGAGACGAACGCGCCCGGGATGCGCAGCCCGGTCACATCGCAGCCGCCGGGTCCCTTGGCGTGCACATCGACGCGCAGCATGCCGCCGTTGTGCACCGTGATCGCCAGCGCGACGCCGGCGCCCACAAGCAGCGCCAGGATCGCGCAGAAGAGGATCAGAAAGGGTCTCGCGCTCGGGTTCATCGGTTCGCTCCCTAGTCTGCGGTGCTCTTGGAGTCGATCCAGATGCGCACCTGCTCATCGTCGCCCTCCACGCTCACCAGCTCGACACCCTCGGCGGTGCTTCCCAGCGCCTGAACCGCGGCGACCAGGTCGAGCTCGTCGGGGCCGCCCGAGAGGAGCGCGTCGACGACCTCGAGCCGGATGCGTATGTCGACCTCCTCATGGCGATCGTGCGCGCGGATCACGAGATGGCCCGCTTCCTTGGCGACGCGCACTTTCTCGTCGTCGCTGTCGACGGTGACGTACTCGCCGTCTTCCGCGTCGCGCACGGCGGCGAGGATCGCGGGCAAGTCGACCTCGTGGATCTCGTCGAGATCGACCCGTACGCGCCCGCGATGGAAGTCGTCCGCCTCGATCAACGGCAGAACCGCCTCGACCAAATCGAGCGGCAGGTTGACGCGCACGCGCTCATTGTCGTGGCGCTCGTCGACGGAGATGTGTAGCCACCGTCCGCCATCACCGGCTGCGGCGAGCGGCGCGGCCAGCGCGATGAACAACATGGAGAAAACCAGATTGCGCAACATCGGGGACCTCCCATCGGGCTCGCGGGCGGCGGGGCGCCCGGCGGTTCGTTTCTCTGTCATCCATGACGGATTCGGGGCCCGCAAGGTTGCCTCCGATCCGCCCGGGGCGCGCCTGCGGTGCCCGGCGAAAACGGGCCGGCGCGTCAAGCACAGGCTGGACAGAAACATGTCGGATGTGGCATAGCTGTGCATCGGCGTTGCATGATCGTCGTGCCCAGCGCACGCAGCGCGCCAACCGCGCCCGGCGCACCGAGCGCGCTGGACGGGTGGGGGCAGGCACAGGGCGGCGGAATCGATCGCAGGGGGAGGGGCGTCATGACGTGTAGGACCGTCTTGCTTCTGGGCAGCATCGGCGTGGTCGTGTTCGCGCTCGCGGCGAGCGTCGCTTCGACGCCGCCTTTGTCCTCGCTTTCCTATCCCGGGCATGAGGACGAGTCCGACAGCGACCGGCTGATCGAAGCCTATCCGGCGCTGCGCGGCACGCGGCTCGACGATTGCCAGACGTGCCATCGCGGTGGTGAGGTCACTGACCGCGGCGGCAAGACGACCGCGCTGCACCCGTGTTCCTATTGCCACCTGCTCGTCTTCCCCGACAGCACGGTCGGGGGCGGCGCGCCCGGCGGCTTCGCCGCGACGCTGAACGCCTTCGGCCGCGACTACGCCGCGGCGGGGCGCAGTGCGGCCGGCTTGCAGACGATCGGCGGCACCGATTCCGATGGCGATGGATACGCCAACGCCGACGAGCTCGCCGCGCTGCGCTATCCCGGGGATGCCGACAGCCGGCCCGGGCAGGCGACGGTGCCGACAGTCACGATCTCCTCGCGCGGGTTGCGCGCGGCCACCCCCCACGAGCAGTTCCTCTTGATGAACACGCACAACCAGCGCTTCGACGACTACGCCCACTACGTCGGACCCACGGTGTTCGATCTGCTCATCTGGGCGGGGGTCGATCTGACCGGAGCGGAGGGCGTGACCTTCATCGCACCCGATGGGTTCGCCCAGGACTTCACGCTCGACGAGATCACCGCCACCTATCCGCCCGCTCGCTTCCATGCCGCTCTCGACACCGCCAGCTTCGCCGACCCGGAGCAGGGGTTTGTCACCTATCCTCCTGCGGCCTACATCCCGGAGGGCGTGCAGGACGGCGATCCGATCCCGGGCACGCTCCGGATGATGATCGCCTATGAGCGCGATGGCGCTCCGCTCGACCCGAGCCGCCTTGACCCGGCCAGCGGGCGCCTCGACGGAGAAGGCCCGTTTCGCCTCGTCGTGCCGCAGCGCCGTCCCGGGGCTCCCGATCGTGGTGCGCCCTACTCCCCCTCCGGCTATGCCGACGGCCACGACTACGACGATGGCAACGATCACAACACGGGACGCTGCGTGCGTGGCCTGGTTGCGATCCGTATCGATCCACTGCCGGCCGGCTATGAGGAGTTCGACTGGAAGAACGGGGGCATGGCATTGCTCGAGCGGCGCGAGCTGATCCTCTACGGTCACGGCGTCGCCGGCCAATAGGCGCAACCCCCGCTCGTGGCGCTCCGTACCGCAGACCGAGTGCCGATTGCGAGGGAGGACCCAACCATGCTCGGTTTACGACGCGCACGGCTTCAGGATGACGCGCCTCGCACCGCCCGCCACATGTCTCGGCGCAGACCGCGCGGCCGGCTTGCATTGCTGGTCGCTCTCGGCGCGCTGCTCTCCGGCGCGCCCAGCGAAGCGCAAGGGATCGGCGTCCCGAGTCCGCGCTACGGCATCGGGTTCGGCAACAGCCCGCGCTTCAACGGAGTGCGCTTCAACCTCTCCGATCGCGACATCGTCGTGATTCGCGGGTTGAACGTGACGTTCTGGCGCGCGGAGGAAAGCCCGGGTTCGCACGTCAGCGGCCTCGCGCTGGGCTTGATCGCGCCGCAGGCCGATCGGATCACCGGCTTTGCCGTGGGCCTGGGCGGCGTGGGCGGCGACGACCTCGACGGCGTGATGGTCGGCGGGTTGGGCGTCGGTGCCGGTCGCCATGCCACAGGCGTCATCCTGGGTGGCATCGGAGCGGGCACAGGCGGCGACGTGCGCGGTGTCGCCGCCGGCGGCATCGGCCTGGGGGCGGGGCGCGACTTCAGCGGCATCGGCATCGGCGGCATCGGTCTCGGCGTCGGGCGCGACTTCACCGGCCTCGGCGTCGGCGGCATCGGTATCGGCAGCGGCGAACGGCTGCGCGGCGTGGCCGTGGGCGGCATCGGCGTCGGCGCGGGGACCGATCTCTGCGGCATCGCCTTCGGCGGCATCGGCGTCGGGGCGGGCGAGAACCTGACCGGCTTGGTCCTCGGCGGGATCGGGGCGGGAGCGGGAGAAGCGTTGAACGGCGTCGTCCTCGCCGGGATTGGGGCCGGGGCGGGCGAGCGCCTGCAAGGCCTCGCCTGCGGCGGGATCGCCCTGGGCGCTCCGGAGATGGTCGGGGTCATGCTGAGCGGTGCCTACACGCGCGCCGAGGCCGTCACCGGCCTGGCGGCGACCGCCGGCTGGTGCCGGGCCGAGGAGCGGGTCACCGGACTGTCGATCGCCCTGCTCAATACTGCACCCGTGTTGCAGGGGATTCAGCTCGGCCTGCTCAACTACGCCGGCAACAACCCGCCCGCCCTGCGCTGGTTGCCGGGGATCAACCTGCACTTCTGAGCCACGCCGCCTCTCGGGGATGGAGCCCGCCGGGCGCCCGCGCCTTCGATTCCCCTGGTGTGATTGGGCCCTTCCCGAACGCGCCCCGGCCCCTATGCTAGAATGACACCATGGAGGACGGCCGGCGGCGGAGCTCGACGGTGGGCATTGCCGCGTCGCGATCGACGCCTCGCCGCCGATGGGGCTCGGCCCGCGTAGGGCGACACCGGGGAGGAAAGACATGCAGCGGGGATCACGGTCCGCCTGGACGTCCTTTGTACGGCTGAGCACAGTCTGCATCGCGCTCGCCGCG